>Ga0310345_10005730_pt1 | contig 10953 bp, 8 predicted proteins | sample HC15DNA20500_MG_FD_204667 | JGI IMG/M metagenome (GOLD analysis project Ga0310345, IMG submission 204667) | Marine microbial communities from station ALOHA, North Pacific Subtropical Gyre - HC15-DNA-20-500_MG | ecosystem: Environmental > Aquatic > Marine > Oceanic | place: Pacific Ocean: North...
TCCGAGCTCGGCAGCCGTTTCAACCGCTGGGATGAATTCGGCTTCTGAGTGCCATACAGTTTCCGCGCCTGATAAGTGTCATAGTCATTGCCCATCAGAGTGTGAAACTCTTCCACCCCATCCCGGGTCAGCTTCATGCCCAGGTTCCGATAACGCTCCATCAAGATGCAGGCTTGCATGATCAAATCCACAGCATCACGCTGCTTCTTTGTGGCCCCAAAGAGTTCCGTCGCCCCATAAAGGGCGCGTTCTTCCTGGCGGGCGATGCTGTGAAACCCCTTCTCCACAAGCAGCGCTTCTGCGTCAAAGAGGTGCGGAATTTCCGCGGTCTCGAACTTGCGGAGATCCACATTTCCCTCGTCATTGACGACAGAAAACTGAAAATGGGTGATTGCTTTGCTCTTTTTATCCTGCACAGGCAGGATATGAGTGACCTCGCGACCTTCCAGGGTTACGCGGTCCGAGGCGGTAATGTTTCCGAAATACATCATGATGCATTGCTCCATAGTTGAGTATTGGGGGTAAAAAGGTCGAGTTTGTGTTTGCCGATGTCGCCATCACCGATCAGGCGTGCGGCGGCGCGGTAACCGCGCCCGGCGTTCCCAAGCCGCGAGGCCGTGATCAGCCCCGAGAAGGTGAAGCGAGGCCCCAGATCATTGGCCGCCTCCAGAACGATCCGATCGGCGTCAGGATCCCAGCCACGGCGGGCCATATGGATGGCTTTCGCGCATTCACGGGCCGCCGGATGGAAGCTGAAGCGCGACAAGACCTGGACGCGATCCGCGACATCCGCCGAACATTGCGTGGCGATATTGGCAACTTCCTCGAGGTAGGATTTGCGATTGGCCTTCTCATCGTATTTGACCGACACAAGCAACGTGGCGCCGGTTTTCAACAAGGTATTGCAATCCCACAGGGTGTGGGTGCTCTCACCTGCGAGGTTGATGTACGGTGTACGGGTCAACTGTTCGCGAAACGCGATCACATTCGGGTTGGCGGCGATGTTTTCGTACACCTGTGCTTCTTCAAAAGAGGCGCACCAAAACTGCTGAAGGGCAGCCTGGCGATGAAGGCGCGTCGTATAGGCCACCTTACAAGAGCTGCTCGACTTGCCGAGTTCCAGCTTGTTCAGGTGCGACGGCAGAACCCGCATCGGCTCGTCGGGGTCTGCCAGAGGCGGCGGCAAGACATCTCCCTCCCAAAGATAAGACAGGTGGGCATGGGGGTGGTTGGCCATTTGGCCATCAAGATCATCCATAATTCGTCCTCGTATTCCGGTTCCGACTGCATCGGAGGCTGGGGAAACCGAGGCCCGGTCATTCGGGCGTCGGGAGGGGTCTTCGGCGGTGCTCAGGACAATCCGGGTCCGGTCACGTCCCGGGCTTAAGCGGGGCGTTGCACTAAGAAGATCCGATGTGGAGGGCGGGGAGATCCTTGAAGCCGAGCGCCGTTTCGGCTATGGCTTCTTTTGTGATTGGTGGATTACTCCCGCCTTGGTGAACGCTTGTCCTGTTGGCGCAGGACAGGCGTTTTTCTTTTTAGGTCGTCATGGTCAGGTCCTCCTTTTCGGTCCAGGTCTGTGTTTGCCCTTGGGCTTGCGGCGATTTCTTAGCCCCTGCGTGATGGCTCTGAAAGCCGCTCTTCGGGGCTGGAAATTCTGCACGGAATCCTGTATCGCGCGAGAAATGTTTGCGAAAAATCAGAGCCTTAAAGGATCCTCTACACAAAGCATCATCACCTGGCGGCAGGCACATGTTGTGGCAATCACCCTGATCTCGCGTGGCGTCAGATGTAGGACACAAGATTGTCTTGCCATCGTCGCGCAGCCCCAAATGAAGCCGAAAATTTTCGCACTTATGTTTCTGAACCCCTTCGGGAATCGATTTTCCAAGCACGGCGCGCAACTGCGACGGTTTGGCACAGCTCAACAGCTGACCTTTGGGATCGAAGACGTCAGAATTCGAAAAACCCGCGCCCTCTGGTGAGCGAAATTCACGAATCGAGCACAAAGATTGCGCGCTGGAAAACAGCGATTGATGGGGATCTGTGTGGGTCGGACAAGCCATCTTTCTTCCTCAAGGCATGCACAGGCTCCTTGCCCATGCGGTTATTCAAGTTTGAGGATAGATACGATGCGTCTGCAGTCGGACCGCACATCCCCCGTACCAGGTTGAGACCGGTGGGGCGGACTGTCAGCTCTCCAAACTTCAGGGAGGCGACAGTCGACCCGGGTCAGGTCAACCTATTATTCGCGCTATTCGCGAGACGGGGACGATATGTGCGTAAGTCATCATGGGAGGCACATTACCGAAAACAGCTACATTTTTGCAATCAGATCAGAGGGCCCTATGCGCACGGCCGGCAGAAAGCGTGGCCGTCAAAACACAGTTTTCGAAATAAGAATTGGCAATACTTGCAAGGCCTTGCGCAGTCATGGCAGTTTTTCCCTATCGGGTTCGGGTTTGCCCACGTACCCCCGATAGGGAACTTATGTGGAATTCACCCGGGTTGCCGGAAAACAGTGATTTGGGCCTTTTTTGGTCTTTTTGGAAAATTCTGAGCCCAGACACGAACGCCTTGACATGTTTTGCGAGCATTCCGACCAGATGGCGCCGCGAAAGTACTCAGCGAACGCGCAGGAAGCATATCGTCAAGCCTCCGGGGCCCTCTCCTAGAGCGTCGAAACTCTAACCGGTCCGCGATCAGAGTATTGGCAATCGACCTTCAGGCTGGCACGGACTGACGGGCAATCATTGGGGGAGATGGCCGCTATTGACGCGCCACGCCTGTCAGGCACAGCATCACACACATGAAGGTGGCCATTCAGGGCTAAGGCCCAACACATCGCCATGCCGCACCAGCCACCAAAGTCAGCAATGCGCAGTTGGTGAATTATGAAAGTCGGTTGCCGACGGCGGCCTCCCCCGCCCTAGAGTTTTTTGAGACACCGCTTAAGACATGATCCAAGGGGATGATTGAGGTGTTTTATGATGGAACAAAAGAAGGTTGAGCGCGCCGGAGTCGGAGCTGCGGAGACTTCACATATCGCAGCAGATCCGGCTCCGGCCCGGCGACGTAGACTGACGGCAGCCCGAAAGCAGGAGGCCGTGCTGCGCGTCCTGCGGGGCGAAAATGTGGAATTGGTCGCGCGATCACTTGAGGCGACAGCGGCGGATGTGAGCAGCTGGCGCGATGCGTTTCTTGAGGCAGGTGCCAGTGGTTTGAAGCAGCGTCCGCGCGACGCCCGGGACGAGGAGATCGACAGGCTGCGGGCCAAGGTGGGCGAGATCACCATGGATAACGAGCTTCTTTATGAGAAGATCGCCAAGATGGAGGCAGGTCACCCTTTTGCGCGCCGGAGGTCGAAGCGATGAGCGCGGTCATCTCGATCTCCACGGGCAAGAGCTACGGCGTCTCTCGTGTCTGCCGGGTCTGGGGCCTGAGCCGTGCCAGCGTGTACCGTGACTTGCAACCGGCCTCGCCTGCACCACCAGTGCGTCGCCGCCCTGGGCCACAAGGGCCGATGCCGGATGCGGAGCTTGTCGAAGAGATCAGGCAAGTCATCACCGACAGCCCGTGCTATGGTGAAGGGCATCGCAAGCTCTGGGCACGCCTGCGTTACAGGGGCATCCGTACCTCGAAAGCCCGGGTGCTAAGGCTGATGCGCGAGAACGGTCTCTGCGCCAAACTCTGCTTTGGTGCGGCCCATGGACCGCGCGCCCACGACGGGACCATCATCCCGGACAGCATTGATGAGATGTGGGGAACGGACATGACAGCCACTCTCCTGAGCACGGGACAACAGGTGGCGGTCTTTATCGCCGCCGACCATTGTTCGGCCAGCTGTGTGGGCATCCACGCGGCCGTGCGGGGCACACGCTTCGAAGCGCTTCAGCCCATACGTCAGGGGGTGCGAGAATGCTTCGGGGCCATCGGCAAGGATGTCGCCGATGGCCTGACCATCCGCCATGACAACGGCTCGCAGTACATCAGCCATGACTTCCAGAACGAGATTGCCTGGCTGGGCGCGAAATCCTCACCGTCTTTTGTCCGTGCCCCAGAAGGCAACGGATGCGCAGAGCGCTTCATACGGACGCTGAAGGAAAACCTGCTCTGGGTCAGAACCTTCGATACCATCGAGGAGCTGCAGGCCGCCCTCCAGACCTTCAAGGAGGAGTACAACGAGCATTGGCTGATCCAGCGACATGGCCACCGCTCACCAAACCTGTTCAGACGCGACACAATGGACAAAATACCAGCCGCCGCGTAAGCTTCAATAGTGTCTCAATAACCCTAGGGCGATACAGGCCATTGAAACGCGACCGGCCCTGAGCTGCCATTCGCTTCTTAGCCGGGTGCTGCGGCGCAGCTTCACCGAACCGGCCATCGGTGGCATCGTGTGGAAATGAAAAGGAGCAGTCTTGTGGGAACTTGGGGTGCCAGAGTATTCGAGAATGATGCGGCAAGCGATTGGCTCGGTCACTTGGAAAAGCTTGGCTTCATCGCCATTCCAACTCCACTTTCCGTCATCGGAGAATACGCAGGACGAAAAAAATCTATCCCGGCAGATGTCGAACAATGCTTCTGGGCTATGTGTGAAGTGGTTGGAATCGCGGGAGGTTTAGCCGATCCATCTCAGGTGACAGATTACAGAGCGACCATTACGCGTGAGGCCGAGAGAATACTCAAAATTCCCAATCTCAAGCGGCGTATCCTTTGGGCGCTCGAGCGATTGGAAGGCGAAGCAACAGAGTTGGAAGAATTGTGGGAGAGTGCGGGTGAAGGTGAGGCTTTTCGCTTGCACCGTGACCGTGCGAAGAATGCAGCGCTAGAGGTTCTGAAACAAATCGGGTGAGCACTAAGGGCTCGAAGCCGACATGCGGTGGTACAGCGCCTAGCTGTGGCGCTTTGGCTGCGTCGCCTCGAACGTCGATGGCGGCAGTCAGCCCGGAGTGGACATTCGGTATGCTACTGCATCGGATTGACCCGTGTGAAGGGCGCGTATATTTGCAGCCAAAGCAGCTTTGTTCCAGCAGTGCGCTCTACCGCAGACGCTGCTTGGGGCGGCAAATGTTGGTCCAGTTGTCGGATCGAGGCTATTTCCGCGTAATGCGGCGGGCCACGTTGGGAATGTCAGTCAAAAACCCCTTTGCCAATTTGGAGAGCATGCATGTCGTACCCTCTATCCGAATGGACCCTACCGCCAGCGTGGAGGGCCGTGTTTTACGGCTTGGAAAGCCTCGATCGACTTGATCCTATTTATGTCAAGCTCTGCGCACTGACCGAAGGTGGTCACAAGGCGCTGGCCAACGACCTCGTTGAGAGCTGGCATGTGGATCAGGATAGCGGCAAGTTTTCTGCCACCCTAACGAACAACGCCTCAATCGAGGCACAAGCCGGGTTTATTGGGACCCACGACGGGCAAAGTTTTCAATGGGCGGACGTAAACGACTCAATTCTTGCCGCACTTGCACAGTCCGCGAAAACTCTGAGAGCCAAGCTGCCTTCGCAGCTGACCGAAATTGCGACGGAAGATGTGGTAGCCATATCTATTCGGGACGCCACTATCCTATTGGGCTTGGCGGCCGATCTCGTTGAGTGCGACCTTGTTTATGCAACGCGTTCGGGCGGAACTGTCATGTTGTTGGTCTTGAGTAACGTGGAACTGAGCGACGAAAGCTCAAAATCCAAGCCATCGTTCCTGCAAAGGCTGTTTGAAAGAACCCGCCCCCAACAACATCCGCTCAGCCCAGCTGAACAAATCGGTGCATTGCGACGAACCGTTGAAATGGCCCTGAACCAGTGGCAACGCAACCTTCTCCCCTTTGATAGGCTGCGCGCCCTCGAACCTTTGGTGGCCAAGGCACAAGATGCCTTATTGTCTGATGATGCGGCTGCGGCGCTCGCGCGGATCGATGCCGTCAAGGCCGAGCTTGGTCCTTTCCCACAAGACCAAGAGCCAACAGGCTGGGTCTATTTCGCCGAGGGGATCGCGGCACTGGCGGGAGGTGATTTTGCGCGCGCCAAGACGGCGCTGGATGTCGCCGGTAGAGCCATTGTCCCAGTTTCAAGGGTTCTGATCCTTCTAGCGATGGCGCGGGCCGCAATCTCCAGCGACGACCGCGATCACTTCCTCAAGGCGGCCTACCTCAGGTCGCCCGACGCCTTTGCGAAGAATGCAAATCAAGACGAACAGACGCGGGTAAGCTCTGCGCTGTCCGAACTCGCAAACCAGCGATCTGATTTGGCGCCTGCGGATATGGTCCAAGTCATGATTCAAGCTTTGTATGATTTCGAGGTTGAAGCCTTTGCACGCACTCAAGAAGCCCAACAGTTCCGGCAGCAACGCCACGTTCTGTGCGAGGCCGACGATGCCGCAAAGCTGCTCAACAGCAAGGCTTGGGTTGATCTTTTGCTAACTTGGGCGACCCCCGAGCGCGCGGCGCATCCTGCATCACTTTCTTCCGATCCAGAGTTTGCGCCAGACCGGATTATTGGAATTGAATTCTTGGGCGCTGACAGTGCATCGGCAACGTTTGACATGATAACCAAGAACCTTTTTGGCGAGGGCAGTAGCACCGTCCGCATAAGTCTAAAGCGGACAGCTATTCCATTCCTTGAGCACGTGAGCTGGCGGGTCGCGAGAATGGAGCACCGCGACGAAGGCTATAGGTACGACCTTTTCTGAGGGGCCAGGTTTCTATAATCGAGGTTTTCTGTGACCTGCCCCCGCAACTTTGCAAACTGTCGCTTTCTGCGCATTGCTGACCTTGATGCATGGTGCAGCAAGGCGAAGCGTTGAACCCGAGCTTTGAATGGCCGCTTTCAAGTGTTCGACAGTGTGCTTTCGCAGGCGCAGCGAATTCACACTTCCCGCCCGACCTGCAGGCTGGGGCATCAATGCAGTTGCAGAATGAAAGTCCAGGAAGGGCCGGCACCGGTCATTCGCCCAGCATGTGATGGATAACAAGATAGGGCCGACCCTGTCCCACCTGGCGACACTCGACATTCGTTGTTCTTGGGTCAACTTTTAATTCCCGCCGAAATCCCCTGCAAACGCCGTGGCAAACCAAAGATAGCACTTGATTGCGCCCGACGACCAGGCAGGGCATCATCGGTCGGTAATTTACAATAAGTCGGCCTGCCTATGTCCAAAAAATCCCTCAATCAAGCCAACCTCGAGAAACTTGGCGCCGCAAAACTGGCCGCGCTTGTGATGGATTTGGTCCAAGGGAATGCTGCTCTGCAACGCCAGGCGCGCATGGAGTTGAGTGCCGCTCAAGGGCCAAAGGAAGTGGCTTCCGATATTCGCAAACGGTTCGCCTCCCTTCGACGGTCTACAAGCTATGTCGACTGGCGCAAACAAAAAGCGCTGTCCAAGGATCTCAGCGGCCTTCTGAACATGATCGAAACCACGATTTCGCCTGTCGATGCGGATGAGGCGTTTGAGTTGCTCTGGTCTTTCCTTCTTCTGGCGCCTTCCATTCACGAGAGGACGGATGACAGCAACGGGACCATCGGGGGGATCATGGGCGACGCGGTAGACCAAATCGCAACGATCTCGCCCAGGATTTCCACCAAAGGTGCCTCCCTCGCCGACCACATGCTCGATGCGATCGTGGATTCTGGCTATGGGGAATTTGACGGGATCATTCCTGCCCTGTCAGATGCCTTGGGCCAAGACGGGCTGGAACACCTCAAATCCCTGACGAATGCCTGGGCAGAAACCCCTCTAACCCGTGATGAGTTGGACCGGTATCGGGGATATGGCCTTTCCTCCAACCCAGAGGACAGCATTCACCGAAACCGGGACCTGACCCGTTCCGTCATCCTTGCCGACATCGCCGACGCGCAAGGCGATGTCGATACCTATATGGCACGATACACACCAGAGCAGTTGACCTATGGAACCATTGCACCTGATGTGGCGCGCAGGCTCCTTGAGGCAGGGCGAGCCCAAGAGGCCTATGACCTGATCCTCAGCGCCCGTGCGGCTGAAGATGGGAAACCCTTCCGGATGTTCCGCTACGATCTGGACGTGGTCTACGAAAACTGCCTTGAAACCCTTGGATTGCGGGATGACCTCAAATACCATCTCTGGGATACATTCGAGCAAACCCTGAGCGCAGCAAGCCTTCGGAAATACCTGAAACTGTTGCCCGACTTCGACGACATTGAGGCAGAGGACAAAGCATTAGATCTGGCGGAAGCCTATCCGTCCCTTGGCGGTGCAATCAATTTCTTGATCGAATGGCCGGCTCAGGATCGGGCGGCAAAGACCGTGTTGTCCAGGGCGGCGGACCTTAACGGGGATTCCTATCATACACTTACGAAAGCGGCTGATGCATTGGAAGCGGACCATCCCCTTGCCGCCACGCTGATGCGCCGCGCCATGGTTCAGGACACACTGGATGGTGGAAAATCCAAGCGATACCGGTATGCCGCCCGCCATCTGGCGGAATGCCAGTCCGCAGATGCGGCCATTGAGGATTACGGCGATTTCCCTACGCATGTCGCCTTCGTGAAATCCCTTCGCGACAAACATGGGCGTAAATACGGGTTCTGGTCCTTGGTTGACGAGTGAGGCCATAGTTCCGCGATGCGTGTTTCTGCAAACCCAGTTCTTTTTGCCCTCTTTGATAAGTGGCGGGGCAATGTTTCTTCTTTGGAATTCGACGGCACTCGTTTTGTGTTTGCCGGTCGCAACCTGCCTTTGGCATCACTGGAGAGCATGCAAAACTGCCCTGTCGTCCGGCCCGGGTGGCTGGGGAACGAACTGTCCATTCCCTTCAGCCGGTCGGGTGCTCCGCTGCGTATTCGCGGCAAGGATAGCGGTGCCCTGGCAGCACTCGGTGACAGCATCGAGAAGGCATGGCGTAATCACAATGTTGAGCGGTACAAGGCACGGTCTGCCGACATAAACACTGTACTTGGCACCGTACGCGATCTGGCGCGCCCCAATATTACCCTGCAGCCTGTCGAATGCAGCCCACATTGGATATCGCAGGCCGCCTCGAACAAGAGGTTTTCAGCAAGCTGAACCAAGAGGCCATCGGGAGCACCCGATTTGGGGAAATCGAAACGATCCGGAACTTCCTATCCGCCCCAGAAACCCAGAGGCAGGCGGCGATAGAGAGGTATGTGGCGTCCCAACTTGAGCTTTGGTCAGATTTTTTTGACAGTTTCGAGTCCAATCCTCTGACCCCGGAACAGCGCCTGTCCATCATCGTGGATGAGGATGCCACCCTGGTTCTTGCCGGAGCCGGTTCCGGGAAAACCAGCGTTATCACGGCAAAAGCCGGATATCTGATCAAGGTAGGTCTTCGTAAACCGCATGAGGTTCTCCTACTGGCCTTTGCTCGGGATGCTGCAGCAGAAATGTCAGAGCGGATCAAAGACCGTTGCGGTGAGCCGGTGGAGGCTCGAACCTTTCATGCTTTAGCCTACGACATCATCGGACAAGTGGAAGGCGGCAAACCTGCCCTTGCTGCGCATGCTACAGATGACAAGGCGTTTCTGGCGCTGATCCGCGATATTCTTGTCGAGTTGGCGCTGAAAGTCTCGGAGGCATCGAAGGCCATTCTCGGTTGGTTCACGTCGGCGCGCCTCGAGGCAAAATCCGAATGGGACTTCCAGAGGAAACACGATTTTTACACCTATCTGGAAAAGGAAGACCTTCGCACGCTCCAAGGGGAAAAGGTCAAGAGTTACGAAGAACTTCTGATAGCCAACTGGCTGTACGAAAATGGCGTCGAATACGAATATGAACCTGATTACGAAGTCGACACGTCCAGCCCGACCCGCCGCAATTACTGTCCCGACTTCCGTCTGACAGAGAGCGGCGTCTATCTTGAGCATTTCGGTGTGCGTAAGCAATCTGGGCAAGGTGGCCAAGAAGTGCTGGTGACAGCACCTTGGGTAGATCGTGATGAATACCTCGAAGGGATGGCTTGGAAGCGACAGGTGCATCAGGAGAATGGAACCATTCTTCTTGAGACCTACAGCTACGAGAATTCAGAAGGCCGTCTGCTCGACGCATTGGCAGAAAAGATCGCGCCTTTCGTGACCCTTAAGCCCCGTCCACGCGAAGAGCTATTCGATCGGGTTATGCAGATGAACCAGGTCGACGGTTTTGTGCAGCTCTTGGGCAACTTCCTGCGGAACTTTAAGAGTGGAGGCTATGCATATGAGGACTGCGAACGCAAAGCGCAGTCCGCAAAGCTTGGCAAACGCGCCGCCGCTTTTTTGTCGGTGTTCAGGCCTGTCTATGAGGCCTATCAGGACCGCCTCGGCACGCGGATCGATTTTGAAGACATGGTATTGCGTGCGGCCAATTATGTTGAAACGGGCCAATACAAAAGCCCGTTTCGCCATATTCTGGTTGATGAGTTTCAGGATATTTCAAGAAGTCGGGCAAGATTGGTCAAAGGCTTGCTTGGCCAACACAGTGATGCCCGCCTGTTTGCGGTAGGGGATGACTGGCAGTCCATCTATCGATTTGCCGGATCTGACATTCATCTGATGCGCAACTTCGGCGAAGAATTCGGCGGGACGTTCAATGGGAAAAGCGGGGTGCATCGAACTGTCGACCTTGGGCGGACCTTCCGGTCCGTCGACAAGATTGCCTTTGCCGCCCGTCATTTTGTTTTGCAAAACCCGACTCAGCTCGAAAAAATCGTAATTCCGGCCGGGACAACGGAAGAAGCGGCTATCCGGATCGTCTCGACCTTCCGCCATGATGGTGAAGAAAAGTTGAGGGGCGTCCTCTCAGAATTACAGTTGCGGGCAGAAGCTGATGGACGTCAGGGCACTGTCTTGATGCTGGGACGCTATCGCCATTCCATGCCAGAGCAAATGAGGGATTTGCGCCGGTCGTTTCCGGATCTGGATATCACCTTCAAGACGATCCACGCCTCCAAGGGGTTGGAAGCTGACCATGTGGTCCTGCTCGAC
>Ga0310345_10005731_pt1 | contig 10951 bp, 8 predicted proteins | sample HC15DNA20500_MG_FD_204667 | JGI IMG/M metagenome (GOLD analysis project Ga0310345, IMG submission 204667) | Marine microbial communities from station ALOHA, North Pacific Subtropical Gyre - HC15-DNA-20-500_MG | ecosystem: Environmental > Aquatic > Marine > Oceanic | place: Pacific Ocean: North...
CGCTGCGCGCCGGCCACGCGAGCGCCTTCTCCGCCGCCGGGACGCCCTCGCCCGCACAGACCACGCGCCAGAGGATATCTGACAGTCCCGGTCCTGCCGCAGCAATCGCATCATCGAAGCGCCGCTTTGCAGCAATCTGCCGCTCGCCCGGGGTCAGGCCCTGCTCGCCCCCGGCGATGCGCACCGGATCCCAGCGCATCGTGACCGACGGCGCCAGGTCCGCCCGCTCCCAGTCCGCGCGAAGCCGTTCGCCCGCAGCAAACTGGCGGTCATTCAGATGCCCGCGCGCATGCAGCCACGACAGCGGCGATTCGGCGAGATTGACCTTGACGCTGCGCACTGCAGCGCCTTTGGCACCGGGACGCACCCCGTCCACCCGCCGCGGTCCTTCCTCGGTCAGTTCACGCTCCACCAGAAACTGCGCCATGGCACTCTCCTCAAGAAACAAATCAGGAACAGATGCGTTATTGGCGGAGAGTCGCTGCTGTAGGAAAGCACAAAACTTGCCGCAGCGCACAAAAGCTGTAAAAGTACGCATGAGGCCTCCGAAAGTGCCCCCAAAATGATCAACCGCATCCGCGATATCCGTCGTCAAAAGGGCCTGACCTTGGCCGATGTCGCCGCGCGCTGTGTGCCGCCGACGACGGCGCAGACCATCGGCCGCCTCGAAACGGGCATGCGCTCGCTCTCGCTCGGCTGGATGAACCGCATCGCCGCCGCGCTCGATGTCGATCCGCAATTGCTGGTGAAGGCAGAGGTTGACAGCGAGCCGCAGATCATCGCCCGCCTCGCCGCAACCGGTGCGGAAGCGCTGAGCAAGCCGATGTCCGCCGTCTTCCCGGTCGGTCCCGGATCTGCGCAACTGGTGGTCATGACAGTCGAAGCAAGTGCTGGAGAGTACCGCGCCGGCGATCAGGTCTGGCTGCGGCAATTCGGCCCGGATGATTTCGCCCGCGCGCTCAACCGCGATGTGCTCGCGCCCCGCCCCGGCGGCCGCTTCGCCTTCGGCCGCATGATCGACCGCGACGGCGACCGCGTCGCGCTGCTCCCCCCCGGCGTCGGCCAGCGGCAAGTGGTGATCGATCACCCCGCCTGGATCGGCGTGGCCGAACTGCTCGTTCGCTCGCTCTGAGCCTTCCGTGCGCACCGCAAAAGCATCCGCTCACCCTGAGCTTGTCGAAGGGTGCGAGTGCGTTACCCGCCGCGTGAACCACCTGTGAAGCGCCGCCTGCTGTCGATTTCGACGCTCTATCCCGCGCCCGGTCGCCCCGGTTTCGGCCGCTTTGTCGCGCGCCAGATGGAAGCGCTCGCAGCACGCGGGGATTGGGACGTCACCGTCATCAATCCCATCGGCCTGCCGCCCCCACCCTTCAGCGCGATGGGCCGCTACAAGCCGCTCGCCGCAATCCCGCCCGTCGAGGCAATTGGACCAGTCATCGTCCATCATCCCCGTTTTCTGCTGATCCCGGGCCTTTCGGGACGCTTCAATCCTTGGGCCATCACCCGCGCCGTCCTGCCACTCGCGCGCCGGCTTCATGCGGAAACCCCGTTCGATCTCGTCGATGCGCAGTTCTTCTATCCCGACGGCCCGGCCGCCGCCGCAGTCGCCTCAGCACTGGGCGTCCCCCACGCGATCAAGGCGCGCGGTTCCGACATCCACCTCTGGGGCGAGCGCCCACCCGCCCTCACCCAGATGCGCCGCGCTGCCCGCAGCGCCGCCGCCGTTCTCTCAGTATCCGGCGCGCTTGCCCGCGATATGGCAGCGCTTGGCCTCGAGCCGCCCGGCGGCATCACCGTCCACTACACCGGCCTCGACCACGCGCGCTTCCAGTCGCTGCCGCGCGCCGAAGCCCGCGAACGGCTGGCGAATCAGCTTCCCGCACTCATGCTGCGCCCCAACGACCGCCTTGCTGTCTGCGTCGGCGCGCTGATCGCCATCAAGGGCCAGTCTCTCGCCATCGAAGCGCTCACCAGCCTGCCGGGCGATATCCACCTTGCGCTCGCCGGTACCGGCGCCGACGAAGCCGCGCTGCGCGCCCGCGCCGCCGCGCTTGGTGTCGCCAGCCGCGTGCATTTCCTTGGCAACGTCAGCCACGATGTGCTGCCGGTGCTGCTCGCCGCTGCCGATGTCATGGTCCTCCCCTCGGAACGCGAAGGTCTTGCGAACGCCTGGATCGAGGCACTGGCCTGCGGCGCGCCATTGGTCATCCCGCCCGTCGGCGGCGCCCCCGAAGTGATCGACCGCCCCGCCGCCGGCCGTCTCGCCGAGCGCATCCCGGCCGCCATAGCTGCCGCCATTACCGACCTGCTGGCAGCCGCGCCGGCCCAGACCGAAACCGCTGCCACCGCTGCCCGCTTCAGCTGGGACGCCAACGCCGCAGCTCTAGCTGCGCTCTACGAAAAGGCTGCGTCAGCCCGATAACCCCTTCCCGCTCGCAGGAAGGGCACCCGTTTCTTCCCCCCTCCCGCTTGCGGGAGGGGTCGGGGGTGGGCCTACGCCCCCTCGCGCGCCAGCCGCTCCTGCTTGTCGAGCGCGCTCTCGGTCGGCACGAAGCTCTTGGAGGTGACCTTGAGCCAGATCAGGATCGGCGCCGCCATGTAGATCGAGCTGTACGTACCCACGAAAATGCCCAGCGTGATCGCCGCAGTGAAGCCGAAGATCACCCCCGGCCCCAGCAGCAGCAGCGCCGTCAGCGTGATCAGCATCGAAAGCGAGGTCGCCAGCGTGCGGTGCAGCGTCTCGTTGACTGAAAGATCGAGCAGTTCCGGCATCGGCATCTTGCGATACTTCTTCAGGTTCTCGCGGATGCGGTCGTAGACCACGATCGTATCGTTGAGCGAGTAACCGATCAGCGTCAGCAGCGCCGCCACAATCGTGAGGTCAAACTCGATCTGCGTCACCGCGAACATGCCGAGCGTCAGCGTCACGTCGTGGACGAGGCTGAACAGCGCTCCCACGCCGAACTGCCATTCAAACCGCAGCCAGATATAGGCCGCCACCGCCAGCGCCGCGAGACCGAGCGAGAGCACCGCGCTGTGCCACAGTTCGCCCGAAACCTTGCCCGAAACCGAATCCACACCGTCGACGCGCGCGTCGGCGTGCTTGGCCTTGATGTCCGCCGTGATCGTGCGGGCCATCTTGTCGGAAAGGCCGCTGTCGTGGTCCGCGCCTTCGGGCAGCTTCATGCGGATCGAGATCTCGTTGGGCTTGCCGTAGCGCTGGATGATCGGCTCGCCATAGCCCAGCGCCTCGATCTCGCTACGCAGCGGCGCAACGGGGGCTTCCGCGCTCTGCGTGAAGGTCACGCGGATCATCTGCCCGCCGATGAAATCGACGCCGAGATTGAGGCCCTTGGTGAACACGAGGCCAAGGCTCGCAGCCATCAGCAGCAGGCTGATCACGTAGAACGGCCCGCGCCAGCGCAGGAACTTGATGTTCGTGTTGTCGGGAACAAGCTTGAGGAGCTTCATGGCGGCTGGTTCCTTAGAGCGCGATTTCGGTGGGCCGCGCCTTGCGCAGCCACTGGGCGACCCACATGCGGGTCATGGTCACCGCGGTGAACACCGAGGTCGCGATACCGATGAGGAGCACGATGGCGAAGCCGCGCACCGGCCCGGTGCCGAACGCCGCCATCGAAACCGCCGCGATCACGTTGGTGATGTTGGCGTCGAAAATCGCGCGGCTGGCTTCCTTGTAGCCCATCTCGACCGCCTGGAACACGCGGCGGCCGCGGTGCCGCTCTTCGCGGATGCGCTCGTTGATCAGCACGTTGGCGTCGACCGCCGCGCCGATCGTCAGCACGAAGCCGGCGATGCCTGGCAAGGTGAGCGTCGTGCCAATCAGCGCCATGATGCCAAGGATCATCAGCACGTTGAACACCAGCGCGATGCAGGCATACATCCCGAAGCGGCCATAGACCGCGAGGATGAACGCCACGAGCGCCAGCGTGCCGACCGCCATCGCGATCATGCCCTTGCGGATCGAGTCCGCGCCAAGGTCCGGCCCGACGGTGCGCTCCTCGACAACCTTGAGGTCCACCGGCAGCGCGCCCGAGCGCAGCGAGATCGCGAGGTTGCTCGCCGCCTGCGTGGTGAAGTTGCCGGAAATGACCGCGCTGCCGCCCAGGATCGGCTCGTTGATGTTGGGCGCAGACAGCACCTTGCCATCGAGGATGATCGCAAAGGGCTTGTTGACGTTCTGCGTCGTCAGCTTGGCAAAGCGCGCGCCGCCTTCGGTGTTGAAGGTGATCGCCACCTGCGGCTCGTTGGTCTGCTGGTTGTTGGTAACCTGCGCGTTGGTCAGCTGATCGCCGCGAATGCCGCCAAGCCGCTTGACCGCGATCGAGCCGACCGGTCCGCCGTCCTTGCCCGGTGCATAAGGCACGATCTCGCTGCCCGGAGGCGCCACACCGCGCTGGATGTCGCTCTGCAGCGCGGTCGTATCGACCAACTTGAACTCGAGCTTGGCGGTCTGGCCCAGCAGGTTCTTCAGCGCCTGCGGGTCCTGCAGGCCCGGGACCTGCACCACGATGCGGTTGGGGCCCGAACGAATGATCGTCGGCTCGCGCGTGCCGAGCGCGTCGATGCGCTTGCGCACCACTTCCACCGCGGTTTCCATCGCCTGCGCGACGGCCAGATCGATGCCTTCCTGCGTCGGCGTCAGCATGAAGCGGTTGCCGTCGATCACATTGATCGTCCAGTCACGCGCGCCGGTCAGCCCTGCGCCATTGGTCAGCGGCAGGATCGCCTCGCGCACCGCATCGACCTTGCTCGGGTCCTCGACGAGAAACGTCAGCGCGCCATCGCGGTTTGAGATGTCGCTGATGCGGATATCCGGATTGGCCTGCTTGAGCTTGTTGCGGACCGACTCGTCCATGCCCTCGATGCGCTGCTGACGCACCTGGCTGGGATCGGCTTCGAGCAGGATGTGGCTGCCGCCAGCAAGGTCGAGCCCGAGATTGACCTTGGGCGCGTAGATGCCGGCAGGGAGCGCGACGCCCATGGTGGCGGTAATCGAAGGGATCGCGGCAGCCGCGGCCACCAGCGTGATCACCCAGAGCCAGATCACCTTCAAGCGCGAAAATTCAAGCATCGAAAGAAGTCTTCCTGAAGGGGGCCACACGCGTTCCGCTAGATGGGAACGCGGGCCGCAGGATCAATCGTTCGCGGGAGCTGTCCCGACGGGCGGGAGCACATCACCGAGCGTCGCCCGCACCGCGCGCACGCGGACATTGGGGCCGAGTTCGAGATCGACGGTCTGGTCCTCGACCTTGATCACCTTGGCGATGAGGCCGCCTGCGGTCACCACCTGATCGCCCTTCTTGAGGCCCGCAATCTTCTCCTGCTGCTGCTTCTGACGGCGCATCTGCGGGCGCAGGATCAGGAAGTAGAAGATGCCCGCCATCGCGATCAGCGGCAGGAACTGCAGGTAGGCCGGCGGTTCGGCCGGTGCGGCAGCCGGGGCAGCGGCGGCAAGGAGGGAAAGCAAGGCAGGACCAGTCATGGCGGACACGGAAACTTTCGCTAAGGGCAGGTCTGGCGCAGGTAGCCAGCAATCGCAGGCGCGCTAGCAGTTTGGCATGGGTTAGGCAACTTTGCGCGGGCCATCTGCAATCAGCGATGAAGAAGCCTTGCGCTCCCGCCAAGCCCTGCCTATAGGCGCGCCTTCCGGTCGGGACGTAGCGCAGCCTGGTAGCGCATCACACTGGGGGTGTGGGGGTCGGAGGTTCGAATCCTCTCGTCCCGACCAACTTATCCTTCCCCCACAAAGAGCCCAGCAAACTGCTTGCGCAGCTCGGCTTTCAACACCTTCCCCATGGCATTGCGCGGGAATTCGGGCACGATCCGGATCGCCTTGGGCTGCTTGAACCGCGCCAACTTCTCCCGCGCCACGGCCTCGATGGCCGCCGGATCGAGAGCATCCCGCGCCGCCGTCACCACCGCGACAACACCCTCGCCGAAATCGGGATGCGGCACACCGATGATCGCCACGTCCGCCACGCCGTCCACTTCGGCGAGCACCAATTCCAGCTCGGCCGGGTAAATGTTGAACCCGCCCGAGATGATCAGGTCCTTGGAACGCCCTGCGATGGTCACCCGCCCGGTCTCGTCCTTGAAGCCGGTGTCGCCGGTCACGAAGAACCCGTCCGGCCCGATCGCTTCCGCCGTCGCCTCCGGCCGCCGCCAATATCCGGCGCAGAGGTTCGGTCCGCGAATCTCGATTTCACCTACCTCTCTCGCGGGCAGTTCGGTTCGCGGCTCACCGCCAACAACGCGCAGTTCGACTCCCGGCAGCGGATAACCGACCGTACCCGGAATGCGCCCCTCCGGCGCATAGGGGTTTGACGTGATCATCGCTGCCTCGGTCATCCCGTAGCGTTCCAGAATCCGGTGCCCGGTGCGCGTCTCGATCTCCGCGAACACCGAAGGCAGCAGCGGCGCCGAACCGCAGATCATCAAGCGGATATTGCGCACGGCCTCGCGCCCGAAATCCGCCCGTTCCAGCAGCCGCGTGTAAAACGTCGGCACGCCCATGAACACGCTGACCGTGGGCAAGAGTGCGACCACCTTGGCGGCATCGAACTTGGGGAGCAGATGCACAGTCGCCGCGCTGTAGAGCCCCAGATGCAGCGCCACGAACAGCCCGTGCGCATGAAACAGCGGAAGCGCATGCAGGATGCTGTCAGCATCCGAAAACCGCCAAGTCTCGAACAGCGCCGCCACATTCGAAGACAGGTTCCGGTGCATCAGCATCGCGCCCTTGGGCCGCCCGGTGGTGCCTGACGTAAACAGGATCGCGGCCAAGTCGGTCTCGGCCATCACCTCCACGCGCAAGTCAGGCTCCAGCCCCGCCGCCAGCGACGGTAGCGTCCCCGAGCCATCCGGCTCCAGCGTCATCCGCTTCGGCGCGTCACCATCCGGCACAGCCGTCGCGCTGCCGTGCACCAGCAGCACCGGCTCGGCATCCTCGATCAGCATGGCGAGTTCGCTGGCGGTATAGGCCGGGTTCACCGGCACCGCGATCGCGCCCGAGGCGAGCACCGCGAGATAGGTCAGCGCAAAGCCGGGCGAGTTTTCCGCCTTTATCATCACCCGGTCGCCGCGCTGCACGCCAAGCTGCGTCAGCGCCGCGCGATATCGGCCGATGGCGGCAGGCAGTTCGCCAAAAGTGCAGACCGTCTCCCCCTGCCACAGCCATGCGGGCTTGGCCTCGTGCCCCGCATGGCGGTTCAGGAAAATGGCAACGAGATTGGCATTCATCTTGAAGGCTCCATTGGGGACTGGGTCCCATGTAAACCGTTCACACGGACCGAAGTCGAGGGACCATATTGCGCAGGAGACCGTCCCCTCTACATGCCCCGTCCATGCTGAGCTTGTCGAAGCACTGTTCTGGTTTTCGGTCCACGCGCCTCGCTGCACATCAGAACAGTCCTTCGACAAGCTCAGGGCGGACGGGTTTGGGGGGTATGTCTCGGTTTCGGCGCGGCAGTCTCAGCGCTCTCCCAGCGCCTTGGCCATCAGCGCTTCCATCCGCGCCACATCCACCGAGAGCACCACATCGGCCTGCCCCTCGTCCAGATGCGGTCGGTACGCATCGTGCCAGGTCAGCATATCGCCATAGCCCGCGCCGAAATCCGTATTGAAATCATACCAAAGCCGCTCGGACTTCGTGATGATCGAAGGATCGAGCCAGACCGCCACCGCAATCTCGTCCCACATCGGAAAGCCCGGCTCCATCCGCCGCAGGAGCGCTGCCACCGGCGGGCGCGAGGCCTTGGCCAGCCGCTCGAGCAGCGCCGGCGAAAGCTGCGTCGCGGTCGAAGGATCGGAGGGGATGATCGTCACCTTGGGCCACGGCGCATGCGCGGCCATGCTCGCAGCCTCGGGATCGAAGCGGATGTTGAACTCGCGCCGCGGCGTATTCACGAACTCGCGCGCGAAGTCGGATGCGGACTTGCCTTCCAGCACCTGCCGCGGCGCAAGGCTCCCACCCATGATCACCAGCTCCTTGACCAGCGAGGCAAACTCCGGATCAAGCCGCTGCGCCAACGCGAGATTGGTAAGCGGCCCGGAGGCGATGATCGTCACCGCATGCGGATGCGCGCGCACCGTGCGGATCAGGAACTGCGCCGCCGGCTCGTTCAGCGCTTTCAGCTTGGGATTGCCCCACGGCAGGTCCACCGGATCGAAGGGACCATGGTACGGCGGCGTGGACTGCGCAGTAGGCTCGGCCCACTGCTTCATGAACGCGCCCTTCCACACTAGCTTGCCATAGAGCGCTTCCCACCGCTCCGTCCGCGCCTCGCTATTGAGCAGCGGAAAGGTCGCCCCTTCCGCCACCGGCACTTCAGTCCGCCCGAGCAATTCCAGCCCGCGCAGCACCATTGCGGTCGCCCGGTTCGCCCAGACATTGCCCGAGACCGTCGTGATCCCCAGCACCTCGACGCGGTGATCCTCCAGCAGCATCAGATGCGGGATCGCGAACCCCTCGTCATCGATGATCACCTGCCGCTTTGGCTCGGCCGCCCAAGAAGGCGCGACAAGCCCCAACAGCAGCGCCAGCGCGAGAAGGACCCGCCCCACGCCTTACTGCGCCTTGCCCGCGTCGGTGCGGTACTTGTCGAACCACGCGAGGATCGCCGAAGCCTTGGCCGCCGATTGCGAAGGCCGCGCGGTGAACCCGCCATGGCTTGCCCCGGGCACCTTCACCAGCGCCGTCGGCACGCCGCGGATCTGCAGCGCGGCGTAATATTGCTCGGATTCGCTCACAGGGGTGCGGTAATCCTCGCTGCCGACCACCACCATCGTCGGCGTCTTCACATTGCCCACCAGCGAAAGCGGCGAGCGGTTCCAGTAGGCCATCGGATCCTCCCACGGCTGCTTGCGGAACCAGTAGCGCGAGGTGAAGCCCGTGCCGTCCATCGTCAGCGCCTCGCTGATCCAGTTGATCACCGGCTTCTGCGTCACGGCTGCCTTGAACCGGTCAGTCTTGCCGACGATCCAGCTCGTCAGCACGCCGCCGCCCGAACCGCCCGTCACGAACAGGTTCTCAGGGTCGGCCACGCCCTTGGCAATCGCCGCATCGACTGCGCTCATCAGGTCGCCGTAGTCGTCGCTCGGGTAATTCTTGTCGATCGTGTTGGCGAATTCGCTGCCATACGAGGTGCTGCCGCGCGGATTGGTATAGAGCACCGCATAGCCATGCGCGGCATAGAGCTGATCGTCCGAGGAAAACACCGGCCCATAGGCGCTGTGCGGCCCGCCGTGGATTTCGAGGATCAGCGGCACCCGCTTGCCCGGCTGGTAGCTGGGCGGCAGCACCAGCCAGGCGCCAATCTTGCGCCCGTCGGTCGCTGTTACATCCAGCGTCTCGACCCGGCCCATTGTCTTGCCGGCCATCAGCGTTGCGTTCAGCTGCGTCACTTGCCGCTTGCCGACAAACAGGTCCGCCGGGCGCGCACCGCCGCTCGCATCACCGCTCCAGGCGATCACCCCGCCCTTGGAAACGCTGAATTCGCCGCCGGTGTAGGGCCGGTCGATGCCGCCTCCTGCCAGCCCCTCGGCCAGCACCGTCAGCTTGCCCGCAAGGTCCACGCGCGCCACCTTGCGCACCGCCTTGTCGTCATAGGAGACGAAGAGCGAGCGCCCGTCCGCCGCCCATTGCACGTCTTCGATGCTGCGATCGAGCGAGGCCGTCAGCGCCCGCGGATTGGAGCCGTCACGGTCCATCACATAGAGCACATCTTCCTGATAGCTCTTGTGGGTATCATCAAAGCCCAGATAGGCGATCTTGCTGCCATCGGGCGAGAGAACCGGATTGTGATCCGGCCCATAGCGCTTTGTGAGCTGTGTCAGCACCCCACTCGCCACATCGACCGCAAACACCTCGCTGTCATTCGGCTCGCGCTCCCAGTCCGCGCGGCGATTGGAGGAAAGCACCAAGCTGCGCCCGTCCGGCGAGAACGAGAGCGGCCCCGAAACGTCGAACTTGCCAAAGGTCAGCTGGCGCGGCGCGCCGCCGTCAGCCGCCACAATGAAAGCCTGATCGAACCCCGGCTTGAGATACCCCCCGCCATCGGCGCGGTACGTCACGCGATCGATGACCTCTAGGGGCTCGGCCCACTTCGCGCCCTCGGGCTTGGCCGGCGCGCTGCCGAACTTGGTCGCCTCACCGGGCACGCGCATCACGTAAGCGATCTGCTTGCCATCGGGCGACCATGCAAGGCTCGACGGCGAATCAGGCAGTCCGGTGATCCGCGCCGTCGCCCCGCTCTCCATCCAGCGCACATAGAGCTGCGGCGATCCGCCCTCCTCCGCGGCGACATAGGCCAGCCGCTTGCCATCGGGTGACCACACTGGGGAGAACTGCGATCCGGATCCCGCCAGCGGCACCTGCTCTCCACTCTTCACATCGACGAGCCAGATCGCCGAACGCATCCTGTCGGCCATGACATCGCCCGACTTGCGGACATAGGCCACGCGCGACCCGTCCGGGCTGATCTGCGGGCTGGATGCCATCTCGAGCCCGAACAGGTCCGAACCGGTGAACAGCCGCGAAGGCTGCTCGGTTGTTGCAGCTGGTGCGTTCTGGGCCACGGCGGGCAGCGAAGTTGAAAGCAGCAGGAGCGCAAGCGTCTGGCGAAGCATGGATAATTCCCACGTGATGAAGCGATGCGGCACCCTTGGCCCGCCGGGCCGCACCGGCGCAAGAGGTGTTTTAGTCGCCTGCAACAGCTTCAATCGCAGCAAGATGCCGCGCGACCGCATCAGACGGCAGGAACGAGCCGGTGAAGCTGTTCCGCGCCAGTCGAGCCAGATCGCCGCGCGAAAGCCCGCGCGCCTCGGCCACAGCCTTGTAGTTGTCGAGGACATAGCCGCCGAAATAGGCCGGATCGTCCGAATTGACCGTCGCCTTCAATCCCGCCGCCAGCATCCGGTCGAGCGGATGCGC
>Ga0310345_10005732_pt1 | contig 10951 bp, 6 predicted proteins | sample HC15DNA20500_MG_FD_204667 | JGI IMG/M metagenome (GOLD analysis project Ga0310345, IMG submission 204667) | Marine microbial communities from station ALOHA, North Pacific Subtropical Gyre - HC15-DNA-20-500_MG | ecosystem: Environmental > Aquatic > Marine > Oceanic | place: Pacific Ocean: North...
CGATACACCATTCTATTACTTCTACTTTGCATTTGGGCTCAACCAGTCGCGGCACAAGTGGACGTTTGCAACTGTCGGGGGGGGTATGCTGGACCTGGTGGGCCGTGTTATGACGGACCTGGTGGGTCTGCTTATGCTGGACCTGGTGGTTCTGCTTATGCTGGACCTGGTGGGCCGTGTTATGCTGGACCCGGTGGTCCTCGCTATGACGGACCTGGTGGTCCTCGCTATGCTGGTCCCGGCGGTCCTGCTTATGCTGGTCCCGGCGGTCCTGCTTATGCTGGTCCTGGTGGGCCGTGTTATGACGGTCCTGGTGGTTCTGCTTATGCTGGACCTGGTGGTCCATGTTATGCTGGACCTGGTGGAACAGGTCGCAATTGTCCGACGATCTGCAGTGGGAAACGAAGGTAGGGTCTGGTATCATTTCCTAGGGAAGGGTCGTCAGATCGAAGAGAAGGCCGTCAGATGTGAAGCTACAGGCGAGCTATTTTCATTAGTTACCAAGGTTGCCAAAGAAATCCTTTGTAAGGGAGTTTAGGGTTCCATCAACCTTTGTGTAGCTCCGACTAGATCTTGTGAAGGACCAACTCCTGTATAAACCACCTTGCCTTGTTCGTCTAAGATGACCACGATCGAGGTTGTAGTCGCGTTATATGCTCTCACCGCTGCTCCTCGACCATCCCATAGAAATGCGTAACCAGGGTCGTGATCCTCTAGGTGGCGTTTGACTCTTCTCACACTCTGGGAAACTCCAACGGCCACTGCTACGATGTTCATTTTGTCGCCGTATGCACTCTGGATTTGATCGAGTTGTGGTTGAAGCGCTTCACATTGCTCACACCAGCTTGCCCAAAATTCAATAAGGGCGGGTTTGCCAGTGGTATAGTCCAACAGGTCCACTGAGTTGCCATCTAGATCTTGCAGTTGTGCAGAAGGTCCCTCTGAGCCAATGGAAAGTGACACTGATCCTGATTGCCCTTGAAGGCTCATCGGAAGGATCAAGCTCAAGGCCAGTAAACTGGCAAGAATTCTCATATTATCCTCCTAGAAGTTGTAACCGGCCAAAATCAAATAGTATTCAGCCATAAGAAGCATGATCACAGCAGCTATTTTTTTCACCCAAGCCATCCAAACTCCGGATTTTGGAAGTGCTGCTCCGAAGCCAGAGAACAAGCCAACACCTATCAAAAGTGCAGTCATGCCGAGTGAAAATACAAAAAGATAAACGAATCCCATAGCACCTGACTGGGTAGCTGCTACCCAAGTTAAAACTACTGCGAATGCGGGTGCTCCACAGGGTGCTGCTATTATTCCTGATGTAGATCCTAGAAGAAACACTGCCGGATATGATCCAGCATTGAGAGTTCCTGTCCACTGCAAAAATCTCTGGGGTGCCGATACTGGAATGACATCAAACATTGCCAGAGAAAAAATGAGCAAGAGGTTGCCAACAACAAGTCTAGTCCATGGGTTGGCACTGACCGTTCCGAAAAGGCTGCCAGTCATTCCTGCTAAAAGCCCTAAAAGTGCGTAAAATAATGCGAGCCCTAATGCATAGGTCAATGTCAATCCGATAACCCTCGAGCGCGGTTGTCCAGCTTGGGTTGTGCCCGCCAAGACGGATGCAGTAATGGGTATAAGAGGGTAGACACAGGGCGTAAGGCTTGTCATGACTCCTGCAGAGAACAGGACTACCAGCGCAAAGATTGGGTTTTGCGAAAGTATAGTAGACAGATCGATCCCTTCGAATGCTTGGAAAATCATCTTAGAGCCACAGTACAGATGTAGAGTTTGAGTTTCCAGAACACTCCATAGGTATCCGCTTTTCTTTTCGTAGTATCAGTGGGAGTTGGGTCATTTGTTGTCGTAAGCTCCAGTGAGGACAAAACTAACCGACAAGAAGGTTTACAAGCAATCTAGAATTGGGAATGGAGTTTATAAAGGGATGGTCAATCTGAAACTCTGGTGGACAACTTTTGCAATGCTAATCGAGTTCCAATTCCTAAATTAGTGCTGGCTGCCCCCAAGATCCCGGAAGAAGTCAGAGTGATACACATTAGTAGCCATCCAGGAATATTTGTACTGTTTTCAAGAGTTTCTAGCAAGCCGTGTACGTCTCCATTCAAGGATCTCCACACCAGCAGAAGTAACCATGAGCTCACAGCCACAAGAGCAGAAAATGTGCAGGGGCGAGTTTGCCTGGTAGTTAAGCCATATAGAAAACCTAGCGTGGGTATGGCTGGCCAGCCTAAAAACAGGGTTCCTGAAACCATAGAAATGAAGAGGAATAGAATGATCATGGGTCACCCACAGGAATGAGCTCTACGATTTTGACTGAAGATTTAAGCATTTCTTCGATGTGCTTTGGGAAGTAGAGATCTTGAAGGTTTCCAGATGACCAGTCGTCCAACCGATTCTTGTAGGCTGGACTTAAGGGATTTCCAGATTGTCCTCCAGGGTAAACACCCTTGGCTATGATACTGTCTCCCAATTCTACGACCATTCTCCAACTGGCCCCGTGTCGTCCACTGCCAGAGTTTGGACTCAGGGTTTCGGGCCCCCCTTGTACAGGTACACCGAGTGCTGACAATCCAGGAATATTCATCAGATGGTATATGTTTGCTGTCTGTACTTTGTCCCACCGCCAGCCTCCTTCTGATTTTGTTCCATATTGGTTTTTGATTGTCTCAATGGCTTGACCTATGGATTTAATCAGAATGTCGTCCCTATTCTCTTGTCTATCTGTTGTCGATCGATCGTCCCACCATTTATTATCAGGCGTTTGCAGCAATGCTGCCAGGACAACACTTCCTGGTCTGACGACAGCTCGGCCTTCCTCATCCTCTAGTTCGTCCCAGGTATTCTCAGCAAGTTTGTTCATTGCGGCCTCAAACAAGATTGCTCGTTCGTTGCTCTTCGTATATAAACGATCCCATTCCGAGAGTAGCGATATAGCTTCCTGGGCACTGGGGCTGGAGTCATAACCGAATGTATTGGCAGCATTCAAGAAGGCGGCCACAAAAATGTCTGCTCTGGTGCTACCTGGATCGGTCTGAAATTCGATCAGGTCCTCCAGGGTGTAAGTTGGATCTGATCTGAGTAGCTGGTTTATGCGCATTGCTCTCCATGGTGGAGGCCAGTCGGAGCCGAGGTAACTTTCATAGAGGATAGGATCGACAGGCTGCTGGTTGCTGGAAGTTAAATAACCTTGTTCTGGGTTGATTGATCCAGGATAATCTGAAATGTCAAACCAGCCTTTCCAGTCATTATCCGAGATGGAGCCATCGTATATTTGATCCCCGCTGGTGTCGAACGGACGGATGGGATAACGCCCAGCTGATCGGATAGCTATGTTCCCGAGCCGATCAATGACCAAGCCATTTTGAGTCGGAGCCATCCAAGATTCCATCCCCGACATCCAATCATCTACAGATGTAGCTTTAGCGATAGCTACGAGTGCATCTAACTCTCCAGATTCTTCCAAGACAGTCCAGCGCATCGAAGTGTATACGTTGTCCTCTTCAGCTACTGGTCCTCGATGTGTGTGTAGGATGGTGTCGGTTTGTATAACTGATCCCTTGGTGCCGACGTATGTCTCCACACGTTTCTCGAGGTTTTGCCATTGATTGTCGACAATGTAGGCCTTGGGATCTTGGGGATCGTCTACCTGTTCTTTGTAGAAATCCATTACGTCTGAGCCAGTGTTGGTGAAAGTCCAGGCTACATTCCGATTAAATCCGATAAGAATACTAGGGCTTCCAGGGATGGTCACTCCGTAAACATCTAGTTTTCCAGGTACATTGAGGTGGACTTCATACCATATACTGGGCAGCGTGAGATTTAGGTGAGGGTCTCCAGATATGATGGGGTTTCCATTGCTGGATCGGCTAGCTGAGATTGCCCAGTTATTGGAGCCTAGAGTGGTTTCGAGGAAGTGGTTTTGGTCCAGTTCTTCGGGTAGAGTGAACAGGCTTAAATCTGATGGAGAATCTCGTGGTCCAGCGTAAGGGTCGCCAGGTTCAACTAGAGGAATTGGGTCAAATCTAGGTTGTTTTTGTCCGTTAGGCTGTATTGGTTCTTGAATCCAACTGTTCACCGGGAAAAGGGCATTGGCAGCATCTTTCCCAACCAATCTAGCGGCTAAAGTTTTTCTTCTTTCGGTGTTTTTCATCGAAAGAGTCCAGCCCATATTCTTATTAAGATATGCTGAATATTGTGGGAGCCATTCCATGGGTTTCTGTCCCAGAAGATGATATTCTAGAGGTAATTTTGATGCAGTCATTTCTCCAATCCAAGCATTGACACCTTGTGCGTATGCTGCCTGGTAGCGATGAGACTCCGATGTTGGAGCTAACTCCGAATGGTTTTTTTCAGCTGCCCACGCGAGTCCAAGCTGGCGAGCTTGCCTATCAAGAGGAAGAACTCTTTCCCCAAGAATCTCTGTTAAAGTTCCAGCGGTGGAACGGGTTTGTAGCTCTAGCTGGAACAGTCTGTCTCTGGCTACAGCATAGCCGAGGCCAAGTAGAACATCTTCGATAGTTTGTGCGTAAATATGAGGTACTTGGCGGTTATCATAAATAATTTGGATCTTGTCGGATAATCCCTCTATAGGTTTGAGGATTAAGTCGGATTGGTCTTCCGTGTTCGAAATCATCCACACACCGTGAGCAGGATCCAGGAAATTCAATAGTGGTGGCAAGGATCCCAGACGTGAGTTTCCCCAATAGAGTACAATTGAAAGCAGAAAGATTGAAGAAATGAATCTGGCCATTCCTGCTATTCGCCAGTATCTAAGGGTGGAAAATGTTTCGGGAAATCAAAACCAAGTTTATTTGACTGGTGAGTCTTTATCATTGCGGTTCAGCTCTATATCCTGCCACTGTTATAGCTCTGGTGAGGACATCGTTCGGAATGTCTGTTGCCATCCTTATCGTAACCATTCCCTCCTGAAGGGATACATCTGCTTCTAGGACGTCCTCCAAGCTTTCAAGGGCAGTCTGGACCTGTGCTGTGCAATGGCCGCAAGACATCCCTGTGACCTTCAGAGATCGGAATCTGTCAGATTGTTTATTCATATCCATTTTCTCCGTTATTATGTTACAACAAAATCTTCTACAAGGATTCTTTCGAGTGCTTGGATTAACCGCATAGCATCTGTTTTGTCAAATACTAAAGGTGGTTTAATCTTAATCACATTATCTTTAGGTCCATCCGTGCTCAATAGAATACCGTGGTCTTTCATTCTTTCGACGATATACTTGGCCAGGTCCCGGCGTGGAGTCTTCTCCTGTTTGTTGGATACTATCTCTATTCCGATAAATAGCCCTAACCCGCGGATGTCTCCTATTTGTTCGTGTCGGGTCAAAAGGTCATTTAGTTGGGCAAGTAGATAATTTCCAATTTCTAGTGCATGTGCCTGGAGGTTGGCTTGCTCAATGATATCCAAGACAGCGATCCCAATACTACAGGAGACTGGATTCCCCCCAAAAGTATTGAAATATTCCATCCCATTGTTAAAGGCTTGGGCTATTTCGGGGGTAGTTACCACGGCTCCTATCGGATGGCCATTCCCCATAGGTTTGCCCATTGTAACGATGTCTGGAACGACGTCCTGGGTTTGAAAGCCCCAAAAGTGACTGCCCACTCGGCCAAATCCAACTTGGACTTCATCTGCGATACAAATTCCGCCCGCCTCGCGGACAAATTTATATGCAGCTTTGAGGTAGCCTGGCGGTAGTACGATTTGCCCTCCGCAGCTTAGTAGACTCTCACATATAAAGAGTGACGGTCCTGTACCACTGTCGTGTGAAGCTTTTAGGGCTAACTTGACCTCCTGTGCATAACGCTCACCCCTTTTTGGGTCATCTCTCAGGAAGGGACCCTGGTAGTCATCTGGAGCAATGACAGGAAACACGCTCGGACCTGGCCCCTTTCCTCCAGGTCCTTCAAATTTGTAAGAACTTGCAGCGACGGTAGCTCCAGTGTTTCCATGGTAGCCTCCATTTACCACAATGAGGTCTTCACGCCCAGTCTTCGCGTGTGCCATTCTAAATGCCAATTCGTTAGCCTCACTGCCAGAGTTTACCAAGAAGCAAACGGAAAGAGGATCAGGAAGAGTGCTGATTAACCGCCTACAGTATTTCGTGATATTTCTATTTAGGTAGCGAGTATTAGTGTTTAATAAACTCATTTGAGTTGCAGAGGCCTTAAGTACTTCTGGATGACAGTGTCCAATGTGGCTGACATTATTAACACAATCGAGATAGGACTGGCCTTCGTCGGTAATGAGATTTTGTCTCCACCCTCTAACAATGTGCAGAGGATTCTTGTAGGAGAGACTCAGGGATGGAGCTAGATACTTCTCACGTTGTGCCTGTATGTTCTCCACCGATAAGGTTGGTGAAAACTGAGAGTCACTTGGAAGATCTAGCATTAATAAGGGGCTCGGCGATAGACTCAGCCAAGTATCTTTTTGACTTGGGAAAGCTACTCCAGGAAAAGTACCTTCCATATCTAGCAGATCTGTAATCAGTTGAAAGTGCAAATGCGGAGGCCAGTTTCCATTGATCGGGTAGTGTCCAAGGCTACAAAATTCCTGACCTTTTTTTACAAGGTCTCCTATTCGTAGGCCGTCCAGAGATTCAGAACTGAGGTGTCCATATAAGCTAAAAAACCTGATTCCTTCTGAGGAATGTTCCAGGATTATTGTTGGTCCGTAGTCCAGGTTGAGATCATTATTCTTAAAGCTATGGACTCGACCGTCTAAGGGAGCCGATATTGGGCTTTCTGCTGGCAAGAAGAGGTCTAGTCCTAGGTGTATGGTTCGTCGTTCTGGGAAGTCTCCTTCTGTTTTTACGTAGAGATTAGATGCGTATAGCAGTCTGGGTTCAGCGTACCGTCCGATTCCAACTTCAGATTTGGAATCATCCATTTTATCGAATAGTAATTTCGTGACCTGATCAACGTCGGTTAAGGTGTCCAATCCAGGCAGGGAAGAGCTTTCAGCACTGAGGTCGAATACTAAGCAGTCGTTCAAGGGGTGTTTTACAAGGGGGCCAAAATCAGATTTGTGGGTCTCTAACCAATTGCATATTTTCACGTTGTTTGGACACGGTGGATATCCACAGGAGTCTCGCAAGAGATCACGAGCCAACCGAGAGTGAATTTTGCCCAAGGAGTGTAAAGATTCCCATGCGTCTTGCTGGCTTACTGTTAGGTAAGGGTCTGTATTATTCTCATGTGTGTGCGTCGCGGAAAGGCTGACGCTGACGGCTAGTCTAGCACAAATAAGTGGGAAGAGGACCTCCAGTTCGGCTGCACTAAGAGGTTGCACTTCATTGTAGGCTTGGACGAGGGTTGTGATTATGGAGAGAGGGTCGTTCGACCTCATTTGAGCATAGGCACTCGAAATCGCAAGATCGTAGATGGACGGTCCATAGATCATGTCTCCAAAGTCCAAAATTCCAAGAACGTTACGTCCTTCGGCGGAAGGTGGTCCTACAAGGATGTTGTGGTCATTAGCATCATTATGGAGGAGACTGGAGGGAAGTTCTTGAAGTATGGGTTGAATGTCGGTTTCTAGATTTTCACATATTTTTTCCAATAGATGTTTTTGGTCTACATTGTCTATGTAGTCGAGATTGGCCGATATCACCTTGGAAGCATTAGTTAGATCCCAAGCGAACCCATCTCTTTCGGGGATTTCTTCGTCAAAAGTAGTAAGGGTTTGGTGAAGACTGGCTACTGATTTACCTAAAGATCGAATAAGTTTGCCATCTTTGTGAGCAACTTCAGATAGCCTTTCCCCTTCTATGTAAGACACGAGCCGGATCAGTCTTTCCTGTCCGGATTGGTTTTTGAATCTGACGATGTTGTTCCCATTTTTATCCGGAACTGGGGTTGGAATAGAGAACGGAAACTTTCCTTGGATTAGGAAATTGAGAACTTCATCTTGAAAGTCTACTAGGCGTTCTTTTTCGAAAGGACTGGCTATCTTGAGTACAAATTGATCTTTTCCTTCTGTAGTTACCTTGAAATTTTGGTCTCTCTCACTGGGCAAAAAATCAACCGAACCTGCAATCCCATAACTGGAATCGAGGATGGCGACGGCGTCTTGGCTACTCAGATGGGCATATGAACTGGAGGGGGTTATTTTCACGGGTTCAAAATTTAAGGTGTCTGTTGGTTTTGTTATCCGAACAACATAGAGTGCTACAATGATTAGTGAAACTGATAAAATTCTGGGTCAGACATGGCTTTGATCGAACTGCAATTTCAGAGCACGGTAATTAGAGTTTGAAGTCTGGAGTTTCGACCTGGTCTCGCACATCTGTAGATCTGACATTATCTTGGATGGGTTGTGGGCATAGGGGGCCGCCAATAAAGAGGCTCTTAAACGGATTTACTCAAGGAGGTTGGGTTCCATGAGTGAGGTTGAGATCATCGGTACTCCGGAGCGGACAGTTTCCCGCAGGAAATTTATTATGGGAGTTATTGCCACTGGGGCTACCACATCATCTGTGGGCTATCTTTTCAGGGGTTCCCAACCTTTATTGGGTGCCATGGCTGTTCAAGGTTCGGTAGAGCGGTTAGTTACACTAAATGTTAATGGTCAACAAAGGCGGGTTGACGTTTTAAACCAAGAAACGTTAGCGATGACACTTCGCTATAAACTGGGCCTTACTGGGACTAAATTTGGTTGTGATAGAGCGGAATGCGGTGCTTGTACGGTACTAATTGATGGGGTTGCCAGTTACGCATGTTCCGTGCTGACACAGAGCGTCCGAGGGAAGCAGATCACTACTATAGAAGGATTAGAGGGTGCTGATGGTTCTTTGCATCCTGTCCAACAGGGCGTGTTTGATGAAGGTGGGTTTCAGTGTGCTTTCTGTGCTCCAGGGTTTATTATGTCCATGGTCGCAATGATCGAGGAAAATCCTAACCCCACTAGACAGGAAGCGGCCCAAGCACTTTCGGGGAATCTGTGCCGTTGCTGTGACTATGATAAAATTCTTACTTCAGCTTTACGAGGCGCAGAATATGCGCGGCGTCAGGCATAGGGGGCTGGTATGGCAGAAAAATTAATTGGACAGGATATTAGCCCACCTGACTTGGTTGCGAAGATTACCGGTCGGGCAAAATACTCTGAAGATTTCAGGGCTGACGGCATGATATTTGCCAAATTACTGTTAAGTCCGATGCCTCACTGTAGAGTCCTTCGGATTGATGCTAGTGCTGCATTGGCAATGGAAGGTGTATTTGGAATGTTGACGGCCGATGATGTTCCATCTGTCGACGCTCCAGGAGAACCGTGCCTGACGAATGAACCTTTGTATGAAGGAGAGGCTATTCTCGCGATTGCAGCCGTAGATGAAACAACTGCAGCAGAGGCTATTGAGGCAATAAAAATTGATTACGAACCTCTTCCTTTCGTTTTGAATCCCTTGAACAGCCTGCATCCAGATGGTCCAAACGGCAGACTCGAAGGCAACACTAGAGTTGGTCGGGAAATAAAAACAATCAAGTGGACACAGGAAGATTTTGATACGGCTGGTCCAGGAAAGATGCCGATGGGCGAACCTTCAGATGAATGGACCGTCGGAGATATTGAGAAGGGGTTCTCCGAGGCCAAAGTCATTTTGGACGAGACTGTCGTGCATCAGTCTCTGACACATCATCCTATGGAGCCTAGAAGTACTATGGCATACTGGAAGAATGGTAAAATCTATATGCACACATCCACTCAGAGTGTCGCACGAACCAGAGCAGCTCTTGCTAATATGCTGGATCTGGACCTTGAAGACGTGGTCTTAGTGGGTGAATTCTGCGGCGGCGGATTTGGTAGTAAGATCAGCGGGAGCCCAATAATGCAGGTACCAGCCCACTTGTCTCGCAAGCTAAACAGGCCCGTGATGCTCAGGATTACCCGATATGAGGAAAATTATTTGGGCAGAGCCCGGCCTGGGATGCAGGCTAGAATAAGAATAGGATTTAGGGAGGACGGCCGCATCACGGCTCTCGATATATATGCACTTGGTGACGGTGGACCCTACGGTACCAATGACCATATGTCGGGAGGATCTACTGCATCTCTGGCCTACCAACCTTTGAATCAGCGTCAGCGAGGAGTGGGGGTATATACCAATACTCCTCCAAAAGCTGCTCAGAGAGGTCCTGGAGGTGCTCAGTACATAGGAATGCTCGAACCTTTGATGGATAAGGCCGCTAGAGAGTTGGGCATTGATCGTTTGGATCTCAGGAGAATCAACGCTCCCGATGGCAACTCGGTTTTCGGTCCAAGGCAGGGTGGCCTGACCAGTGTTCACGTTAAAGAAGCCATCGAAAAAGGAGTGGAGCTTTTCGGATGGGATGAGCGCATTCAGAGGAGTGGTCAACTGAATGGCACTAAGAAAACTGGAATAGGGTTGGCAGTCAGTCCTTATACTGCAGGCAGTACTGGTTTTGACGGCCTCTTAGTAATCCGCCCAGATGGTAAGTTGCAAATCCATCAGGGGATTGGAAATCTGGGCACTCATTCGATTGCGGATACGGGTCGTGCAGCCGCTGATGTTCTTGGACTGCAGTGGGAAGATTGTGAAATTGTTTGGGGTGATACGAGCCAGCACCTTCCATGGAGTTCAGTTCAGGCAGGAAGCCAAACAACGTTTGCTCATACGAGGGCGAACCATGCAGCTGGAATGGATGCCAAACAGAAATTACAGGAGATAGCAGCTCTTGATCTAGGCGGTTCACCTTCAGATTATGAGACGTCGGAGGGTAGAGTTTTTCATCGTTCGAATCCATCGAGAGGAATGAGCTTAGGAGTAGCGGCAGAGAGGGCCATTAGTTTGGGTGGCACCTATAGTGGAGCAGAGCCGGCTGAAGATCTTAATGATATGACGAAAATGTCCGTAAGAGGCTTAGAAGGGAAAGGATTAGTAGCAGCAGCAAG
>Ga0310345_10005733_pt1 | contig 10950 bp, 8 predicted proteins | sample HC15DNA20500_MG_FD_204667 | JGI IMG/M metagenome (GOLD analysis project Ga0310345, IMG submission 204667) | Marine microbial communities from station ALOHA, North Pacific Subtropical Gyre - HC15-DNA-20-500_MG | ecosystem: Environmental > Aquatic > Marine > Oceanic | place: Pacific Ocean: North...
CCATAGCGTCGCGCGCGACATCATTAGTGGGGGCGAGATAGGTGAGCTGGTTAACGTCCGCATGAGCTTCAATGTGGATTTCCTCGCGGATAAGGCGGTGCCGTTCATTTGGCGCTGCGACGCCGAAGAAGCGGGAGGCGGAACGGTAGGCGATATCAACGTGCATGTGTTCAGCTTCACCGAATATCTGATAGGCCCAATCGCCGAGGTGTGCAGCCGCCTCACGACCGTTGTCAAAGAACGCGAAGTCGTCGACGGGGCGACGATCGGCCGGAAATCAAGCGGCGGTGCGCGCAAAACGCGCATCGTCGATACCGACGATGCGGTTCAGATGTTGGCGCTATTTCAGAATGGCTGCACCGGAATTTTCGATACCAGTCGGGTGGCGCACGGCCACAAGATTACGATCAATTACGATATCGTCGGGCGACTCGGCTCCCTCAGTTGGACCAACGACCGTCTCAACGAGTTACAGCACTATTCGGCGAATGACGCGCCGGATCGTGGCGGCTTCAAGCGTATCGAGACGAACCCCAGTCACCCCTATTACGGTGCCTACTACCCGATCGGTAATATTGGAATGGGGTATAACGACATGAAAGCAATCGAGGTGCGTGAGTTAATCCAAGCGGTCGCCGGAGAGACCGTCGAGGTGTGGCCGAACTTCGAAATAGCCCACCGTATCCAGCGCTGTGTAGATGCCACGATCCTATCTCATCAAGAGCGTCGCTGGGTCAATATTGAGGAGATCGCCGATTAATTTTATGGGTTCTCTGCGCCATACGTCACGCTCATCACCGCGGTCGCTCGTATACAGTCAATCGCTTGACTCGGTCGAAGCGAGACATAACACTTTAAAATGTCTGGATCGATGTATGGGAGATTCGCCGAATGTTTGGCACTTTGTTGGCGCGGCATATATGCCCGCGGAATGCCTTGGTGACCTTGATGCGCAACACCGTGCTATTTCGCTAGATGGTTGCCATCGACCCTAAAGCCGACGGTGTTGCTCAGACTTCCGAGTATCCGGAGTGGTTCCGCAACAAGAGGAGAGACCGGCTGCTCATCGTCTCTCGTTGGGTGCCCATCTCGCTTATTGGGTTGCCCGTACTGGTTCTGCTGGCAATCGTCATTTACCCGACAATCTGGATGTTTTTCCACGCTTTCCACAACACGACGCTCATGTCGTTGACGCGGGATCGCTATCAGTTCGTGTGGTTTGACAATTTCGAAAACGTCTTCACCAACGAACGTTTTCTCAACAGCGTGGTTAATCTGGTGCAATACCTGTGCTTCGGTGCGGTGCTGGAGGTGATCCTCGGCACAGCGATCGCACTCATGCTGTTCTCGGTCGTAAAATGGAACTGGATGCGGACGGTGCTGCTCATTTGCATGGTCGTTCCGCTGATGCTGCCGCCCGCCATGACAGGCCTGATTTGGCTTCTGATGCTCACGCCCCATAATGGCATCATTAACGAGATCTTAATCGTCACGGGGCTTACTACAGAGAAAGTCGAGTGGTTTTCGACCAGCCTCTCGCTTTGGTCGATCACTTTCGCCGATATTTGGCAATGGACGTCTTTGCCATTGCTGATCGTTTATGCTGGGCGCGCGTCCTTGCCGCAATCGATCTACGAAGCTGCGCGTGTTGATGGTGCTTCGCGCTGGAAGGTGTTGAGCCGGATTACGTTGCCCATGCTGAAGGAGGTCATTGCGATCGCCTTTATTATCCGCTTCATGGACGCTTACAAATATGTCGACAAAATTTATGTGATGACGTCCGGCGGGCCGGCGGAATCATCCGAATTGCCCGTCTACATTGCCTATCAGCGCGGTATTCGAGATTTTCAAGTAGGCGAGGCGGCCGGCTACGCGATTGTTATTTTTGCCGTTGCCGCAGTCCTGGTGACGCTCTTCCTGAAATACCTTAAGAAGGTCCTCAAAGCGCAGGCGATCGCCTAATCCATGCGTGATCGTCACTATAAACTCGTCGCCACCCTGATGTTCGTGTTCTTGGGGCTATGGACGATTATTTCTCTCTTTCCATACTACTTTCAGTTCATCACGAGCTTCAAAGGCATTGAAGAGGTTAACCGGATCACCCCCACTTTCTGGCCGGACGAATTCCTATGGAGCAACCTGGACCTGGTCTTCTCCGACGAGACGAACGTTGCTGCCTTGTTAGATACGCTGTTGATCGCTTCGGCCAATACTGCGTTGGCGGTGTTTCTAGGCTCGCTCGCGGGCTATGCCCTGGCGCGATTTCCGCGCCAGGCCGGTGGCGAAAATATGGCGTTCTGGATCCTTTCGAATCGCATGTTCCCGCCCGTCGCGATTCTTCTGCCGATGTTTCGCGCGTTCGATACCGTATTGGGCTCGACCGACAACCACCTCTCCTTAATTATCCTTTACCTTGTTTTCAATATGCCGTTAGCGACATGGCTGATGATGGTCTTCTTCCGCGATGCGCCGCGCGAGCTTGAGGAAGCCGCGTATCTCGACGGCTATTCGCCATTGCGGGCGTTTTTTAAGGTTACGTTGCCGCAGGTCGTTCCCGGTATGATGTCGGTGGCGTTGCTTTGCTGGATCTTCGCCTGGAACGAATATCTATTCGCCAACATGCTGGTCGGCTCGAATGTGGCAGTAAACACCATTCAGATGCCGGGCTTCGTGCAAGGTGCGCAGAAACTCTGGAACCTTGCAGCGCTCTTTTCCTTGGTCGCTGTGCTCCCGCCTGTGGTTCTGTTCATGGTACTGCGGCGCTACATGGTGCGCGGTCTCTCGCTTGGTGTCGTGAAAGGTTAGGCGGATGGCACGGCTTGAAATCGAAGGACTTTGCAAAGGCTGGGATTTTCCCGTGATTGACCGGATGGATTTGACGGTCGAAGAAGGCGAATTCTTCGTTGTGGTTGGCCCTTCCGGTATTGGTAAAACGACGCTGCTTCGCCTTATCGCTGGTCTCGAATCGCCGAATGAGGGTCGGATTATTTTGGGTGGCAATGATATCTCACGACTACCGCCCTATAAGCGGCCGGTTGCGATGACGTTCGAGTCCTATGCGCTTTACCCGCATCTCAGCGTCTTTGAAAACATCGCCAGCCCGCTGCGCGCACGCCGGCTGCCGAAAGCCGAGATTGAACAACGGGTGAAAGATGTCGCCCGCCTGCTCAAGATAGATCAGTTGCTCACGCGTCGGCCCGCCGAAGTATCGGGTGGGCAAAAACAGCGCACGGCTCTAGGCCGTACGCTAGTGGCGGAGCCCGAAGTATTTCTGCTCGATGAACCGATTAGCCATCTTGACGCCAAAATTCGTCACGAACTGCGCGCGCAGTTCCATACACTCGAGGCGCTTCGCAGGGTGGCTAACGTTTACGTCACGCACGACTATGCAGAGGCGTTGTCCCTTGGCGATCGGATCGGTGTTATGGGCCGGGGCGGTTTAGTACAGATTGGAAGCGCACACGAGGTCTTCGAAAAACCACAGACGTTGTTCGTTGCCGAGCATCTAGGGCAGCCTTCGATCAACGTACTCGATTGCGAACTCACGGCTAGGGATGGCGTACTGCATGCGCGTCACCGGGAAAGCTTACTCACCGTGCCAGTCGCGCAAGCACATGTTCAACGCTTGAACGGCGGCAACGCTGACCGCGTCAGTTATGGCATCCGCCCGCAGCATATTGCAGTGGTGGCGGATGGCGAAGTTGTGCGTGACGGTCTTCACGTCATCGACAGCACTGTCACTCTATTTGAACCGCTTGGCACGTATGCCATTTTGATCACGGAGACGGCGGGCGCCACGATCACCGCGCTGTCTTCGCCTGAACACAGGTATACGCAAGGCGAAAGCATCAGGCTTGGGATTGATACAGCGGAAGCTTTCTTCTTCGATGCCGTTAACGGCAAGAATTTGGTGCTCTAGCCATGGCTCGTGTCACCCTCGACAATGTCAACAAGATTTACGTCAGCCGGCGTGGCAATGTGCACGCGGTACAGGACATGTCGCTGGTGATTGAAGACGGCGAATTTATCTCATTGTTAGGGCCGTCAGGTTGCGGTAAATCCTCGACGCTCCGCATGATCGTGGGGCTTGAATCCGTGACTTCGGGAGAAATCCGCTTTGATGGCGAATTGGTCAACGAGTTAGAGCCGCAGGAGCGTAACGTTGCGATGGCGTTTGAGACATATGCGCTCTATCCCAATTTCACGATCGAGGAAAATCTTGGCTTCCCCCTCGAGGTTCGGGGTATCTCGAAGCAGGATCGTAAGGAAGAGGTGCACCGGATTGCGGAGCTTTTGCAGATTGAGGACGTGCTTGGTCAAAAACCGGGTGCGTTATCGGGCGGTCAGCAGCAGCGAGTTTCACTGGGGCGCGCCCTCATCCGTGCACCGGCAGTGTTCATTCTCGATGAAGTGATGAGCCATCTCGATGCGCACTTGAAGTTCCAGATGATGATCGAACTTCGGCGCATTCATCAGTCTTTGGAGCGCACCATGTTGTTCGTCACTCATGATCAAATGGAGGCGCTGGCGCTTTCGGACCGTGTGGCGGTGATGAGTGACGGACGATTGCATCAGTTTGGCACGCGGGATGATCTTTATCACGCGCCGGCCAATGTCTTTGTCGCCGGTTTTATCGGTGAACCGCCGACAAATTTCTTCACCGCACGGCCGGACGAATCAAACGGCGAATTAACACTTCTCACGCTCGACGGTGGTGCGCGTTTTCATCTGTCGGCTGAGCGGGCGTCGCGTATTCGCGCCCACGGGGCCAATCAGTATGTCATCGGAATCAGACCGCAGAATATGAGCCGCATCGCCAACGGATTGAAAACGAGCATAACAGCGCAAGTTCTGCTCAACGAATATTCGGGCGAACACTCGATCCTTACCCTGACGGTCGGTGAAAATCGGTTGCAGGCCATTACGGCATCGAGCGACGGGATTAAGCGGGACGAATCCGCGGAACTCTACTATCATCCAGACAACGTGCTAGTTTTTGACGTTGAAACGGAGAATTTGCTTACTTGATTGAGTGTCGTCACGGCCGATAACGATCTGAACAATGGCCGAGCCGGCGCGTTCACTGAACCCACGAAAGGGGAGGCTTAGAGAAGATTATGGGCGCATTTAAACACCTCGTTAATCGGCGGCTTTCACGCCGCGACTTTGTCAAGGGCTCGGCCATGGCGGGCGGTGCTCTTGCCATGGGCGGCTTGGGCGCTGGTCTCGGCGCCGGTAGCCTGAAAGCGGATAAACGTTTTAACGATATCGAGGTCGCGGGCCTCTGGGACAATAACTGGCAGAACGCACCGATGTGGCTTTCGCCTTTGCTTCAGAAAGAAGCCGGCGTCAGCTTGAAGAGCCGCGAGCTTTACGATGCGGGAGAGACTACGGCCAAGATTGTGCCACAACTGCTTTCCAACAATCCCCGATTCGATTGGTTTTGCATGCCGAGCCTTTATTTTGGCCTATTCGCCGAAGTTGGGCTGTTGGAACCACTTGATCAATATCTCAATAACTTCGGCGGATCTAAGGAATATTTCGACTGGATCATGCCGGGCTACGGTGAATTCTATTCGCAATGGGGCGGCCAGACGTACGGCCTCATGGTTGATGGCGACATCCACAATCTCCACTACAGGCCAAGCTATTTCGCGGACGCATCCAACCAGAACGAATTTTCGAAGCGCTTCCAGCGCGAACTGACCGTGCCGACTACGTGGGAGGAGTATCGTGATACAGCGCGCTTCTTCACGGAAAAGTACAAATCCCAGGATATCTACGGCACGTCGGTCGTGCTGAACCCGCCCAACTTCTCGTGGGGGTTTTGGATGGATGTCGCCGGGAGTTACGGCGTCACCTATTTTGACCGCAACATGAACCCACAAATCAATCAAGGCCGTGCCGCTGAATCGCTTGAGATGTTCAAGGAAATCGTTGAAACCGGCCCGCCCGGCAAGGACTCCATGTCCATCGGTGAGACCATCGCGCGTTGGGAATCAGGTGCTGATATCATGTCGGTCTGGTGGATCGATCTGGCCGAATTCACCGTGCGCAGCCAGGGTCTTGAGCGGGCCGCCGATCAAGCCACTGCGCTTGTGCCTGGAACTAAACAGGCGGACGGGAGCATGAAGCACACGCCGGTCGCTCTCTACAGCCGCACACTCGGCGTGCCGGCCAATGCATCCGAAGAAGTGAAGGAGGCGGCCGCCTACTACATATATCGGATGTCGCATCCCGACTACTCGATGAACATCGTGGCCGATCCGTTCTGTGGCTCCGATCCTTATGGTAAGACCCATTTCACCGACGAAGCGGCGATGATGTACACCCAGCCGAACCCTCAGCGCGGTACAGACGAGTTGTGGCCGGTCAATGACGGTATCTTTAAGACATTCGACCAGGCACGTCGCCATCTCGACGGGTGCCAGGCCAATGTTGAGAACGCTTTCCCGCAAATTTACTGGGAAGGTGCGGGTGAATATGGCGACGCCCTGGGCCGTGCGATCTCGAAATGCATCTCTGCCGGCTTGGGGGCGCAGGACGCGCTCGACGAAGCGGCAGAAGAATGGGTCAAGATCACCCAGAAACTCGGCTACGATTCGCAAAAATCGCAGCATGACAAGTTCCTGGAAGCGACCAAGCGGGCAGGACTAAACTTCGAAGTTTAGTAACGACCGTCGGGTTTTGGGGGAGAGACACGCGTCTCTCCCCCTTTCTTTTACTCGGGCACGTTGTGGGAGACAGTCCATGCGACGCTTGCGCAGGGGATATCAAACCAATTGTTGGGGGCCGTTGGGTGGACACCCAGTCGGCGTGACGTCAATCAAAGACCTCACTTACATGACGTTTGGCGACATGCGGATTGCGATCGAGGAAATTGCTGCTGCGGGGTATACCGGCATAGAGATGTTTGATGGTAATTTGGAGGCGTTGGCAAGATCGCCCACTGACCTACGAGCCTTGCTGGCCGATACAGGCGTCCATCTCATCGCGGTCTATAGCGGCGCTAACTTCATCTATTCGGATGTTCTGGCTGACGAACTCGCTCGCATTGAACGTATTGCGGGCATTGCGGCAGAATTTGAAACGGAGTACCTGGTCATCGGCGGTGGCGCCAAGAGGTCGGAGGGCGTTCAAGATGGCGACTACGAGCGTTTGGCCGAAGGGCTTGGTTGCGCAATCGATATCGCAGACCAGCATGGCATGAGTGCGCACTATCACCCGCACTTGACAAGCTTGGGAGAGGCACCGGCGGAGGTCGCTCGCGTATTCTCACTTTCTCCCATAAATTTCTGCCCGGACATGGCGCACTTAGCGGCTGCGGGTGGGGATCCTGCGCAGATGATCCGCGAGCATGCGGAGCGGATCAAATACGTTCACCTAAAAGATTTACGCTGCGAGCCGCTTGCGTTCTTGCCACTCGGGGAAGGTGAGCTCGACATGTCGGCTATTCTCGAAGCGCTTGCAGAAATCAATTACGACGGCTGGGTCACCGTTGAGTTGGATTCACATCCTGACCCGAAGGGTGCGGCGGAGGAAAGTTTCCGCTATCTTGACGCCCAAGGCGTCTAACCCGAAGAGGACGTCGCTATCCGCACCTCTAGGTCGCGGCCAATCGCGTCGCCCTCTAATATGGCATGTTCGAGAAAGCGCGGCGCGCGGCAGTCGCCGATGCGGAACACAGGAAAACTCCCTGATAGTTCATGGAAGAGCCTATCGTTTGAGCGGCGCCCAATCGCCATCACAACAGTATGAATATCGGTGAGGCGTTGCTCTTCGCCCGTGTGTACATCGATGAGGACCACGGCGTCGTCGGTAATCTCTTTGAGGTCGGTGTTCACTGTGATCTGCATGCCGTTGGGTCGAACGCGCTGGTAAAACAATGCGGCATTACTGGGTTCCAGATCCGCGCCGGCTGTTAGCAGAGGGGTCACGTACACGACGTTCCGCCCTTGCTCCAGAAGATACTCGGCAGTGCCGCAGGCTTCCCAATGTGCGTTCTGGTCTAGCAGCAAGACGTTTGGTCCTGGCGTCGCGGACCCGGTCATCACGTCATCCACGGTGACGACCCGTGTGTCGTCAAGCCCTGGCACGAGCCCTCCCATAGATGCGAACAATCCTGATGTCGCAATCGGTGTATTCGTACCGTCTGCCGTGGCGCGACCGGGCAGATAAGGTCTGGAGCCAGTTGCGATTACAACCGCATCCGGCGATAGGGCTTTGATCATTTGCACGTTCGCCTCGGTCTTAAGACGAAGGTCTACACCGGCCCGCTCGGCTAACTGCCCTAGTTGTATAGTAGACTCACCGATCTCGGTATGGAGCGGTTGTCGGGCAGCGAGGCGGATGAGGCCGCCCGGCTCGCTCTCCCGCTCGTAAAGCGTCACCTGATGGCCGCGCTCCACTAAAGTGACACTGGCCTTGAGGCCCGCCGGCCCGCCACCGACGACCACGACGCTAAGCGTTGGGGACGCAGGGTGTGCCGTGCCCAGCGAGCGTTCGCGCCCAGCGGAGGGATTTTGAACGCAGCGCACGGGATTCTCTTGCATCACCTGATAAATGCACCCGTCATTACACCCGATACAGGGCCTAATATCTCCGAGCTGACCCGCGAGTACTTTGTTGGGGGTCTCCGGATCGGCAATGAGCTGACGCGCCATACCGATTAGATCGGCGTCACCCTGCCGAAGGATACGTTCGGCGTCATCCGGCTTCTTGATGCGGCCAAACGCGATAACCGGAACGTCGGTCGCCCGCTTTAACGCCGCGTTGAGTTCATTGAAAGCAAGCTGCGGCACGGCCGCAGGCGGGATTTCCATCCAGAAACTGCTAAAGGAGCCCGCGTCGCTGTTGAAGAGGTCAACATATCCGGTGGCCGCAAGCGCCTTGGCAACCTCAAGACCGTAGTCCAGTTCGTAGCCGAAGGGCGTATATTCATGCAGGCAAATGCGGACAGAGATCGGCCAGTCGGCCCCGACTTCTTGTCTCATGGCGGCCAACACCTCGATCGGTAGGCGCATGCGGTTCTCGAACGAGCCGCCGTAGCAATCCTCCCGCCGATTGAAAAACGGTGAAACGAAACTGCGCAGCAGGCCGTCATGGCCAACCTTGATTTCAACACCGTCAAAGCCCGCTTCACGCATGTTGCGCGCGGAGACGGCAAAACCATCCACGACTGCCGCTATCTCATCGGTCTCCATCTCGACAGTGTTGTACCGAGAGCTGGGTTCCGGCATCTGAGAAGGTGCCCAAAGCTCCTTTGGGTGGCGGAAAAGCGTGGTGTGGCCGCCGTGGTTCAGTTGCGCAAATATCTTGGTGCCATGCGGCTGAACCGCATCAACGACACGGCTATAAGCGGGTACAGCCTCCTTTTCCCAAGCACGGCCATAGAATGGCGTCATTTGGCCTGACAGATGGATGGCCTGGCTACCTGAAATTATCAGGCCGACGCCACCGCGTGCCCGCGCCGCATAATAAGCGCATAGATCCTCGGTGGGCTCGCCGCGCGGCGTTTCAAGACCGGTAAAGTGAGGCAACATGACGAAGCGGTTTTTGACTTCGACGCCACGGCGTATCGAAAATGGCGTCCACAACAACGGATGACTTCCCACAAACACATCCCCCCGCGCTTCGCGCTCTAGCCAATCTGGTTTCAGGCCTTTTCGTTGGCGCAAGTCGACATTATAGCCAAGCAAGCCGCGTTATGGGCGTTCCAAAGCACCAAGTGAGGTCTTTTCTTGAACCGAGAGTTCACGCGGAAACCCACTTCTAGTAATTGCCCGTAACGCGATGCTAACCTCGGATAGTGGGACGGCGCCGTGCCGGTCCCAGATTGTAGGTGAGCCAATTCGATGGACATGGACACTGCCATCGCAGCCTTTGACATCGGCCCAACAGATTTTGGTGCTTCGCAACGGCACGATCTCGAGCAGAACGGTTATTTCCGCACCAATGGCGCTTTTACCCTTTTCCAGTGCGCCCAAATGGCCGCGGCGTTCGACCGAATCAAAGAGCAGGAAGGCGTGCGCGCAGGCCACGAAGTCAGCCAAGAACCGGGTGCGGTTCGTATCTCCAATATATTCAATAAATCCGATGCGTTTGATTGCACGTTGAATTGTAAGCCCTTGTTGGCGGCAGCGCGGTACCTACTAGGTGATTGTAAGGTTCATGGCGCTAATGTGCGTGAGCCACAGCGGGGCGCGGGTCAACAGGTTTTGCATAGCGATGTCACGCGTCTACCAGATGGCGGCTGGCGCGTTATAAATGCACTCATACTGCTCGATGATATGACATTGGAGAATGGGCCAACCCGTGTGGTGCCAGGCTCGCACAATTGGCCAGCAATAAACGTGCCCGGTGAAAACGTAATCAAAGAAGCTACTGGCGCACTTATGTCGAGCCCCAACAAAACCGAAGACTGGGCGGTTGAGGGTAAAGAGACTTCAAATCAGGATGTAGTTGAGTCGGGTATCGGTCAGGATGGAATCACACCGGAAAGTCCTTTCGCACCCTATCCGGGTGAAGAGCTTCTCACGGCACCCACCGGAACTGTCATCGTGACCAACGGTCATCTATGGCACAGCGGTACACGCAACCTTTCAGGGGCCCGTCGGCGCATGCTGCACTTGAGCTATACGCCACGTGGTCAACCTCAACAATTTGACCAGCGGACGAACCTCACACCCACACTGTACGAACGTATGAGTGCTGTAAGCCGCTATTTATTAGGTATCTGATCACGTTAGTTCATTTCGCCCTTTTTGTTACCCAGATTGCAAATAACATGGTTGTAAATCCGCCTATTTATGTGCCATTGCCTGATAGGGTCTCTGACACCTGCGAGCGCGTGTCCAAAGCCTGATGCAGGCGGATATGATTGATTTACAGCGGCCTTCAGTACTGAGTAACTCGACAAACTTCTTGGAGCCATAGCTGAGCGGCAGGCCA
>Ga0310345_10005734_pt1 | contig 10950 bp, 8 predicted proteins | sample HC15DNA20500_MG_FD_204667 | JGI IMG/M metagenome (GOLD analysis project Ga0310345, IMG submission 204667) | Marine microbial communities from station ALOHA, North Pacific Subtropical Gyre - HC15-DNA-20-500_MG | ecosystem: Environmental > Aquatic > Marine > Oceanic | place: Pacific Ocean: North...
CCGCGGCGAATTCGTCCTCGATCACGGTGCGGTGGTCGTCGCAGCCATCACCTCCTGCACCAACACCTCCAACCCGTCGGTGATGCTGGGCGCGGCGCTGCTGGCCCGCAACGCCGTCGAGAAGGGTCTGTCGGCCAAGCCGTGGGTCAAGACCTCGATGGCGCCCGGCTCCCAGGTGGTCAGCGACTACTACGACAAAGCCGGCCTGTGGCCGTACCTGGAGAAGCTGGGCTTCTACCTGGTCGGCTACGGCTGCACCACGTGCATCGGCAACACCGGTCCGCTGCCGGAGGAGATTTCCAAGGCCGTCAACGACGAAGACCTGACCGTGACCGCGGTGCTGTCGGGCAACCGCAACTTCGAAGGCCGCATCTCCCCCGATGTGAAGATGAACTACCTCGCCTCCCCGCCGCTGGTGATCGCCTACGCACTGGCCGGAACCATGGACTTCGACTTCGAGGCTGATCCGCTGGGCCAGGACTCCGACGGCAACGACGTCTTCCTCAAGGACATCTGGCCCTCGCCGAAGGACATCTCCGACACCATCGCCTCGGCCATCAACCAGGAGATGTTCACCAAGAACTACGCCGATGTCTTCAAGGGCGATGAACGGTGGCGCAATCTGCCCACGCCCGAAGGCAAGACCTTCGAATGGGATTCGGACTCGACGTATGTCCGCAAGCCTCCGTACTTCGACGGCATGCCCGCCGAGCCGGAGCCCGTCTCTGACATCAAGGGCGCCAGAGTGCTTGCTCTGCTTGGTGATTCGGTCACCACCGACCACATCTCGCCGGCGGGCAGCATCAAGAAGGGCACGCCGGCGGCGCAGTACCTGGAGGCCAACGGCGTCGAACAGAAGGACTTCAACTCCTACGGATCGCGGCGCGGCAACCACGAGGTGATGATCCGCGGGACCTTCGCCAACATCCGGTTGCGTAACCAGTTGCTCGACGACGTCTCCGGTGGTTACACCCGTGACTTCACCCAGGATGGCGGGCCGCAGGCCTTCATCTACGACGCCGCGCAGAACTACGAGAAGGCCGGCATCCCGCTGGTCGTGCTCGGCGGCAAGGAGTACGGATCGGGCTCGTCGCGCGACTGGGCGGCCAAGGGCACCACGCTGCTGGGCGTGCGCGCGGTGATCGCCGAGTCCTTCGAACGCATCCACCGCTCCAACCTGATCGGCATGGGCGTCATCCCGCTGCAGGTCCCCGAAGGCGAGTCGGCGGCGTCGCTCAAGCTCGACGGCACCGAGGTGTTCGACATCGCGGGCATCGAGGAACTGAACAACGGCAAGACGCCCAAGACGGTCAAGGTGACCGCGAAGAAAGAGGACGGGTCAAAGGTCGAGTTCGACGGGGTCGTGCGCATCGACACCCCCGGCGAAGCCGACTATTACCGCAACGGCGGCATCCTGCAGTTCGTGCTGCGCAACATGTTGAAGCCCTAGAGGGCACACCGGAAACATGCCCAGGGTCACCGAGGATCATCTGGCGGCCCGCCGCCGCCAGATCCTCGACGGCGCCCGGCGGTGTTTCGCGGAATACGGCTATGAAAGCGCGACCGTGCGGCGGCTCGAGGAAACCATCGGGCTGTCGCGCGGCGCGATCTTTCACCACTTCCGCGACAAGGACACACTGTTCTTCGAACTCGCCCGCGAGGACGCGGAGCGGATGGCCGACGTCGCTGCCCGTGAGGGGCTGATCCAGGTGATGCGCGACCTGCTCGCCGCGCCGGAGCAATTCGACTGGCTGGCCACCCGGCTGGAGATCGCGCGCAAACTGCGCAACGACCCGGCGTTCAGCCGCGGCTGGGCGGAGCGGTCAGCGGAGTTGTCCGCCGCCACCGCCGAGCGGCTCCGACGCCAGAAGCAGGCCGGGCGCCTGCGCGACGATGTGCCCGGCGACGTTCTGCGCACGTATCTCGAACTGGTGCTGGATGGGCTGGTGGCCCGGCTGGCCTCCGGCGACGATCCGGAAAAGCTCAGCGCGGTACTCGATCTGGTCGAGGACTCGGTGCGTCAGCCCTGAATGGTCCTACGTCCGGCGCCGGTGGTTGGGGCCGCCGCGACTGCGCATCGTGGTACCCGATTCACGGAGCAGACTGTGGACCGAGCCGTACGACCGACCGGTCGACGCCGCCAGGTTCCGGATGCTGGCTCCGCGCTCGTAGGCGCTGCGGAGCTCGGTGAGCAACTGGTCCCTGGACTGGGTGGTTTTCTTCATCAAACGCCTCCCGGGTCTGTGCTCCGACACACATACCCCGCAGTTGGAGGGTTGACACCTGGGGAGGGTCAGGCCAATTCGATCAGATCGCGGTATTGCTCCGACCAGAAATCCTCGGTGCCGTCGGGAAGCAGTACCACGCGCTGCGGATCGAGGGCTTCGGCGGCGCCCGGGTCGTGCGTGACCAGCACCACCGCCCCGACGTAGCTGCGCAACGCGTCGAGGACCTGTTCGCGAGACGCCGGATCCAGGTTGTTCGTCGGCTCGTCCAGCAACAGCACGTTGGCGGTGGACGCGACCAGACCGGCCAGCGCCAGGCGCGTTTTCTCGCCACCGGACAACGTGCCGGCCGGCTGCTCGAGCTGGGCGCCGGTGAACATGAAGGCGCCCAGCAAACCGCGCAGGTCCTGTTCGCCGGTGTCCGGCGCCGCGTGGCGGATGTTCTCCCACACCGAGGCGTGGTCGTCGAGAGTGTCGTGCTCCTGCGCGAAATAACCGATCTTGCAGCCATGGCCCGGTTCCATCACACCCGCATCGGGGGTCTCCACCCCGGCGAGAAGCCGCAGCAGCGTGGTTTTGCCTGCACCGTTGAGGCCCAGCACGACGACCCGCGAGCCGCGGTCGATCGCCAGATCGACGCCGGTGAACACCTCCAGTGAGCCGTAGTTCTTGGTCAGTCCCTTGACCACCAGCGGGGTACGTCCGCATGCGGCCGGGGTGGGGAATTTGATCCGCGCCACCTTGTCGGCCACCCGCTCCTCGTCCAGCGCGGCCATCATGCGGTCAGCGCGACGCAGCATGTTCTGTGCGGCAACGGCTTTGGTGGCCTTGGCGCCCATCTTGGCAGCCTGGGTCCGCAGTGCGGCGGCTTTGCGTTCGGCGTTGGCGCGCTCGCGACGCCGGCGCGCTTCGTCGGTGGCGCGGGCATCGAGATACTTCTGCCAGCCCATGTTGTACACATCGGCTTCACCTCGCACGGCGTCGAGGAACCACACCCGGTTGACCACGTCGGCGAGCAACTCGACGTTGTGGCTGATCACCACGAGTCCGCCGCTGTGGTTCTGCAGGAACGTGCGCAACCAGCCGATCGAGTCGGCGTCGAGGTGGTTGGTCGGTTCGTCGAGCAGCAGCGTGGTCTGGGAGCCGGCCCCGCCGCCGGCGCCGTCGCTGGCGGCGAACAGGATCCTCGCCAGCTCCACCCGGCGCCGCTGACCGCCCGACAGCGTGCGCAACGGCTGCGTCAACACCCGCTCGGGCAGGCCGAGGCTGGCGCAGATACGACCGGCCTCGCTCTCGGCCGCGTAGCCGCCCAGCGCCGCGAAACGTTCCTCGAGTTGGCCGTAGCGGCGGACCGCCTTGTCGCGGGCCGTGTCGTCGGCCACCTCGGCCATCAGCACCTGCTGCTTCTCCAGGTCGGCCAGCAGCGTGTCCAGACCGCGCGCGGACAGCACCCGGTCCCGGGCGAGCATGTCCAGATCGCCTTCGCGGGGATCCTGCGGCAGGTATCCGATCTCACCCGATCGGGAGATCGATCCGGCGTAGGGCTCACCTTCGCCAGCCAGGATCCTCATCGTCGTCGTCTTGCCCGCGCCGTTGCGCCCCACCAGCCCGATCCGGTCACCCGGCTGGACCCGAAGCGCCGATCCCTCGGTGGAGAGCAGTGTGCGCGCCCCGGCGCGGACCTCGAGGTCCGTTGCGGTGATCACGCTGACCCTCCTGTTGCATGTGAATCGACATCGGGCGCACTGCGCGCCCGTGACCAGCCTTCCAAGGCTAGTGTGCAGGCCCGACCGGGCGCCAACTCAATTGCCCGGCCGCGGGTTCTTGTCGTCGGTGAACACCGGCGGGCGCTGCTGTGCTCGCGCGGCGACCGCCTCGTCGAAGTTGTCGGTGAGCAGCCGGATGTACAGCTGACCCAGACCTTCGGCCTGCATGTGCCCCTCCATGCTGCCTGCGTCGAGACCGCTCCACAATGTGCGCTTGGTCAACTCGATGCCGGGACGCGAGAACGACGCGATCCGCTCCCCCATCTGCACGCAGACATCGAGCAGTTCACCTGGCGCCACGGCTCGCGACACCAACCCGATGCGCTCGGCCTCCTCGGCTTCCACGTCGCGGCCGGTGAGCATCAACTCGAAGGCGCGTGACGTGCCGATGGCGCGCGGAAGCAGATAGGACAAACCCAACTCACTGGCCGTCAAGCCGTTGTTGATGCCCGCGGCACGGAAATAGGCGTCGACCGAGGCGATCCGGATGTCACAGGCCAGCGCCAGGCACAGACCGCCGCCGATGGCGGCGCCGTTCACCGCGGCGATCACCGGTTGGTGCAGCTTCCGCAATGCCAGGATGACGTCGTCGAGCACCTCCATGGACCGCAGCGCATACGTCGGCCTGGTCAGACCGTCGACGTGCGGCACGACCCCCGCCGACTTGTGGTCAGCGCCCGAGGAGAACCCGCGCCCGGCCCCGGTCAGCACGATCGCTCGGACGGAGTTGTCGTACGACAGCTCGTCGAGTGCACTCTTCAGCGGCACCATGACGTCGAAGGCCATCGAGTTCATGCGCTCGGGCCGGTTGAGCGTCACGAGCGCCACGTGTGCGCTCGGGCGGTCGACGAGGACCAACGGTGCGGGGTTCTGCTGCTCGGTCACGCTCAGCACGCTAGCGGGCGTGCTGGGGCAGGTTATTCCTGCCCGTTCTCCTGCGCGGCCACCGCGGCGTCGATGTCGAACTCCTTGACCTTCTGGACCAGGTCCTCCAACGCGGCCGGGGGCAGGGCGCCGGCCTGGTTGAACACCAGCTTGCCCTTCTTGAAGGCCATCAGCGTCGGGATGGAACGGATGTCGGCCGCGGCTGCGAGCTGCTGCTCGGCCTCGGTGTCGACCTTGGCGAACACGACGTCGGGGTGCTTCTCCGAGGACGCCGCATACGTCGGGGCGAACTGCTTACACGGTCCGCACCACGACGCCCAGAAGTCGACCAGAACGATCTCGTTGTCACTGACGATGTCGTTGAACTGTTCGGCGGTGATGTCTTGAGTAGTCACGTGTCAGTCAACGCCCGCGAACGGTGTGGTGTTCCCCCGTCCACTGCCGGATCCGCAGGCACGTGCCGCACGGCGCCACGGTCGGCCGACGTCGTCAGCGCGGCGTAAGCCCGCAGAGCGGTGGATACCGGCCGGTTCCGGTGCCGAGGCCGGAACCCCCCGCCGTGCAGTCGCTCGGTCCGTCGCCGGGTCAGCTCCTCGGGGCCCACCCGCAGCTCGACGCGGCGCCCGGGGACGTCGATGTCGATCAGGTCGCCGTCCTCGACCAGCGCGATCGCGCCGCCCGCCGCCGCCTCCGGTGACACGTGCCCGATGGACAGGCCCGAGCTGCCGCCGGAGAACCGGCCATCGGTGAGGAGCGCGCAGACCGAGCCCAGACCGCGGCCCTTCAGGAACGACGTGGGGTGCAGCATCTCCTGCATGCCCGGCCCGCCGCGGGGCCCCTCGTATCGCACGACGAGAACATCTCCGGCCTGCACCCGGCCGTTGAGGATGGCGTCGACGGCCTCTTCCTGCGACTCGACCACCACCGCGGCTCCGGAGAAGGTGAGCATGCGCGCATCGACGCCGGCGGTCTTGACCACACAGCCGTCGGGCGCCAGGTTCCCGCGCAGCACCGCCAGGCCCCCGTCTTCGCTGTATGCGTGCGCGGCGTCGCGGATGCATCCCGCGACGGCGTCGATGTCCAGCGATTCGTGCAACTCCGTCGCGGTGAACGCCGCCGCCGTGCGGCGCCGCCCCGGGGCAGCCCGGAACAGGTCATGCGCCTCGTCGGTGGCGGCGCCGCCGCGGACGTCCCAACGGCCCAGCCACTGCGGCAGCGACCTGGCGTGTACGGCGCACACGTCCCCGGTGAGCCGGCCGGCACGGTCGAGCTCACCCATCAGCCCGGGCATGCCGCCGGCGCGGTGGACGTCCTCGATCAGGTGCGTGCCGTTGGGCGCGACCTTGCACAGACACGGCACGCTGCGCGACACCGCATCGATGTCGTCGAGACCGAAGTCCAGACCGGCTTCGTGGGCGGCGGCCAGCAGGTGCAGAACGGTGTTCGTGGAGCCGCCCATCGCGATGTCGACGGCCATCGCGTTGCCGAACGCGGCGCGGTCGGCGATGCGACGCGGCAGCGCGGTGTCATCGTCGTGGTCGTACCACCGGTGCGCCAGCTCGACCACCAGTGCGCCGGCGCGCTCGTAGAGGGCGCGGCGCGCGACGTGGGTGGCGAGCGTGGTGCCGTTGCCGGGTAGCGCCAGACCCAGCACTTCGACCAGACAGTTCATCGAGTTCGCGGTGAACATGCCGGCACATGATCCGCACGTCGGGCACGCGGCTTCCTCGATCCGGGTCAGGTCGTCGTCGCTGACCGAGGTGTCGGCGGCGGTCGTCATGGTGTCGATCAGGTGCATGCCGGTTTTGCGGGCACCGTCGGTGAGGGTGGTGTGTCCGCCCTCCATGGGGCCGCCCGAGACGAACACCGTCGGGATGTTGCACCGCAACGCCGCCATCAACATGCCCGGTGTGATCTTGTCGCAGTTGGAAATGCACACCAGCGCGTCGGCGCGATGCGCTTCGACCATGTATTCGACGGAGTCGGCGATGAGGTCGCGCGACGGCAGCGAATAGAACGTGCCGGCATGCCCCATCGCGATGCCGTCGTCGACGGCGACGGTGTTGAACTCCCGCGGGATCCCGCCGGCGGCCTTCACCGCCTCGGACACGATCCGGCCGACGGGCTGCAGATGGGTGTGGCCCGGCACGAATTCGGTGAAACTGTTGGCCACCGCGACCAGGGGTTTGCCGAAGTCGGAGGCCGCAACGCCGGCCGCGCGCAGCAATGCCCGGGCGCCGGCCATGTTGCGGCCGTGGGTGACGGTGCGGGAGCGAAGTTCAGGCATCTGCTCAGCCTTGCGTCTGCGCGGTGCCGCCCGGAAGACGGCGGCGCTGCTAGTAGTGAGAGCACCAGGTCCGAGCGCGGGGGCGGGCGTCTTGCCCGAATACGATGGTCAGCCATGGCGGGACAGTCCGACAGCCGCGCCGAGCTGGCCGCGTTCCTGCGGGCACGCCGCACCGCGATGTCGCGAGACCTGCACGGGCTGCCGGCGCTGCCCCGGGACCGCACGACAGGGTTACGCCGCGAGGAGGTGTCTGCGCTCTGCGGGGTGAGCGTGACCTGGTACACCTGGCTCGAACAGGCTCGACCGATCACGCCGTCGCGGCAGGTGCTGGACGCGATCGCCACGGCACTGCGGCTTTCCGGCCCAGAACACCAGTACCTGCTCAGCCTGGCCGGCTACGCCCCGTCGCCACACCTGCACGCCGGCACCGTGGAACCGGCGCCGGCGCACATCCAGCGCCTGCTGGACGAGCTGACCGGCAGACCCGCCTACGCGCTGGCCGCCGACTGGTCGATCGTGGCGTGGAACCGCGCGTACGCGGCGCTGTACCCCAACGTGGCGACGGTCGATGCCGCCGATCGAAATCTGCTGTGGCTGGTGTTCACCGATCCCGCGGTGCGGGAGCTGGTCGACGACTGGGAGATCACCAGCCGCCGCTTCCTCGCCGAGTTCCGCGCCGAGGCCGGTAACCGGCTGGGCGATCCCGCGATCGTGGCCCTGGTCGATCGGTTGCGGACGGAAAGCCCGGAATTCTGCAGCGGCTGGGATGGTCACCCGGTGGCCGGGTTCGAGTCCCGAGAGCGGGTGTTCCACCGCCGCGGTGCGGGCCGGCTGCGGCTGGAACACCATCAACTGCGCCCCTCGGACCGCCCGGACCTGCAGCTGGTGGTCTACACCCCGCTGGATGAGACCACCCGGGCACTGCTGCAAGAGCAGTGAGGATTACAGCTGATAGGCCTTGACCCAGTCGACCTTCATCTGTGCGTGGAACGGCGCCGACGGGTCCGGGTCCCCGGTCCACGGGTTGCCGACCGCCACGTTGAGGATCAGGTAGTGGTCCCAGGCCCCGGAGAACGGTGTCCAGTCGCCGCCCAGAGCCTCGTACTGGGCCTGGGTGACGCTGCCGACCTCGACGCCGTCGACGTGCCAGACGATTCGGTCGGCATGCCAGTCCATGCCGTAGTCGTGGAACCCCTGCGACAGATCGATGCCCAGGTCGGCGGCGACGTCGTGCAGTGTGACGTCGACGCTGTTGTCGGTGTCGGCCGGACCGTGGATGTTGCCGGTCCAGACCCGCCGTGACTGCGGGGTGCCCAGGCCGGGGATTTCCACGATGTCGATCTCGCCTTGCCGCGGCCAGTCGAATTCGTGACCCGGTTCGAGGCCCACCGACCAGAACGCCGGCAGGCTGCCCTGCGTGGCCGGCATCTGGATGCGTGCCACCACCCTGGTGCCCACACCGAAGGACTGCTTGCCGTAGGTGACCACGCGCGCCGAGGTGTAGTTGTGCGGTGCGCCGAGGCCGTCGGGCGTGGCCTCCCGCCGGGCGTCGATGACGAGGTTCCCGTCGGCGTCGATGTAGACGTTGTCGCCGTCTGTGTAGTACTGGTTCTCTCCCGCCGGAGCGCCCCAGCGCCCGGTCTGCAGGCCCCAGTACCGCAGCGCCTCGGTCATGTCGGTGAAGTTGCTCTCCCACAACAACTCTGGGTCGGCCGGCTCCGGAGCGGGCTCAGGCTCTGGAGCGGGCTCAGGCTGCGGTTCGGGTTCCGGTTCGGGAATGACCACGTCGCGGTAGATGCGGGTGCGCACTCCCTGCCACCAGGACTCGATGAAGCGCGGCACAGGAATGGCCAGGAAGTCGGCCCCCAACCCGGTATCGCGAATTCCCAGGGAGTAGAGCATGTCGACGATCATCGAGCCGACCGTGATCCGGGCAGGGGGTGTCGCGGTGACCGACATCGCGGACTGGGCCGAGGCAGCCTCGACGGGTGGGTCCGCCGCGATGCGCTGCGCCTGCGCTGCAGCGGGCGTGTGCTCGACCGGAGCAGACGCGCGGGCGACCGTGTCCCGCAGTTCCTCGCCGCGATCGGTCTCCTTGCGCGTGACCGGGACCGGCACGCTCACCCTGCTGGACTCGTCGGAGCCGGAGTCGTCCCCCCGCGCGGTTCCCGATGCGACCGGTTCTTCTCTGCCAGCGTCTCCCGCGCCAGCACCTCCCGCGCCCGTGTCGTCCGCGCCCGAGGCGGTCCCCTCGTCGGTGTCCTTTCCCGCGCCTGTGTTGTCCTCGCCGGAGAGGTCGTCCTCACCCGAGAGGTCGACGGATTCGACGGGGTCGACCGTGTCTCGGTCAGCGTCCGCTGCGTCATCGTCAGAGTCCTCCGAGATCTCCTCGGTCATGTCATCGGGCTCGGCGACGGCGTCGAGATCGTCAAACTCGTCGTCGGACGAATGATCGGTGGCGTCGCCGGAGGCTCTATCGGTCCCGTCGTCGGACGTTCTGTCGGTGGCGTCGCCATCCGGCGCATTCGCAGTGGTGGACCTGTGGGACGAACCGCCTTTCTGCGGCGAGGTGCCATCCTGCGAGGACGAGCCGGCCGATGTGCCGGAGTCAGCGGGAGTGGCCGAAGCGGTGGCGGCGGTAGCGGTCAGCATGGCCGCACCGAGTCCGGCAACGAACACGCCGCTGGCCAACCAGTATTTGCCGTTGACGCTCGTCGAGCAATCTGTGTGGCGACTTCGCATGACTCCATCCATCCCTGCTGTCGGCGACAAGAAACAGAAACGAACACGGCGCGGCCGTCAGATCGAGGCCGAGCCACAGCGAATACAGAAATCCAGATGCGGACGCCCCCTCGCACACGCATCAGCATCAATGGCGCAGGAAAAGACTCTCTAGAAGAGTCTCTCCGCAAACGGACCTCGCTGCACAGCAAACGATATCCAATAGCGTGACTGCGCGCTTGTTTTCACCCGAAAATTCCACTCCGCAAATTTCCGAACGTTGGCGAGAAAATGTACGGGGGTGGAAGCGACATTCGTAGCGCAACACCAAATGTTTGCCGGTGTGCCGTTCTGCCGAACAGCGATCAGTAATTACATTGCTCTGCAGGGCCTTTTCAGTGGCATTGTCGGCGGTGGGCAGCGGCGTCACAATTGCCGAAAGCAGACAGGCAACATCCGGGCTAGCGGTACTCCGGGTTGACGAAGTCGTACCGGCAGCCCGCGTCCCACCCCGCGCGGATGTTGCCGTAGGCCGGCACACCTCCGCTGTGCTTCAGCATCCGGGCCAGGTGCATCAGATTCCAGGTCATGAAGGTGGTGTTGCGGTTGGTGAAGTCGTTGGCCGGGCCGCCCGACCCCGGATCGAGGTACGACGGGCCCGGGCCGGCCTCACCGATCCAGCCGGCATCGGCCTGCGGCGGGATCGTGTAACCGATGTGCTGAAGCGTGTACAGCACGTTCTGCGCGCAGTGCTTGACTCCGTCCTCGTTGCCGGTGATCAGGCACCCACCGACCCGGCCGTAGTAGAGATACTGGCCGGCATCGTTGAGCAGGTGCGACCCTCCGTACAGCCGTTCGTGCACCCGCTTCATCACCGAACTGTTGTCGCCCAGCCAGATCGGACCCGCGAGCACGAGGATGTCGGCGGCCAGGACCTGCACGAAGATGGCAGGCCAGTCGTCGCTCGGCCAGCCGTGCTCACGCATGTCCGGCCACACCCCGGTCGCGATGTCATGGTCGACGGCGCGCACCACCTCGACCGCGACGCCGTGCCGCTCCATGATGG
>Ga0310345_10005735_pt1 | contig 10950 bp, 9 predicted proteins | sample HC15DNA20500_MG_FD_204667 | JGI IMG/M metagenome (GOLD analysis project Ga0310345, IMG submission 204667) | Marine microbial communities from station ALOHA, North Pacific Subtropical Gyre - HC15-DNA-20-500_MG | ecosystem: Environmental > Aquatic > Marine > Oceanic | place: Pacific Ocean: North...
AGCGCGAACGTGGCGACTGGCCGCCGACCAGGCCGGTATTGCCACCTTGGGGCACGATCGGCGTCTTGGTCTCGCTGGCGAGCGTCATGATCGCCGCGACTTCTGCCACGCTGCCGGGGCGCAGCACCACCGCCGTCTCGCCGGCATAAAGGCCCCGCGGTTCCTCGAGATAGGGCTCCATGTCGCCTGGCGTCGTCAGCGCATTCTTCTCGCCGACAATCGCAGCGAAGCGGGCAATCAGCGCATCGGAAAGCGGCGCGGGAGGTGTCTTGTCGGGGTTTCCGGTCATGGGGCAGCACGTCGCTTGGCGTTGCGGGATGACGAGGAGATAAGCCTTTCAGGCTGCACGGTCGAGCCGCCGTGCAAAGCCCCGCGTTTGCTTCGTCAGCGGGGGGCGGCCGCGCGCTTCAGCCGGTCGTTGATCGCCTCGCCGAGTCCGTGGCGCGGAATCGAGGCGACGGCGATCCGGTCGATGTCCGGAGAGTCGAAGGCGGCGAGCGCGGCAAAGAGATGCGCTGCCGCTTCGGCGAGATCGCCGGTCGGACTGAGATTGATGACTGCGGCGGCCGTCTCGATTCCGGGTAGCGGGGCGCGACCGAAGGCGATCACATGCTCACCGGGTTCGACCGCGGCGGCATCAAGCCGCACGCGACCCTCCGGCGCATAGTGGGAGGCGAGTGCGCCTGGAGCGGCGATTGCCGCGTCCGCTTCCGGATCGGTGACGGGCAGGCCGGCGGCATCCGCCAGAGTCTCGCGGGCAAGACCGCCGGCGCGCAGGAGCACCAGCCGGTCGGCGAGCGGCCGCACGATGGTGGATTCCACGCCGACCGCAGATGGTCCGCCGTCGAGGATCAGTGCGATCCGGCCGGAGAGTCCGCGCGCCACAATTTCAGCACTGGTGCCGGTGACCTTGCCGGAGGGGTTGGCGCTCGGCGCGACCAGCGGCCGTCCCAGGCGACCAGCGAGACGCGCCGCGACGCCCTGCGGCATGCGGAGCGCGACGGTCTGTAGGCCGGCGGTCGCCAGCGGGTGGACCGGGGCGTTCTCGGCAAGTGGCAGGACGAGGGTGAGGGGGCCGGGCCAGAAGCGCTCCGCGAGGCGTTCGGCCACCGGGTCGAAGTCTGCCACGCGTTTTGCCATGGCGAGACCGTCGACATGGCAGATCAGCGGATTGAATTGCGGCCGCCCCTTGGCGGCATAGATCGCCGCGACCGCGGGGCCCGACGCGGCATCGCCGGCCAGCCCGTAGACCGTCTCCGTCGGCAGGGCGACGAGTTCGCCGGCTCTCAGAAGCACTTCGGCGCGCTCCTCTGCGGCATCATCGGAAAGGGGGATGATTTCGGTCTGCATGGTCTGCTGGATTGCAGACCTTGCGCGCGGTGAAAAGCGTTTTCCGGCCGCGAACGGCCGTTTTTCTCAGCGCGTTGCTTCGAAGGCCGAGAAGACGCGGCGATTGGCCGTGTCGAGTTCGGCCAGCTGGTCGGCGGAGGCGTGGCGCACTCGCCCGCCGCGATCGGACTGATCAGCGCCGAGCTGGGTCAGCACGCGCGCCGGCATGGTCAGGGCGTTGGCCCGGCGCGCGGCTTGCGCCGACTGGATGACGTCCAGAACCCGCGAGCGATGCCGGATCGCGGCCTCTTCTTCCTCGATCTGCGTGACGGCGGCCCGGGCCGGCGTGAAGATCAGGTCGTCGAGGCTGCGTGCCGCGATCGACACCGCATTCTGGAAGCTGCTCACATGGGCCGTGAGGGCGCGGGCCGCCTTGTCGGTCAGCACCGAAGGCTTTGATGCAACTACGGCGGGCTCATCGGCGGCTGGCTCCTTGTCGCCTTTAGCGATCGCGGTGAGAAGCTTCAGCGGATCGACGGACACCGGATGGCCGGACGGTCCATAGGCTGCGAGCAGCGGGCTTGCGGCCGGATCGGTGCTCTCTTCGTCCTCTCGCGGCGCGGGCTGCGGGATCGCCGCGGCGATCTTGGACTTCGTCTCCGTGGAGACCGACGCAATCATCTGCTCGGCGGGAGCGGGCGCCTCGTCGACCAGCTCGGCGAACGGCCAGGCCTTGCGGAGACCGTCATGGTCGAGGCTTGCGACGTTCACGTCGATGTCGGTCTTCGCGCCCTTCACCCGGTACGGGCAGGTGCGGGAATTGCAGTTGTGCATCGAGGAGAACTGCCACAGCGCGTAGGACGGCCAGGTCTCTTCCGGGAACTTGCCGGTGATGTCGTTGCGATAGCGCGCATACCAGAGCGGCAGGCGCGACAGCAGCGGATAGTCGTCGGCGTTCTGAGCGATATAGTCCGCCGTCGAGCCGTTGGTGTAGAGAACCGGATAACGGCCGGTGCGGATCTTGATCTGGTCGGCGAAGATCTCGGCGTCCTCGAGGCTCATCCACTCTTCGCTGTTGTCCTCGATGTCGAGGGCGATGAGATCGTCATCCGCCGGCTCGGCGAATTCGATGAAATGATCGGCCTGTTCGCGCGGGTTGCCCGGCCGGCCGAGATGATAGGCGCCCCACAGGAGCCCCTTCATCTTCGCCATCTGCCGGCGGGTCATGTAGAGTTCCTTGGTGACGGAATATTTCCACCAGCGGTTCTTGCAGAGCTTGTAGTCGTCGCCGCTCAGCTTGCCGCAGCTCCATTCGGGCGGCAGACCGTCCGACGCCTTGTTGATGAAGCCGGCGATCCGCTTGTCGGAGCTCAGCTCTTCCCAGTCGATGGGATTGAACTCGTAGGCGTCGATGACGAGCGCCTTGTCTTCGGATTTCCATGGCTCGTTCCAGGCCGCCAGGGCCGAACTCGTGCCGGTGATGATCAAGGTGGAAGCCAAGATCAGAGCGAGTCGCATCGTAGCTGCGAACGCAGCCTTGTGCTTCGTCATCGCGTGTTGCCCCCTCGACGCCGTCTCGTGCGGTTGCCGCTATGTGTGTCCCCAGGGCGTTCCCCAAAGCCGAAGCTTCATCGCCCTCGTGATTTCAAGCTTGTACCCGGAAATCGGGCATGTTCCGGGCGGCTAGTTCACGAATTATTACAACCCGGCCCGTGCGCGGTCGCATCTGGAGCGACCAATCTCCAATCTGGCAGATTTGATGCAAATTCGAAATCATAGACGTGCCAGAGGGTTAATGGAGTTATCGGCACGCCCGCCCGTCCCCGACGGCAATGCGCCCCCAAAAAATCAGTGGCCGCCTGGCGGATCATCTCGTTCAGGCTGAGGTCAGCTTCCCCTCTGGGAGGCGAAGGAATTTGGGAGCCGGAACGGGCAAACAGCCTGAAATGCGGAGAAGCCACCCCGGGGAGGACGGGGTGGCTTCGGGAAACTGTCCGGCTTCGGGAGGGGGACGGGACCGGACAGCGGGGGACTGTCGGCATCGGTCTCAGTGGCAGCGGCGAATGCGCTTCCAGACCCAGAGCTTGTTGCCGCACTCGTCATAGCCGGCGAAGACCTTCTGCTTCTTGATGTGGCAGACCTTCTCGTACTTGACGTGATGATAGTGCTTCTTGTGCCAGCCACCGGCCTGAGCGGGAGCGGAGAAGGCAGCGGCTGCGGTGGCGACGGTGGCCAGGGCGATCAGGGCGTTGCGGATCATGGGGGCTCTCCTCGGGTTCGTTCGATGCCAGGAGAGTGAAAGGCCCAGAGCCGAAAACGCGGTGCCCACACGAAAAAATCCCGCGGAACGCCGCGGGATTTTCGATAAGGCTTTGCCCCTAAAAGACAAATTTCTTCAGGATGTCTGTGCGGCCAGGGCGGACATCATCCGCTGATCTTGGAAAAATCCGCGACCCGGCCGCAGGCCGTGCGGATGCGGGTCAAGAGCGCCAGCCGGTTGGCCCTGACGGCAGGGTCCTCGGCATTGACCAGCACCTTGTCGAAAAAGGCATCGACCGGCAGGCGCAGCTTGGCGAGACCCGCCATCGCCTGCTCGTAATCGGCGTTCTGCAAAGCATCGGCCAGTTCGATCTCCGCCCGGTCGATTGCGGCGGCAAGCAGCTTCTCCTCCTGCTCGCCCAGCAGATCGAGATCGACCGTCTCTGCGATCGCGGTGCCCTTCTTCTCCTCCGCCGCTAGGATGTTTACAGCGCGGCGATATCCGGCGAGTAGGTTCGCACCGTCCTCAGTGGCGAGGAAGGAGCCGAGAGATTCGACGCGGCGGGCGACGTTAACGAGATCATCATTGAACTCACCGCGGCCTCCAAGCGCTGCGTCAACTAGATCATGCCGCGCTCCAGAATCGCGCAACTGAACCTTAAGTCTGTCATGAAAAAATGCGAGGAGAGTATAAGAAATGATTCTAATCTCTCGCTGCGTCGTATTCTCGGTCAAGTTGTCTTCTATTTCAATTGCATTTTTGATTGCAGCCGCAAGGACAGGTGTTACACTTCCTAGATCTTGTAGTGAGAACTGTTTTGAAGAAAATTCGGTAAATCTATCCCGCGATTTTTCAAAATGAGACGCATGGATAGACAAGAGCGGGAGGAGTGTAAGTGTTGCGTTATTAACTTTTAGCAACCGGATCACGCCCAGCGCCGCACGCCGCAATGCATAAGGATCTTTCGACCCGGTCGGCTTTTCGTCGATGGCCCAGAAGCCGACCAGCATGTCGAGCTTGTCGGCGAGCGCGACGCAAACCGAGACAGGGTCTGCCGGCACGACATCGGAGGGGCCGAGCGGCTTGTAATGCTCCTCGATCGCGGCCTGCACCGAGGGGTGCTCGCCCTGAAGACCGGCATAATAGCGGCCCATCAAGCCCTGCAGTTCGGGGAACTCGCCGACGGCTTCGGTGGGCAGATCGGCCTTCGAAAGCAGCGCCGCGCGCCTGACCAGGGCTTTCAGCTCGTCGATTGAAACGCTCTGTCCGCCAAGCTTCGCCCCCTCGGGATAGACGGTCTCGGCGATCGTTTCCGCGAGCGCGGCGATGCGCGCGACGCGTTCCCCCTGGCTGCCGAGCTTGGCGTGGAACGTCACGCCGAGCGCGTCGAGCTTGGCCATGCGCTGATCGAGCGGCTTGTTGAGGTCCAGCCCGAACTTCTCGGCCGAGGCCTTCAGCCCGTCGAGGTCGGGAAGATCCGCCTGGTCGGTCTGCCAGAAATACAGGGCATCGGAGAGCCGGGCGCGCACGACCTTGCCGTTGCCCTGGGCGATCTCGGCGCCGCCGTCGCTCGCCGCGATGTTCGAGACCAGCAGGAAGTGATTTGACAGGGCGTTTTCGCGGCCATCAGAGGCGCCGCCCTGCGCCCGGGTGACGAAGCATTTCTGGTTCGTCTTGATGGTGAGCTGGATCACCTCCGGCGGGATTTCCAGAAAGGCCGCATCGAATTCGCCCATCAGCGTCACCGGCCATTCCACGAGGCCGGAAACCTCCTCCAGCAGCCCTTCGTCGGGCACGACTTCGAGACCCTTCGCAAAGGCGAGGTTTTCCGCATCGTGGCGGATCATCTCCTTGCGCCGCTCGGCATCGAGCACGACGCGCGCCTTTTCGAGGCTTGCCACATAGTCGTCGAAGCGACGCACCTTGATCGGATCGGGCGCATGGAAGCGATGGCCGTAGGTGAGATTGCCCGATTTCAGCCCCTCGATCTCGAACTCGACGACCACCGGCTCCTCGGTCTCGGGGCCGAAGGTGCACAGGATCGACTGCAGCGGCCGCACCCAGCGCAGCGAACCAGGCGTCGCCGAAGCCGGGCCCCAGCGCATGGATTTCGGCCAGGGAAAATCGCGGATGATCGCCGGCATCGCCTCGGCGACGATCTCTTCCGCCGCCCGGCCGGGCTTCCTGATGGTCGCGACGTAGAAATCGCCCTTCTTCGGGTCGGACTTCACCTCTGCCTCGTCGATCGAGGCGAGGCCCGCACCGCGCAGAAAACCCTGGATCGCCTTTTCCGGCGCGTCGGTGCGCGGACCCTTCCGCTCCTCGACCACGTCCTTGGAACGTGCCTCGACGCCACGAATGTCGAGCGCGAGCCGGCGCGGCGTCCAGTATTCCCGCGCGCCCTCATAGGTCAGACCCGCATCGACCAGCGCATTGGTGACGAGCGATTTCAGATCGCCCGCCGCCTTGCGCTGCATGCGAGCGGGAATTTCCTCGGATCGGAGTTCGATGAGTAGGTCGGGCATGGCTCGGCATCCTCACCCTCCCCTTGATGGGGAGGGTCGGCGCGTAGCGCCGGGGTGGGGTGATGGCGCCGCCCCCCACCCGCCGCTTCGCGGCGACCTCCCCACGAGGGGGAGGTGGGCGGAGAGTCAGTCACAGTCGAAGTGTCGTCGCCGCTCTTCGACCACGGCAAAGATGGTGTCAAGGACGGCTTCGATTTCGAAACGCACTTCGTCGTTCCAGAAGCGCAGCACACGATAGCCCTGCGACTTCAGCCAGCGGTCGCGCTCGAAATCCGCTCTGGCGTGTCGGGGTGAACCGTGCTGCGCGCCGTCGATTTCGATCACCAGTCTCAACCGATGGGACGCAAAGTCCACGGTGAACGGGCCGATGGGAGCTTGCCGCCGAAAATGACTTCCTTCGATTGGAATGCGGGTGAGATGGCGCCAGAGTTTTCTTTCCCAATCGGTCTGATTGTCGCGCAGCTGCCGCGCCCGGTTTCGCCGGAACCGCTCAAGCGACATCGCTGGCGCCGCCCGCGTTGTGGTATCTCGACCGCCGCACCGCCTCGCGAAAAGCCCGAAGCTCGGCCGTCGAGGTCAGCCGGATCTTGCGGCCGGAGAATTCCTGAAAAAAGGTTTGAAGCCCCGGGGCCGAATGGCGCGGAAAGCTCCAGACCCATTTGAGAAAACCCCAGTCGAGGCGTTCGGGACAGCCGGGAGCCATGTCCGGGCGGACGCGGCCATAGCCGAGCGCGATGCGCTTGACGATGCGGCGCAGGCAGATGTCCCGGGGCAGGTCGATATAGATCAGCGTGTCGGCCCTGGCGGCTCGCAGAGCGAGCGTCCGGGAATTGTTGCCGTCGAAGACCCAGCCCTCCGTCGCGATCGCCGCGGCGACGAGAGCAGGCAGTTCGCTGCTGTCGCGTGGCCGCCAGCCGGGTTTCCAATAGAGCTGGTCGAAATGGACGACGCGCAGGTCGAGGGCGCGGCCGATTTCGCGAGCAAGGGTGGACTTGCCGCTCCCCGGGCAGCCGATGACCATGACATTGCGCCCGACGACGGAGCCCGACACCCCACACCTCGTTTCCTTGGATCGAATGAAACCGTTGCGTCGCTATCGAAGCCGACCTTGTACGGGGGATCAACGGCAAGGTCCGGTTCAGGCCATGGATTCCGGTGAATCGCGGGCGCCGCGCCTTCAGATCGCGCCGCCAAACGTGTCGCACGCGCTGACGTCGCCGCTCTCGAAACCGCGGCGGAACCATTCCTGTCTTTGCGCCGAGGTGCCGTGGGTGAAGGAATCCGGCACCACGGTCCCCTGGCTGCGGCGCTGCAGCGTGTCGTCGCCGATCTGCTGCGCAGCGTTGAGCGCCTCGTTGATATCGCCGGCCTCGACGATGCCGTCGCCATTCGCGTCATGGGCCCAGATGCCGGCATAGCAGTCGGCCTGCAATTCGACGCGCACCGAAAGGGCGTTGCCCTCGGCCTCGCTCATGTTCTGGCGCGCCTGATGATAGCGCGGCAGGATTCCGGTCAGGTTCTGGACATGGTGGCCGACCTCGTGGGCGACGACATAGGCCTGGGCGAAGTCGCCGGGGGCGTTCAGTTGCTGGCGAAGCTGCCGGAAGAAGGACAGATCGATATAGAGCTTGCTATCGCTCGGACAGTAGAATGGTCCGGTCGCCGAGCCCGCAATGCCGCAGGCCGAACGCACCTGGTTCGAGAAGAGAACGAGCGTCGGCTCGGGATAGGTCTCGCCGCTTGCCTGAAAGCGCTGATTCCACGTGTCTTCTGTTTCGGCCAGCACGGTTGCGATGAAATCGTCGGTCTCGTCCGCCGTGTTCGCGACCCCCGGGCCGCTGGAGCCGGATTGATAGGTGCTGCCTCCTCCGCCGAGGTCTCCGAGGAGAGCCAGCGGATTGATGCCGAATCCGAGCCACAGGACGAGGGCGATGATAATGAGGCCAATGCCGCCGCCCCCACCGGCGCGTACGGGAATGCGCATGCCGCCGCCACGCCCCCTGCCGCTGCCGAAGCCGCCGCCGCGCCGGTCCTCGATATTGCTCGACTGTCTGCGACCGCGCCACCGCATGGCGTGTTCTCCCTCGCTTCGGCCGCCTGCCGGCCGGCCTTGCCACTTCCTGGTCGGCAAAATAGCGCCGGCGCGGGCAAGGCAACGTCCCCGGCAGCGATGGCCCGATCCGGTGACGCATCGTCACCATCCGGTGGCTTTTCTCCCGCTTCATGCCACCTATCTGCGACCAGACTTCGGGGGCCTCGCGCTTCCCTCCCACGGATTGCAAGCCTTCATGCCCGCTTCTCCAGACGAATCGCCGATCCTCGCCGTTCAAGGGGTCTCGAAGACCTATGAAGGCGGGTTCCAGGCCCTGAAGGCCATCGACCTCGAAATCGCCAAGGGCGAGATCTTCGCGCTTCTGGGCCCGAACGGCGCCGGCAAGACCACCCTGATCTCGATCATTTGCGGCATTGTGAACCTCTCATCCGGTACGATCACGGTGGATGGCCACGACATCGATCGCGACTATCGCGCCGCCCGCAAGAAGATCGGCCTCGTCCCCCAGGAACTGACCACCGACGCCTTCGAGACCGTCTGGGACACGGTGTCGTTCTCGCGCGGCCTGTTCGGGAAGAAGAAGGACCCGGCCCATATCGAACGGGTGCTGCGCGATCTCTCACTCTGGGAAAAGCGCGACAACCGGATCATGACCCTGTCGGGCGGCATGAAACGTCGCGTTCTCATCGCCAAGGCGCTGTCGCACGAACCCGAGCTTCTGTTCCTCGACGAGCCGACGGCGGGTGTCGACGTGGCGCTGAGGCGCGAGATGTGGGCGGTGGTGCGGAAGCTGCGCGAGGCCGGCGTCACCATCATCCTGACCACCCACTATATCGAGGAGGCGGAGATGATGGCCGACCGGATCGGCGTCATTTCCAGGGGCGAGCTGATCCTGGTCGAGGAAAAGTCCGAGCTGATGCGCAAGCTCGGCCACAAGGAGCTGACGCTGCATCTGCAGGAGCCTCTCGGCGCCGTGCCGGAGGGCTTTTCCGACTACGACCTTTCCCTGTCGGAGGATGGAAGCAGCCTGACCTACAGCTACGACACCCAGGCCGAGCGCACCGGCATCGCCAGCCTCATGCGCCGGCTTGCCGAGGAAGGCATCCGCTTCCGCGACATTTCCACCAAACAGTCGACGCTCGAGGAAATCTTCGTGAACCTCGTCGAGGAACGGGCATGAATTTCACCGCCATCGCCGCCATCTACAAATTCGAGATGGCGCGCACCTTCCGCACGATCATGCAGAGCGTGATCTCGCCGGTGATCTCCACCTCGCTCTATTTCGTCGTCTTCGGCGCGGCGATTGGCTCGCGGATCGAGGAGGTGGACGGGGTCTCCTACGGCGCCTTCATCGTGCCCGGCCTGATCATGCTCTCGCTTCTCCAGCAGAGCCTGACCAACGCCGCCTTCGGCATCTACTTTCCGAAATTCGTCGGCACGGTCTACGAGATCCTTTCGGCGCCGATCTCGGCCTTCGAGATCGTCATCGGCTATGTCGGCGCAGCGGCGACGAAATCGATCGCACTCGGCCTGATCATCCTGGCGACCGCCTCGCTCTTCGTGGATTTGCGGATCGAGCACCCGGTCTGGATGGTCTTCTTCCTTGTCTTGACGGCGGTAACCTTCGCCATGTTCGGCTTCATCATCGGCATCTGGGCCGACGGCTTCGAGAAGCTGCAGCTCGTGCCACTCCTGATCGTGACGCCGCTCGCCTTCCTCGGCGGCAGCTTCTATTCGATCAACATGCTTCCCGAATTCTGGCAGGACGTCAGCCTGATCAACCCGGTGGTTTACCTCATCAGCGGCTTCCGCTGGGCGTTCTACGGCACGTCGGATGTCTCGATCGCCGTCAGCCTCGGCATGACGCTGGTCTTTCTGGCCGCGACGCTCGCGGCGATCGCCTGGATCTTCAAGACCGGCTGGCGGCTGAAGAGCTGACGAACCACCCGCCTTAGTGCTGATACGGGTCCACCGCGTCTCGCAGACCGTCGCCGACGAATGAAAACGCCAGCACGACCAGCACTACCGGCACCATCGGCAGGAGCAGCCAGGGATAGAGCGCCACCGCCTCGATGTTCTGGGCTTCCGAGAGGAGCACGCCCCAGGAGGTGATCGGCGGGCGCAGGCCCAGGCCGAGGAAGGACAGCGCCGTCTCGGCGAGGATCATGGTCGGGATCGACAGCGAGGCCGAGGCGATCAGATGGCTCATGAAGTTCGGCAGGAGGTGGCGGAAGATGATCCGCCGGGGCCTTGCGCCAAGCATTTCGGCGGCGACGACGAAATCCTCCTCGCGTAACGCGAAGAGCTTGGAGCGCACGGCGCGGGCGAGCCCCGGCCAGTCGAGCAGCGCCAGGATCAGCGTGATGCCGAAATAGATGAGAAGCGGGCTCCAGGTGACGGGGAGCGCGGCCGACAGGGCGAGCCACAGAGGCAGTTCCGGAATCGATCGCAGAATCTCAGTGGTGCGCTGGACCGTCGCGTCGACCCAGCCGCCGAAATAGCCTGCGAGACCGCCGATCGTGATGCCGAGGATGAAGGAGAGCGTCACCCCGACAAGGCCGATGGTGAGGGAAATGCGGGCGCCATAGATGATGCGTGACAGCATGTCCCGGCCGAGCCGGTCGGTGCCGAGCAGGAAGAAGGTGCCGCCTTCGGGCGGGCAGATGAAATGCGTATCGGCCGGGATCATGCCCCAGAGGCGGTAGGGCTCACCCGAGCAGAAGAATCGCAAGGGCAACGGCCGGGTCGTGTCCTCGGCATATTCGCGCTTCAGCGTCTCCATG
>Ga0310345_10005736_pt1 | contig 10949 bp, 7 predicted proteins | sample HC15DNA20500_MG_FD_204667 | JGI IMG/M metagenome (GOLD analysis project Ga0310345, IMG submission 204667) | Marine microbial communities from station ALOHA, North Pacific Subtropical Gyre - HC15-DNA-20-500_MG | ecosystem: Environmental > Aquatic > Marine > Oceanic | place: Pacific Ocean: North...
CCAAGGGCCGCGAGAGCTGGGGTGAGGTGTGTCTAAAAACGTCGACAGAGGGGGTAGAATAGCTTCTCATAAGCGATCGGCATAAGCGATTGGCGGGCAGTACCGCAACACCCGAGCCGAGTTCTGAGTGGCTTGGTGCAAAACTTAGAATTTGGGCCTCCAAAATGACTCCTAGGAGCCGGGAAACGGTCCTATTTTCGAAATTGCGCTTATTTTGGGTCTGGAGAATGTTTTCAGCGTTGCTATCCGGCTATTGCGGCCCTATGCTTACCGATACACGCTAATATACACACAGCGCCAAACCCTGACCAAATCCCGCTTTCACGCCCGTATGCCACTCTCGACTCGCGGCAGGATCCAGTGAGATCATGAGCCCACGATGGCCGCTGGGGGACTTCTGATTCAGAAAGGAGCAGTGGAAGGGGTATCCGCTTGCTTCGCCGGTCCGCGCGCAGCGAGCTCGGTGGTGAAGACAGTGTTGATCCCAGCATCGCAGAGGCAGGGGCGGCTCGAGCCGGCTGGTGAATGGGGCTCGTCTGTCGTGATTCTTGGAATGATTCTGTTGACCACTCTATTTCTTGGCTGTGGCGAAAAATCAGAGGCCGACCCTGTGGCTGCGAGTCCGACTGCACCTCCGTCGAGGGAGATTTTGCCGCGGCGACTTTCCATCCGCGTCGCCCAGGTCAAGATCGTTCCCGAGAAGGGCAAGCTCGACCAGAACCATCTCGCGCTGATGGATGTTCTCGAGGATATCGAACGCGAACAGGGAGTCGATGTCGTCGTCACCCCCGAGTGCTTTCTCGATGGCTATGTGTCCACCGAGAAATCCGTGCGCAAGGAGGACATGCTTCGATATGCGATCGACTCGGAAACTTCAAAGTACACGCTTGCCGTCGCCGAGTGGGCGCGGCGTAATCGGGCCTGGTTGATATACGGCTGTACACGCAAAGTGGGCGAGGAAGCCTACAATTCAGCACTCGTCTTCAACCGCGAGGGAACGCTCGTCGGATCCTACGACAAGCTGCACCTCCAGAGTCACGACTACAAGTACACGCCCGGCAGACACCTTGACGTCTTTGATTCGGATTTTGGGAGGTTCGGGGTCATGATCTGCGCCGACCGGCGCTGGCCCGAGACGACTCGAACTTTGGCCATGAAGGGCGCGCGGGTCGTCTTTAATCCAACCTACGGATTCCACAACGACCTCAATCGAGCAATGATGCGAACGCGCGCCTACGAAAACAGCATCTTCATTGTCTTCACCCATCCGTCTCAGGCGCTGGTCACAGGACCAGACGGGCAGATCGAACAGGACACGAGCGACGACACTCAGGACTTCGCCATCACGACGATCGACCTCAGTCAGGTGCCCTCGGCGGGTGCGAACAGACATATTCCGGATCGGAGACCGGAGGTCTACGCCCGTTGACCGTTCCCTCAACAACATATGTCCTGGAATTCGACAGAGAGGAAACGGTTCGCGACTTGATTTAAAAGGTCTACTTGGAGGGAAACTCATGCCTCATACGAAACCCTTGGGTCGAAGAGAATTTCTGGCGAGCGGTACTGCCGTTGCTGCTACCCTCTCGATGACATCCGCAGTGGCCCAGCGCGCTGGGGATCCGGCCGTGCCCAATCCTCACACCAGGCCGGTTCGTAATCGGCGAGACATCATTATCTACCGCGACCCGTTCGCCTACTGCTCGCATGCTAGCATCGTCCGATTGGCTAACGGCGAGTGGGTGGTCGCCTTCAACGAAAGTCAGAGAATAGAACCCTTCTCCATTATCCGAACCGACTATCATCATCCGCCTGACGACCCTCATTATCACAACTTGATCACCCGTTCCGAGGACGAGGGGCGGACATGGAGTCCTCCCCAGGCTGCTCCTAATTGGGACTGGTACGGAGTCGAGTGTCCGGGTCTCGCGCAACTTAGCGACGGGACTGTAGTTATGAATCAGTGGCAGTTTCTCTGGTATCCCCTGGAGGAGGGCCGGAAGCGCTTCTCCCGAGGGGAAGAGATCTGGGTGAGAGTTGGCGGTCCCCCGTGGAAGCGGGCTCGGCCGGACACGGATTGGAGCCGCAGCGATATGCCTTGGTGCCGGGCCCAAGGTGGCTGCTATGTGCACTTGAGTTCCGATGGAGGCCGCTCCTGGGGTCGGACAGCCCAGATCTCCACAAGCCCCTATATGGGAGGTTATACCCCTCGCGGAGTGGTCCAGCTAGCGGACGGGACCGTGCTCATGGTCACGGCTGACCACACCCTGAATCAGACTGTCTATGCGGTGCGTTCCCAGGACGGGGCCCTGAGCTGGAGTCAACCCATCCCCTTGGCGACGGTGGAGGAAGGGAGTCTCTCGGAACCGACGGCTGTGGTTCTGCCACGGGACAAGGTGGTCACCATGATGCGCAGCGGAACTGGGCATCTCCACCAGAGCGAATCCTCGGATGGGGGATCGACCTGGACACCGGTGCGCCGTACCCCCATCAGGGGATCCCCGGGACATCTCCTTCTTCTGTCCGATGGCCGGCTGCTGGTGACCTACGGGCACCGCGCAGCCCCCTGCGGCATCCGGGCCTGCCTAAGCCGGGATGGCGGCCAGACCTGGGACTACAAAGCGGAGTTGTTGATCCGAGACGATATGCCCAACAAGAACCTGGGCTACCCGGTATCGATCGAATACAAACCTGGGCGTCTGTTCACCATCTACTACGGCGAACGAGAAGGTGATGGTGCCAGAGCAGTTGCGGGATATGGGGTCAGCAGTATCCAGGGATCCTACTGGGAGTTGTCCTGAATCCACCTGCTGGTGATTTGAACCGTGGCCCACCTCCGACGGCACGACGAACCTAGGAGGGACAGGTGATGTGGCTCAGCTCTCATGCATCAGGCTGATGCTCTTGACTATCAAAGACTGTCCATTGATCGTGCACCGGTTTGGGTCTATACAAAATACGTAATGACTTCCAAACCGATTCGGCCCAACCAAACTCGCGATAGGGGTATCCGTAACGCTCACAGAAGCTCTTCAGATAGGGGCGGATCCGTGGATAGCAGGTGTGGCTGATCCAAGGGAATAGATGGTGTTCGATTTGAAGCTGAAGTCCCGAGCATACCAATCCGCCTAGCGGACCAGTCCGGTAGTTGAGAGTTGTCGCAGTTTGCCTGAAGACATGGTCCGACTCGCGCGCTTCGCTCCCGACAAACACTGCTTCAGGGGGTAGGTGGGAGGGTCCGAAAATCGTGAACATCAGGTAGCCCATCGAGACTCGGTTAACTACATAGAACCCTACGACATGCGTCCAGGGGAAAATAGTAGCAGGTAGGACGAACCACAAAACGAAGTGAAGGATCAAAAAGAAAGCATCTAAACTATAACGATAACGATGCCCCTTTCCCTCGGTGATTTTTTTTGCTATATAGCGGATTGAATTCAACTGCATGTTGACTCCATTCAGGCCCAGGGCGAAAGGGAAAGCCAGCCACTGCAGCGAATAGTACATGCGGACCCATAGCGACGAATGTCGTGCGTGGTCTTCGCAAAGTGCGAAAAAAGGCATTAGATCAATGTCGTCGTCGACACCGATAACGTTGGGATGCTTGTGATGAATTCCATGTTTTTCCCACCAGAAGTTTGACGAAAGCCCGTTAATCAATGAGTAGCCTAGATAGGTAAGAGCTTCATTCCGCCAAGTATGCTTCGAAGTTGCGAAGTGCGACGAGGTATGGGTATTTGTAGAGATTCCCATCAGCGCCGTACTGAAGGTAAGCATTGAAAATAGCCGGAGCAGAATGTGTTCATTGGTCAGGACCAGAAACAGCGCCAACATAGCCACGCTGATATGCACGCCTAACTCAATGAGTACACGTACAGGCTCCCTTTTCAGTAGACCCTGCTCCCGAAGCGCGGCACGAAAGATGTTGAAATCGCCGCTGCAGGTTTCGATAACTCGGTGGAGGGTCCGATCCCGAGTGTTTTCAGCTGTTTTTCTTCTCAAAGAGGTACTCCTAGACTCCGGAAATCGTTGCGCCGAAGCCTGACATCCGGTTAATTCGATTCGATGCCGCCATTGGCCTCCCGTGCTCTTATCGGAGGCGCTCCTAAACCGGACAAGAGTACCCTTCTATTTGGTATTGTCAAGTTGAATTGAACCGTCAGGTGGACCCAGTGTCTGAAGGAGGGTGCCATCGGCATGCCAGACACGCAGTACGCCATCCTGCCCTCCGGCGATGATAGTCTGGGCGTCGGCGCTGGAAGCCGATGCGTAGAGGAAGTCCTGGGCGCCGCGAAAGTGACGCTCGCCCAGGCGGACGAGCCCGTCTCCCGAGCTGGTCAGGAGGTCATCCCCGGTCTCTATGAAGCTAATTGAGGTGATCTCCTTTTCGAAGCCACCGATCGTCTCTTTCTGCTCTCCCGTTTCGAAGTCCCACAGCTGGACACAAAAGGGCGTCTCCAAGCAACCCCATGCTTGGTCCTTGGCATTGGATCCATCCACGCCTTCCACTCTCTACGCTGGGACTGACAGAGGCGTCTTTAAACTGATCCAGAATCCCTAGAGTGCGCATTCAGTAAGCAGTAAGCAGTAAGCAGTGAGCATGAGTATGAAGAATGGGAAGCAGCAGCAGTCCAAGTGTGTCTCGAACGGGTGAATTTCCAGTTTTACGAAGCCAAGTCCGTCAGAGCCGCGAACGACTTGACCCGTCAGCAGTGTGAGCCCCGTTCTGAGGAGAGAGCTGGACAACAGCTAGATCTCCCCCCTCCGACCAAAGTCTTCCCCCGAAGGCGGACAACGGAAAGAGGGAAGGTCAAAGGCACGGGCAAAGCCAAGGGGAAGAACTCGTCAAACAGCCAAGCTCAAAACGACGAAAAATCAGAGGGAGGAAAGGGCTCGATCAAGTCCTCCGCGACAGTTTCCGTGTGGTGGAGTTGAAAGCCGTACAGGTCACCCTGCCTGAGGTAGAAGCGTAGACGCACCGGACGGCCAGCTAACTCTGCCAGGTCCTCGCGGTTCTTCCAACGAACCAGTTGAAAGGTGCCATCGAAGCCCGTAAGCAGGCAGTCGCCCCTGGTATAGCCCTTCAGTGGGAAGCCATCCGGATCGAGCACCTCTACCCCCAGCTCTCCTTGGGATACCTGGGCATTGACCGTCAGATACCGGCCCTGGAAGAGCAGCGGGTGAGTCGTCAAGACCCCCACGTCCCGGTCGGCTCGCCGGGAAACGAAGCCGTTGGTACGGAACTCGGCCAGACCTGGAAATATCTTGAAATCAGCGCCTCTGGAGATGAAAGTCTCGGGTGTCTCTCCGGTGTTGGCTGTAAGCTCCGCCCAGAAACGGCTTCTGGCCTCCTGGACAGTGCCGGCGATTCCTTGTCGCCAACTCCAGCCTGAAGGCATCAGGGACCAGGAAGTGCCCTTTGTCGAGGGAGGTGCTAAATAGTTCCGCTCCACGAACGCCTCTCCAGCCAGAAGACCCTCTGCCTGCTTTCCGCTCATGCCGCCGTAAAGTCCCGAGAGCTTCTCCCGGATCCAGGCGTGAAAGTGCAGGTAGTTGGCTCCCTGGTAGAAAACGCGGGTCCGCTCACCTTGCTGATGCCAGCCGGAAGGCATGTAGACGACGCCCCAGTCGAAGGATCCTGAAGGGCCATTGACCAGCCAAGCCTGCTCTCCTCCGGGCTGTTCCCAGTGGATTCCATCACGGCTGACCCAAAGCTGGAGGTCCATGTGCTGAGTCCGGACGTTGTACCGGGGAAAGAAGCCCAGGTACTGGTCCCCCAACCTTCGAACCCGAAAGCCGTAGTTGTGGATATTGGGATCGGAGACCTCGGGCACCCAGATGTAACGGACATCCCAGTTGATACCGTCTCGGGTGGCATGTCGGGACAGGGTCCGGGCTTTGGTGGAGTTGTCGTACCGGATCGATCCTCGCCCCCGGTTGGGGGGACCGGGAGAGGTGTAGGCGACGAACTCACCCGTGCGGTCGTCGTAGCCCAGGGCTGCCGACGTGTCTCCTGACACGGTCATGGTCTCGGTGCCTCCCTGTCCCAGGCCCAGTATAGGTGTCGCAGTTGTAACGTAGCTCTTTCCATCCTTGTCCCAGACCACCAGGTAATAGCCCCGTCGGAGGGCCCAGCGATCGCTGGTCTGCTGATGACCGAAGAGCCACAGACGGCCCCGGCGCAGATCGGGATTTCCCCGACCGGCGTAGTCCCAGACCCCAGCAAAAACGGGGAACAGGTCACCCGGCTTGGTCACGTCTACCCGAGCAAGGATATTGTTGTTCCGGGAACCGTTGAACTCCACCTCGCCCAGGTCCGGTTTTTCCCAGGTGAGGAGATCCTTGGAGACCGCCAGCATGCGATAGCGGTGCTCATCGAAGTTGATATTTCCGTAGGTCACCTCGTAGCGTTTCTTCTCCTGGTTGTAGCGGGCCGAATTCTCAAAGAGTACGGCGTGACCCTCGTAAGGTCGGTCGGGTACGAGAAGGGGTTCGGAGGTCACCTTTCGAGCCGGATGAAAGACCCGGCGAAGACTCCGGGACTCGGCCACCAGGTAGTCATCCAACAGGAGCTGGGGTCCATCGCCGATCCTGGCTGAACCCCGCACCTGGGGTGCAGGACCGTTGCGGAAAAGCTGAAGGGTTCTCACGATCCCGTCAGGGGAGAGCTTCCCCGACCGCCGAAACCGGATTCGGGCCTGGTACACGCCCGGGAGCAGATCTTCCAGGGAGAAGGTGACCTGGGTATTGTGTTGGGTCAATGAGATCTCTTCAGGATCGGAAACACGCAGACCGGTAGTGGGCTCCAGCAGGTCCACGACCGCCCGAATCTTCTCGACCGGCGCTCCGGGAAGGAGTCTCAGGTCCAGGTTTGCCCGGACATCGTCTATGTAGAGAAGACGGTCCAGGTCTGCCCAGATCCATTCCTGGGGCGGGAGGCGAAAAAAGGTCTTGAACACGGTGTTCCGTGTCCGCGGGTCGCGGCCAGAGATCCTCAAGGTGTATTCCCCGGGGTAGAACTGGCGAGGCCGGTGCCGATAGGGTCCGTGTCCCAGCAGGGCACCTAGGCTGAAACTCACCCGCCTGGATCCATCTGCAGCCTCGAGAAAATGCTCCTGGTGGCTCGACTCCCCGTTGGGGAAGGTGAGGTCGGAGTCAACAAGGAGTCCAGGTGACGGTCCCAACTGGAACTGAACCGCGTGGTCCAGCTCCCCATCGAACGTCAGTCGGAAGTCGGAGACGAGTTCTGGCGGTGGGGCAGTTCCGTCCAGGTAGGAATCCAGCGGGACGCTGGTTTCCGATCCTGACTGGGCGGCCCAGGACGGATCGAGGGCAAAGACGATCCAGGAAGCTAGAAAGACTGTTAGAGACCAAGAAATCGACTGTTTCATTTTCGGGATACTCCTACGGTGAGGCTAACCAATAGAGGGGATCAATGAAGCGTGGAAGGTCAATTCTTCGTTGTCACAGCAGTTCGCAAAGTGGAGCAGTGAAGACCAGGCTGGAACGGACGAACCCGTAACAACCTCTTTGGCGCTACACTTGGAACTGGAGGATTCCGGGAAGCCATCCTTCCGTTTTCTCGATCGACAGAGTGCTGTATATTCAAGCAGCGAACCCCAGGAGATTGAATGCGCAGACCCTGAGTCGCGTACGTTAACAGGGAGGCAGTCCCGTCGCAAGGCGGGTCAAGGACAATCGTCATTTGGGGTTGTGGCTTTTGCTTTTCAATTCCTGCACAGTCGTGAGTCTTTCCTTCGAAATTCGCCTATTCGATATTCTGCAGTTAAACATTTCCACCGGTTGCCTTCTCCAGCAAGGAAGAAAGTCTAAATCACAAACCGCAGAACACCGAACATGCGAACGCCGAAGTGTTTCTTGCCGTCGCCAAAGTTTCTTGTTCGCAGCTTTTCAGTGTTGACGGTGTGCCCGAATGTCCTGGTGGAGAGGAGACCCTTCTCTTTTTCTGATCCACCCTTTATCGTAGTGTTCCATTCCGTCATCAGTCAGCTTTCGAAAGAGAGCATGAAAGGGACAAAGAAGAAGACGAGGAAGATTTTCTGCAATCCCTTTCCGAAGCAACGGCCTCGGTGACAGGCGCTGATTTCTTTCGTTCCCTCGTGCGCAATCTAGCCTCTACGCTACAAGTTCGCTACGCCTTTGTGGTCGAGTGTCAGGACGAGTCCAAGACGCGTGTCAGGACTCTCGAGTTCTGGGAAGGAGAATGCTTTTCGGAGAATTTTGAGTATGACATGAGAGGTACGCCCTGCGAAAAGGTTATCGAGGGCACCGTTTGCTACCACACAGAAAACGTTCAGGCACTTTTTCCCGAAGACGAAGACTTGGTTAGGTTGAACCTAGAGAGTTACCTCGGAATCCCTCTCTCTGATGGTTCCGGTGAAGTCATGGGTCACCTGGTTGTCCTGGATGACACGCCCCTGGATCGGGGGCTCAGCGAAGTAGCGGTACTCCTGAAGATCTTCTCCGCACGGGCGGCTGCCGAATTGGAGCGCAAACGGACGGAGGAGGAACTCAGGGAAAGCGAAGCGCAGTTCCGCACCCTGGTAGAACACGCACCGGAAGGAATCCTCGTCTTTGATGCTGATGCCAACCGCTTTGTAGACGCCAATAGGAACGCCGCTCTCATTCTGGGGTACCCAAAGGATCAGCTTCTGGGGATGAGTTGGATCGCCATGAGCGCACCGAGCCAACTGGATGGTCGACCAGCTGGCGAGGTGGGAGGTCCCCTGAACGAGGAGGCCCTGGCTGGAGGACTTCCGGTGTTTGAGTGGACCTTTCGCCCCGCCAAGGGTGCGGAGGTTGTCACTGAGGTTCGCTTGCTACGCTTACCAAAGGCCCGAAGGAGCCTACTGCTCGCCAGCATCACTGACATATCCGAGCGCAAGCAGGCCGAGGCCGCTCTCAAGTACCATTCCGATTTCGAGGATCTGATCACCGAGATATCCACCCATTTCATCAGCCTTTCCCCGAATGCCATCGACGGCGGTATCAACGATGCCCTGGGACGGATAGGAGCGTTTGTGGGGGCAGATCGCGACTACGTCTTTCTTCTTGATGAGAGTACCAAGGGGAGTAACACTCACGAGTGGTGTGCGGAGGGGTGTACCCTCGACTATGAAGGGCCTTCAAGACCTTCCATTAGAAATGTTTCCGTGGTTCATGGGGTTCTTGAACCGGGGAGAGGCCGTCCACATACCCTCTGTTACTGAGCTTCCAGCGGAGGCTCTCGTTGAGAAAAGCCTAATGGAGAGCCATCAGACTCAATCTTTCATCTCCGTTCCCATGGTTTCTGGAAGTGTTCTGATCGGCTTCCTAGGAGTCGATTCGGTGCGTCAGGCCCGGTCCTGGTCCGAGGACGTCATCAGGCTCCTCAAAATCGCCGCCGGAAGTTTTGCCAACGCCCTTCGACACAAATGGGATGGGGAGGCCCTGCAACGCGCCAATTTAGAATTGGAAAAGAAGGTTGAAGAACGTACCAGAGAGCTGAGGAAGAAGCAGTCTCAACTGGTGCAGTCAGAGAAGATGGCCTCGCTGGGTCAATTGGTTGCAGGAGTGGCTCATGAAATCAACACCCCTCTGGGAGCGCTCAGAAGTAACGTCGACATTTCCAGGCGCCTTATTGGGAGGGTCCAGAAGATTCTATCCGATGGAGATTCGCAACGTGAGGATCTTGCCAAGCACTTCAAGCAGATACTGGATCTGAATATCATCAATGAAACCGACACCAAGCGCATTCTCACGATCGTCGACAGCCTGCGCCGGTTTGCCCGCCTGGACGAGGCTGAACTGGACGAAGTGGACATTCACGAAGGGATCGAAAACACTCTGACGCTTGTGTGGCACGAGTTCAAGACTCGGATCGAGGTCCAGAAAGATTACGGCGACATTCCCCGAATCAACTGCCTTCTAAACCGGCTCAAGCAGGAGTTCATGAACCTTCTGGTGAATGCCGCTCATGCCATCCAAGGCCAGGGCCAGATCCTGATCGGGACTCGGCTTGAGAATGAGTCCTCCATTATTGAGATTCGCGATACGGGAGTAGCATTCCGGAGGAGAATCTCGAACGTATCTTCGATCCCGGATTCACCACCAAACAGTCTGGCATCGGGACTGGTTTAGGCTATCAATCGTGTATCAAATCATCCAAGATCACCGTGGGAAGATAGAAGTCGAGAGCAAGGTCGGTCAGGGCACGATGTTTCGGCTTACCTTGCAGGTTGCCTAAGTACACTGGAACGCAAATACTACAACGTTTTCAGATGGGGCTTGCGAGGCGAGATCAAGGCAGGAAGAGGAAGACGATGTTTGGCTATCTTCGACGACGACGAACGCTGAGATCGTCCGCAACCCCCGTCTGCTCTACGGGTGGCTACGGGACAGGCCGATTTCTTTGTCGCCCCTCCTTCATGATACGAGGCATTGAGAGCGTCGTCGCTTCGAAAACTCGACGCCGTCGCGCTCGCCACAAACGTTGCAGTATTTACGTTCCAGTGTACTAAGCACCAAGCCATCCATGTTCAGAAAGATCCTGATCGCCAACCGCGGAGAGATCGCTCTTCGCATCATCGCCGCTTGCAAGGAATTAGACATTCCGACGGTCGCCGTCTACTCGGAAGCTGATCGTGACTTTCTTCACGTCCGCTTTGCGGACGAAGCGGTTTGCATCGGTCCGGCTCGCAGCGTCGAGAGCTATCTCAACATTCCGGCCATCATCAGTGCTGCCGAGATAACCAACGTTGACGCACTACATCCCGGCTATGGCTATCTGGCGGAGAACGCTCATTTCGCAGAGATGTGTGAGACTTGCGGAATCAAGTTCATCGGTCCCTCAGCAGATTCCATCAGATCTATGGGGAACAAGGCACGGGCGGTAGAGACCTTTCAGCAGCTCGGGATACCTACTATACCAGGGATCAGGTCGATCCAGG
>Ga0310345_10005740_pt1 | contig 10945 bp, 8 predicted proteins | sample HC15DNA20500_MG_FD_204667 | JGI IMG/M metagenome (GOLD analysis project Ga0310345, IMG submission 204667) | Marine microbial communities from station ALOHA, North Pacific Subtropical Gyre - HC15-DNA-20-500_MG | ecosystem: Environmental > Aquatic > Marine > Oceanic | place: Pacific Ocean: North...
GGAACTCTGGTATTCCATGCAGTCCACTTCAGGACAGCAGATTACCCACTGTATCAGCTCGACATCCATGCGGCCCGCTACCTAGTCGAGGGGGTGCCCGATGGGGACCCTAAACCGCCCACACCTGCTGGGTACCTCCAGCTACCTCAGCACCTGTTCTGGACCGTTGGCAATGAGGCGGATCCGGCGGAATCGATCGATGGCATGTTCTGGATGATTTCCGGGGCAGGGTCGATTCACGTATTGCTCATCAAGGGACTTCGTCCGGACCGACCAGGATTCAGCACGATTGTGGTGCCTGAAGCCCCTGCCGCCGAGGCGGGAGAGTGGCTCGGCACGGTCGTCCGGGAATCGGCGCCCGACTTCTCGAGTGAGCTGCCGGGCAGCGAACTGGACGGCCTGTACGCGGTCGAGGCGGTGGGAGAGGTCCTCAAGTTGCTCGCGCGTTTCTTCGCGTACGTCTCGGCGGTACCCGATACGCTCGAGCACGTCGACGTACCGGTTGCGCGAGACGGTGTACCTTCTCCCTCTGCCCTCTCCCACGTGCGGGTGACGCTACATCCTTAGAGAGACGCTAGATGCCTAGAGAGTCGAAGAAGGCCAAAACCGCACGTGCTGCCGAGGCCTTCGACCTGTTGACGGAAGAGTATCCAGAGGCGCACTGCGAGCTCGACTTCGTCGACGCTTTTCAGCTGGGCGTGGCCACGATCTTGTCGGCGCAGACGACCGACGTGCGCGTCAACATGGTCACGCCCGAACTATTCAGGCGGTACCCCGGCGCGGAGGCGCTCGCCAACGCCGCGCAGGAAGACGTCGAGCAAGTCGTCAAGTCGACTGGATTCTTCCGCAACAAGAGCAAGAACGTTATTGGCTTTGCACGTGGGCTCATGGCGGACCACGATGGCGCCGTACCGAAGACTATGGCGGAGTTGTCGGCGCTGCCGGGCGTCGGACGCAAGACGGCCAACGTGATCCTGGGCAACGCCTTCGGACTCGACGAGGGAGTGGTGGTCGATACCCACGTGAAGCGGCTCACGACGCTGCTCGGTTTCACCAAGGAGAAGACGCCAGAGAAGGTCGAACGAGACTTGATGGTGCTGTTCCCGAGGAATCGCTGGACATTGCTGGCCCACCTGCTCATTTGGCACGGTCGCCGCGTATGTGATGCTAAGAAGCCGAGATGCGAGGCTTGCACACTGTCGGGATTGTGCCCTTCGTCACGTGTATAGAAGGCCGCGGAAGCGCGACTGACCCGAACCGGTGCCCACGATGCCCGACCGAGCACATGCCGTCGCCCTGCTGGAAGAGTGGGTCAAGAACGAAGGCCTACAAAACCACATGTACGCCGTAGAGGCCGCCGTTCGTCACTACGCTCGACTTCGCGGGGAAGACGAAGACGTCTGGGGCCTCGCGGGCCTGCTACACGACCTGGACTGGGAGAAATTCCCCGACAGCCACCCTGTCCCCGCCGTCAATCACCTGCGCAAGTTCGGATACCCGGAGATCGTACTTCAGGCCATCCTCGCGCATCGCTCCGACTTTACTGGCGTCGAGCCGCAGAGTGAGCTGGACAAGGTCCTGGTCGCGTGCGATGAGCTCTCCGGTATCGTGTTCGCCTGCTGTCTGGTGCGCCCGAACGGCATCGACGACCTCAAGCCCAAGTCCGTAGTGAAGAAGCTGAAGGACAGGACTTTCGCCGCCGGTGTCAGCCGGGAAGAGGTCGCGCACGGCGTCGAGCTCGTCGGTCTGGAGCGGAGCGAGCACATCCAGAACGTGATCGATGGGCTGCGCGGTATCGCGGAGCAACTCGGGATCCGTGCGCAAGACCGAGCGGGCTGAGGGCTCTTTGCTGCCGATCGCACCATTTGTGTAGGAACGGCCCTTTCTTCCGTCGTGTATGGAAAGCGACCCTGTCCCGTGTCCGTAGGATCGACATGCGCCTAAAGCTGCTCGTCCGTGCGTTCGTGATCGCCCTTCCGGCGGCCGTGGTCGCGCCTGTGTGTGTCCTCGTGGCGCAAGACGTCGAGGCCTTGGGAGAGCGTTACGGGACGGTTCCCCCGGCGGCGTATTTCGAGCGACTCGCAGTCGATCCGGACGCATACCGGTTCGCTGGCGGGAGGACGGATCGCCTGCGCGCGCGAATGGCTGCCGAAGCCGAGCTCGACCCCGAGGTGTTGCGGGTGCTCGGCCCGCGAGACGGTCCGGTGCTCGGCACCTTCCGCATCCCGGTCGTTCTGGGGCTCTTCAGCGATTCTCCTGATTCTCTCCGTTACGCCGGCGATACCGTCCAGGCGGCATACTTCGGCGACGCAGCAGGCACGATCACCGACTTCTATGATGAGCTGTCCGGCGGTCGCGCCAAGATCGTCGGCGACGTCATAGACTGGACGCGCGCGTCCTATACGCAGGCGGAGGCCGCGGGCGGAGAGAGCGGGCTCGCGGGCACCACGGGTGAGTTCATCACGCAACTACTCTTGCGCCTGAACGACGTGGAATGGGGCCTCTACGACAACGACGGGCCGGACGGTCTTCCCAACTCCGGTGATGACGACGGCTATGTCGATGCGCTCGCCGTCATACATCCCACAGCGGCCGCGGAGTGCGGAGGGGGCAGCCAGGACGACCGCATCTGGTCCCATCGGTGGAGTCTGGGTGCGCGCGGCAACAATTTCGTGACGAACGTGCCTGCCTTTGGTGGCCACTTCATTCGCATCTCGGACTACTTCATTCAGCCCGTGTTTGCGTGCAACCAGAGCGACTTGAGCCCGATCGGCGTTTTCGCGCACGAAATGGGCCATGCGTTCGGGTTGCCGGACCTGTACGACACGAGGTCGTCTAGCGGAAAACACGCCGGCGCCGGTAACTGGGACCTCATGTCGTCCGGTTCGTGGGGTTGTGACAATCGATCGCCGGAGAGCCCATGCCACATGGGGGCGTGGACCAAGTCGATACTGGGCTGGGTCGACGTCACCACCGTTCCGGCGAACACCGATATCAGCGAGTTGATCTTGGAGCCCGTGGAGACCGGGGGCGCCATCTATCGTGTCGACGCGATCGACGGGTCTGGTGAGTATTTCCTTTTGGAGAATCGGCAGCGGATTGGCTTCGACCAGAACCTATACGGAGAGGGTCTTCTGGTCTGGCATATCGATCCGGACTGGGTAGCGCAGCGTTGGGGCAGGGCGAATGCCAATGAGCACAGGGGGGTCTGGCTTCGCCAAGCCGATGGACTGGACGAGCTTGGCGCGCCGGGCGGCGGCAGGGGCGATAGCGGCGATCCATTTCCCTTCGAGGGTGACGAGACCGGCAGAGACGTCTTCCACGCGGCGTCCCGCCCCGCGGCCATTTCCTTTCTAGGTACGCCGACCGGGCTGACCTTGGTCGACATCGAGGCAGCGGGTGACGACATCCGCATGAGGCTGTTGAATCGCTTCACGACGGTCACGCTTTCGGCAGATGGCGGAGACGACTCTGGGGGATTGTTCACGGTGGATGGCGTGTCCCTGGAGCCCGACAGCGAAGCCTTCGCGTCCGCGCCGTTTGTCGTGCACACTGTGGAGGCGGCGCGAGGTCAGGAGATTGAGCCAGGCGTGCGTCGCGTATTCCTCGGCTGGGCCGACGATGCGACAACCGACCTGAGTCGCGACATCACCTGGCCGCTCGAGGACCTCGACCTGGTCGCTCAGTACGGCGGGCGCCAACTCGAACTTGTGATCGAGCTTGTAGGTGGGGTCAACGGAGTCGCTCCGGGGGCGTTGAGCGCTCAACCGGCGGCTCCGGACCTTTGGTACGAAGAAGGCACGCAAGTAACCGTCGAGGCAGTCGCCACCACCGGATTTGAGTTCGTCGCTTGGACGGGGGCGTTCGAGGGGCAGTCGAATCCTGCTACCCTCACGCTCGCAGCACCCATAGCTGCTGCGGCGACGTTCACGTTGACGTACACGATTCCCCCGACCACGGTCGACTTCCCGGCCGCGAGCCCGGTGGACATCCAATTCGAGGTCGAGAACGGGAACGACCCCGTCACGTGGGTGCGAGCGAGCGGCGCGCTCCCCGACGGCCTGACTCTGAACTCACAGGGTCGGCTCACGGGTTCGGCACTCGAGCTCGGCTCATTTCAAGTAGATGTGGTGGCTCGGGACGTGCTCGGTCTCTTAGCCGAGGCCACGATCACATTGGAGATCGGCGACCCTGGCATCTCGCTCGCCCAGCTCGCCTCACCGTTCCTGGGGGTCGGCGAGCAGCTCACGTCGCTACAGGAGAACTTCCTGGACCATGTCGGCAATGGTTCGGGCGGCTACGACCTAGGTGACCTCCGGGCCTGGGTGCTTGCCAGTCCCGACCTTCCGTTCACCGCGAACTTGAGCGTGCTCGCGCTAGTCGGCCCGCGCACGGTCGTGCTCCAGTCGCAGCGTGATAGCCGAGAGTCTGGCCGATGAGGCGCCTCTCCGGTCCGCGCTGGGCCGCACTACTGGCGCTGACCGCGCTGGCCGGCTGCGAGTTCGGCCCCAAGGGTCCCGGCGTGATCAACGGGACGATCATCAGTCCGTTCAACCTCGGCGCGGTCGTGCTCGAGGTGGAGGGCACGGGCGTGCGCGGCTTCGTCGGGAACGGCGATACCCAGGCCTATGGGTCGGTCGTGCCGGGCGTTGGCGGGCGGCATCGGGTCGTGCTCGTGAGCCGCTCAGGTTCATCGATCCAGTTCGGGATCGAAGTCGAGGACCTTCGGGCTGAGACGCCGATCGCAATAGTGGTTTTTGCCGCCGGAGCGGACAACATCCCCAAGCTGCTGGCAGGTACTCTGGTCGAGCTCGAGCACTGATTTTCTACCGCTTGCTGCTCCACTCCCCTATAGCGACCTTACGCGGGCTGTTTTGCTGGACCCGCCATCCAGCACCGCGGCCCCGCCAGTCGACGAGCAGAAGCAACCTCCGAGGACGCCCATGACCACATCTACTTGGATCACGATGATCGTGATCATGGTGTGCGTTTGGGGCGGCTTCTTCCGGGTGCTTCTCACCGCCATCCGAAAGGAGTCCGGGAAGAGCGCGTGCCACGACGGGATGACCTAGAGACCATTCTCATCCTGGGCTCCGGGCCGATCATCATCGGCCAGGCCTGCGAGTTCGACTATTCAGGTACCCAAGCCGTGCGCGCCCTCAAGGAAGAGGGTTACCGCGTCGTGCTGGTGAACTCGAATCCGGCGACGATCATGACCGATCCCGACATCGCGGATCGCACCTATGTCGAGCCGATCACCGTGGAGTGGGTCGAAAAGGTCATCGAGCGCGAAAAGCCTGACGCGCTACTGCCGACGATGGGTGGTCAGACCGCGCTCAATGTCGCCATGGATCTGCATCGGGCCGGGATCCTGGAGAAACACGGAGTCGAGCTCATCGGTGCGGACGAGCGTTCGATCGAGATGGCGGAGGACCGCGAGCAGTTTACCAAGGCGATGCATCGCATCGGCCTAGAGGTCCCGACCGGAGGATTTGTGCGTACGATCGACGAGGCCCTGGACATCGTGAAGGGCACGGGATACCCGTCGATCGTGCGGCCCTCCTACACGCTCGGCGGTACCGGTGGCGGCATCTCGTACAACCGCGAAGAGTTGCGCGAGCAGGTCCGCAAAGGCCTCGACGCTTCACCGATCACCGAAGTGCTCATCGATCGTTCGGTCATCGGCTGGAAGGAGTACGAGCTCGAAGTCGTGCGCGACGGCATCGACAACGTCATCATCGTCTGCTCGATCGAGAACTTCGACCCCATGGGAGTGCACACTGGCGACTCGATCACGGTCGCGCCTGCGCAAACACTCACCGACGTCGAGTATCAAAAGATGCGCGACGCGTCGATCGCCATCATCCGGGAGATCGGCGTCGAGGCCGGCGGCTGCAACATCCAGTTCGCCCTGAATCCCGAGGACGGCGAGATGCTCGTCGTCGAGATGAATCCGCGGGTTTCACGATCTTCGGCGCTGGCGTCCAAAGCGACCGGCTTCCCGATCGCGCGCGTCGGAGCAAAGCTCGCTGTAGGGTACCACCTGCACGAACTGCCCAACGACATCACCAAGACGACGCCGGCCTCCTTTGAGCCGGTGCTCGACTACGTGGTGGTGAAGTTGCCACGCTTCGCTTTCGAGAAATTCCCCGAGGTCGACGACACGCTGGGCATCCAAATGAAGTCGGTGGGTGAGACGATGGCGATCGGCCGCACGTTCCGGAGCGCGTGGCAAAAAGGCTTCCGAGGGCTGGAGACCGGTCGCCACGGATGGGTCACCGGCAAGCGGCTCGAGGACGACGGGCTCGAGTCCGACGACCGCAAAGCGCTGTTACGCGCAATTCAGCGTCCTACCGCGAATCGTCCGTTTCAACTGAAGCGGGCGCTTGAGGCTGGTGTTTCGCCGGAGGAGATCTTCGAAGCGACGAAGATCGATCCGTGGTTCATCGATCAGCTTCAGCAGATCCTCGAGTGGGAAACCCGCTTCCGGGACCCGGAGACAGTGGGTCCGGAGCTGCTGCGACGAATGAAGCGCGAAGGCTTCAGCGACCGGCAGCTGGCCGAGCTTCGAAATGAGGACGAAGGCGAGGTACGTGCTCGGCGCTGGAAGCTGGGCATCCACCCCACGTACAACGTGGTCGATACCTGCGCCGGTGAGTTCCCGGCGGAGACGCCGTATTACTACTCGTCGTACGAGGACGAGAGCGAGAGCGTGCCCTCCGAGCGCGAGAAGATCGTCATTCTGGGCAGCGGGCCGAACCGGATTGGGCAAGGTATCGAGTTCGACTACTGCTGTGTGCAAGCCGTGCTCGCGCTCAAGGAAGCCGGTTTCGAGACCATCATGATCAACTCGAACCCGGAGACGGTTTCCACGGACTTCGACGTCAGCGACAAGCTGTACTTCGAGCCCCTCACGCTAGAGGACGTGATCGAGATCATTCGTCTCGAGCAGCCGATGGGTGTCATCGTCCAGCTCGGCGGTCAGACGCCGCTCAATCTGGCAAACGGCCTCGAAGCACTCGGCGCACCTATACTCGGCACGTCGGTCGACGCGATCGACCGTGCGGAAGACCGTGACCGCTTCGACGAGGTCTGCCGGAAGATCGGTGCGCGCACTCCCGCCAACGGTATCGCTAGGAGCGAAGAAGAAGCGCTCGCTGCAGCGCGTGAGATCGGCTTCCCCGTGCTCGTTCGGCCGAGCTACGTGCTCGGCGGGCGAGCCATGCGCATCATCTACGACGAGCCGTCGCTCACACGCTACTTCGTGGAGGCCGCACAAGCATCGCAAGATCACCCCGTGCTCGTCGACCGTTTCCTCGAGGACGCCTTCGAGGCGGATGTCGACTCGCTTTGTGACGGCACCGACGTCGTCATTGGCGGCATCATGCAGCACATCGAGGACGCCGGCGTACACTCCGGCGACTCGGCGTGTGTCTTGCCGCCGTACCTGCTCTCGGGCCCGGTGCTCGAGGAGATCCGCGACCTGACGCGCAAGTTCGCTCTGGAGCTCGGCGTGATCGGGTTGATGAACGTTCAGTACGCAATCAGGGACGACGTCGTCTACGTGCTCGAGGTGAACCCACGCGCGTCGCGCACCGTACCCTTCGTGAGCAAGGCAACGGGCGTACCGCTCGGGCGCCTCGCCGCGCGTATCATGGCGGGTGAGAAGCTCGCCGACCTCGATGTGCCGGAGGAGCCTCCGGTGCCGGGCGTGGCGGTGAAGGAAGCTGTGTTCCCATTCAACCGCTTCGATGTCGACGTGCTGCTCGGCCCGGAGATGCGTTCGACGGGTGAGGTCATGGGTTTCGACGACTCGTTTGGGATGGCGTTTGCGAAAGCGCAGGTCTCCGCGGGTAATCGTTTGCCCGAGTCCGGTCGGCTGATCGTCACGGTGAACGATGCGGACAAGGAAACCGTCACGCCCATTCTGCGCCGTTTTCGAGACCTCGGCTTCACGATCATGGCGACGAGGGGCACCCGGGAATACCTAGCGAGGCTCGGTGTGCCCACCGAGCGCGTCTTCAAGGTCGGCGAAGGTCGTCCCAACATCGTAGATTACATCGTGACGGGCGATGTCGCGCTGCTCATCAATACGCCAATGGGCAAGAAGTCTCAGTTCGACGACTACGAGATGCGCCGCGCAGCGATCACTTATAAAGTGCCTTACCTCACGACGATGTCCGCGACGTCGGCGGCGTGTGACGCGCTCATCGCGCTCAAGTCACGAGTGCGCGAAGTCAGCTCGATCCAGGAGCGCATCGCGTCCCTCAAGGCTGAGGTCGGCGCCGACTGACGTCGGGTGCACCACTCGGTGGGGGTCTTGATGCAGTGAGTGCCGCGACCGGCTTTTTCGTACACCCGGCGTCATCGCTCCACGACACGGGTTGGAGGCACCCAGAGCATCAGGGTCGCCTGCGCGCCTTGGCGTCGACGGTCGGTCAGGATCTGCTTACGCTGCACGGTTCAGTCGAGCAAATGCAGCAAGGGGAAGCGTCCTTAGAGGACTTGCTGCGCGTGCACACAGAGCAGCAGGTGAAGCGGGTGCGTGAGGCCTGCACGATGGCCGAACAGTCCGAGCGGATCGTATCGATCGACCCGGATACGAAGGTGTCCGCGGCGTCGTGGGATGCCGCGGTTGGCAGTGCGGGCACGGCGATCGCCGCCGCGCGGGCCGTCGTTGAGGGCACCATCGAGAACGCTTTCGTCGCGACGCGGCCCCCGGGCCACCATGCCACGCCCGATCAGGCGATGGGCTTCTGCCTCTTCAACAACATTGCGATCACCGCACGATGGCTTCAGGCACACAGCCACGCCGAGCGCGTGCTGATTTTGGACTGGGACGTGCACCACGGAAACGGCACCCATGATGCTTTCTACGACGATCCCTCTGTCTTCTTCATCTCGCTGCACCAGTGGCCGCATTATCCGGGGACGGGACCGGCCGAGCAGACCGGAGTAGGGGAGGGCGTCGGGTACACGTTGAACGTGCCACTAGCGGCCGGTACGCCGGCCGTGGAGCACCGTGGGCACTTCGAACGGGCTATCGCGGAGGCGCTCAGCCGCTTCGAGCCCGACTTCGTGCTCGTATCGGCCGGTTTCGACGCCATGGCGGGTGACCCGCTGGGGCAACTTCTGCTCGAGCCGTCCGACCTGTACGACATGACCCGCCACGTAATGGACGTTGCGGCCGGTCGGTGCCATGGGCGCGTAGTGACGCTACTGGAAGGTGGATACGACCCGAAGCGTCTCGGCGAGGGAGCTGTGGCAGTGATTCGAGCGCTTGCGGGGCTGGAGGCGCCGTAGGGTCGAGCGGCCCGCTGCGCCGCGTTGCCCCCGCCGCCCCGGTCCCTACCTTTCTCGAATGCCGCCAACCGAAGCCGGAACGGAAAGGTACGCCCCGACCGTTCCTTCCATGCTCGACCTGGTCCGGTTGAGTCCACGCCTTCTTTTCCCCCCCGGGGGCGTCGATCTCTACCGGCAGATTGCGCTGCTCGCCGAGATGGGCGAGGACGGCGAGGTGCTCAACGTCGCATGCGGCAAGGGCGTCTCCCTCGAGTACTTCGTGAAAGAGTTTGGAGTGCACGGGTCGGGGGTCGATGTCGACCCCACAATGATCGAGCAGGCGGAGGCGCGCAGCCGCGACGAGGGCATCGCGGATCGGCTCCAGTTCCAGACCGGCCGCTCAGACGCGCTTCCTTATCGCGACGAGATCTTCGACGCGACGGTCGGCGAGATCGGCCTTTCCAATCACTGTGAGCCGGCAGCAGCCATCAGCGAGCTCGTACGTGTGACGAAGCCGGGCGGCATCGTCGTGCTCGTCCAGCTCGTTTGGAAGGCCCCCGTCGACGAGCAACGCCGGGTCGTACTGGCCGATCATCTGGGCGCTCGACCGCTTATGGTCGTGGAGTGGAAACGGTTGCTGCGGGAGAGCGGTATCTCCACAGTGCACACCGAAGACTGGTCGGATGAAGAGACGGCGTTCCGACCCACCGTAACCAAGCCGTTCCCGGACTTTGCCGAGTTGTTCTCGGTCGGTGAGAAGATCGGCATCTTGCGGAGGGCGTGGACGCGGTGGGGGTGGCGAGGCGTGCGCACGGTGCTGGAAAGGGAGCGGGAGGTTCACCGGCTGCTCACGCGCGAGCGCATCCTCGGGCTCGACCTCTTGAAGGGCCGGAAAGGCGAGGCGGCAGAGGATTTCGTGGCGCGAGCCGAGGCTGAGTCCGCGCCGCCGGATCATGAGTCGCAAACAGAAACTGTGACAGTGGGCGAAGAGACTGTGACCGTGCCCGAAGCTGCCAGGGGCGACGAACGGGAAGGAACCGATACGGCTGGTCTGCCTCTTTTTGGCTCCGACGCCGACAAACCAACCCACTAACACAGCCGAGGCTAGACACGCACGTGAGCACTGCTCTTCTCTGCACCGCCGACGGGGTCACTAGAGTCCAAGGTGCGCTTCGCGACCAAGAACTCGACGGATGGCTGCTCTACGAGTTCCACGGCCTGAACCCGATCGCGGTACGGTTGCTCGGACTCGGCAAGACCACCCGGCGCGGCTATGTGCTCATCCCGGACGAAGGCGAGCCGATCGCGCTCATCCATGCGATCGAGGCGTCGTCCTGGCGTCATTGGCCTCATGCTGTCCGTACGTACTCGGGCTGGAAGGACATGGAGGAGCAGCTCGGGGCGTTGGTCGAAGGGAAGACACGGCTCGCCATGGAGGTGTCCCCCGGTGCTGCGGTGCCGACGCTCGACTACGTGCCGGCCGGCATCGCGGGGTTGATCCTGAACCTCGGCGTCGAGGCGACGAGCTCAGGAGACCTGGTCTCGCGCTTCCACTCGGTGTGGACCGCTGAGCAGCGGGAGCGCCACGGGGAAGCCGCTGAAATCGTCGCAAGCGTGGCGAAACGCGCGTTCGAGCGTGCTGCAGATGCCGTTCGTGACGACG
>Ga0310345_10005741_pt1 | contig 10943 bp, 7 predicted proteins | sample HC15DNA20500_MG_FD_204667 | JGI IMG/M metagenome (GOLD analysis project Ga0310345, IMG submission 204667) | Marine microbial communities from station ALOHA, North Pacific Subtropical Gyre - HC15-DNA-20-500_MG | ecosystem: Environmental > Aquatic > Marine > Oceanic | place: Pacific Ocean: North...
TTGAGGTCTTTAACCAACTGCGCATGGGCGAGCAGAATACCGACAAGCAGCGCCTTCTGCTCGCCGGTCGAGCAGTTTTCGGCCAGCATGGATTTGGGCCGGTGGGAAACCCTGAAATCGCTGCGGTGGGGACCTTCCAGCGTCCTGCCCGCCGCAGCATCCAGACGCCGTTGCGAAGCCAGCCTGTCGCGATATTCGTTTTCGATATCGACCGCCGCCGCCCCGTCCGCTGCATTTGCGTCCAACGCGCCTTCCAGCGCCAGATGCGCGTCAGGAAAGGGCGACGCCGGATCGGACGAACGGACGATGACGCCGGTAAGGAGGCTGGTGAGTTCGAGCCTTGCCAGCGCAACCGCCACCCCTGCCTCGCTCATCTGGTTTTCAATCGCATCGAGCCAGCCTGTATCGGGGTTTTCCTCGCCCAGAAGCCGGTTACGCGCACGCATGGATTTTTCGAAGTCCGAAACCCGGCGGCCGTGCGCGGGATCAATTGCCAGAACCAACCGGTCCACAAATCGGCGTCGTTCTGACGCCGGGCCGGTGAACAACCCGTCCATGGCCGGCGTTAGCCAAACAACACGCAGGTGATCGAGCAGCTCATCACCACTGCGGACCTTGGTGGCGTTGATGCGTGTCTGCCGCTGTGTATCGACGCCCAGATGGCTGGCCGAAAGACCGGTGCCGATCTCTACAGGGCCGGCGGCGGCTTCCAGTTCGGCATGCACGGACCATGTTCCCGGGCCACCTTGGCGCGCCACCGTATCGTAGGTCGCCCTGCGGATACCCCGGCCCGGAGAGAGAAAGGAGACCGCCTCAAGCAGATTGGTCTTGCCCGCACCATTCTCACCGGTCAGCACAATATGCTCGGGCCCGGTTTCCAGCTTCAGCGTCGCGAAATTGCGGAAGTCGGTGAGTTTCAGCGTCGTCAGATGGATGCGCCGGTTCTCGGCCAAGGGCGTTACACCCGCATGGGCATGAGCACGAAGATGACGCCATTGTCGGAAGAATCGCGGATCAGCGTCGGGGAGCCCGGATCGGCCAGCATGAAGACGGTCTGCTCGGCGGTCAGCTGCGTGGCGATATCCAGCAGGTAGCGGGAATTGAAACCGATCTCCAGCGGGTCGGCGCTGTATCCGACGGCCAGTTCCTCGGTGGCGCTGCCCGAATCCGGATTGTTCACCGCCAGCACCAATTGCCCGTCTGAGAGCTGCAGCTTGACCGCCCGGCCGCGTTCCGAGGAAATCGTGGAAACCCGGTCGACTGCACTCGAGAAGGAAGCCCGGTCGAGCACCAGTTCCTTGTCATTGCCGGTCGGAATGACCCGGTTGTAGTCGGGGAAGGTGCCGTCGATCAGCTTGGAAGTGAGGATCACCGCCCCGACCGTGATGCGGATCTTGGTTTCCGACAGTTCGATGGTCGCTGTGGCGTCGGGGTCCTCGACCAGCTTCTGGATTTCGCCAACCGCCTTGCGCGGAATGATGACGCCGGGCATGCCTTCGCAGCCCTTTGGCGCCTCGATCTGGGCGCGCGCCAGCCGGTGACCGTCTGTTGCCACCGCGCGCAACATCAGTTTGCTGTCTTCCTCAACGCCATGCAGATAGATGCCGTTGAGGTAATAGCGGGTTTCCTCGGTCGAGATCGCAAACTGTGTGTGCTCAATGAGCGAACCGAGTTCCTTTGCGCCAATCCTGAATGTGTGGGTGAATTCGCCTGCGGTGATATCGGGAAAGTCCGCCTCAGGCAGGGTTTGCAGCGTGAAGCGCGAGCGCCCTGCGGTAACCTTCATGGCGTTGGTCTCCGGCTCGGTCGCCAGCATGACCTCCGAACCGTCGGGCAGCTTGCGCACAATATCGTAAAGCATGTGCGCGGGAACCGTCACCGCGCCCGCCTGTTCGACCATGGCCGGCGCCTTTTCGAAGATTTCCAGGTCAAGATCGGTCGCCTTGAACTGCAATTCGCTGCCATCGGCGCGGATCAGCACGTTCGACAGGATTGGAATGGTATTGCGACGCTCGACCACCCGGTGAACATGGTTCAGCGACTTCAGCAGGTTGGACCGTTCGAGTGTTACGCGCATCGTGACTGGCTTTCGGAATTCATCTGATCTGTTGATCTATGGCGGAACGCGCGGGCAGCAACGGTGTCAGCGGAAGTCCGCAGCGCCGTTGCGCATTGCCCGCCTGCCCGCGCAGCCCGGTCCGCCAGAGTAGGAAAATCGGCAGGCAATGCAAGTAAATCCACGCCATTCAAGCGCGGTATCGACAACCTTTCCCCACGCGAAAGGCAAGAGCCGGGCAGGCGCACCCGCCCGGTATCGATCAGTCCAGAATCAGGCGCTTGAGCAATTCCAGTTCGTGTGCCAGTTTCAAATCCTTCTTCGCCAGATCGGTGATCTTGCGCACGGCGTGGAGCACTGTGGTGTGATCCCTGCCCCCGAAACGCCTGCCGATCTCGGGCAGGGAACGCGGGGTCATTTCCTTGGCCAGATACATGGCGATCTGACGCGGCCGCACGATCACCTGGGTTCGGCGGTTCGACAGCAGATCGGCCTTCGATACGTTGAACTGGCGCGCCACGGTCTTCTGGATGTCCTCGATGCGTACACGCCGCATCTCGGTCGAACGGATCAGGTGACCGAGCATCTTGTCGAGCTGCTCGAAACTGATCGGACCCTCCGAGAACCGGTGTTGCACCAGAAGCTGGTTGAACGCGCCTTCGACGTCGCGACCGCTGGTTGTCACCTGACGGGCCACGTAGTGGCGGATATCCTCGGGAATATCGAGTGCAGGCTGCTCCGCGCGCGCTTCCTCGTATCGTGCGTTGAGAATTGCCTTGCGCAACTCGTAATCCGGCCGGTCAATCTCCAGCGTCACTCCGCCCTTGAGTCGTGATCGCACACGCTCGTCGAGGCTTTCGAGCTCCGTTGGCGGGCGGTCGGCGGCAACGACCACCTGCCGTGCGCTGTCGATCAGCTCGTTGAGCAGATGGCAGAATTCCGCCTGTATGGCCTTGCCTTGCAGGAACTGCATGTCATCGATCAGCAAGAGGTCAATGTTGCGCAGGGATTCCTTGAGCGAAAGCGCGGTCTGGTCTCGAATGGCGGCGGCAAACCGCCACATGAAGTATTCGGCGGTCAGATACAGCACCTTCTTGCGGGGGTCGCGCCCGCGTGCCTCCCAGGCGATGGCCTGCAGCAGATGCGTCTTGCCCAAGCCCACCGTTGCGTGGACGAAGAGCGGGTTGAACCGCACCGAGCCCGCCTCGTCCTCGGCTACGGTACGAGCCGCTGCATAGGCAATGCGGTTGGACTTGCCCTCGATGAAGCTGGCAAATGTATGGCGCGGATCGAGCGGCGATCCCGCGAAACCGCCAATGCGGTCCTGCCCGGGACGCACCGATTTTGACACCGGCAGGTTTGCCGATTTGGCGATCGCCGCAGGGACTGCCGGACGGGTCTGTTTCGCCCCGCCGGATGCCGCCGGGCCTGCTGGCGCATCGGTTTTGCAGTCGGGTGGCGTCTCGTTGCGCACGCGGCGCACAGCCGTGCGCACGGCAATATCAACGCGAAGAACGGCCGGGTTCTCCTTCTGCCATAATTCAAGCAGCAGATCGCGGTAATGCGATGTGATCCAGTTCTTCAGGAATGCAGTTGGAACGGTGTGCTGTGCGATGCCACCACCGATCTCGTCCAGTTTCAGCCGGCCAAACCAGCTGGCAAAGACTTCCGCGCCCAGTCTTGCCTGAAGCTGGGTGCGAAGCCGCTGCCATTGTTCCTCGTGCTTGCCCTCGTCCGCCTTCTTTTCCTTGCCCATCTTCGTCTTCCCGGCTCCTTGGTTCCCCGTATTCATCGCTGTTGCATGACCCATGCCTTCAATGACCGGGGGAGGAGGCCGGAAACCGGCAATGCGGGCCGCATCGCCCCCGCCTGCCAGTCCCGTTTCGCCCTGTGAGTAGCTGTCCATCGTTTCCGCCTTGATTTAGCCCGGCCGCCGCCGGGACAAACGAACCCCTTGCGCCGTTGAGCACAAGGCGCGTCTCCCTATGATTTTTTCCATTACTTTGCCTGTCTCCAGGCCCGGAATGTTCACGCGACCGATGCTACTTGACTGCTGCTGGCAGCCAGACAAACTCCTCCCGCTCCGGCGTTTCACTTGTTTTTGAAACGCCGGTTACCCGGTCTGAAAATTCTGGCTGAACGCTTGGCTTGCAGCCCCCACATCGTTCGCCAATGAACTTACACAGCAGGCCATGACGGAGCAACCAGCCTTTGGGCGGAGGACCGGAGTTGGTGCATGGAGCAAAAAAAATGCGCGGTGTGACAGTCGGGGAAAAAGGTTTTGAATCAATGATTTTTCGCCCCGAGAAAACCTGGTGCAGCAGGCAAAAAAAGTTCGAAAATATTTTGAGCTGATTTTCCTGTTGACATGAAAATTTGTTAATAGATTCAGTGAGTGTGGAAAACGGCTCCGCGGACTTGCCTCCAAGCGCCTGATTTCAAACGATTTTGTCACCAAGGAAAATATTCCGTGACAAATTGATCTCGCGGCGATGACGAGCGGATAGGCGGTACAGAACGCCAATTTTTATTTGCCGGCAAACAAAAACCCGGCCACAGGCCGGGTTCAACACAACTTCAATTTTCGAAGCGCTCAGGCGTCGATTTTCTTCACCCTGGCCGCCAAGCGTGACACGGTCCGCGACGCGGTGTTGCGGTGGAGCACGCCACGGCCGGCAGCACGCATAATTTCCGGCTGGGCCGCCTTCAGCGCTTCTGCAGCTACCGCCTTGTCGCCAGAAGCGACAGCTTCCTCGACCTTGCGAATGAAGCCGCGCATACGTGAGCGGCGGTTCTTGTTGACGGCTGTGCGCCGGGTGATCTTGCGAACGGCTTTCTTAGCCGACCTTGTGTTGGCCATTGTCGGGCATTCCTGCAATTGTGCGCGTTGTAACTGCCATCATGCGTGGTACCGCCTACCAGACTGGTTAGCGTAGGGACATGCCCTCTATTGCCATGATGATCTGAATTGCGCGGCTTATACATAAGGGCGGCCATAGCGTCAACGCCGATTCCCATCGCCAGGGCACCTGGCACCATCGGCTCAGCGCTGACAGGCCGGGCAAAAAAAGGTGGAACGTCCCGATTGCACGATGCGCCTGACCGTTCCATCACAACCGGGGCGCGCACAGGTCATGTCTTCGCGGTCGTAAACATTGAAACTGTGCTGGAAATAGCCAAGTGACCCGTCGGTCAGGCGGTGATCGCGCAGACTCGATCCACCCGCCTCAATTGCCCGGCCAATGACGTCGCGAACCGCCTCCGCCAGACGGTCGCTCCGCGCCGAGGCCTTGCCACTTGCGGACGCGATCGTTCCCGCAGCCCGCCGCGGTGACAGACCCGCATGCCATAGTGCCTCGCAGACATATATGTTCCCCAGTCCGGCGATCAGCCGCTGATCGAGAAGCGCGGCCTTGAGCGGAGCAGCCTTTCCGGCAAACAATGTCGCAATGGTGACACCGTCCAGGGAATTGCCAGTGGGCTCAATTCCGAGACGGGCGAAGAGGGGGTGGCTGTCCATCTCATGGCGGCCAAGCAGGGTCATGTAACCAAAGCGCCGGGGGTCGTTATATATGACACTGCTTACTGCGTCTGCCTTTTCGACGTTTAGCACCACGTGATCGTGCTGCGGGTCGGTGCTGCGGGGATGGTGAAAGCGCCCCATCGGCTCACCGCCGCCTTGTTCAACAGGGAACGCCTGAAACGATCCGGACATGCCCAGATGCATGGCAATGACATTGCCGTCATCAAGCTCAGCCAGCAGATACTTGGCGCGGCGTGAAAGTGCGTGGATTATACGGCCGGTTATTCTCTCTGCGAAACCATCGGGAAACGGAAAACGCAGATCCGGCCGGTTGATTTTCACCTGCCGGATCACAGCACCTTCCAGCACCGGGGCGAGGCCCCTGCGCACCGTTTCGACTTCCGGCAGTTCCGGCATCGTTTCTCCGATTTAGGTTTCGCGTCGTTGATCCTGCGCCATTACGCTCTCTTGCACATCGCTGCCAAGTTCAATACCGCTTTGTCCCGCCGGAAACTGGCAGCAGAGGCGTCAGATGGAAGATAACGGAAAACACACCGAACGGGCGCGCGACGCCGCGCAGATGAGCAGTTCGTTCGGCTACCGACGAGTCGGAGCGGGGGAAAAGCAGCCGCTGGTCGATGCCGTGTTCCATCGGGTGGCCGACCGCTACGACCTGATGAACGATCTGATGTCGGCCGGTGTCCACCGCCTATGGAAGCAGGCCATGGTTGCGAAGCTGTCTTTGCCGCGGCAAGGCGGCCGCCAGTGGCGTGGCCTCGACATGGCTGGCGGCACCGGCGACATCGCGTTCCGTATCGCGCAGTCGGCAGGCGCGGCCGCGCATGTCACGGTTGCGGACATCAATGCCTCAATGCTGGAAGTTGGCCGGGAGCGGGCACGAAAACAGGAAATGGCGGGCAGCGTCGAGTTCATCGAGGCCAATGCCGAGGAACTGCCCTTCGCCGAGAATTGCTTCGATGCCTACACCATCGCTTTCGGCATTCGCAACGTGCCGCGCATCGATATCGCGTTGAAAGAGGCGTTGCGCGTGCTGAAGCCCGGCGGACAGTTCGTCTGCCTGGAATTCAGCCAAGTGGATCTGGCACTATTGGAGAAACTCTACGAGCAATGGTCGTTCAATGCGATACCGCAGATCGGCCAGTGGGTGACCGGCGATCGCGGCTCCTATGAGTATCTCGTCGAGTCTATTCGCAAATTCCCCGACCGTCCCCGTTTTGCCGGCATGATCGCCAATGCCGGTTTCGCGCGCGTCGGCCATGAAGCACTTTCAGGCGGCATTGTCGCCCTGCATTGGGGCTGGAAGCTTTGATGCTTCCTGCGGCGGCATGCCGGAACAGGCCGTGATGAGCCTGCTGTTCTCAGGCTTTTCGATGATCCGCGCCGGCTATGTGCTGGCGCGCGAAGGCGTCATAACTGCCCTTCCCGCAGAAGACCTGCCGCCGGGTGCGCGGCTGGCGCATCGCATTGCCGATCTGATCCAGCGGCGGCGGGCAAAACATTCCGGCCGCTCGGCGCGGCTGTCCAATGCACTCAACCGGCTCGGGCCAAGCTGGGTGAAGCTCGGCCAGTTCCTCGCTACAAGGCCGGACGTGGTGGGGCAGGAGGTGGCCGGTGACCTGCAATTGCTGCAGGACCGCATGGAGCCTTTCGGGCGCACCGAGGCCATGCATCTGGTCTCGCAATCGCTGGGCGTGGAGCCGCAAAGCGTTTTTGCCGACTTCAGCGAACCGGTGGCTGCTGCCTCAATTGCACAGGTTCACAAGGCGGTGCGTCGGCGCGACGGAGAACAAGTGGCGGTCAAGGTGATCCGCCCCGGCGTGCGCCAGCGCTTCCAGGCGGACCTCGATACCTTTTTCGATATTGCCCGCTTTCAGGAAAGACACATACCGCAAAGCCGCAGGCTGAAGCCCGTGGCAGTGGTCGAGACGCTCGCTCAGTCAGCGAAGATCGAAATGGATTTGCGGCTGGAGGCGGCGGCCATTTGCGAGATGGCTGACAATATCGCCGAAGACAGCGGCTTCCGGGTTCCAGCGGTGGATTGGGAACTGACCGGCCGCGACTGCCTGACACTGGAATGGGTCGATGGCATCAAGATGTCAAAGGTGGAGGAAATCCGGCAGGCGGGACATGATCTCGAACGGCTTGCCTCCAATCTGGTGCAATCCTTCCTGCGCCAGACCTTGCGCGACGGGTTCTTCCACGCCGACATGCATCCGGGGAACCTGTTCGTCGATGCGCAATCCAATATTGTCGCGGTCGATCTGGGCATCACCGGCAGGCTGGGACGCAAGGAGAGGCGTTTCCTTGCCGAAATCTTGTTCGGCTTCATCACCCGCGATTATTACCGCGTGGCGGAAGTGCATTTCGAGGCGGGCTATGTACCGCGCCATCATGACGTCGCTGCCTTTGCGCAGGCGATCCGGGCGATCGGCGAACCGATCCACGGCCAGTCGGCCCAGACCATCTCCATGGCACGGCTGCTCACACTGTTGTTTGAGGTCACCGACCTGTTCGACATGCAGACAAGGCCGGAACTTCTGATGCTGCAAAAGACCATGGTGGTGGTGGAAGGCGTGGCCCGCACGCTCGATCCTGATTTCAACATGTGGAAGACGGCTGAGCCGGTGGTGGGCGACTATCTGCGCCGTCAGCTTGGCCCGGCGGGATTGGTCGAAGATGCAGGACGCGGCCTGCACGCCTTGCGCGGGCTGGCCCGGTCTCTGCCCGAACTGGCCGAAAGCGCACAGTCGCTGTCGGATGAGATGAAGTCGATGGCCGGGAATGGATTGCGCCTTGATCCCGATACTGTCAGGGCCATCGGAAAGGCGGAAGGGGATCGCAATCGCTGGTTCAAGATTATCATGGTGTTGATTGCATTGATTGCACTCTATCTCGCTTTCGGCTAGATTCTGATTTCATTGCAATCACCTCATATGGAGTGAGCCTTGGCCAGCATCACCATCCGCAATCTGGACGAGGCGGCTAAACAGGCTTTGCGCGAGCGGGCCGCTGCCAATGGCCATTCAATGGAAGAAGAGGCCCGGCTGCTGATTTCCGGTTTGGCGCAAACCGGACCCAACCTGCTTTCCGCACGCTCCAGCGAACCAAACCAGACAGATGAACTTCATGCTGGCGTTTCTGACGGGCCGCTTTCGCGAAAGCGCATTCTTCTGGTTATCACCGGCGGCATAGCAGCCTACAAATCGCTCGATCTCATCCGGCGACTGCGCGAGCGCGGTGCGGCGGTGCGGTGCGTGATGACGAAAGCGGCAGCCGAATTCGTCACCCCGACGGCCGTCGGCGCAATCTCGGGCGGCCAGGTATTCACCGATCTATGGGACCGGGCCGCCGAGCACGATATCGGACATATCAGGCTGGGGCGGGAAAACGATATGGTACTCGTCGCCCCGGCGACGGCGGATTTCATGGCAAAAATGGCATCCGGGCTGGCCGGCGATCTGGCAGCCACCGTGATGCTGGCTGCGGGAAAGTCCGGTACAAACGCGCCGATCCTGCTGGCGCCCGCCATGAACCCGTTTATGTGGGAACACCCGACAACGCAACGCAACCTCGAAACGCTGAAGGCTGATGGTGTGCAGTTTGTCGGGCCCAATACGGGCGAGATGGCGGAAAGCGGCGAGACAGGTACCGGGCGCATGGCCGAACCGCTGGAGATCGTTACAGCAGCCGAAGGTCAACTCGACAAAGCGCCCAAGCCGCTTGCCGGTCTTTCGGCGATCGTCACATCCGGCCCGACGCATGAGCCAATTGATCCTGTACGCTACATCGCCAACCGTTCATCCGGGCGGCAGGGTCACGCCATCGCGGCGGCACTCGCCCATGCAGGCGCAAGGGTTACACTGGTTTCAGGACCGGTAAACATCCCCGATCCGCACGGTGTCGAAGCCGTACATGTCGAAACGGCGCGGCAAATGGGCGATGCGGTGGAGGCCGCACTTCCCGCAGATATCGCTGTCATGGTCGCCGCCGTCGCAGACTGGCGAAGCGTGGCCACGGCAGAAGAAAAGATGAAAAAGCAAGACGGCAAGGGACCGGCCACGCTGCATTTGACGGAGAACCCTGACATCCTCAAAGCGGTGGGGCATCACGAAAACCGGCCCGCCCTGGTTATCGGGTTTGCCGCGGAAACAGAGAAAGTAAGAGTCCACGCGAAAGCCAAGCTGGAGCGCAAGGGCGCGGACTGGATACTGGCGAACGATGTCTCACCCGAAACCGGGATCATGGGTGGCGCCAGCAATACGATCACATTGATAAGCCGCGATGGCGCGGAAGAATGGCCGGAACTGAGCAAGCAGGAGGTCGCGTCGCGATTGGTAGGCCGGATCACAGACTGGTTCAGGCAAGCGCACGGCTGGAAAAGCTGATGTTTCATCGGAAAATTTCTCCAATGCCGGGGGATTTCACCCCCCATTAACCAAGATCACTCAAACTTGAACGAAATGCGTTCGGGTTCGGGTTTGCGGTAATGGATTCAAAGGGGAACGGCAATTTGACGGCTTGGTTGCTTCGTATCAGCTACGTGGCGACTCTGGTCATCATGGGCAGCATCGTCTTCAATTTCTATCTGCAACAAGACCGGCAGACCGAACAGGCACGCGATACGCAAGCGTTGCTTGATTCACTTGCCGATGCCGATAACGCGATGAACGCACTCGCCGTGAAGGCAGCCAAAATCGCGGAAGAGAACTCCTCCGAGGAAACAACCAGCCCGATTGTTGCGATGCTGCTCAAGGGCAAGTCGCTGAAGGAGCGCAAGTCCATTCTGGCCAATCGTCCGGTGGATCCGGACATCATCTCGATCAAGCAGGCGCTGGACTACTATATCGGACAGGCCGAGACCAAGTGGACCGAGATTGCGGCCAGGTGGCGGAGCATCGACGGAACCATCCGGGAGAACATCATCCGTTCCTCCCGCTACATGACGCTGGACAGCCCGTTCAAGCACCACATCGCATTGCTGAACAGGGAGAAGCTGGACGCCGCCAAGACCAAAGCGGACATGCACTGGGCAGGCCGGTTCATCTTCTCGCAATATGACAGTTTTGTCAGCCCGTCGAATCTGCATATGCGCGACATGCTGCGCAAACATCAGATCGCAACCTCCGCAGATCAAAGCGAATTGCTGACGCGCTATCTTCTGATCTCGGCAGGCGCGCTGCTGGCGCTCGGGCTGTTCATATTTGTGCCGGTCGATATCGTGATTGGCCGGATCATGAAACGCCTCGACATGGAGCGGCATCGCGCCGAGGAAGCAGGTGAGCGCGCCGAAGCAGCTGACCGTGCGAAGAGTGAGTTTCTGGCTAACATGAGCCATGAGATTCG
>Ga0310345_10005742_pt1 | contig 10942 bp, 5 predicted proteins | sample HC15DNA20500_MG_FD_204667 | JGI IMG/M metagenome (GOLD analysis project Ga0310345, IMG submission 204667) | Marine microbial communities from station ALOHA, North Pacific Subtropical Gyre - HC15-DNA-20-500_MG | ecosystem: Environmental > Aquatic > Marine > Oceanic | place: Pacific Ocean: North...
GCCGGTCGCCCTGGATCTGAGCGAGCAGCTTCGCCACGAGGCCGAGCGTGTCGCGCTCCATGTAAGACCGGATGGCGACGTCGGGCCGCGCGATCCCGCGGACCCGGTCGGCCGGCCCGAGCGCGACCGAGTCGGCGTCGGACCACCAGCGCCACGAGTGGAGCACGGTCCGGTCGCCGACGGTGAGGCCCATGGCCGGGTCCCGGCCGGGTGCCGCGAGCGCGTCGTACCACGCGGCGCCGGCCGCGTCGGCCTGGAACGTCGAGCGGACGGCCCCGAGCGAGTCGCCCTCCTCGGGCGCCGCGACCTCGACCGCCAGCGCCACGAGAGCCTCCGGCCCCTCGTTCGCGAGTTGAGACTCCGCCGGCTCCTCCCCGCACGCGCCCAGCGCGAGGGCCGCCGCCAGCGAAAGGACGATGGGCCAACGGCGGCCGGCCGCCAGAGTGAGGACAGATCGGAGGGCAGAGCCGTGGCGGGACACGCAGGAGGAGGACGTAGTGAGCTCGGCGAGCGGGGCAGAGAGAATCGCAGGCACCTCCCGCCTCGGCGCCGAGGCGGAGGGAGCCGGAGCGCTAATACACGGACTCCGTCGCCTGGGTCCGGTTCAGGAAGACCTGCGTGAACACGAACAGGACCGCGAAGATGACCATCGACAGGGCCGCCGCCCACCCGAACCGATACATCGAGAACGCGGCCTCGTAGACGTAGCTGACCAGAATGTGCGTCTGGTCGTTCGGCTCGCCGCCGTTCGACACCAGCCACACCACGTTGATGTTGTTGAACGTCCAGATGGTCCCGAGCGTGATGGCCGGGATCATGACCGGCTTGAGGAGCGGCGCCGTGATCGTCCGGAACTGGGTCCAGGCGCTGGCCCCGTCGACCTCGGCGGCCTCGTAGAGCTCCCTCGGGATCGACTGGAGCCCGCCGAGCGCGATCACCATCATGAACGGGAAGCCGAGCCACACGTTCGTGATGATGGCCGCGACGAACGCCGTGAACGGATCCGACAACCAAGAGACCGCGCTCCCGCCGAGCCCCTCGATCAGGAGGTTCACCGCGCCGAACTCGAAGTTGAACTCGCCCCGCCACGTCAGCGCGGTGATGTACTGGGGCACGGCCCACGGGATGATGAGGAGCACCCGCCACGCGCTCTTCCCCTTGATAAACGACTGGTGGAGCAAGACGGCCAGCAACACGCCCAACCCCACGTGGAACGCCACGCACACGACGGTCCAGACGATCGTCTTGAAGAACACGCTCCAGAACGCGGGCTCACGGAACACCGCCCCGTACTGGTCGAGCCCGATGAGCTCCCAGTCGCGCAGCGTGTAGATGTTCATGTTGCTGAACGAGATCGCCACGTTGTAGACGAACGGGAAGGCGACCACGGCCAGCACGATCACGGCCGTCGGACCGAGGAGGACCGCGAGGAACCACCGGCGGCGCGCGGCCTCGCTCAGCCCCGCCCGCCGGGGCGCCGAGGCGAGCGTCGCCGTCTCGACTCCCATCGCGTCGTTCGGGGCGTTCAGCATCTGAGGGCGAGGGGCATGAGGGAAGGGGGAGGGGGAAGAAGCGTCATGCCTCCGGCCCCCTCCCCTTGTCCTAATTCAGGAACGTGTCGGCGATGCGCTTTTCGGCCTGCTCCTGCATGAGGCGGGCGCCCTCCTCCGCCGAGACCTGGCCGTTCATGACGAGCTGGTACGGGCCGCGCATGGCGTCCCAGATCTGGCGCATCTGCGGGGCCGTCGGCATCGGGCGGGAGTATTCGATCTGGGCGAGGCTCTGCGTCAGCGTCTCGCTCGACGTCATCACGTCCGACTGGCGGACGGCCGTGCGGACGGGGATCGTGGCGAGCTCTCGTGCCATCTGGGCCTGGATCGCGTCGCCGGTCAGGAGTTGGAGCACGCCGAGGACGGCGGGGAGCTTCCAGTCGGGGACGGCCGGGTTGAGCGAGTACGCCTTGGCGGCGGCCATCGGCTGAGCGCGGAGGCCGGTCTGTTCGTTGAGGGGGAGTGGCGCGAGTTGGACGTCCACGCCGGCGTCCTGGTAGCCGCCCCACGACCACGGGCCGTCGATCGTGGCCGCCGCGTAGTCGTCTCGGAAGAGGGCCTTGGCCGTCTCGTAGTCGGCCTCGCGCGGGATCACGCCGTAGCGGTCGCGGAGGTCGAGGACGTACTGGATGGCGGCGACGGTCTCGGGCGTGTCGAGCGTCGGGTTGCCGGCGTCGTCCATCACCCAGCCGCCGAACGACGTGAGGAACGGGATGAAGAAGAACGGCTCCGTGTAGTTCCAGACGAGGGCGTACTGGTCGGCGTCGCCGTCGCCGTCGGTGTCCCGCGTGAGCGTGCGCCCGAGGGCGGCCAGTTCGTCGAGTGTCTCGGGCGGCTCGGGCAGGAGCGCCGGGTTGTAGACGAACGTGAGGTGGTTACCGATCTGGTCGGCGAGGCCGTACAGCTTCCCATCGTACGTCACGCGGCCGTCCTCGCTGAACCCGGCCAGAAAGTCGGGGTCGACGAGGCTGTCGAGCGGGCGGATCGTCTCGGTGATGCCGAGCGTGCCCATGTTGTCGGCCGGGCCGAAGATGAGGTCCGGCCCCTTCCCGCCGATCGCGGCGAAGACGTAGTGGTTGCGGAGCTCCTCGGTCTCCTTGTAGAGCGTCTCGACCACGACCGTGTCCTGGCTCGCGTTGTAGGCCGCGGCCCAGTCGTCGAGGAACTGGCGCTCGGCGGCGTCCTTCTGATGCCAGATCCGAACGACGACGGGCTCGCCCTCGGGCGGCGGGCCGGACGCCCCCGCGCAGCCGCCGACGGCGGTGGCCAGAAAGAGGGCGCAGACGAGAAGACGCATGGCAACCGAAAGGGGCGAGTGGACGGTACGAACGATCCGGCCGGTGCGCTCGCTCCCCCCGCCCCGTCGCCGAGGCGGAGGAGGGGCCCCGCCCCACGCGCACCCGACGTCATTCGGATGCGGCGTCGATCCACTCGCGGGCGACGGCGACGAGCGGGTCGTCCGCTCGGCCGGAGCCGGCGGCGAAGGCGACGGCCTGGGCGTAAACGGCCTCGGCACCGACGGCGTCGCTCTCCTGGGCGAGCGTGACGGCCGTCTGGAGCGCCTGGAACAGCGCGACCCCCGCCGGATCGAACGGGAGCATCCGGCGGACCGGGCTCCGGTCCCCGGCGCTCACGAGCGGGCCGACGAAGGCCGCCCCGTCGAGGTCCGCGACGGCGGCCCGCCCCGCCTCGGCGTCGAAGCCGAACGACTGGGCCGGGACCAGGAACGCGGCGTGATCGACCACATCGGTCTTGGTGCCGAGCACCTCGGGGTCGATCGTGATCGCGGCTACGAGCGGGCGCCCGAGGGTTCGGTCCGCGTGCGCTGCCAGCCAGGCGTCGACGACGGCGTCACGGAGCGAATAGACCCGACCGTCCGGCGTCGGAGTACTCCCGCGGGGGTCGTACCGGGGCGCGTACGCCTCGACCGAGTCCGGCAGCGGGAGCCCGTGGGCCGCGGCCGTTCGCCGGACGACCTCGGGGAGGTCCAGCAGCGGGACGTTGACGACGGCCACATCCGGCCGCAGGCCCTCGACCTCCTGCACGAGGCGGAGCGGGACCGTGTCGGCGTCGCCGTTGCTGAGGAGAACGGCGTCAGGCGGGACGTTCTGAAGCGCCCACCGAGCGAAGGCGAGGACGGGCGGCGTCCAAAAGCCGACTGCGTGGAGCCGACCGAGTGCCTCGGCCTCGGCGGCCGCGTCGCCGAGACGGACGGCCTCGGTCCAGGCGGCCATCCAGACGTTGCCGTCGTCGAGGTCGCACGCCGCGGCGCGTTGGAGATGAAGGGCCGTGGAATCGGGGGAGGCGCCGGGCCAGTCGAACAACTGGTCGTTGTACGCGTCGGCGAGGACCAGGTGGGCGTGGGCGCTACATCCGTCGGCCGCGAGCGCGCGCCGCGCCTCCCCGATCCCCTCCCGGACGAGGGTCTCTTCCTGGACCTGCTGCCCTAGCCGGCGGAGGGCCTCGCCCAACCACGCGCGGAGGGCCGGCGCCTCGCCGAGGTCGGCCGCTTCGCGCCAGCGGTCGACGGCCTCGGCCAGGTCGAGGCGCGTGTAGGCGTCCCACCCTTTGGCAAAGGCACGACCGGCCGCGGAGGACGGGTCGAGCCCGTCGACCGCCGACGCGGGGTCGCGCTCGAGCGACGCGACCTGGGCGGCCGCGGTGGGCGCCGACCACGAGGCCGAGGCCACCAGGAGCGCAGCGAGAAGCAGCGCGCGCATCTACTCGTCGAGCCCGCGCGGGCGGACGTCCGCCGGCTCGGCCGGGCGGTAGACAACGGTCGTGCGCGGCGGCACGCGGAGGCCGTACGTCGCGCCCTCGTCCTCCAGCGCAGCCACGAGCGACGGGACCGGCCCGGCGTCGTCGCGGGAGACGAAGACGGGCGCGAGCGGTTCGGGCACGGCACCGGTGGAGAGCGTCAGGAAAACGCTCTCGTCGCCCGCGTTGAACGCGACCACGCGGCGGTCGCCGCCGAGCGTCCGCACGAAGGCCACGGCCCGGTCCGTGGTCGCGAGCGTCGCGAGGTCGCCGCGGCGGAGCACCGGGTCTGACTGGCGGAGGGCGATGGCGCGCTGGTAGAACTGGAAGAGGGTCGAGTCGAACGTGACCGGGTCGGGCTCGCGGGTCAGGCCCCGTGGGGCACGCGACTCGGTCTCGTAGTCGAGGTCTGGCCAGATCATCGGCTTCCGGTCATCGGGGTCGTCGGCGCCCCACATGCCCGCCTCGTCGCCGTAGTAGACGTGGGGCGCGCCCGGCATCGCCATCTGGAGGGCGACGGCGGCCCGCTGGAGGTCCCGCTCCGCCGGCCTCGGCGCGCGCACGAGGTAGGCCGTCGTGTCGCGCGGCCCCGCGAGGCGGTCGTACCCACCGCCGAGGCCGCCGTTCACGATCATCGACGCGAGGCGGTCGGTGTCGTGGCTCGCGAGGACGTTCATCAGCGCCGGCCGCGTGGCCTCGGGGAAGCCGGCGAACCGGCTCGTGACCTCGTCGGCGAACGTCGCGCCGTCGATCCGGCCGTCGAAGGCGAACGCGTCGAGCGGGATCACGAGCGCGTGGTAGTTCATCGTCGAGTGGAAGCCGGTCCGGTCGAGGTACGGCGCGGCGTCGCCCCACTCCTCGGCGACCGTCACGGCCTCCGGGTTGATCTCGGCCACGAGCGCCGTCCAGTCGCGCCAGAACCCGTCCGGGACCTCGTTCGCCACGTCGAGCCGCCAGCCGTCGACCCCGTCGCTCGGGTCGCCGTCGCCGTCGGGGTCCATCCACCGGCGCGTGGCGTCGAACACGTGGGCCTTGACGCCCGGGTGGAGGTCGGTGCCGGCCTCGTTGTTCGCGAGCACCGCGAGCGGCTTGTAGCCCCACCACCCGTTCCAGTCGAACTCGTCGGCCTCGGTGTCGGGGTCGTCCCAGGCCGTGACCTCGTACCAGTCGGCGTATCGGCTCGCCTGCTGGTTCTGACGAACGTCGTCAAAGGCCCAGAACCGCGTCCCGGTGTGGTTGAACACGCCGTCGACCACGACGCGGATGCCGCGCTGGTGGAGCGCGTCGACCAAGTCGAGGAAGAGGCGGTCGGCGCTCGTCCAGACCCACGTCTCGGGGTCGGCCGTCTCCTCCGCGATCATCGCCACGTCCCCTTCGGGGTCGGGGCCCAAAAAGGGGTCGACGTGGTGGTAGCTCGTCGCGTCGTACTTGTGGAGCGACGCAGCCCAGAAGACGGGGTTGAAGTAGACGGCCGTGACGCCGAGCGAGTCCAGGTAGTCGACCCGGTCGAGCACGCCCTGGAGGTCGCCGCCGAGGCGGCGGTCGAAGACGCCGTCGTCGTAGAAGTCGGGGCCCCGGGCCTCCTCCCACGGCGCGCGGCGGTACCAGTCGGCCGTCCAGGGCGTCACGGCCCAGTCCTCGCCCACGTTCTCGGGCCACTCGAGAGACGCCCGCGTCGGGTCGTTGCTCGGGTCGCCGTTGGCGAAGCGCTCGGGGAAGATCTGGTACCAGACGGCGTCCGTCGCCCACTCCGGCGGCACGGGCTGGGCGCCGGCGGCGGCGGCCAGGAGGAGCGCGGCGGTGATCGAGAGCGCCCGCCTCGGCCACGAGGTCACCGAGGCGAGCGGGGGCGGAGCGGAGTCGGTCATGGGCCGGGAACGCGCGGGCCGCGGGCTATCGCACAATCGAGACGGTCGTCGTGTGGCGGCCCCAGCGGACGACGTACACGCCGGCCGGCAGCCCGTCCGTGTCGACCTCGACCGACGTGGACTCGAACGCCCCCACCATCGGCACCGGCACACTTCGGACCTGGCGGCCGAGCAGGTCGAACACCTCGACCGGCACCTCCGTGGCCGTGTACGTCCGGATGCGGAGCGCGAGCCGCCCCGTCGTCGGGTTCGGGTGGGCGAGGATTCCCTCTGGCGCGGGGCTGCTCCCACTGGTCTCCTCCGCGACGGCGCCGAGATCGCCCTCCGGCGACGGCACGTCGACGTCGGTCCAGACGTGGTACGCGCCTGGCCGAAGCGTAAACGTGTGCGAGCCCGCCTGTAGCCCGGCCTCCGTGTCGTCGAAGTAGTCGTACCACGTGCCGGCCTCGTCGAACGTGAGCATGACCGCCTGCTCGGTCACTCCGAAGTTGCCGAAGATGACGGCCTCGGTGGGCTGGCCGGCGGGGGCGTCGGGGAGCGACAGCCGGATCCAGCGGTCGGGCACGCGGCCGAGGCGCATGGTGACCTCGGTGTCTGGGCTCCGGAAGATCTCGTAGTTGGAACGGAGGTCGAGGAGCGCGGCCCAGGTCGCGTAGAGCTCGCGGCGCTCGCGGCGCTCGGTCTCACTAGAGGCCGTGAGCGTGCCGGAATAGCCGTTGCGGAACGGCTGGGCAGCGTCGCTCCAGTAGTCCCACCGGATCGGCTTGTTGGCGACGCGGCCCGGCACGCCGTTGGGGCACTCCCCGGGGTAGTCGCCGTTGACGAGGCACTCGCCGGGGCCGGCGCCGTAGCCGAGCTCCCCGAACTGCCAGAGCATCCGCGGGCCCGGGACCGTGAAGAAGAAGACGCCGGCCAGCCGCTGGCGGTCGAGCCCCGTGAACAAGTCGGTCACGTCGTAGTCGCCGGCCCCGTTGCCGTAGGCCTCGTTCCGGTACATCATCCACTGCTCGTCGTGGCTCTCCATGTACGTCACGGCGTTGGGCACCGGGATCCCGCCGGCCCAGTTCGGCGACCACGTCTCGGTGAGCGTGCTCGGGAAGTCGGTGGCCGTCGGGTAGCCCATCGCGCTCTGGCTGTACTCCCGGTTCATGTGGTGCCAGAGGAGCGGGCCCGGCCGGGCGTCGTCGCCGGCGCGGTGCGCCGCCAGCTCCCGCCACTCCTGGCCGTTCTCGACGAGGTGCTCCAGGATGACGACCGTGTTCGGGTTCGTCGCCCAGAGCGCGTCCATCATCCGCGTCAGGATGCCGATCCGCTGCGGGTTGTACTCGAAGTAGCTCCCGGTCTGATAGAACCCGCCCGTGAGGTCGAAGCGGTACCCGTCGACGTGGTACTCGTCCGCCCAGAACCGGTTGGCCTTGTCGAGCCAGAGCTGCGTGAGCGGGCTCGTGTGGTCGAGGTCGTTGAACACGTTGTACGGGTGGGTCGCCTCGACGTTGGCCCACGGGTTGGCGGGCGTCGGCGGCCCGAAGTCGCCCTGGTTGTAGAGGCGGACGAGCGGGCTCTGCCCCGTCGCGTGGTTGTACACGACGTCGAGGATCACGGCCATCCCCCGCGCGTGCGCCGCGTCGACGAAGGCCTTGAGTTCGTCGGGCGTGCCGTAATACTTGTCGAGGGCGAGGTGGAAGGCCGGGTTGTAGCCCCAGCTCTCGTCGCCGTCGAACTCCGAGACCGGCATGAGCTCGATGGCGTTGACGCCGAGCCGCTCGAGGTAGTCGAGCGTGTCGGTGAGCGCCGTGAAGCTGTGGTCGCGGAGGAAGTCGCGGACGAGGAGCTCGTAGATCACGAGGTCCTCCTGGGCCGGCGGCACATAGTCCTGGTCGGTCCACGGGAACGCCTCTGCACCCGGGGTCAGGACGCCGACCGCGTGGTCGACGGCGCCGTCGGGGTAGCCGCTCTCGCCCGGGTAGACCACCTTCGTCGTGTACGGGTCGGCGACGCGGATCAGCCCGTCGACCCAGTACTGGAAGGCGTGCTCGACGCCGGGCGTGAGGCCGGTGAGCTCGATCCACCAGCGCGTGCCGAGCGGGTCGGTGTCGTCGCGGGCCATGAGCGCGTCTTCGTCGGCGGTCCAGCCGTTAAAGTCGCCGAGGGCGTAGACGAACTGCTTGTCGGGCGCGCGGAGGACGAGCCAGGCGCGCGTCGGGTCCGCGGGGTCGTACGTGATGCCGTCCTCCAGGCCGTCGGGCACCGGCGCGTCGGTGACGTCGGGCGGGATCGTGCCCACCTCCGCGCTGGCCGTCCGGCCGTCGGCGTCGGTGGCCTCGACGCGGACGTAGGCGCCGGGGGCGACCGCCTCGGGCAGCGCGAGGCGGTAGATGCCGTCGCCCGTGTCCTCGACGCCGTCGGTGTACGTCGTCTCGTTGACGGTGAACGCGACCGACGTGACCGCGGCCGTGCCGAACATGCCGGCCGAGACGGCCCGGACCTCGGCCGTCCCGTTCTGCTCGCGCGCGATCTGGAACACGAACGGGTCCTCGACGCGGACGACCGAGTCGTTGTTGGGCCCGGTCGTCTCGGTCCCGAGCGGGTCCGTCAGCCAGACCCAGTCGGTCCCGGCGCCGTTGCGGTGATAGTGGACCTTGTAGGCGTAGCTCTGCCCGACCTGGAGCGTCGTCGTGTACCGGTACTCGTTGAGAGCCGGCTCGTAGGTCGCCTGGCTCGGCGCGCCCGTCGCGATCTGGCCGCTCGCGTTCGGCCCCCAGTCGTTGAACGAGCCCGGCACGAAGGCGCGGGACACAGGCGAGATCGGGGGCGTCGTGAGGTCCGGCAGGAACCGGAACGTGACGTCGACCGCCTGGGCGAGGGCCGGCGCCGACCCGACCGGGAGGGCGACCGAGGCGAGCAGGGCCAGGAGGACGAACGAGCGCATGGGCGTGGTGGGCGTCGAAAAAACGCCGGCCGCCGTTTACAGCGGCCGGCGCGAAAGAGCGGCCCGAGCCCTCCCCTCTCGGGGCGGCCCGGGCCGGCGTCGCTAGCGGACGACCGTCAGGCTCCGGACGGCTACGCCCGCCTCGCTCTCGGCGCGGACGAGGTAGAGCCCGGCGGCGAGGCCGCGCGTGTCGATCTCGAGCGGGCGGCCCGAGACGTACTCGCTCTCGGCCACGCGGGCCACCACGCGGCCCGTCACGTCGAACACGCGGACGGTCACCGGCGCGTCGGCCGGGGCCTCCACGACGACGCGGGCCAGGCCCGTCGTCGGGTTCGGGTAGACGGCCCCGAGCGCGAGGTCGCCGTCGCGCGCCGGGTCGTCGTCGATGGACACGATGAGGCCCTCGTCGACGAAGCCAACGGGCACGGAGAACTGCACGTCGCCCGGCTCGAACGGACCGGTCGGGTTGATCTCCCACGGCATCGCCTGAACGCCCGGCCCGGCCGGCCGGAACGTGTCCATCGCGAACGAGAACGCGTCGGCCTCGACGTCGGTGATGTACCGGTAGCGGCGGCGGCCGGCGTCGAACCCGCCGGAGCCCTCGGCCTGGAGGCCATCGTCGTCGTTGGCGAACACGTAGCGGTAGCCGATCCCGTTGTAGGTCGGGCCGTTGACCGTGAGGGTCCCCGTGTAGACGAGGTCGCCGTCGGGGTCGGAGAGCGAGAACCCGTTGACGAGGTTGCCGCCCGAGCCCGTGTCGACGAGGTCGTCGCTGCCCGGGACGTAGCCCTGGGTCAGGAGCCACACCACGTCCTCGAACTGGACCGAGACCGAGTCGGCCTCGGGGTCGAACGCGCGGCCCTGGGCGTCCTCGAACATCGTGGCCTCGCTCATGTCGACCATGAACGTGAGGTCAACCGACTGCCCGTCGGCGATGACGTTGCCGGGGCGGACGCCGTTGAAGAACTGCTCGTCGAGCGTCTGCTCCGTGCCGGAGAAGTCGAAGAACCGGTTGCCGCCGCCGTAGTCGAGCGGCTCCTCCCAGCCGACGTCGAGGTCGTTGCCCGCGGCGTCCTGGAACTGGGCCGACCCGTCCGGATTGCGGAAGTCGACGTAGAACTTGTACGGGAGCGGGTCACCGCCCGGGGCGGCCGTGATCGGCACCTGGCGGGCGAAGTCCGGCGTACCCGGGATCTGCTGGAGCAGGCAATCGTCCTGGTTGTCGTCGGGGCAATCCCACCCGTTGAACCCACCGCGGACCTGGACGAAGTCGTCGGCGACCTGGTAGAGGCCGATCGAGGAGATCGGCGAGACGTCGACCTGGAACCCCACGAGGGCCGTCACGGCCGTCCCTTCGTTGGCGGGGCTGTCGCCGAAGTACTTCCACTGGAGGGTGGAGTCCTGGGCCGGGACGGTGAACGTCCGGTTCTGGCCGTCCGCCGTGTCCTCCCAGCCGTCGGTCGTGTTGCCGTCGGAGAAGAAGAACTTATACGCCTGCTCCGAGCCGATCGCCGAGGCGGGGTAGGCCGCGCGGCCGGAGAACAGCTTGTAGCCCGGCGAGGCCGGGTTGTCGCTCTCGCGGTTGAGGACGACGTTCGTCGAGCCCCAGTCGATCGTGGTCGTGCCGCCGTCCTGGCTGCCGCCGGTGGTCTCGTCGCCACGGACGCCGACGACGAGCTCGCCGTCGTCGAGGTCGAGCCCCTTCGTCAGGGCCTGCTCCGTGTCGATGTAGGTCCGGAACCAGACGGCGACCGAGTCGCCGCCGGCCTCGAACGGCCGCCAGTCGTAGGCCTGGTCGCCGGCGACCTTCTCGAAGTAGTGGAGGTCGAGCGAGACGT
>Ga0310345_10005744_pt1 | contig 10940 bp, 12 predicted proteins | sample HC15DNA20500_MG_FD_204667 | JGI IMG/M metagenome (GOLD analysis project Ga0310345, IMG submission 204667) | Marine microbial communities from station ALOHA, North Pacific Subtropical Gyre - HC15-DNA-20-500_MG | ecosystem: Environmental > Aquatic > Marine > Oceanic | place: Pacific Ocean: North...
TTGTTTTGTAAATCTAATGTATACTTTGAGTCATCTAATTTTTTTTGTAATACTCCTATTTCACCTTTCTGTTTTTTCATATCACTTTTCTGTTTTTTCATATCACTTTTGTGTTTCTTTCTTTTTTCTTTTAACAAATAAATTTGTTCTTCCAATTGTTTGATTTGTTCATCTTTTTCATCTCCTTCATCATCTTCTTCATCATATTCTTCATCATATTCTTCATCATATTCTTCATATTTTTCATCATCTTCTTCATCAGATATAATTTCTTCATTTTCAAAATCAGACTTTGATTCTTCTTGAATCACTGTCTCATTTTCATTACTCCCAAACCCAAGCATAGCAGTGAGCGTATTCATTTTATTTTAAATAATTAGATAACTTTTAGAAAACTCAATTTTAATATTTAAACATTGGCACGCCCTTGAAGTTGTCCAGCATTGTTTGCTTCACCAAGGAATTCAAGCCAACCTTCACGATCAACAGCAATAGCAACAAGACCAACCATATTATTAACAAAGAAGATTATTGCCATAATAACATGAAAGTAGTTGAAAACTCCCATAGCACTTGAACCAAAAACATCTCCCCCAAAATACGCCCAAGCAAGAACTGTAGCACCAAGATCAGCATTCATTGAATAAAGTGCGGCTTTAACCATATTAGTACCATTAGTAATCGCCCAACCCATAGTACAAAGATTAATACAACAAACTGCTTGAGAAGCAAGCATAAAATCACGAATATTACCTTTAGTATCATCAGTTAACATACAGATGATTGTAATAACATAAAAAGTGGACCACATTGTGAGTGTTCCAAGATACCCCATTTTTTGAGGTACACCGAAAAGAAGATCAAATTTAGACATATTGTTTTGTGTGAATTATTAAATATATAATGGAATATATCTTTATATCAAATTTAGATGGGTTTTATTAAATATAAAAATAGATTAATCTCATTTGAAAGATAAAATATTATTTCTAAAATGGGAAGAAAGAAAAAGAAATCAAAATATGTCTATAAATATGTTGAGCCTATCCCTGAATATATTTATAACGCTAATTTCAAATTAGAAATTAAAAAGAGTAATATTGATTGTGGTGAAAATGGTGTATTTACTACTGAACCTATTAAAACTAATACTATTATTGGAGAATATATTGGAGACCTTAAAGAACCTGGCTATTCTCACAATTTTGGAAGATATTGTGTTGAAACTGACTCTGGGAAATTAATTGATGCTTTCCTTTATCCCAGAACTGTTATGGCTATGATTAATGATGCTCATGGAACTAAATTTCAAAATAATTGTAAGTTTATTACTCATCAACTTACTGCTGAAGTTATATCGACGAAAGATATTGAGGCTAATCAAGAATTATTCCTATATTATGGTGACTCATATTGGTAAGTGCGTTTAAAATATCGTATAATTAATATAATATAGAATTGTATATAATAAATCCTTTTAAAAAGACAGATAAGAATTTATTTATATACTCAATTATGAATTAAATTTATTTAAAATTTAATCATCAATGATTCGTTGACCGAGTGGTCTAAGGTGGCAGCTTAAGGCGCTGTTCTCTTCGGAGGCAAGGGTTCGAATCCCTTACGAATCACTACCTAACAGGTAACTTTGGTCCTATAGTGTAATGGTTAGCACTTGAGGTTTTGATCCTCACATTCGGGGTTCAAATCCCCGTAGGACCTCGTAAAACTTTTGCTTAAAATAAAAATTGATTTTGTTTTAAATAAAGGTATAAAAAACGAAATGAGTAAAAAGGATATTATATTAAATATGAAACCAAAGGATTTCGCTAAACTTGTAGAAACATCTACATCTTATTCAAAATTGTAATAAAAGAATAAGAAAATCAAGTAAAAGATGTAAAGATTGTCATACAAAATATAGGAAAACAGAAGAAAATTAGATTTTAACGAAAAATAAAATTGACGACACATCTATCTACCCGAACATTTTTTTCAAAAATAAACGAAAGAAACGAAACAAGCGAACCAATCGACAACAATCACAATGTCTACTCAAAAACTCTTCTACGTTGAAGAACGCCATGGCAAGCACTACGGTGACTCTGTGGTGACTCTGTATTGGTCGCGTCCTGGTGATGAGTATTCAGATCCTGATAATGAGCACTTCCTCGCTGCCGATGACTGGGACGATGCTCCCTACAAACACAATGCGGCTCCGCCCTCATGGTTGATGTGCTCTCTCCTCACCATCGATTTGGGGCACCTCCCCGGACTTACTTTCCCCCGCAACCACAACGGAGAAGTCCTCAATTCAGGGTACAGTATCAACATGATCAACAAAGGTATCGTACCTTGGTTGAAATGTGGAAACTGTACCCTTTATGCAGGGACGACTGTTCAGGAGTTTCACGACTTTAAGAACTGCGTTCAAGCGGCGATTACGATTCAGCGGGTCTTCCGAGGCTTTCTGGGTCGCAGAGTTGCTACTGAACTGCGGTACCGTCCCGGTGCGATTGGTTTCTTAGAAGCCAAGGAAGAGTTCAAGGTCGCAAAGAAGCAGCAGGCGGACAAGTGAGTGAGACGGTGAAGATGTTGGCTGAGAAGCCACGACAATGTTGGCTGAGAAGCCACGACAATGTTGGCTGAGAAGCCACGACAATGTTGGCTGAGAAGCCACGGATTTTATTTTACTATTAATTTATAAAAATAGGGACTGATTAAAACAGGAGAAAATTAGATTTTAACGAAAAATAAAATTGACGACACATCTATCTATCCGAACATTTTTTCAAAAAACATTGAAAGAAACAAAACAAGCGAAACAAGCGACAACAATCAAAATGTCTACTCAAAAACTCTTCTACGTTGAAGAAAACTATGGCACTACGGTGACTCTGTATTGGTCTGATGCTGATATTAATCAGCCTCATCTTGGCGATGACTGGGACGATGCTCCCTACGAATACAATGCGGGTCCGCCATATGACGATTCATATTTCCTCACCATCGAGCGGGTCCGCCGTATGACGATTCATAACCTCACCATCGATTTGGGGCACCTCCCCGGACTTACTTTCCCCCGCAACCACAACGGAGAAGTCCTCAATTCAGGGTACAGTATCAACATGATCAACGAAGGTATCGTACCTTGGTTGAAATGTGGAAACTGTACCCTTTATGCAGGGACGACTGTTCAGGAGTTTCACGACTTTAAGAACTGCGTTCCAGCGGCGATTACGATTCAGAGGGTCTTCCGAGGCTTTCTGGGTCGCAGAGTTGCTACTGAACTGCGGTACCGTCCCGGTGCGATTGGTTTCTTAGAAGCCAAAGCAGAGTTCGAAGGAGCGTGCCCCAAAAAGAAGAGAAGGAGGAGGAGGACGTACCTGGCAGTTGCCAGAGGTTATTTGCCATGACGACGGCAATGTTGGCTGAGAAGCCACGACAATGATGGCTGAGAAGCCACGACAATGATGGCTGAGAAGCCACGGATTTTATTTTACTATTAATTTATTTTACTATTAATTTATAAAAATAGGGACTGATTAATTTAGTTAATAACCACTTTTCAGTCCCCAATATAATTAACTTTTTTTTTTGTGGGGGATCCCTTCCCCCGGTTTTCTTTTATTTTTTCTTTTGGCAGTGACTTCTTCAGTCACCTTCGCCGTGACTTCTTCAGTCATTTTCACCGTGACTTCTCAGTCACCGTCTCACTCCCTACTGGCTGTGAGCGCGGAGCACCGCCAGGGCCTCCTTGATCTTGTTCTCGAGGGCAACCTCATCCTCGATCAGGATGGACAGTTCTGTGTTGTCCATCTCAAGCAGCATCCCCGTGATCTTGCCCGCGAGTTTGGGCTCACGCTCTTGGACACGCGGGAAGATCTTCTCGCCGATCGCTTGCTTGTCCATTTGCGCTGGCTGCGGCACTGGGTACTGCATCTGCGCTGGCTGCTGTGCGTAGTACACTGGCATGCACCCCTGCGCGTACGCGTACTGCATCTGCGCTGGCTGCTGTGCGTAGTACACTGGCATACACCCCTGCGCGTACGCGTACTGCATCTGTGCTGTCATCTGCACTGGCACCTGTGCTGTCATCTGCGCTGGGTGCTGAAAGTGGCATGTCTTGTTCCTGCAACTTTTTCCATACTTGCACCAGCCTTTCTTGACATGCAGATATGAACACGCGTCTCCGTTTCTACAACCTTTTGGCGTGTTGAAGTAATGGCAGAGGCCAGGGCTGCTGCGTCCTTTGCCTTGCTGGGCAGACCTAACATGTTTATCGGCACGAAGTATCGCCTTTGCCTTCTGAACATCTTGGGGGCTGGGACCATCAGTTCGTCGTCCGTTGCGTCCTTGCTGAGCCTGTCTGCCTTTCCCGTTGGGCACCGCGCCCGCTCTTCGCTGGTTTCGTCGCATCCGGGATCCTTTTCCTCCTCTCTTGGGTTGTCCGTTGCGTCTTTGCATTGTTGCGTTGAGTTTAGAGTTTTGTATCGTTCGTTACTAGATCTTGAGTAAGATTTTTCTGGAAAGATATGATTGGATAAATATCTCAATCGTCAATTTTAATTTTTATTTAATTTATAATTATTTTTTGTATAAAGTTTTATTAAAAAATTCCAGTCCCTAATATAATTAACTTTTTTTTTCGTGACTTTTCAGTCAAAAATAAAATCCGTGGCTTCTCAGCCAACATCTTCACCGTCTCACTCACTTGTCCGCCTGCTTATCCGCCTGCTTCTGCTGATGGTCCTTCAGCACCGCCAACGCCTCGTTGATCTTGTTCATCAATGCCTTCTGGTCCGACAACAACACCAACAATTCCGCATTGTCCATCGCCAACAGCATCCCCGTGATCTTGCCCGCCAGGCGCGGCTCCACTACCTGGATCTTGGGATGCAGCTGCTCTCCGATCATCTGCTTCTGCTTGTCCTTCTCCTTGCCCTGCAGCATCTTGGCCGTGAGATTGTTCTTCTCCAACAGCCTCGGCGCGCCCCTCTTCTGCTGCGGCTCCATGTACTGCACTGGCGCCACCTGCGCCTGCTGCATGTACGGCACCTGCACGTACTGCCCTGGCGCTACCTGCACGTACTGCATCGGCACCTGCGCCTGCATGTACTGCGGCGACAGCATCGGCACGTACTGCATCTGCTGCTGAATCGGCACGCGCTGCTGCTGCTGCACTGGGTGCTGAAAGTGGCATGTCTCTTTGTTCCGGCAACACTCGCCAAACCTGCAGTCCTTCCGCACATGCTGAAACCAACAGTGCACTCCATTCTTGCATCCGCTCCTCTTGTTGTAGAAGGCGCAGAAGGGGCGTCCGCTCTTCACCTGTTGGCCGCCGCGTCCGAACTTCGCCGCCCTTCTCTGGTTTCGTCGTTCCCTCGCTCCTTGTCCGCCTCTCTTGGGTCCGCCGTGTCCGCTCTTCGCTTGCATTTGCATTGTTGTCGATAGGTTCCTTGTTACTATCGAATGGTTCGCTTGTTTCGCTTGTTTCGTTTTGTTTCTTTCGTTTGTTTTTGAAAAAAATGTTCGGGTAGATAGATGTGTCGTCAATTTTAATTTTTATTTAATTTTTATTCCTAAAATATTATAAAATTTATCCAGCGATAAAATTTAATTAAAATTTATCCAGCGATAAAATTTAATTAAAATTTATCCAGAGATGTAAGATTCCAGAACAATTCCTGGAAAAGAAGAATTTGCTGATATTCTATCAAAGAATGATTAATATTTACCAGGTGAGAAAGGGGGTTTCGGATAAAATTATTTTTAAAATCGATTTTTATCTAGAAGCATCTTCAAGTGAACCAGAACTAGAACTAGAATCAGAATCACTATTGTCAGAGATATCTTCTTGTTTTACTTCTTCAGAATCATCACTAGAATCATCAATAATTACTCCTTCTTGTTTTTCCTCTACTTTACCGAATTGTTTAAGATATTTTTTTTCTTCTATCATTAATTTTACATAATACTCTCTTAAATTTTCTAATATGCTGTTAAGTTTTTTTGAAAATGTTAGATTATTTAATTCAATTTCTTTCATTATTGTTATCATTTTCAATTTAAGTTTATTTTTCAGGTCTCTAATAATAATAAGTTTCCCTTCTGAATTTTTACATTGTGCAATCAATACTTTATTTTTTTTTTTGGTTCTTCTATTTGCTAAAGCATATTTTCTTGCTACAAAATCTTTCTCTTTTTCTAGCAATGTAAATACTGGATGTGTTGTTAAATAATTTCCTGACATACTTAATATTTATGTTATATATACTTATTTTTTTTTACTAGTTTTTTTGTCTTTTACTATTTTTTTTTTTGTCTTCATTTTTTTCAATCTCTAATGGTTTTTTACTACATTTTTTTTTGAATTCCTGTTCATCATATTCTAGTTGGTTGATAACACTTTTATATTCTTTCATTGTTCTTGCTTTTCTGATGGTTTCTAATCTAAAATCAGATTTTTTATGATATAATGTTTCTTTTACTTTTGCTTCCTTTCTCATAAAAATAATTCGACTAAGATTATCATCAGATTTCTGAATTTTTTTTAAATATTTTTCATAATCACTATCTTTAGTAATCTGTTCCATCTGCATTATACAATTATTACATATATCACAAGTTTCTGTTAAAAATGTTGATTCTAATGTTTTAAATTCATCTTCTGTATAATTTTGTTTTAAATATAAATCTTCAGATGTTTTTTTTAATTTAGCCATTACCATTATACTTTTTTCAGTTAAATTACTAATTTTTTCCATTTTTTCTTGTAATTTTTTAAATTTCATTATTGACGCAATTAATGTTATGATTGCTCCGCATATAATTGGGATTATACCAATAATATGTTTTGCTATATTACTTTTATCAATTTCTGTTTGAAGTTGATTAGTAATCGCACTAAATACTGTTAAAAATGCTGATAATATAATAATATAAATATTTAACGTATCATAAGCGTTTTTATATCTAGTATATTTTAATCTTACTATTCTTACCCGATCACTTAAATTATTGAGATTATACTGAATATAATCTAAAAGATTATCTACTTTAGTAGACTGATTTATAATTTCTCGATAAGAATTAATAAATGCATCATATTTTTCTAAAAAATTATTATCAGGATCATCCATTGATGGAATTTTTCCCATTTCTATATCACAACACGATGTTACTATTTCTTCATTATCCTTATCCCCTGTTTCTATTTCTTCAATTTCTTCAATTTCTATTTCTTCTGCGTTTTCCGCTACAATTAACTCCTTATTATCGTCACTCATAATTTATATATTTTAATTATTAATATTATTATTTATTTAAGTATTAATAAAACAAAAATTGAAATTATATATTTTAGCATATATCAGAAAAATATAACATGGAGCCTATGCAAATAGAACAACGACAAGAAAAACGTGTTAAATTTAATTTACATAATTATTTAATCCTCATTTTTCAAATCGTATCAATTATCTTATATGCTATCTTCACAGAATATGGAGTTGAATCTGTAGGGGATACCGATTCTAATACATCAAGTAATACAATTAATACATATTATCCAATGTTTCAAGATGTTCATGTCATGATCTTTGTTGGTTTTGGGTTCTTAATGACATTTTTAAGAAAATATTCATTCAGCAGTATTGGATTGAATTTCTTGATTTCTGCTATTACTATTCAATACTCTATTTTGATTAATGGATTCTTCCATTCTTTATTTAAAAATCATTGGGAAAAATTAACGCTTGATATTACTTCATTGATTACTGGAGATTTTGCTTGTGGTGCTGTATTAATTACTTTTGGTGCTGTATTAGGTAAAATTTCAGTAGAACAATTATTGATTGTTATTCCACTTGAATTAATCTTTTATTCTGTTAATGAATCTCTTGGTGTAGAAATATTCAAAGCGGTTGATATGGGTGGTAGTATGTATGTCCATACTTTTGGAGCATACTTTGGATTGGCACTTGCTTATATGATTGTTAAGAAAGAAAAACTTGAAAAAGCGGTTTTTGATTCTAATAAAACATCTGATTTGTTTGCTATGATTGGAACAATTTTCTTATGGATGTATTGGCCTAGTTTCAATGGTGCTTTGGCTAGTGGAAATAGCCAACATCGTGTTGTGATTAATACTGTATTAGCACTTACAAATAGTTGTATTAGTGCTTTCTTTATGTCTAGATTACTTAGACCTCATAATAAATTTTGTATGGAAGATATTCAAAATGCTACACTTGCTGGTGGTGTAGCTGTTGGTTCATCAGCAGATTTAGTTATTGGACCATATGCTTCATTAATTGTTGGTGCTGTTGCTGGAACAGTAAGTGTTATTGGATATACTTATATTCAACCATACTTGGAAAGAAAATTTAATTTATATGATACTTGTGGAGTACATAATCTTCACGGATTACCTGGACTTATTGGAGGTCTTGGTGGATTTATTTCTGCTTCTGTTGTTTCAGACAATTTGTATGGAGATAGTATTACTGAAATTTTTCCTGGAAGAGATAGTAGAACCGCACTTGAACAAGGATGTTTTCAATTATTGGCTTTAGTAGTAACATTGGCTATTTCAATTTCAGGAGGAACTTTTACAGGTTATATTCTCAATAGAGTAAGACCTGAAAAAGAGTTAGAATATGCTGATGATGAAGATCATTGGACAGAAGTTTAATTAAAATAAAACCATTATATATATAAAAATGGCAATTTTATTATTAAAATCGAAAAATATTATCATTATTCAAATTATTAAATAAAAATGATTGGTCATTTGTGTAAATGTTGTAAGGAAAAACAAGAAATTAAATATACTAATGTTGATGACATTAATAATTTGATTAATCAATTTTCAGCAAATATTACAAAAAAATGGGGTCAAGATTTGCTTCGTCAAGAGATATATGATCTGTATCATGATAGAATAAAAGATGAATTAATAACTAGATTGGAATTTATTACTCCAAAAAAAGCAATTGAAGAACTTTTAGGAACTCATTTTGAAGAAGAAATTGATGACTCACTTGATCAAAACAATGGATTTGATTATATTTATGAGACTTATATTCCAAAAATAACAGACAAATTTGATTTATTTGATGATAGTGATGTTGGACATCTGGAACAATCTATTGGTGAAACATTTATGGGTAAATTATGGGAAATGATTCATGAAGTATATTTAGAACTTGTACCAATTTTTGTAAATAGAATTGAAAATAAATTAATTTAAATTTATTTATTCGGGACTTATTTATTCATTTAAACTGATTATCCATCTTATATTTTCAGCAGTTGGAAAATCCATTGAAACCGCAGATAATCTTTTTGCTAAATCTGGATTTTTTTTTAATACTTCTATCATTTTATTTTGATAATTTGGTTCTCTGCTACTCAATCCATTACTAAATTTATTATTTAATACTAATATCCCAGTAATAATTACTAATAAAACATTAAATGGATCTGATATTATTTTAATAAGGTCTTTTTTTTTATAACATCTATTAATTAATATATATAAACAGAGTATTAAATTCAGTGGATTAGAATATGATAGAAAACTACTAAAAAAATCATATGGACTTGGGGTTATATTAGTATTATATGTTAGATAATCATCTTTATCAAAATGAGGAACTTCATTTAATAACCAAGATTCTGCACGTTTTAATGCTGTATCTATATTTATATAATCTTTTTGAATATACGATTTCTTAAAATTATTACGATTAATAAAAATAATATTTTTATTTTTTTTTCTTAATTCATCATATGTAATTTTATAAGTATTATGTACTAATTTTCTAAATTCTTTATTTTTATTAATATCTTTCCAATATTCTGAACTATATAAATCTTTTTGTACTCTAATTATTATAAATTCATTCGGATGTTCTTTAAAAAATCTAACATATTCATTTAAATACGAATTTAAATCACTTCCTACAAAAGTATGATGCAATCTATAAGTATCATTTATTTTAGTAACTCTCCAATCAAAACTTCTAATTCCAATTTTAAGTTGATTATAAATAGTTTGTTCTTGACATATACTCCAATTTGCAAGAAATGACGAAAAAAATATTAATTTTTGGACAAATCTAATAATACAAGAATGATAATTTGGAATACTAATATTCATATCTAAATTATATGAACCTGAATTATGTGATTCTGGTAAAACAATTCTATTAAGTTGCTTATCTTTTAGATGAGCAAAATTATCCCATTGCCAACTTGCTAATGACATATTATATAATTACTAATTATAAATTATTAATTATATAAAGATCTTCAGACTGACGCTCTCCCAACCGAGTTATTATAATCACTGGACTGGAATAGCATTTATTATTTAATTAGATTTTTCATAATTGTCTAATTCACGACACGCCTCGCAAATACAAAAGTCTGAAAAATCAATGTAAAATAACTTTGGTTTTTTTTCCCCCAAATATATATGAAACGCTTCATATATTTCATTTAAGATATCAGATTTTTGTTGTTCTGTTAAGTTAGGAGATGAACCATCGTTATACTTAAATTCAGAGAAATATATCATATATGTTTCGAATATATCAATAAGTAATGATCTTGCTATAGTTCTGTGTTTTTCACGGCTAGCAGCAGAGCCCTCAGAGTCGTCTAGATGAAATTTTTGTTTCCACAACCATTTAAATAAACTCTTATTATTAAGAGAATCCTCTCCAACTCCATGCCCATTCCAGTGATTATGACCACTTTGAGAACATTGTCCTTGATGATAAGCCGTCCACCATATATAGTGTATTGCGCCGTTTTTCATTTGATCCAAAATTTCATTCAATAATTCTCGATCGCGAAAGTTATAGTCGTAGTTATTTAATATTGATATATCAAATCGGTAGAAATCAACATTTTTTACAATTTCCTTTAAT
>Ga0310345_10005745_pt1 | contig 10940 bp, 10 predicted proteins | sample HC15DNA20500_MG_FD_204667 | JGI IMG/M metagenome (GOLD analysis project Ga0310345, IMG submission 204667) | Marine microbial communities from station ALOHA, North Pacific Subtropical Gyre - HC15-DNA-20-500_MG | ecosystem: Environmental > Aquatic > Marine > Oceanic | place: Pacific Ocean: North...
ACTGGATCTCCAACGCTCGTCGAAGGAGTTCCACCATGAATGCCGTTACACCGATCGTCACGGCCGGGCCGCTTCAGGCCTCCCGCAAGATCTATCTCTCCGGCACCGCCTATCCCGAAATCGCCGTCCCTCTGCGGGAGATCGCCGTTCATCCGACGGCGGGCGAGCCGCCGGTGACGGTCTATGATTCCTCCGGTCCCTACACGGACCCGCAGGCCGAAATCGACATCGCCAAGGGCCTGCCCCGCCATCGCCGGGACTGGGCGCTGAAACGCGGTGACGTGGAGGAATATGACGGCCGGACGCTGAAGCCGGAAGACAACGGCAATCTGCCGGCTGAGAAGATGACGCCTGCCTTTCCGATCCCGCATAAGCCGCTCCGCGCCAAGGCCGGCCAGGCGGTGACGCAGCTTGCCTATGCCCGTGCCGGCGTCGTCACGCCCGAGATGGAATTCGTCGCGATCCGCGAGAATCTCGGCCGTGAGGCCGCGAAGAATGCGGCGACCCGCGATGGCGAGCCGTTCGAGGCCGAGATCCCGGACTTCATCACGCCCGAATGGGTACGCGACGAGGTCGCGTCCGGCCGGGCGATCATCCCGGCCAACATCAATCATCCCGAACTCGAGCCGATGGCGATCGGCCGCAACTTCCTCACCAAGATCAACGCCAATATCGGCAATTCCGCCGTCACCTCCTCCATGGCCGAGGAGGTCGAGAAGATGGTCTGGGCGATCCGCTGGGGCGCCGACACGGTCATGGACCTTTCCACAGGCCGCAACATCCACAACATCCGCGACTGGATCATCCGCAACGCCCCGGTGCCGATCGGCACGGTCCCGATCTATCAGGCGTTGGAGAAGGTCGACGGGGTTGCCGAGAACCTCACCTGGGAGGTCTTCCGGGACACGCTGATCGAGCAGGCCGAACAGGGCGTCGATTATTTCACCATCCATGCCGGCGTGCGGCTGCACCACATTCCGCTCACCGTCGACCGGGTTACCGGCATCGTCAGCCGAGGCGGCTCGATCATGGCGAAATGGTGCCTCCACCATCACCGGGAGTCGTTTCTCTACGAGCATTTCGACGAAATCTGCGACATCTGCCGCGCTTACGACGTCTCCTTCTCGCTGGGCGACGGTCTTCGCCCCGGCTCGATCGCGGACGCCAACGACCGGGCGCAGTTCGCCGAACTGGAGACGCTCGGGGAACTCACAAAGATCGCGCGCGGCAAGGACTGCCAGGTGATGATCGAGGGCCCCGGCCACGTGCCGATGCACAAGATCAAGGTGAACGTTAAGAAGCAGCAGCAACTCTGCGGCGACGCGCCCTTCTATACGCTCGGGCCGCTCGTCACCGACATCGCGCCCGGCTACGATCACATCACCTCCGGCATCGGGGCCGCAATGATCGGCTGGTTCGGCACGGCGATGCTCTGCTACGTCACGCCGAAGGAGCATCTGGGCCTGCCCGACCGTGACGACGTGAAGGTGGGTGTCATCACCTACAAGATCGCCGCCCACGCCGCCGATCTCGCCAAGGGCCATCCGGCCGCCCAGGTGCGCGACGACGCACTTTCCCGCGCCCGCTTCGAGTTCCGCTGGGAGGATCAGTTCAACCTGTCGCTCGATCCCGAGACCGCGCAGAACTTCCACGACGAGACGCTGCCGAAGGAGGCGCACAAGGTGGCGCATTTCTGCTCCATGTGCGGCCCGAAATTCTGCTCCATGCGGATTTCCCACGACATCCGCGCCGAAGCCCAGAAGGAGGGCATGGAGGCGATGGCCCGGAAATATCGCGAGGGCGGCGATCTCTACATGCCGGCCGAGGAGGTGGCCGAAAATAGCGAGCCGGCGGAGTAGGGTCGATGAGTGGCTTTCGATGCGCTCCTTCGGTGAGCGCCTCTGGATTGCGGGTGGATACGCCGTGCCGAGCCCTCGTGCTTCGACAGGCTCAGCATGAGGGCTGCTGGGAGGGGCGGAAACGCTCCCAGCAGACCTGGCGCCGGCAGCCATTCGCCCGGAGACGGGAGCAGGCAAGCATGACAGGGAACTCTTCTGCGGTCCTCAGATCGGCTGGCACCACCTCAGCGGTCTTCATCTCAGCGGTTCCCACTTCAGCGGCAACCACCTCAGCGGTCTCCACGTCAGCGGTCCTCATCCTGAGCCTGTCGAAGGGCGAGGACCCGGCACCGCGGAGGAGCGCATGACCAGCTTGGTGACCACGGGCAAGATGAGAGGCAACGCACCTCACGTCACCGTCGTCGGGGCCGGCGTCGCCGGCCTTGCCTGCGCCGTCACGCTCGCCGAGCGGGGCGCGGCGGTGACGGTCCAAGAGCGCTCGTCGGAACTCGGTGCCGAAGCTGCGTCCTGGCTCGCCGGCGGCATGCTCGCGCCCTTTTGCGAAACGGAAACGGCGGACCCTGCGATCATCGCGCCGGGTCTCGCCGCGATCGACTGGTGGGCGGATCGTGTGCCCAGCGTCTCACGCGGCGGCACGCTCGTCGTCGCTGCCGGCCGCGATGCCGGCGAAATTCGGCGCTTCGCCCGGCGCATCGAAGGAGCGACGCCGCTTGAGGCCGGCGGCATCGCCGCGCTGGAGTCCGATCTCGCCGAACGCTTTCGACAGGGTCTGCACGTCGCGGCGGAAGCCCATCTCGATCCGCGCGAAGCTCTTCAAGCGCTGGCCGAGCGGCTCCGGTCCCTCGGCGGCACGATCCGCCTGTCCTCGGCCGTCAATCCCGAGACGGTCGACGGCGATGTGGTCATCGACTGCCGGGGCATCGCCCATGACGATCCCGCACTTCGCAGCGTGCGCGGCGAGATGCTGATCCTGCGGACCGAGGAAGTGCGTCTTTCGCGGCCCGTCCGGCTGCTTCATCCGCGTATTCCGATCTATGTCGTGCCGCGCGCCGAGGGGCGCTTCATGGTGGGCGCCACCATGGTCGAGAGCGATGCGCCCGGCGGGGTGACCCTGCGCTCGGCGGTCGATCTGATGAACGCGGCCTATGCGCTGCATCCGGCCTTTGCCGAAGCCGAGATCATCGAAATCAAGGCGGGGCTCAGGCCCGCCTTTCCCGACAATCTGCCGAGGGTGAGGCGGAACGGCCGGATCGTCTCGGTCAACGGGCTCTACCGCCACGGCTTTCTGCTCGCGCCGGACTGCGCCGCGAAAGCCGCCGCCCTCACGCTGGAACACCATAAGGAGATCGCCGCATGAAGATCGTGGTGAATGGCGAACTGGTCGAGGTCGATGCCGTGACCCTCGAAGCTGCGCTGATCGAGCTCGGCTATGGCGACGCGCTGATCGCCACGGCCGTCAACCGGGATTTCGTGCCCAAGACCGAGCGCTCGAATCTCGCTCTCAACCAGGGTGATGTGATCGAGATCATCGCTCCGATGCAGGGAGGGTGAGAGGATGGATATCTATGGCGAAACGATCGGAAGCCGGCTGATGCTCGGCACCGCGCGCTATCCCTCACCCGAGATCCTCAAGGAGGCGATCCGGGCCTCGGAAGCCGAGATCGTCACGGTCTCGCTTCGCCGCGAGGCCGCCGGGGAGCGCGCCGGCCAGAAATTCTGGGATATCATCCGCGAGACCGGCGTGCGCGTCCTCCCCAACACTGCCGGCTGCCACTCCGTGCGCCAGGCCGTGACGACGGCGCAGATGGCGCGGGAAGTCTTCGGCACGAACTGGATCAAGCTCGAAGTGATCGGCGACGAGGACACGCTCCAGCCCGATCTCTTCGGCCTCGTCGAGGCGACGCGAATCCTCTCCGACGAGGGGTTTCAGGTGCTCGCCTATACGACGGAAGACCTCGTCGCCGCCGACCGGCTGGTCGAGGCCGGCTGCCGGGTGCTGATGCCCTGGGGCTCGCCCATCGGCTCGGCGCGCGGCCTCAACAATGTCTATGGGCTCCGCGCCATGCGGGCGCGCTTTCCCGAGCTGACCCTGATCGTCGATGCCGGCATCGGCGTGCCTTCCCATTCGGCTCAGGCGATGGAGCTCGGCTATGACGGCGTTCTCCTCTCGTCCGCCGTGGCGCTTGCCGGCGATCCGGTCGCGATGGCCCGCGCCTTCAGGCTCTCGGTCGAGGCGGGGCGCCTTGCCTTCGGCGCCGATCCTCTCGAGCCCCGCGACATGGCCGAGCCGTCGACGCCGGTCCTCGGCCAGGCGGTGCTCGCGTGAGACCGGCCCTCGACCCGTTCTATCTGATCGTCGACAGCGCCGCCTGGATCGACCGGCTGGTGCCGCTCGGTGTGAAGCTCGTGCAGCTTCGGGTGAAGGACACGCCCGAGGCGGAGCTGCGCGCCGAAATCCGCCGCGCCCGCGACACCTGCCGTCGCTACGGCTGCCAGCTCATCGTCAACGACTACTGGCAGCTGGCGATCGCAGAAGGCTGCGACTTCGTGCATCTCGGGCAGGAGGACCTCCTGGAAGCCGATCTCGGCGCGATCCGGCGGGCCGGGCTCTGGCTCGGTGTCTCGACCCATGACGAGACCGAACTTGAAACCGCCCTTCAGGCCGAGCCCGACTATGTGGCGCTCGGCCCCATCTGGCCGACGATCCTGAAGGCCATGAAATGGGCCCCGCAAACGCCGGCGCGGATCGCGGCGTGGAAGCGGGCAATCGGTGCCCTTCCCTTGGTGGCCATCGGCGGTGTCACGGTCGAGCGCTTGCCGGAGGTCTTCCAGAACGGGGCGGATATCGCCGCCGTCGTCACGGACATCACCAGGAATGCCGATCCGGAGGCGCGCACGCGGGAATGGCTCGCCGCCACGCGGCAATATCTCGCGCCTCGGACAGTCGGACCAACTCCCGCCGGATGACCCGACCGACCATCCTTGCGATCGGTGGAACCGACTCTTCCGGAGGCGCCGGGCTTGCCGCCGATATCCGCGCGGCCTCGGCCTTGGACGTCACCGCCCGTCTTGCCGTGACGGCCGTGACCGCCCAGAGCGACGCTGGCGTCGGAACGGTCTGCCAGATGACGCGGGAGCTAGTGGCCGAACAGATCGCCCTGGCGATGGCCGACGGCCATGTCGCGGCCGTGAAGATCGGGATGCTCGGCGATGCCGCGACCATTGAAGCCGTGGAAAGCGCGCTCGCATGGTTCGAGGGACCGATCGTGCTTGATCCGGTGATCGCGGCAAGCGCGGGCGGACTCCTGCTGGATAGGGCGGGGTTTGAACGACTGATCGAGCGATTGCTGCCGCGAACTTACCTTGTCACGCCCAACCTGCCGGAACTCGACCTCATGGAGGAAAGGCTCGGCCTTCCGCCTGGAGCGTCGATCGAGGACAAGGCGGGGTGCATTCTGGATCGCGGTGCGAGGGCTGTTCTGGTGAAGGGCGGCCACGCCGAAGGCTCGGTCGCAACCGACATACTCTTTTGCCGGGACTGTCCCCCCGTCCGCTTCGAAACATCCCGTGTACCCGTTCGACTACGTGGAACCGGCTGCATGCTGGCAACGGCGATCGCGGCCGGCCTCGCTCAGGGGCAGCCACTCGTGGCCGCCTGCGAGTGGGCGAAGGCCTATCTCCAGGCGCAGTTCAACGTCGCGCAGCGGCGGATGCAGGATTCGATCGACTGAAGAGCGATGCCAAGGGCAGATTGCAGGCTCCATCGGACGTTTTCGAAGGATGCGCCCGTTCTTTTCCAGTTTCCGCGGTCGTTCAGAGCGACGAGACGAGATGTCCGCCGTCGACGGCAAGCTCCGCGCCGGTGATGTAGGCGCCGGCATCGGAGCACAGGAGCAAAAGCGCGCCGTCGAGATCGCTTTCCTGGCCCAGCCGGCGCTGGGGAATCCGCTTGACCATCGCCTTGCCGGCATCGGTCGCGAAGAATTCGGCATTGAGCGGGGTCTCGATATAGCCGGGGCAGAGCGCATTGACGCGGATGCCGAACCGCGCCCACTCGAGCGCCGTCGCCCGCGTCATCTGGACAAGACCCGCCTTGGAAACCGCATAGGGCATGAGTCCGGCCGCAACACGCAGACCGAGAATGGACGCGATGTTGACGATGGCGCCGCCCTTGCCGGCGGCCTTCAGGGCTTTCGCGGCGGCCTGCGCGACCAGGAACGCGCCCTTGAGATTCGTGTCGAGGATCTTGTCCCACTCGTCTTCCGAAAGATCGATCGCAAAAGTCGTTGCGGTGACGCCGTCATTGTTGATGACGATGTCAAAGGCCTCGCCCGCGAAGGCTGCCTCGACGCTTTTCGCATCCGCCACGTCGAGCGAAATTGCTCGTGCCGTTCCGCCCTCCCCCTCGATGCTCTCCACCACCTCGGACAAGGCGCCCTCGCGGCGGGCACCGAGCGTGACGGCTGCCCCAGCCATCGCCAGAACCCGCGCGGCGTGGGCACCCAGGCCGCCGGAAGCGCCGGTGACAAAGGCCGTCTTCCCGGATAGATCGAAATGCATGGGGGTCTTCTCCTGTGCTCGCCACACCCAGCAACCTATGGCGATTGCGACATTCGTCGCGGTCGCCATTTCGCAAGAGTCGACTAGTTTGCTTTTCGCAAGGCTGACATGCGAAGACAACGATCCTCCAAAAGCCGAGAGACGACAGGATGCGTTGGGAGGCGCTTCTTGCAGACCAGATCGATATTCCGACAGCAATCCGTTCCCATGCCCCGCAGCTTCGAAAGCGCGGAATGCCCGACGTGCGTGCTCGCTCCCGCCTTCGGCAACGAGGTCGCCTGAGCCATGGACTTCACGATACCGGCCGAACTCGAAGCCATTCGATCGCGCATCGCCGCCTTCGTCGAAACCGAGATCATGCCTCACGAGGCCGACCCGGCGGCCTATGACAGCCACGGCAACATCGTCGAACCCCTGCTTCACGAGCTGCGCGAAAAAGCCAGGGCAGAAGGTCTCTGGTGCCTGCAGCTGAAGCCCGAGACCGGCGGCGGAGGCCTCGGGAAAATGGGCATGGCGGTCACCTATGAGGCCATGAACCGCTCGATCTTCGGCCCCGTCGTGTTCAATTCGGCCGCACCCGACGACGGAAACATGATGGTGCTCGAAGCGCTGGGAACGCCCGAGCAGAAAGAGCGCTGGCTGAAGCCGATCGTCGAAGGCAAGGTGCGCTCGGCCTTCGCGATGACCGAGCCCGCGCCCGGCGGCGGCTCGGATCCGGGCATGATGCTGACGCGGGCCGTGCGTGATGGCGACGAATGGGTCGTTTCGGGCCGCAAATGGTTCATTACCGGGGCGGAGGCAGCCGAACATTTCCTGCTTCTTGCCCGCACCAGCGAAGACAAGCGGCGCGGCCACACCTGCTTCCTGTTCCACCGCGACCAACCTGGCTGGCGCATTCTCCGCCGCATCCCGATCATGGGACCGGAGGAACATGGCGGCCATTGCGAGCTGGAATTCGACGGTTTGCGCATCCCGAACGAGAACATCCTTCTGGAGGAAGGACGCGGACTGAAAGTCGTGCAGACGCGGCTCGGTCCGGCGCGCCTCACCCATTGCATGCGCTGGCTCGGCCTTGCCAAGCGCTGCGTCGAGATCGGCTCGGAGTATGCGGCACGGCGCGAGGGCTTCGGCATCAGGCTTGCCGACCGGGAAAGCGTGCAATTGATGCTCGGCGATCTCGCCATGCAGATCGAGATCGGGCGCATGCTGGTCATGAAGGCGGCCTGGGAGATCGATCGCGGGGGCTATGCCCAGAAGGAGGTGTCGATGGCGAAGATCCATGTCGCCAACCTTCTGCACACGGCAGCCGACCGGGCGATCCAGATCAATGGCGCGCGCGGTTATTCCAGGGATACGCCGCTCGAATGGATCTACCGCTATGCCCGCCAAGCCCGACTGGTGGATGGCGCGGACGAAGTCCATCAGATGGTGCTCAACCGCCATCTGAACGAGCAGGGAACGGATTTCTGGCGCTGGGATGTCGCGGGAGAGGCCGGCGATGCGTCTTGAGCCGCATCTGGCGCCTCGCCCAGCGAATTGCCGGCCGCTGACGCCGCTCGACTTTCTCGAACGGGCCGTTTCAACCTATCCTGATCGGCCAGCGGTCATCTGGCGAGATCGTTCCTGGACATGGAGCGAGTTCCACGGCGCCGTCCTGCGGCTCGCGGCTCATCTGAAACAGCGCGGCGTCGCGCGGGGCGACGTCGTTTCCATCATGTGCCCGAACCGTCCGGAAATGCTTGCCGCCCACTACGCGGTGCCGGCGGTCGGCGCAGTCCTGAACTCGATCAATACGCGGATCGACCGGGCAGCCGTCGCCTTCATTCTGGGCCATGCCGAAAGCCGGCTTATCCTGGCAGATCCGACCTGTGCATCCGTCGCCACCGGCGCCGCCGAGGATACGGGTGTTCCGATCGAGACGTTCGCGGAGAATGGTGAAACCGGCCAAGGCCTGACGCTGCTTGCCGGGGAACCCGCACCTGAGTTCGATCTGACCGCCGCCGTTACCGACGAGTGGCAGCCCATCGCGCTGAACTATACGTCCGGTACGACCGGCAACCCGAAGGGCGTCGTGCTCCACCATCGCGGCGCCTATCTCAACGCCATCGGCAACGTCATGGCGCTTGGTTTCGACCGCGCGACGGCCTATCTGTGGACGCTGCCGATGTTCCACTGCAATGGCTGGTGCCACACCTGGGCGGTCACGGCGGCGGGCGGCACCCATATCTGCCTCGACAAGGTCGAGCCGCAGGCGATCTTCGAGGCGATCGCGAAGCATGGCACGACCCACCTCTCCTGCGCGCCCGTCGTTCTCTACATGCTGATCAATCATCCGGCGAAGGAGACATGCGATCCGACCGCACGGCTCACGGTGGCGACCGGCGGCGCAGCACCGACAGCGGGCCTCATCCAGCAGATGGACGCACTCGGCTTCGACTTCATTCATCTCTACGGTCTGACCGAATGCTACGGCCCGACCTCGCTGCGCGAGCTCGCCGAGGCCGAAACCGGGCTCGCCGTCGAAGAGCGTGCCGAGTTGCTCGCCCGACAGGGCATCCGCCATCCGACCGCCAACCGCATTCGCGTCGTGGACGAGCATGGAGCCGATGTCCCGAAGGACGGGACCACGATCGGCGAGATCCTCCTGTCCGGCAACACGCTTCTCGCTGGCTATTACCGCAACCCGGAGGCGACCGAGGAAGCCTTTTCGGGCGGCGGCTTTCACACCGGCGACCTCGCCGTCATGCATCCGGACGGCCATGTCGAGATCAAGGATCGGGCCAAGGACGTGATCATCACCGGCGGCGAGAACGTGTCCTCGCTGGAGGTCGAAAGCGTGCTTTCGCGCCATCCGGATGTGGTGATGGCGGCGGTGGTTGCCCGGCCGGACGAGAAATGGGGAGAGATCCCGATGGCCTTCGTGGAGGTGAAGCCGGGCACCCAGCCCGACGAAGCCGCCTATACGGCGTTCTGCCGGGAGCATCTTCCCGGCTTCAAGATCCCGCGCGCCTGGGCCTTCTGCGAACTGCCGAAGACGGCGACGGGGAAGATCCAGAAATTCGTGCTGCGCGAGGAAGCCGGAAGATCGAAAGGCGCAGGCGATGAGTGACACGCGCAGGAACGCGGACGAGAAACCGGGACCGGACCCGGCCCTCGGCATCGACGCGGACGCCTTCTTCGCCTCTCTCGACGAGCGGTTCGGGCATTCCGATCGGCGAGAAATCGAACGCATCGGCGGCGGGCAGTCCAACCCGACCTACTTCGTCAGCCACGGCGCCCGCCGCATGGTGCTGCGCAAGCAGCCGCCGGGCGAACTTCTGAAGGGCGCGCATGCGGTCGATCGCGAATATCGCGTGCTCGAAGCGCTGTCGAAGACCGATGTGCCGGTGCCCCGGACGATCCTCTATCACGACGATCCGGCGCTTCTTGGCACACCCTTCTATCTGATGGAGCGCGTCGACGGCCGGGTCTTCATGGAAGCGGCGATGGACGGGGCTTCGCCGGACGAGCGTCGCCAGATGTATTTCTCGATCGCCGAAACGCTGGCGAAGCTCCATGCCGTCGACCACGAGGCCGTCGGCCTTGGCGACTTCGGCAAGCCCGGAGACTATTTCGCCCGGCAGATCAGCCGCTGGAGCCGGGCGCTGGCCGCTTCGACCGGCAAGCCAATCCCGCGGCTTCAGAAGCTCGGGGAGTGGCTGGAGGCGAACCAGCCGCCGGACGATGGGCGCGCCGGGATCGCCCATGGCGACTTCCGCGTCGGCAATCTGCTCTTTCATCCGAGCGAACCGAAGGTCGCGGCAGTTCTCGACTGGGAGCTCTCGACCATCGGTCACCCTCTGGCCGATCTCGCCTTCTGCTGCATGCCATGGCACACGGCACCGGATGAATATGGGGGCATTCTCGGCCTCGACCGCGAATCGCTCGGCATTCCGAGCGAGGCCGAGTTCGTCGACCGCTATCGGCAGACATTGCCGGGCATGCCGGCCCCGACGCCCTTCCATCTGGCCTTTTCGCTGTTTCGCTTCGCCGTCATCTTCGTCGGCATCGCGGATCGCGCGCGGGCCGGCAATGCCGCCGATCCGCAGGCCGCGCGATACGGGCCGCTGGCCGAGCGTTTCGCCGAACGGGGATGGGAGGTCATTGAAGGTCGATAGCCGGCTGGATCACGGAAACTGGGATAAATCGTCCCGCTTCATGATTTTCTTTGACGTTAACGTCGCACTCCTGTTGGATCACCTCCAACCGACCTGCGATCCGGGCAACTCTGTGGGAGGAGCACTTGCCGAAAACGGATTACGCGATCGAAACGCGTGATTTGACGAAATCCTTCAAAGGCTTCACGGCTGTCGACGGCGTGTCTCTGCATGTCGAGCGAGGGACCATACATGCCTTGATCGGCCCGAACGGCGCCGGCAAGAGCACGATGTTCAACCTGATCACCAAGTTTCTCGAACCGACGAGCGGGTCGATCCATCTCGACGGTGTCGACATCACCGGGGAGAAGCCGGCGCAGATCGC
>Ga0310345_10005746_pt1 | contig 10939 bp, 9 predicted proteins | sample HC15DNA20500_MG_FD_204667 | JGI IMG/M metagenome (GOLD analysis project Ga0310345, IMG submission 204667) | Marine microbial communities from station ALOHA, North Pacific Subtropical Gyre - HC15-DNA-20-500_MG | ecosystem: Environmental > Aquatic > Marine > Oceanic | place: Pacific Ocean: North...
ATACTTTTCCTCACCCAGAACTTCTTTCTCTTTAAGGGGAGCATCGCCAGAATCTAAAACAACATAGGCTTCAAAATAAAGTATCCGCTCTAGTTCTCTTAAGGTCAGGTCTAACAAGTGCCCAATTCTGCTCGGCAAACCCTTAAAGAACCAGACATGGGAACAACAACTTGCAAGTTCAATATGTCCCATTCTCTCACGACGAACTTTGGATAGGGTAACCTCAACACCACACTTATCACAAATTACTCCTCGATGCTTCATTCTTTTGTACTTACCACAGAGACATTCCCAATCAGTGACCGGTCCAAAGATCCTGGCACAAAAAAGACCATCACGTTCTGGCTTAAACGTCCGATAATTTATAGTTTCAGGTTTGCTGACTTCTCCCTTTGACCAAGAACGAATCTTTTCTGGTGAAGCTAGACTTATCCTGATGCTATCGAAATCCGCAGTAAGGTTTCCTCGTTCAAGATTGTTTTGTCTAAACACAATGGTCTCCTTGGGAAGCAGACTCTAGAAAAATAACAACTCTAAAGCAATTTTTAAAAAATTGGAATAAGACCGGTTCAATAGAAAGAACCTAATACCAAGCTCTCTAATTTTTCTTATACTTTCTTAGAAGCTCAATATCTAAACAGAGACTTTGTAATTCACGGATTAAAACATTAAATGATTCAGGAAGGCCAGCTTCAATGGCTGATTCACCCTTAACTATAGCTTCATAAATCTTGGAACGACCATAGACATCATCTGCTTTAGCAGTTAACAATTCCTGCAATATATGAGCCGCTCCGTAACCCTCTAACGCCCAAACTTCCATTTCACCAAAACGCTGACCACCAAATTGGGCTTTACCTCCGAGGGGTTGCTGCGTAATAAGGGAGTAGGGTCCGATTGACCTAGCGTGAATTTTATCATCTACTAAATGAGAAAGTTTAAGCATATAAATGTAACCTACGGTGACTTTCTGTTCAAATCGTTCACCGGACATACCGTCAAATAAAGCGGTCTTACCAGAACTAGGGAGGTTGGAATCTTCAAGCAGACTCTTGATTTCTTTTTCAGAGGCTCCATCGAAAACCGGTGTTGCAAAATGCAATCCCAATGCTTTTGCAGCCCAACCTAGATGTGTTTCCAAAATTTGTCCAACATTCATTCGAGAGGGAACACCTAAGGGATTCAACACAATTTCGACAGGTGTTCCATCCGGCAAATAAGGCATATCTTCTTCAGGAAGTATTCGAGAAATTACACCTTTATTCCCATGACGTCCTGCCATTTTATCTCCGACAGAAAGCTTTCGTTTCATAGCTACAAATACCTTAACTAATTTAATTACTCCAGGTGGCAGTTCATCTCCACTTTTAAACTGATTAATACGTTCTAGTTGGATTTTCTGCATAACCTCAATCTGTCGGGTCATCATCTCTTCAACTTCTAATACTTGTTCTCCTAATTTTATTTTTTTGCTATCTATCTTAACCCGGGCAAGATCCTTGGCACTCAGTCTTTGAATAATTTCTCGGCTCAACGTAGTTCTCTTAGTCAGAATACGTTTACCTGTGCGAGAGTTCTTGAGATCCGATCTCAATACTGTCCCTTCTAAAATTTGGCAAAGACGTTTATTACGCTCATCGGTTAGAATCCTAATTTCATCGTTAAGATTTTTTTCAAGTCGTTCTACTTCTTCTTCTTCAATCACTCTCGCACGGTCGTCCTTTTCCTGACCCTTACGAGAAAATATCTTTACATCTACTACAACCCCTTCAATACCGGGAGGAGTTACTAATGATGCATCTCTAACATCTCCTGCCTTTTCACCAAAAATAGCCCTAAGAAGCTTTTCTTCAGGTGTTAACTGGGTCTCACCTTTAGGAGTGACTTTCCCAACGATCACATCTCCTGGGTTCACACTTGCACCAATGCGAATGATTCCTGTACTATCTAGATCTCTCAAAACACTTTCACCCACGTTAGGAATATCCCGAGTTATTTCTTCAGGGCCCAACTTAGTATCCCGAGCTTCTATCTCAAATTCCTCTATATGGATAGAGGTATAATAGTCATCTTTAACAAGTTTTTCGCTAACTAAAATGGCATCTTCGAAGTTATAGCCTCTCCAAGGCATGAAAGCTACTAAGATATTTCTACCTAAGGCAAGCTCTCCAAGATCCGTGCAGGGGCCGTCTGCAATGACTTGCTCTTTTTCCACTCGATCACCTTGAAGAACAATTGGCTTTTGATTAATACAAGTATTTTGGTTGGATCGACGAAATTTCTTCAATTGATAAATGTCTGCACCAACTTCTCTAGACAACTGATCATTGCCATTTGTCTCTACCCGAACAATAATTCTTTCAGAATCAACGCTATCCACTATACCTGAACGGCGACACAGCACTACAGCTCCAGAATCATGAGCGGTAACTTTTTCCATACCAGTACCTACATATGGAGCTTCTGCACGTAATAGAGGTACTGCTTGCCGTTGCATATTAGAACCCATCAAAGCTCGGTTAGCATCATCATTTTCTAAAAAAGGAATTAAGGAGGCAGCTACACTAACTAATTGCTTAGGAGAAACATCAACATAGTCTATTTCATCACGGTTCTTAAGTACAAAGTTTCCAGCCTGACGAGCATTTACCAAACTTTCTTCAATATTTCCTTCTTGATCTAACTTCAAATTAGCCTGAGCAATTATATATTTATCTTCTTCCCAAGCAGTCAAATAAAAAGAATACGGTTCAAATTCCACCATTCTTTTTTTCTTAGTTTTTAGTACTCGATTTTCATTTTCTACCACTGTCTGTTCAAGGTGTTCCCCAATCTTAAAAGTAGAATCACCTCCATTTGTTACTGTTACATAGTCCACTATACGAGCATTTTTGACTTTACGATACGGGCTCTCAATAAATCCAAACTCATTTATTCGAGCATAGCAACTCAAAGAAGAAATTAATCCGATGTTCGGGCCTTCAGGAGTTTCAATTGGACAGATTCGACCATAGTGAGTGGTATGAACATCACGTACCTCAAAGCCTGCCCTCTCTCGACTCAAACCCCCTGGACCTAAAGCCGATAGTCTGCGTTTATGGGTGATTTCCGAAAGGGGATTCGTTTGGTCCATAAACTGTGATAATTGGCTTGACCCAAAAAACTCTCTAACTGCTGCTATAACAGGTTTTGCATTTATTAAGTCGTGGGGCATTGCTGTGGCAATTTCCTGGTAGATCGACATCTTTTCTTTGATAGCCCGTTCCATCCGTACTAAACCAATTCGAAATTGATTTTCTAAAAGCTCTCCCACAGCGCGTACACGTCTATTGCCTAAATGATCAATATCATCTACATTCCCAATGTTTTTACCTAAATTAAGAAGGTACGAAATTACCGCATAGAAGTCTGCTGGTTCAAGATTTCGTTTATCTAAAGGGGTATTAAGGTCTAATTTGATGTTCATCTTCAATCGACCAACCCGTGAAAAGTCATATTTTCGGGGATCGAAGAAAATACCTTTAAATAAATTTGTAGCAGTCTCCAAGGTGGGTGGATCACCCGGTCGTAACCTACGATAAATTTCAATCAAAGCCTCGGGAGTCGTTTTAATATTATCCTTCTTAATAGTTTGGCTTAATACCACACCAACATCATCCCTTTCAGAATTAAATATAGAAAATTCGGAAATTCCATAATCAATCATATCTACAAGAACAGGAGGTGTTAATTGGCTGTTGACTTCCAAGAGGACTTCTCCAGTCACTGGACTTACTATATCGCTTACAACTGAGAATCCTTCTAGGTCATTAGGACTAATCTCAACTTGACTAATACGAGCTTTCGTAATCGAATTGTATTGGCTATGGCTAATTTTTTTGCCGGCATGGCAAAGTATTTCTTTGGTCTTAGGGTGAACAACATTATGAGAGATTTTCATGCCAATCAATGTATCCGATACATTCCAAAATAGTTGCTTACTTGAAATCTTGATTGAATCAGTCCTATAAAAAGCACGAATCAACTCTTCATCACTTTTTAAACCAAGAGCACGAAGAAACACAGACCCCAAAAATTTCCGTTTTCGGTCAATACGTACATAAAGGATGTTTTTCTGATCGTACTCGAATTCCACCCAAGACCCTCGATAGGGAATAATCTTGCCTAGTAAATAGTTTTTAGATGAACCGGCCTCAAAAAATACTCCCGGGGAACGATGTAATTGACTAACAACAACTCTTTCAGTGCCATTGATAATGAAGGTCCCGTTATCCGTCATAAGGGGAAGCTCACCAAAGTAAACTTCCTGTTCTTTAATGTCGCGAATCGATTTCTCTCCAGTGTCTGGATCCTTATCAAAAGTCGTCAATCGAACATTTACCTTCAGAGGCGCTGCATAAGTCATGCCTCTTTCCTGACACTCAACAACATCAAACTTTCGCTTGAGGCTAACTGGATCACCACAGTGTTCACAAAAACTAGCTACATTCTTGTTATTGGCACCGCAGGCAGAACAAAATACTTCTTCCATAGAGAATGGATTTGTAACAATCACCGACCCACATGATTTACAATCTGTTCTCAAATGGGAGAGACCCTTAAGGGAACCACATTTACACTCCCAATTACCAATTGAATAATCTACAAATTCGAGAGAAGAAACTCCTCGAAAATCACTAATGGGGAAAACAGAATTAAACACAGCTTGAAGGCCAGTGTCTTGGCGTTCTTGTGGTAGTAGCCCCATTTGAAGAAAATATGCATAAGACTTCTTTTGAATTTCAATTAAGTTGGGGATTTGAATAGAAGTTTCAATTTTTGAGAACTTTACCCGCTCTTTTAACCGTCCGTTTGAGGCAACACCCATTTCCAATATACTCCTTCGATTCTTTAAAAAAGACCTTGGTCTTTACTGAAAGGGAAATACTACATTATTTAGGATAAGTACCCTAAATCATAAGAGATTTACTACTTGCCATATTAGTATGACGACAAAAGTTTTTAATTATTCAGGACCAGCATACCTGAACTATTTTAACTCGACAGTGGCTCCTGCATCTTCAAACTTCTTTTTGATTTCCTCTGCCTCATCTTTGGCAATACCTTCCTTGACAGGTTGAGGTGCACCATCAACCAAATCTTTGGCTTCTTTGAGACCTAGGCTAGTCACCTCGCGAACAACTTTAATGGTACTTATTTTATTAGAACCAATAGCTGTCAAAATAACATTAAATTCTGTTTGTTCTTCAGTCTCTTCCTCTGCAGAACCAGCTGGACCTGCAACGGCAACGGCAGCTGCAGCTGCAGAAACTCCAAATTTATCTTCTAATCCCTTGACTAACTCAGAGGCTTCCAATAAGGTCAACTCTTGGATACCCTCAAGCAATTTTTCAACTTTCTCTGACATCGAAATACCTCCTGAACTTTAACCAAAAAGCTACTCTGAAAACTTCTTCTCTTTACTAGCTTGATCTAAAACTACAGCTAATCCTCTAGGCACAGCTTGCACAACACTTGCTATCCTTTGGGCTCCAGCATTTAACAAAAACATTATCTTAGAAATCAGTTCCTCTTTAGTGGGAAGGCTAGCTATACGATTTAGATCTTCTAGTTCAATTACACGTCCTTCAACAATACCTACCTTAAAAACCAGACGTGGATGATCCTTAGCATAGGTTGAAATTGCTTTAGCTAAAGCAACGGCATCCTGATCGTTATATGCCAAACCGTTAGCACCCTTCAATTCCTGCTCAAAAGCTTCCACAGGAGTTCCTTGGGCAGCACGTTTAGCTAGTCGATTTCTAATCACTCTGTATTTTGATCCAGAAGCACGAATACTTCTTCGCAGTTCTAGGTCCTCATTAACTGTTAAACCCTCAAACCCCGTCAAAAACAGGTTCTTGGCAGAATTGAATTCTTCCTGGAGATGTTTAATTTCTTTTTCTTTATCGTTACGATTCATCCCTACACTTCCCCCAATGTCATTTTTCTAAAGACGCTATTTCTATAGAAATTCCTGGCCCCATAGTTGAACTGAGAAATACACTTTTAAGATACTTTCCTTTAACTGCAGACGGCCTAGCCTTAATTACAGAATCAATTAATGTTCTAGAATTTTCTAGAAGCTTTTCAGTATCAAAAGAAACCTTTCCAATGGGCGTATGGATAATTGCCGTTTTATCAACCCTAAACTCAACTTTTCCAGCCTTAATTTCTTTGACAGCTTTACCAACCTCAAAAGTAACAGTCCCTGTTTTAGGATTAGGCATCAAACCCTTTGGACCTAAAATTTTTCCCAATTTTCCTAATAATTTCATCATATCTGGTGTGGCGACAAGAGCCTCAAAATCTAACCATCCTCCCTGAATTTTACCAACTAGTTCATCTCCTCCAATATGATCTGCACCTGCATCTTCAGCTTCTTTTTGTTTATCTCCGGAAGCAATCACGCATACTTTTCTACTTTTACCCAAACCATGAGGAAGAACCACCGTTCCACGTACCATCTGATCAGCATGCTTCGGATCCACACCAAGACGCATAGCAATTTCGACAGTTTCATCAAATTTAGCAGAAGCTAGCTTCTGTACTAGGGGAAGAGCTTCTTGTAGAGGCCAAGCATCATTCTGAAGTTCCTTTTTCGCCTGAATCATACGTTTACTAGACTTAGCCATATTTTGGCCTCCTTAGTTAATCACTTCTATTCCCATACTGCGTGCTGTGCCCTTAACAATAGCCATAGCATTGTTTAGATCATTAGCATTCAAATCCGGCATTTTTTGTTTTGCTATGTCCTCCACTTGTTTTTCCGTCACTGTACCTACTTTATCTCTATTTGGAGTTCCAGACCCTTTAGCAATACCAGCTATTCGTTTGAGAAGTACAGCTGCTGGTGGAGTTTTGGTAATGAAAGAATATGACCGATCGGCATAAACTGTTATAACAACTGGAATAATCAACCCCTCTTGGTCCTTGGCAGAGGTCTTGGCATTGAAAGCTTTGCAAAAATCCATAATATTTACACCCTGTTGACCCAAAGCAGGACCCACAGGAGGAGCAGGCGTTGCTTTCGCTGCAGGAATTTGAAGTTTGATATATCCAATGATCTTTTTTGCCATCAAGCATCTCCGTACAAATCTAAGTTTTAGTTACTAAAATTTATTTAAACTCAGAAAAAATAAAAGGACATTTTGGGATTCAGGATTTTTCAACCTGTAGGTAATCCAATTCCACTGGAGTTTGACGTCCAAAGATTGTCACCATAACTTTTAGGGTATTACGTTCTTCATTAAGTTCTTCAACAGTCCCCGTAAAATTACTGAAAGGACCGTCAATAATCTTAACGGTTTCTCCATTCTCGAAGGTAAATTCCAATTTTGGTTTTTCCGCCGTTGCTTCAGCATGATATATAATTTCATCAACTTCTTTTTGGCTTAATGGAACAGGTGTTGTCCCATACTTTACAAAACCTGTTACACGAGGAGTATTTTTCACTACATGCCATGCCTGATCGGTCATCTGCATCTCAATCAGTAAGTACCCAGGAAACGTCATTTTAGAACTAGTTACCCGTTGCCCATCTTTCATTTCAAGAACGTCTTCGGTAGGAACTAGGATTTCTCCAACCTCAACCTCCATGTTAAAGGCCTTAACCCTACTCTTCAGACTCTCTGCTACCTTACGTTCATACCCGGAGTATGTATGAATAACATACCACTGCTTATCCATTCTAACTCTCCCTTTGACTGCATTAAAGCAACTTCATAGGAATTAAGTCATCATTGGCCAGCTAACCAGCTATAAAGCCCCTGAACCCAAAACTGCATAATTGTATCGACTAAGCCCAAGAATATTCCAAAAAAGAAAACCGTACACAAAACAACAATAGTAGTCCCATAGACTTCTTTTCGACCTGGCCATGAGACCTTTTTTAGTTCTAACTTTACATCACTAAAAAACTGATTAATCTTGGATAGGCCTAGTCCCTTTAACACTTAGTAAACTCCCTATCAAATTAAACCCTCACAAACATTGGCAGGCCAGGAGGGATTCGAACCCCCAACATCCGGTTTTGGAGACCGGCGCTCTACCAATTCGAGCTACTGGCCTGTAGAAAAACTCCAGACAAAGGGCTTCTCTTTGAAAATCTAATACCTCAAAAAGTCAACATTAGCATTTGTCTTTTCTATCGGGTTTCTCTATGAACCGTATGAGATCGACAAGTGCGGCAAAATTTTTTTACTTCTAATCGTTCAGTAGCCTTTTTTTTATTTTTAGTGGTTGAGTAATTACGGTTTTTACACGAGTTACATTGTAAAGTAATGATATCTCGCATAGTCCACCCACTTTCCAATCTCAATAACTACAACGGAATAATTTAATCAGCAAAATGTTGTCTATTCTATTATGTCGGTAATTGTGCCGGCACCAACGGTCCTACCACCTTCACGAATAGCAAAACGTAACCCTTTTTCCATGGCAATTGGTGTAATTAATTCAATTTCCATCGAAACATTATCTCCCGGCATTATCATTTCAGTTCCCTCCGGCAGGTGAGCTACTCCCGTCACATCTGTTGTCCGAAAATAAAACTGAGGACGATAACCTGTAAAAAACGGTGTATGCCGACCTCCTTCGTCCTTCGTTAATACATAAGCTTCTGCTTTACACTTTGTGTGTGGCGTAATGGACTTCATCTTGGCTATTACTTGTCCTCTTTCTACATCTTTTCTTTCCACTCCTCGTAATAATAACCCTACATTATCTCCTGCCACCCCTTCATCTAATAACTTCTTAAACATCTCTACTCCCGTAACCACCCGCTTTTCGGTTGGGCGAATACCTACAATTTCAACTTCCTCTCCTACTGTTACTTTCCCTCTTTCTACGCGTCCCGTAACCACTGTTCCTCGTCCTGATATTGAGAAAATATCTTCCACTGGCATTAGAAATGGCTTATCCACATCTCGCTCTGGTAATGGTATATATCTATCAACTTCACCCATTAACGTCTCAATTTCTTTTTCCCAGTTTTCTTCTTCATTCAACGCCCCTAATGCTGATATCTTAACCACCGGGATGTCATCTCCTGGAAATTGATAACTACTTAATAGTTCCCTTACCTCCAACTCCACTAGCTCTAACAATTCTTCATCATCAACAGCATCTACCTTGTTCAAAGCCACTACAATATAAGGAACTCCCACTTGTCGTGCTAATAGTATATGTTCCCGTGTCTGAGGCATTGGCCCATCAGTTGCTGCCACTACTAAAATAGCCCCATCCATCTGAGCTGCCCCAGTTATCATGTTTTTAATATAGTCTGCATGCCCAGGACAATCGACATGTGCATAATGCCTGTTTTCTGTCGAATATTCTACATGTGCTGTCGCAATCGTAATTCCTCGCTCTCGTTCCTCTGGAGCATTGTCGATAGAATCAAAGGACCGAAACTCTACATCCGAATTACCTTTACCCAAAACTTTTGTAATCGCAGCGGTTAACGTTGTTTTTCCGTGATCAATGTGTCCGATTGTTCCTATATTAACATGTGGCTTACTTCTATCAAATTTCTCCTTCCCCATCTCACTCTCCTTAGAGCCCCATCGACTAACAAAAGACTCACAACACCTAATAATACAAACACAAAAATAAAATCATCAAAAATTAAAAATAGGGTGGTCGATTAAAAACAAATCAAGCCCTATCTCTGGAAACTAAGTCGTATGAAACCATTCTTTTTTTACAAAAAGTCCATTTACCACCGATAGTGAGCAAAAGCTTTATTTGCTTCTGCCATTCGATGAACCTCTTCTCGCTTCTTTACTGATGCTCCTCTATTTTCAGCAGCCTCCATAAACTCTGCCGCTAACCTTTCTCTCATGGACTTTTCTTTACGCAATCGGGAGTGTGTAATTAACCACCTTATACTAAGAGAAATCTTTCGAGTTGGATTAACCTCGATGGGGACTTGATAATTAGCACCACCAACTCGCCGTGACTTCACCTCTAAAACAGGCTTAACATTATCCAAAGCCTTTTGAAAAATTTTCAGCGGATCCTCTCCAGTTTTCCCTTTAATAATGTTCAATGCTCCATAAAATAACTGCTCGGCAGTACTTTTTTTCCCATCATACATAACACAACTTATGAATTTGGAAACCAAGGGGCTGTTGTAAACAGGGTCAGGGATCACCTCCCGCCGCGGTACAAAACCTTTCCGGGGCATAAAACCTGCTCCTCACTAGGGCAATTCAAATGCCCTTACTTAATAATTTGGATTAAAATCTGGAAAAAAATTTATTTCGATCGCTTTGCTCCGTATTTGGACCGACTCTGTTTCCGATTCTCGACACCAATTGAGTCTAGAGTTCCACGAACTACATGGTATCTCACTCCAGGCAAATCCTTTACTCTGCCTCCACGGATCAACACTATCGAATGTTCCTGAAGATTATGGCCAATGCCAGGAATGTAAGTTGTAACCTCAATTCCGTTAGTCAAGCGTACACGGGCTACTTTTCGGAGCGCTGAGTTAGGCTTTTTTGGAGTTGAGGTATACACTCGCACGCAAACTCCTCGTTTTTGCGGGCATTTTTGGAGAGCTGGACTACTAGTTTTTCCTTTGACTCTTTTACGTCCCAGTCTGACCAATTGGCTAATAGTTGGCAATCCTTAATCCTCCCAGAATTCAAGCGTTTTCAATATTATAACTACTATGACCTACATCCAAGCGCAAAACCTTTTGAATCTAGCAAACGATAACAATACTGTCAAACCAAAAAGAAATTAAACAGTCAAAATTTCAGCTTCTTTCTTTTTAGCCAAATCTTGTAATTTTTCTACAAAGCGGTCAGTTACTTCTTGAATTTCTCCCATTCCTTTTCGTTCATCGTCCTCTGATAATTCTTTATTCTGAAGCATCGTTTTTATTTCGTTG
>Ga0310345_10005748_pt1 | contig 10938 bp, 9 predicted proteins | sample HC15DNA20500_MG_FD_204667 | JGI IMG/M metagenome (GOLD analysis project Ga0310345, IMG submission 204667) | Marine microbial communities from station ALOHA, North Pacific Subtropical Gyre - HC15-DNA-20-500_MG | ecosystem: Environmental > Aquatic > Marine > Oceanic | place: Pacific Ocean: North...
AATTCGTCGAGCGTTTGGTGGACAGGGCGAAAACGCTGCATGCGGGCGATCCGAGGAAGGGTGAAGCGCCGCTTGGTTCACTCATCAATGCGCAGGCGGCGCAACGGGTGAGCGGCCTGATAGAGGACGCCGTGAGCAAGGGCGCGAAGCTGCTGGCCGGAGGAACGGTGGAAGGCGCTGTAATGCAGCCAGCGGTCATCGACTATGTCATGACCAATATGCGCCTCTATCACGAGGAAAGCTTCGGGCCGGTCGCCTCGGTGATGCGTGTTGCCGATGCGGAGGAAGCTGTCTCCATCGCCAATGACACCGAATATGGTCTGACCGCCGCAATCTTCAGCCGCGACGAGGGCCGGGCAGCTGCGATTGCCGACAGGCTGGAAACCGGCATTTGCCATATCAACGGGCCGACCGTCTATGACGATCCGGCCATGCCATTCGGCGGCATGAAGGCAAGCGGCTATGGCCGCTTTGGCGGCGCTGCCGCACTGGAAGAATTCACGGAACTGCGCTGGATCGCGCATCACGGGGAGGGGCAGACCTACCCGCTTTGACCAAGGGCGCTATGCGCCACTCAATCTGCCAACAGGGAGGAATGAAATGTTACGCAGACATCTACTGAAACTTTCAATGGCGGTCGCCGTCGCCGGCAGCTTTGTTGCCGGAACTGCGTTTGCCTCGGACCCGATCAAGGTCGGTGCGGTCGCGCCAAAGACCGGGCCGCTGGCCGGCGGCGCGGCGGTGACGCATTGGCCAAACATCCAACTCTGGGTGAGGGAGGTCAACGACCGCGGCGGGCTAAATGTCGGCGGCGAGCAGCGTATGCTCGAATTGATCGAGTATGACGATCAGACCAACCCGCAAGAAACCATCAAGGCGGTGCAGCGGCTTGCAACGCAGGACAATGCCGAGATTATCCTCGCGCCCTACAGCACGGGCCTTAACCTCGCCGCCGCGCCGATTTTCCACCGGCTCGGCTATCCGCAGATCACTTCAACCACGACCACCGACAACGCCGCAGACCTGTCGAGCAAGTTCGACACGCTGTTCTTCACGCTCGGCACCAATTCGGGCATTACCGGTGACGCGGCGAAAGTGTTCTCCGATCTGCGCGAGCAAGGCGTTATCGGCAACAAGGTCGCGATGGTCAATGTTGCCGATGCATTCGGCATCGAACTGATGGCATCCGCCAAACCTGCATTCGAGGAAGCCGGCTTCGAGATTGTCTACGAGACCTCGTATCCTTTGGGTACGCAGGATCTGTCACCGATCATGAAGGCGGCGAAGGCAGCCAACCCGGATGCGTTCGTGGCCTGGTCCTACCCGCCGGATACGCTTGGCCTGACCGAGCAGGCGATGATCGAAGACCTGCAGGTCGGTGCCTTCTATACGGCAGTGGCCACTGCATTCCCGCTCTATATCGGCAAGTTCGGTGACGCGGCTGAAGGCGTGCTCGGAATCGGCGGGGTCAACACGGAAAGCGAGTCGTTCAAGGACTATGCTGCCCGCCACAAGGAAGTGACCGGACAGGATCCGGATTACTGGGCGTCGGGCATGATGTATGCGACGCTGCAGATCCTGGAGCAGTCCATCGAAACGACCGGCACGCTCGACCGTCCGACCCTCATCAAGCACATCAAGGAAACCACCTTCGATACGGTGATGGGTCCGATGAAGTTCGACGAGAACAACTCCAACCCGTCGTTCTGGACCGTCGGCCAGTGGCAGGGCGGAAAGTTCAAGGGTGTCGCCTCCACCGGCCGTGAAGGCGTTGTTCCGGTCGTCAAGAAAGAAGGCTGGAAGTAATCTCACAAGTGTCCGTCCCGGAGCGATCCGGGGCGGACTTCAGACGGGCGCAGGCGATGGACATTCTGATAACCGGTATCGTGCTGGGCGGCACCTATGCGCTGATTGCGATGGGGCTGAACCTGCAATATGGCGTCGCGCGGATCATGAATCTCGCCAATGGCGAGATGCTGGTTGCGGGCGGTTTCGCGGCTTTCTGGTTGTATACCGGCGCGCAGGTGAGCCCGATCCTCGCCATTTTCCTGGTCGCTCCCGTCACCTTCGTGCTCAATTGGTTGATCTACAAGATCATGCTGCGTCCGCTGGTCAAGCGGGCGAAAACAAGAGGCCAGTTGGAAGCCGACTCCATTCTGGCGACATTCGGTCTCGCCTTCGTTCTTGTCGGCCTGATGATCTGGGCATTTGGCGGTGACTATTTCAGCTATTCCTATCTGTCGCGACCCGTCGAGATTTTTGGAAGCAATTTCGGCCTCAACCGCGTTGTGGCCTTCATCTGCGCCGTTGTCATTTGCGGGCTGCTCTATCTCTGGCTCAATCATTCGCGCGCAGGCATGGCAATCCGCGCGATTTCCGTCAGCCCGTCCAGTTCGGGGCTGGTCGGGATCGATGTGCCACGGCTCTCGGCGATCGCCTTCGCGCTGGGTGGCGCGGTGACCGCCATGGGCGGAGCCTTGATCTCCACCTTCCTGACGCTGGACGCCTCGACCGGTGTGCTGTTCACAATGAAGGCGCTCATCATCGTCATCATGGGCGGTGTGGGTGATGTGCGCGGCACCATCATCGCGGCGCTCATTCTGGGGATCGGCGAAACCATGGTCGCCTCCTTCATCGATCCTGGGCTGACGCTGGCGGCGGCCTATCTGCTGTTCATCCTCATCCTGCTGTTCCGCCCTGAAGGCCTCTTCGGGAGGCGGCTCACATGAGATTTTCCGGCGACGACTGGCGGCACATAGCCATCGCAGTGGTGCTCATCGCCATTGCAGCGCTGCTGCCGTTTGGCGGTAACGCCTATTATCTCTCGCTCGGCGTCAATATAGCCATGTACACGGCGCTCGCCACCTCATGGGCGCTGTTCTCCGGGCCGACACATTACATCTCGCTGGCCACGGCTGCATTCTTTGGCATTGGCACCTATGTGACCGGTATCGGCATCGAGACGACACCCTATCCGATGCTGCTGGTTCTGGCCGCATTGGCAGGTGCGGCAGTGGCGGCACTCGTGGGACTGGCGACGTTGCGCCTTTCCGGCATCTATTTCGTCATCTTCACGCTCGGGCTGGCGGAAATGGTGCGCCAGATCGTTACATGGTGGCAGAACCAGGCAGGCAGCAAAGGCACTTACGTTCTTACCAATCTCACCGAAGCCGACATCTACTGGCAGTTGCTTGGACTGTGCGCGATCGTCTGGGCGACGGGCTGGCTGATCGGCCGTTCGCGGCTGGGCTTTGCACTGCGCATCATCGGTGATGACGAGACAGTCGCCTCGCATTCGGGCATCAACACCGCGCTGGTGAAGGTGGCGCTGTTCATGGTGTCGGGTTCGGTAGCTGCAGTCGTCGGCGCGATGATTGCGCCACGCTATGTTTATATTGAACCCGCTTCGGCGTTCACACCGATGCTGTCCTTCCAGGTGGTCATCATGGCGCTGCTCGGCGGCACCGGGCGGTTGTGGGGACCCTTGGTGGGCGTCATTCCGTTCACGCTGCTCTGGGAGGTGATATCCTCATCCTTCCCCAATCAGACCACATTGCTGCTGGGCGTCTGCTTCCTCATCATCGTCTATCTGTTGCCCAAGGGCTTTGTCGGCCTGCTTCAGAAAATCCGCATGCGGGCGAGCGGCGAGAGCGCTCGCGACGAGGCACTTGCATGAGCGCGGGCGGCATGAATATCGGCGCACCGGTCCTTGAAGTGCGTGGTGCCACCAAGCGGTTTGGCGGGCTCATTGCTGTCAACGCCATTGATTTCGATGTGCGTGAGCATGAAGTGATGGGGCTGATCGGGCCGAACGGCTCGGGCAAGTCCACCACGCTCAACCTCATCTCCGGCATGCTGAGGCCGACATCTGGTTCCATATCTTTGCGTGGCGCGCCGATCAGCAATCTCCCCGCCCAGACGATCAGCAGACGCGGCGTGGCCCGGACCTTCCAGCTGGTACGCCTGCTACCCTCGATGAGCGTGCTGGAAAACGTCAAGGCGGGCGCCGTATTCGGCCATCGCCGCCGCTGGGGCGATGAGGCCGATAGTCACGCCTTGAAGATGCTGGAGCGCGTCGGCCTGCATGGCCGGGCGCACGCCCCTGTCGGCATGCTGACCTATATCGACACCAAGCGGGTGGAATTGGCGCGGGTGCTCGCCGGCGATCCGAAAGTGCTGCTGCTGGACGAGTGGCTGGCGGGCCTCAACCCGACCGAACTGGAACAGGGCATCAAGCTCATCCGGTCGCTGCGCGACGAGGGCCGCACCATTGTTCTGGTTGAGCATGTCATGGATGCCATCCGAAGCCTTTGCGACCGCTGCGTGGTGATGGCGTCGGGCAAGAAGATCGCCGAGAGCACGCCCGAGGAAGTGCTGAACGACCCGCAGGTCATCAGCGCCTATCTGGGAGATGACGATGCTTGAGGTTCGCGGCCTCACCGTCGCCTATCGCCAGCACCGGGCGCTCGAAAACGCGTCGGTGAGGGTCGGCAAGGGTGAGATCGTTGTTATTCTCGGGGCCAATGGCGCGGGCAAGTCGACACTGCTCAAGGCAGTCAGCGGCATTTGCGAGGGCAGCGTTTCGGGTTCGGCAACGCTGGACGGTACCGAACTCATCGGCATGCCGCCGGACAAAATCGTATCAGAAGGGCTGGCGCTGGTGCCGGAGGGCAGGGGCATTTTCCCAGAGCTGAACGTTGAGGAAAACCTGCTGTTGGGCGCCTATTGCGAGCATGCGCGCACCGAGGAGAAGGCCAATCTGGAGCGGGTCTACACGCTTTTCCCCAAGCTGGTGGAGCGGCGCAAGCAGATCGCTCGCACCATGTCGGGCGGCGAACAGCAAATGGTGGCAATCGGGCGGGCGATGATGTCCAGTCCGTCTGTACTGACGCTGGACGAACCCTCGCTGGGGCTTTCACCGATCCTGTGCAAGGAGCTGTTCCATAGCCTCAAGCAGGTACGCTCGACCGGGATCGGTATCCTGCTGGTCGAGCAGAACGCCAAGCAGAGCCTTGCGATCGCAGACCGTGGATACCTGCTGGAGAACGCCCATATCATTCAGGGGGACAGCGCCAGTTCGCTGCTGAACGATCCAGCGGTGCAGCGCGCCTATCTGGGTGGCGGGGGTGCTGCGGGGCCGAGGACTTCCAGACCTGCGCCGCCAGTCCCCGCACCAACTAAATCCGCCCAGCCGAGACCTCAGATTACGGCGCCCGCGCCGATGCAAACGAAACCGCAACCAAGACCACAGCCAGCCGCCGCAACCGACGATCCGGCTGCGATTGCTGCCGCAGCCATGCGCAGCTTTGCCGATGCGCCCAAATCGTCGCCAGCGCCGAAGCCAACGGCACCCGCTACCCCGCCCGTCGCCGCGAAACCGGCGCCTGTGGCTCCGCCAAGAGCTGCAGTGGCAAATGGTGTTTCCAAACCCGCACCCGGCAAACCTGGCGAGGCCTTCGGCATCTCGGTGGACGATCTGGTGGCGCGGGCCACCAATCGGTTGACTGAACAGTTCACCCAGGGAAACGGGGCGGGGAGGCTCCCAACGCAGCGGCCTGCAAACGGTTCGGCGGCTCCGGTCAGGATATTCAACGGTTCCGGCGCGCCGGTCGGACCAAGGCCTGTCGTGCCGCCGCGTCCCCGGCCCGTCAGCCACGGTTCGCACCAGGACCGTGTGCAGGCCATGCTCAGAGAAATGGAAGAGGCTGCGCAGCGCGCGCGGCAACGCAGTTCAGATCGCACCAATCGTTCCGGTCCGCACGGGCCGGGAACAGTCTAAGGAAAGGAGCGCATCATGCTCGATACGGTAAGTCCTTCCCCGATCATCAAGGGAATGTATATCGGTGGCGAATGGGTCACAGCCCCGCGCAGCTTCGAGGATATCAACCCGTCCGACGGTTTGGTCTATGCCCGCATCCCCGATGGCGGCATTGCCGAAACCAGAGCGGCCATCCGTGCCGCACAGGAAGCTTTCCCGGACTGGTCGCAGCGGCGCTTCCACGAGCGCGCGCATACGCTGATGAAGATCGCCGACGTATGGGAAAAGCGCGCGCCTGATTTCGTCAACGCCGCAGTCGCCGAAGGTGGTGGCTGGCATGGCAAGGGCATGTTTGAGGCAGGCTATGTGTCGGAGGTTTTCCGCTCTGCGGCGGCCATGTGCTACCACTCCATCGGTGAGGTACTGCCGTCAGAACATGGCAAGATTTCCACCGCGGTGCGCTATCCGCTCGGGGTCGTTTCCGTCATCTCGCCATGGAACATGCCGGGTATCCTGACTGCGCGCGGCTTCTCGATCGCGCTTGGTGTCGGCAACACAATCGTGCTCAAGCCGTCAGAGGACACGCCCTATTCAGGCGGCTTGTTCTTCGCCGAGGTGCTGGAAGAGGCCGGTGTGCCGAAAGGCGTGTTCAACGTGGTCACCTGCTCGCGCGACAATGTCGCAGAGGTCGGCGACGAGATGATCGAGAACCCCGTCGTCAAGGCAATCTCGTTTACCGGATCGACAGCAGTGGGTCGCCACATCGCGGCAAAGGCAGGCGCGCATTTGAAGAAGGCTTGTGTAGAACTCGGTGGCAAGGACAGCCTCATCGTGCTGGAAGATGCCGATCTGGAACATGCCACGCAAGCGGCGAACTTCGGCGCCTTCATGCATCAGGGCCAGGTCTGCATGAGCGTCGAGAAGGTGCTGGTGCAGGAGAATGTCTACGACCCGTTCATGAAGCGCTTCATTGAACGCGCCTCGAAGCTCAAGACCGGCCACACTGCGGACAAGTCGAACGTTGTCGGACCGTTGATCAACGACAAGCAGGTCGCCCGCGTAAAGGGTCAGATCGACGAGGCAGTATCAATGGGCGCGCAGGTCGTCCTGGGCGGGGAGTCCTGGGACCGGTTTGTCGAGCCGACCATTCTGACGCATGTGACGCCGGAAATGTCGATCTGGCGCGACGAAACCTTCGGGCCGGTCGTGGTCGTCGCTCCGTTTCGCAGTGATGACGAGGCAATCGCGCTCAACAACGATACGCAATACGGCCTTTCATCCGGCATCATGACGCGGGACGAGAGCCGGGCGCTGGCGATGGCGCAGCGGCTTGAGACCGGCATGTGCCACGTCAATTGCTCATCGCTCAATGACGAGCCGCATGTGCCGTTCGGCGGCACCAAGGCGAGTGGCGTGGGCCGCTATGGCGGGCGCTGGTCGCTCGATGCATTTACCGAACTGCGCTGGATCACGCTTGATCGCGGCGGGCGCCATTTCCCGCCGGTCTTTTGATCGCGGCTCATAAAGGGAGGACAAAACCATGTCAGTTCTGGGCTGGTTCATTCTTGCAATCATCGTCGCGGCGATTCTCGTCGTGCTGGCCGCATGGTTCTACCAGCGCGCCACCAACGAGGTCAGCCTTGTCAAAACCGGGATAGGCGGGCGCAAGGTCATCATCGATGGCGGCACGCTGGCGCTCCCGTATTTCCACGAGGTGACGCGGGTCAACATGCAGACCATCCGCATGAACGTGACGCGCGCTGGCGAATCCTCGCTCATCACCAAGGACAGGATGCGCGTTGATGTTGGCGCCGAGTTCTATGCGTCGGTCAGGCCGGACGCGGAATCGATCACCCGTGCGGCGCAGACGCTGGGCAGCCGGTTGTTCAAGCCGGACCAGTTGCGTGACCTGATCGACGGCATGATGATCGACGCCCTGCGCTCGGTTGCCGCTCAGATGACGATGGACGAGTTGCACGAGAACCGCTCGGCCTTTGTGGCGCAAGTGCGTGAAGTGGTGAAGGATTCACTAGAGCGCTACGGGCTGGAACTGGACAGTGTTTCGCTCACCGCGCTCGACCAGACGCCATTCTCGGCGCTTGACGAAAACAACGCCTTCAACGCGGTCGGAATGCGCAAGCTTGCCGAGGTGATCGCCAAGTCGAAGAAGGAGCGCGCGGAAATAGAGGGTGACAGTGAAGTTTCGGTTCGCCGTGCTGCGATGGAGGCGAGCAAGCGCAGGCTCGAAATCGATCTTGAAGAGCGCCGGGCCGAGATTGCGCAGAGCCAGGAAGTCGAAACGCTGCTGGCGGCGCAACTGGCCGAGATCGCAGCCCGCAAGGCAGACAGCGAACGCGAAAGCGCGCGTGCCCGCATCGCCATGGAGCAGGAAATCCAGGCAGCAGACCTGGCCCGCGAGCAGGCGATCCGCGAAGCCGAGATCGCGCAGTCCGTGTCTCTCGAAATGGCAGAACGCGACCGGCTGATCCGCATCTCGGCGAAGAGTCAGGAGGAAAGCCAAGCGCAGGCCAAGGCGGATGAGGCTCGCGCCGAAGCCGCAAAGGCCGCAGAAGCTGTGCTTACAGCGCGGCAGATGGCCGAAGCCGAACGCCGCAAGGCGCTGGCGCTGATCGCCGCCGAGGAACAGGCGGAAGCAGCCGCGACGCGCGCCCGCATCGCCGCCGAAAGCGAAAAGGCTACTTCCGCCGACCGCACTGCAGCCAAGAAGGCGGAAGCAGAGGCGATCAAGATTGTCGAACTGGCGCGCGCCGAAGCTGATCTCGCCCGCATCAAGGCGGCGAACGCCCGCTCGGATGCGTTGGTGGCGATGGAATTGGAGAAGGCGCGGCTTGAAGCCATGCCGAAGATCGTTGCCGAGATGGTGAAACCTGCCGAGAAGATCGGCAATATCAACGTCAATCATATCTCCGGCGGCTTCCGCGGCGACGGCAATGGCAGCGAGGGCGGGAGCCGCTCGGCTATCGATCACACGGTTGAAGCCATCATGGAAATGGCGGTCCAGATGCCAACGCTCAACAAGCTGGGCGAGGCGGTGAGCAAGAACATCGATCTCGGTCAGGCAGGCGCCAAGAAGTAGATAGCACTAACGAAACGGGCGGCATATACCGCCCGTTAATGTTTCAGAATTTGTCCGGGTTATTGCTTTTCCAGTACGCCGCAGGCAATGCGCCCGCCCGCGGCTCCGGAGGGCTGCGAGGCGTAATCGTCCGCATTGGCGTGCAGGATCACTGCCGAGCCGTCTTCATCCAGTATCGATGGTTCGCTAGCCCCCTCCAGCTTGAATCCGAAGGTGAAAAACTCCGCGTGGAGTATGCCGTCATCCTGAACATGCACGCTCGGGAAGTCGCCCGGGTGAGGTCCACCAACCTCGTGTGTGCCGTGCTGCATCTGGCCGGAGAGATGTCCGCCGGCTGACTTGAAGCCATCGCCGGCTTCGCACTTACCGGTCTCGTGAACGTGAAACCCGTGAGCGCCTTGCGGCACGCCCGTTGCCTCGACTGTTACGTGGATCATGCCGGATGAGGTTTCTTCCATGGTTACAGTGCCTGATATTCCCTCGCCTGACAGTTGAGCGGCGACCTTGTCGCCGATGGCGGCTTGGGCAGATGTTGAACAAAGCAGGGTGGTGGCGAATGCAGTAATCAGGAATTTCATCGGTTCCCCCTTCCGGCGATTGCTTGATGTGGAACGCTGCCGCCCCGTATTTGGTTCAATGATAGCATTGAACCGCCATATTGCCATAAAGAGTTCGCTTCAGGTCTGTGAGGCCTTGGAACGGATGAAGGAGAAAGACTTGGTCAGCTCAACGGGGTTGAGATTGTTGGTACAGACTGCATTCGTCGCTGCCATTTCAATTGGAGGCGCCTGGGCGCAGCCGGCAGAGGAGGTCCCGGTTCCCATGTTGTCGCCGGGGATGGAGGGTGAAGTTCCGTCAGATCCCGATCTTCCCGACGACCCGGCACTCCTGCCGGAACCCGAGCCTCTGGCACTTTTCGTTGACCCTCAATGCGAAGTGAAACTCAAAGAGGCCGGTGCCATCTTTGCTCCCGGAGATCCAGTCGAGGGAGAGCGGGGTTGCGGTATCGAACGGCCTCTGGATGTCAGCGAGATCGTTCCCGGCATCACGCTCAGGCCACGAACGCAGATGCGATGCGAGACGGCACTAGCGCTGGCGAATTGGATCAAGGGGCCGGTTCTGTCATCAGTCGAAGCGATGAACTCGGTTCCGTCTGAGCCCGGGGAGGAGGACAAGGCATTGCGGCTGACGGGCCTGACCAACGCGGCGAGCTATGATTGCCGCCGCCGCAACAATCGGCCCACCGGCAAATTGTCGGAACACTCGGTCGGATCGGCAATCGACGTCTCAGCGTTTTCGTTTGAGAATGGCAGCTTGATTTCGGTTGGTGGCGACTATCGCGACGGCTCCGTCGAACGCGCGTTCATCGGTGCAGTTCGCGGTGCGGCCTGCCTCTATTTCACCACTGTGTTGGGGCCGGGCTCCGACGGGCACCATGAAGACCATTTGCATCTGGATATGGCAGTCAGGCGCGGAGGTTATCGTTACTGCAGGTAAACCATCCCTCGAAAGCGGACTTTAAGCCTTTCATGTTCTGATGAGCGCAACCAGGGCGCAATGACGAAGAAGCATGTTTGGGCGATTTTTGGGCGATCCCGGCGGGAATTTCGCGATGCTGTTCGCTGTTCTCGCACCTGTATTCATGGGTATTATCGGGCTCGCCGCAGATTACTCGATATTCTCCAACCAGCGTTCGCGAATGCAGGAAACTGCGGATGCGGCGGCGCTTGTGGCTGCCAAGGAGGCAGTCCTTTCCTCCTGGAACGTCAAGTCCGCCGAGAGTGTGGCCGGAGACTACATTGAACAAATGTTGTCACGTTCGGAATTGTCTGATGCCGAATACACCCACGAGGTCAAGGCAAGCGCCAAGGACGGCTCGGTACGCGTTGAGATAGAACAGGACGGGCATGGCTACATCCTGCTCGGCTGGCTGAAAAACAACCCGCAAATTCACGTAGAGGCAATTGCGCGTGCAGCAGGAAGCCAGCCGGTTTGTGCGATCAGCACCGAACCTGGTGACCATCGCAGTTTCCAGGTGCGCGCACTCTCAAAGCTGAGTGCCAAGGAATGTGCGATGTACGTC
>Ga0310345_10005749_pt1 | contig 10936 bp, 10 predicted proteins | sample HC15DNA20500_MG_FD_204667 | JGI IMG/M metagenome (GOLD analysis project Ga0310345, IMG submission 204667) | Marine microbial communities from station ALOHA, North Pacific Subtropical Gyre - HC15-DNA-20-500_MG | ecosystem: Environmental > Aquatic > Marine > Oceanic | place: Pacific Ocean: North...
TTCGCCGCCGCCATCCTGCTGGATGAAGCCGAAACCCTTCTGGGCGTTGAAGAACTTGACCGTTCCCTTGCCGGTGCCGACGACCTGTGCGGGCATACGGTTTCCACCGCCGCCACCGCCACCGCCACCGCCGCGGAAACCACCGCCGCCGCCGCCGCCGCCGAAGCCGCCACCGCCGCCACGATCGTCACCGCCGAAGCCGCCTCCGCCACGGTAACCGCCGCCACCGCCGCCGCCGCGATAGCCGCCGCCACCGCCGCCGCTATAACCGCCGCCGCCGTAACCGCCGCGATCGTCACCGCCGAAACCGCCCCCCGGAGGGCCGCCGAAGGGATCGTAATCTTCGCCGATTCCGTCGCGCTTGTCCCGTCCCCGTCGACGGCCTTTATCGTAACCCATAATTCAAAACATACCTTTGCGCCGCCCCGTCGTGAGTGCGCCGGATCGAGGGCCGCGAATGCGAACCGGCGCGGGGCGGCGATGCCCGAAAAGGCAAATCCGCCCCATTATCGATTCCCCCATAGCGGCAAATCGAACGGGACGCGAACGATTTAGCGCAGATGAACGAAATCGCGCACTTTCGGGATAGTATCGGCAAGCGTCGCGATAGCTTTGGGAAGCTTGATAAGCCTGCGCGTTTGGCGATTGCATCACCGCATCAGGGCAGGCATTTGCAATTCATGGACATTCTCTCGCTCTTGTCGGACCCGGCGGCCTGGCTCGCTCTGCTGACGCTCATCGCTCTCGAGGTCGTACTCGGGATCGACAATCTGATCTTCATCGCGATCCTGTCGAATAAACTGCCCGAGCATCAACAGCAGCGCGCACGTCGAATCGGCCTGTCTCTGGCCCTGGTCATGCGGATCGGGATGCTGATGCTGATCGGCTGGCTGGTGACGTTGCAGACGCCCCTGTTCGATCTCGGCATTCAGGGCGCACCCAACGATTACGGCGAGCCGAGCTTCGATACCGCTTTTTCGGGGCGCGACCTGATCCTTCTGGTCGGCGGCCTTTTCCTGTTGTGGAAGGCGACCAAGGAAATCCACCATTCGATGGAGCCGGAAGACGATTCGGGCGATCTGCTCGACAAGACGCCGGACAAGACGCCCACGGTGGGCGATGCGGTAAAGGCCAGCTTCGGCACCGTGATCGCGCAGATCGTGGCGATCGATCTCGTCTTCTCGGTCGATTCGATCCTGACTGCCGTGGGCATGACCGACGATATTCCGATCATGGTTGCCGCCGTCGTCATCACCGTCGCGATCATGATGATCGCCGCCGATCCCCTGGCGCGCTTCATCGAGAAGAACCCGACGCTGGTTATGCTCGCGCTCGCCTTCCTCGTAATGATCGGCGTCGTGCTGATCGCGGACGGGTTCGGTTTCCACGTGCCCAAGGGTTATATCTACGCCGCGATGGGCTTCTCGGTCGGGGTCGAAATCCTCAACATCGTCCAGCGTAACCGCCGCAGGAAAAAGCGCGCCGCCATGACCAATGCCGCCAGGGAGAACGCAGCATGAGTGAATTCAAACCGATCGCCGATGGTTTCTTCGCCGCCGGCCAGATCGAACCATCCGATATCGCCCGCGCGAAGGCGGCGGGGATCGTCGCCGTGGTCAACAACCGCCCCGATGGCGAAGCGGCCGATCAACCGGCGGGCGACACGATCCGCAAGGCGGCGGAAGAGGCGGGCCTCACCTATACCGCGATCCCGATCGGACCGAACGGCTTCGGGCTGGATGATGTCGAGAAGCTGTCCGCCGCGCTCGACCAGGCGAGCGGCCCGGTGCTGGGCTTCTGCCGTACCGGCACACGATCAACCCTGCTCTGGTCGCTTGCGCAGGCGCATAAGGGCCGCGATCTCAACGAGATTGCAGGCGACGCGGCGCAGGCCGGCTACGATGTCTCCCCGGTCCGCCCGGCGATGGAGCAGCTCGCCGCACGCACCGGATCCTGAAGGCGGCGCATGGGGGACATCCCGCCCGATCTCCTGCAGTTCGCGGGCTCGCTCGGTGCGATATTGCTGCTGGCGGGCATTGCTTGGTCACTGAAACTGGGCCCACGGCGCAGGCTGGATAGCGACGATGAGGCCCGCGAGGCTGGCGCCGAGGCGCTGGACGGATTCGTGCCGATCGCCGTGGCTAGAGATCGGGATGGCGAAGCGGCTCTCCTTCGCGATGATGAGGGTCGCATCCTCCTCCTGCGCCAGCACGGATCGCATTTCGCCGGACGCCTGCTCGGCGACACGGCGAGCGCGCGGATCGAGGACGGCGCGCTGATCGTCGACAGCGGCGAGCGGCGCTATGGCGTGGTGCGGCTGGCTATCGATCAGCCCGAAGCTTGGAGAGATGCGATCGCGCGCCTATGATCGCGCGGTCATGCCGGATTTCTCGCCCACCGAACTCGCCGTGCCCGGCTTCGTCGCACTGGTTCTGATCGAGATGATCTGGGCCTGGCGCAAAAGGCGCGAGGCTTACGAGCCGCGCGACACGCTCACCAGCCTCGCCTTCGGATTGGGCAGCACGGTGGCCGGGTTGCTGACCGGCGGCCTCTTCCTCGCCCTGTTCCTGTGGGCGTGGCAATTCCGCCTGTTCGACATCGGGTGGAGCTGGTGGGCCTTCGCGCTGTGCTTCGTGCTCGACGATCTGGCCTATTACTGGGTCCATCGCTTCGGCCATAGGGTGCGCTGGTTCTGGGCGAGCCACGTCAATCACCATTCCAGCCAGCACTACAATCTGTCGACTGCTCTGCGCCAGACCTGGACCGGGTTCCTGACGCTCGGCTTCGCGTTCAAGCTGCCGCTGGTGCTGATCGGCTTCCACCCGGGGATGATCGCAATCTGCGCGGGCTTCAACCTCATCTACCAGTTCTGGATTCACACCGAAGCGATCCACAGGATGCCGCGCTGGTTCGAAGCGGTGATGAACACACCCAGCCACCACCGCGTCCACCACGCCACCAACCCCCGCTATCTCGACCGCAATTATGCGGGCGTCTTCATCATCTGGGACCGGCTGTTCGGCACGTTCGAAGCCGAACGCGACGACGAAAAAATCCGCTACGGGATCGTCAAACAACTGGGCAGCTTCAATCTGATCTGGGCGGTGTTCCACGAATGGATCGGCATCGCCGAGGATGTTCGCCGCGCGCCGTGGCGGCATAAGCTGTCCTATCTCCTGCGCGAACCGGGCTGGAGCCATGACGGCAGCCGCCAGACCTCGGACCAGATCCGCGCGGACTGGATCGCGCGATCGCCAGCCGCCAATAAGGTTGCCGCAAACAAGGTTGCAGTCGAAAACGCGATTGCCGAGACGGGAAAGCCTACCTAACCTCCCTCGTCGAGGGAGAGAAAAAATGGACGAATTCGACGTCATCGTGGTCGGCGGCGGCAGCGGCGGTTGCGCGGTCGCGGGCCGTTTGGCCGAGGCCGGGTACAGCGTCTGCCTGCTTGAGGCGGGCGGGCGCAACGACACGTTCGGGGTGAAGACTCCCGCCATGCTCGCCTTCACCGGGCCGAAAATCAATTATCGCTACGAAACCGTGCCCCAGAAGGGGCTGAACGGGCGGCGAGGCTATCAGCCGCGTGGCAAGGGGCTGGGCGGATCGTCGGCGATCAACGCCATGATATATATCCGCGGCAACCGCTACGATTACGACAATTGGGCGGCGCTGGGGTGCGACGGGTGGAGCTATGATGACGTGCTCCCCTATTTCAAGCGCGCCGAACACAATGTGCGTGGGTCCGATGACTATCACGGCGCATCCGGCCCCCTGTGGGTGAGCGACCAGAGCGCGGTCAATCCCGGCAGCCATGCCTTCGTCGAGGCCGCGACGCAGCTCCAATTGCCGCAGAATCGCGACTTCAACGGCGCGAAGCAGGAAGGCTTCGGGCTCTATCAGGTGACCCAGAAGGATGGCGAGCGCTGGTCGGCCTCGCGCGGCTATGTCGAACCGCTGCGCAAATCGCGCAATCTCGACGTGCGGATCGGGGTCACCGTCCAGAAAGTGGAAATCGACGATGGGCGCGTGACCGGCGTGACCTATTCGGCTGGCGACCGCCAGCGCACCGTGCGCGCCCGCGGGGGTGTGGTGATGAGCGCGGGCGCCTTCAATTCGCCGCAGATCCTGATGCTGTCGGGCATCGGGCCGGGGGATCACCTCAACGAGCATGGGATTACGGTGCAGCGCGCCTGCGATGCGGTCGGGTCGGACCTTCAGGATCATATCGATTACGTTTCGAGCTGGGAAAGCCAGGATGACGGGTTTTTCGGCGACAGCCTGAAGGGCACGATGCGGATGGCGAGGGCGCTGATCGAGCACCGCCGCCACCGCACCGGGATCATGACCACCCCCTATGCCGAGGCAGGCGGATTCTGGACTGTGATGCACGATGCGCCCGCGCCCGACATCCAGTGGCACTTCGTTCCCGCCATGCTGGAGGATCACGGGCGGACCAAGGTGAAGGGGCACGGCTTCTCGCTCCATGCCTGCGTCCTGCGCCCCGAAAGCCGGGGAACGGTTCGGCTCGCCGGCAGGCGCGCGGGCGATGCGCCCGTGATCGATCCGAATTTCCTCGACGACGACCGCGATCTCGCCGTGCTGAGAAAGGGCGTGCGCCTGTCGCACCGGATCGTCGATGCGCCCGCGATGCAGGCGTTCGAACCGAAGGACCGCTATCCGATCGATCTCGACGACGATGCGGCGCTCGACGACCTTATCCGCAACCGTGCCGATACGGTCTACCACCCGGTGGGCACCTGCCGCATGGGACCGGACGCGGACAGCGTGGTCGATCCCAAGCTGAAGGTTCGCGGGATCGAGGGGCTGTGGGTCGCCGATGCGAGCGTGATGCCAAGGCTCGTCAGCGGCAACACCAATGCGCCGAGCATCATGATCGGCGAGAGATGCGCGGATTTCGTGAAGGATGCGCTGGGATGAATTCAGGGTCCTGCGTGGTGGTGCGCCTGGTTCTATAAAACCCGTCACCCCCGCGCAGGCGGGGGTCCAGGCCTACATCAGCCGCGCTAGCTGGATCCCCGCCTATGCGGGGATGACGAGGTTGGGAGGGCAGCTCTCGATGTCGGGTGGCCAAGCCGAGAGCGCGGGCACCAGGGAACGAGCGTAGAGGTTTTGTTTTGCGCAAGCGCGTCCGCGCTCGCGATATCCTCGCGCCTGACGGCGCTGCGGGCGGCCAGTCGGCCTTGCGGACCCTGCGGGTCCGAGAGTTTTTGTTTTGCGCAAGCGCGTCCGCGCTCGCGATATCCTCGCGCCTATCGGCGCTGCGGGCGGGCGGTCGCCCTTGCGGACCCTGCGGGTCCGAGCTCCGCAACCAAATCTTCAAACCGGGAATGGTTCGGTCCGCGACCAGCGGACCGCAAGCGCGACCGCGCGCCCGCAGGTGCCCCGTAGCGAAGCGAAGGGAACAGCACCGAGGACGAACCCGCGGAGGCGGGTTCGCAACACAAAACCAAACAAAAAAAGGGGCCGAGGCATCGCCTCGGCCCTCAGTCTCATGTTCGCAGGAGGAACAAGGGTTGGCGGGGAGAGAGGTAGGAGAGAGAGGAGAGAGAAACCCCACGCCCCGCCAATTCGGTGATACTCAGTTGTAGGCCCGCTCTCCGTGCTCGGCGATGTCGAGGCCGTTGACCTCGTCCTCTTCGGAGACGCGCAGGCCGGTGACGAGCTTGGCGATCATGCCGGCGATGAAGGTGCCGACCGCCGCCCAGACGATGGTGACGACCACGCCTTCGAGCTGGATCAGAACCTGCGCCAGCGTGCCGACTTCGCCATCGCCGGGTCCGCCGATGAAGGGCTGGACCACGATGCCGGTGCCGATCGCGCCGACCACGCCGCCGATGCCGTGGATGCCGAAAGCATCGAGGCTGTCGTCGTAGCCGAACTTGGTCTTCACCTTGGCGACGAAGAAGTAGCAGACCGCCGAGGCGACGATGCCGAGCAGGATCGCGCCGAACGGGCCGCTATTGCCCGCTGCGGGCGTCACGGCGACGAGGCCCGCGATCACACCCGAGCAGAAGCCCAGCGCGCTGCCCTTGTGGCCGGCCAGCTTCTCGATCACCATCCAGGTCAGCGCACCTGCCGCGGTGGCGACGAAGGTGTTGATCATGGCGAGACCGGCGACACCGTCGGCCTCGAGTTCCGACCCGGCGTTGAAGCCGAACCAGCCCACCCAGAGAAGGCCCGTGCCGATCATGGTCATCACGAGGCTGTGCGGCGGCATCGGCTCGGCGGGATAGCCGCGACGCTTGCCGAGCATCATGGCCAGCACCAGGCCGGAGACACCGGCATTGATGTGGACCACGGTGCCGCCCGCGAAATCGAGCGCGCCTGCATCGAACAGGAGACCGCCGGTCGCCCAGACCATGTGCGCGATCGGGAAATAGACGATGGTCAGCCAGATCGGCACGAACACCATCATGGCGGAAAACTTCATCCGCTCCGCCGTGGCACCCAGGATGAGGGCTGCGGTGATGGCCGCGAAGGTCATCTGGAAGCTGATGAAGACGTATTCGCTGATGACCTCGTCGCTGAAGGTCGCCGCCGTGCTGTCGGCATTGGTGCCGGTCAGGAAGGCATTGCCCCAGCTGAAGAAGGCGTTGCCTTCGGGTCCGAAAGCGGTGGAATAGCCCCACATCACCCAGATCAGCATCGCGAGCGCGGCAGTCGCGCCCACCTGCGTCAGGGTCGAGAGCATGTTCTTGGACCGCGTCAGGCCGCCATAGAACAGCGCGAGGCCCGGCAGGATCATCAGCAGGACCAGAATGGTGGATGTCATCATCCAGGCATTGTTGCCCGGATTGGGAACCGCCGCAGCGGCTTCCACGGTTGCGCCCGCAATGGGCGATCCGGTGACGCCGTCAACCGCCTCCTGAACGGCTTCCTGCGCGGTTGCGATGGCCGAGGATGCCCCGGCCAGAAGAGCAGTGCCGATCGAAGCGGCGCGGACGAAAGGTGTGCGGATCATGGTGACTCCCATGTTCGTGACGCAGGTCATAGCGCGGTGTCTCCCGTTTCGCCGGTGCGGATGCGCGTTGCGGCGGCGAGGTCGAGCACGAAGATCTTGCCGTCCCCGATGGCTTCGGTGCTGGCGGTCTGCTGGATCGTTTCGACAACCTGGGGCGCCAGATCGTCGCTCGCGGCGATCTCCAGCTTCACCTTGGGCAGCATGTTGGTCGAATATTCGGCGCCGCGATAGATTTCGGTCTGGCCCTTTTGGCGCCCGAAACCCTTCACTTCCGAAACGGTCATGCCAGCAACACCGATCGCGCCGAGCGCTTCGCGCACCTCGTCGAGCTTGAACGGCTTGATGACGGCGATGATGTATTTCACGTCGCGCATCCCCCTTGTCAAAGGCCGGGCCCGTTCCCGGCTCTCGCAAGTGCAGCAAAACGTGTGCCAAACCATGAAACCGCGCAATAACAACGCACTGAGCCTGCGCGTTTCGATAACCTTTGTTTAACGAATAAGCTCGTGCCTAAATTTAAGGCAGCTCGAGCGCCGCCGTGACAGGCAGATGGTCCGATGCGATCGCGGACAGGGCGGTATGATGCGCGCCGCTTGCGATCACGCGGAAATGGGCGGAGGCGACCAGCCGGTCGAGCCGGGCAATGGGCTTGCGGCTGGGGAAGCTCGCTCCGGGCGTGACGAGCGTCCAACCATCGCCGAATTCGCGCATCGCGCCGGTGCTGCGGCCCCATTGGTTGAAATCGCCCGCGATCACGGTGGGGCAGTCGCCCTCGCAGTCGCTCACGAATTTCAGCAGCGCGCGGACCTGGGCGCGGCGGCGCAGACCCGAGAGGTCGAGATGGGTGCCGATGATGCGAAAGCGTGCGCCTTCGTGTTGCACCACCGCGCAGGCCGCCCCGCGCGGTTCGATCGTCGGCAGGTCCAGCGCCTCGCCGCTCTCGATATCCATATCGCGCCGCACCAAGATGGCATTGCCGTGCCAGCCGATGCTGCGCGGTCGCTTGGCCAAGGGAACCACGCGCCAGGGCGTATCGTCGAGCAGCGCCTTGGGCAGGACGCTCGCCCGCTCGCCGAGGCGCAGATCCGCTTCCTGCAAGGCGATGACATCGGCATCGATTTCGCGCAGCACGGATATGATCCGGTCGGGGTCGCGCCTGCGATCGACGCCGACGGCCTTGTGGATGTTGTAGCTGGCGAAAGTAAGCTTCACGCGCTCAGAGGAAGTCGCGCAAGGTTTGCATGAAGCGATCGAACTGGTCGTGATGGAGCCAGTGTCCGGCATTCTCGAACTCGATCACCCGCGCATTCGCAAAATGCTCCAGCCGCCCGTCGCCTTCCGGGTTGTAGGCCCAGCTGTCCGCCCCATAGAGCAGCAGGGTCGGCGCGCTGATCGCGGCCCAGGTCTGGTGGAGGAATTCGTCCGCGACATCCTCGACATGCCAGACATTCAGATGCGGATCGAACTTCCAGCTATAGGTACCGTCCTCGTTGCGGGTGACCCCATGCAATGTAAGATGGCGCGCCTGCGCTTCGGTGAGGTAGCTGTTCTCCTCGATCATGCGCGCAAACGCGGCCTCGATCGTTTCGTATTTGCGCGGGGTGCGCGCGGCGGCGGCGCGCTTCTTCTCGATCCATTCGGCCATGCGCTGCGGATAGGGATCGGCGCGCATCTCCTCCTGTCGCTTGGGGCTGGGGCCGAGCCCTTCGATGGCGACGATCTTGCGCACCTTGTCGGGAAACGTCCCGGCATAGCGCAGCGCGACATTGCCGCCCATCGAGTGGCTGACGATGGTGACCTCACGGTCGCCCAGTTGATGGACGAGCTGGGCAAGATCGTAGACCATGTCCTGAACCTGATAATTCCCATCGTTGACCCAGTCCGAATCGCCGTGGCCGCGATGGTCGAAGGCGACGACGTGCCAGTCCTCGCGCAGTTCTTCCGCCACCCAGTCCCAGCTGCGCGCATGATCGCGCCCGCCATGGACGAGCATCAGCAGCGGTTTTTCGGGATTGCCCCAGTCGAGGTAATTGAGGCGCAGGCGCTGTGAGACGAAGGTCTGCGAGGTAGGTCCGGTGAGAGTCATCCGTGCTATCTATCCGCCTCCACCCTGTTCGTCATCCCCGCGCAGGCGGGGACCCAGGTCCATCGAACGCCAGGCCTTGCTGGATTCCCGCCTGCGCGGGAATGACGAAAGGTCCTAGCGCTCCTTCGTCGCCGAGAATTTCAGCTCCGGGTTCTTCTCTTCCTGATAGCCGACATCCCACGGGCTCTTGGCCATGAAGACGAGGTCTCCGTCGCGATCCTTGGCGAGATTGGCGCGGTTGAAGCTTTCGAACTGGTCGAGCGCCTTGGCATCGCCCGACACCCAGCGCGCGGTGGCGAAGGGCGCGGCCTCGAGTGCGGCCTCCACCTTGTATTCCGCCGACAGGCGCGAGACGAGCACGTCCAGCTGCAACTGGCCGACCACGCCCACGATCCACTGCGCGCCGATCTCGGGATAGAAGACCTGGATCACGCCCTCTTCCGAAAGATCGTCGAGCGCCTTCCTGAGCTGCTTGGTCTTGGTCGGATCACGCAGCTGGACGCGGCGGAGGATTTCGGGCGCAAAATTGGGCAGGCCGGTGAAACGGACCTTGTTGGTCTCGCTCAGCGTGTCGCCCACGCGCAAGGTCCCGTGATTGGGGATGCCGATGATGTCGCCCGCTTCCGCGGTGTCGGCCAGCTCGCGGTCCTGCGCGAAGAACAGGATCGGCGAATGGATCGCGATCGGCTTGCCGAGCCCGCTCGGCGTCAGCTTCATGCCGCGTTTGAACGTGCCCGAAACCTGCCGCATGAAGGCGATCCGGTCGCGGTGATTGGGGTCCATATTGGCCTGGACCTTGAAGATGAAGCCGGTCACCTCGTCACGCTCGGGCCCGACCGTATCTTCTCCTGCGGGCTGCGGGCGAGGAGGGGGCGCGAATTCGGCGATCGCCTCGATCAGTTCGGTGACGCCGAAATTCTTCAGCGCCGACCCGAAATAGACCGGCGTCAGATCGCCGTTGCGATAGGCGTCGAGATCGAATTCGGGATAGCCGATCTGCGCCAGTTCGACATTCTCCGCCACTTTCTCGGGCAGCTCGACATCGGCCTCGCGCTTACCCTTGAATTCCTTCGACGGACCCTCGGGCCGCGCGACCCGGCCGGTCGAAAAATCGAGCACGCCCTGGAATTCACCGCCCATCCCCACCGGATAGGCCTGCGGTGAGACATCCAGCGCCAGCATGTCCGCGATCTCGTCGAGCAGTTCGAAGACCGGACGCCCCTCGCGATCGACCTTGTTGACGAAGGTGATGATCGGCACGCTGCGCAACCGACAGACCTCGAACAGCTTCCGCGTCTGCGGCTCGATCCCCTTGGCCGCGTCGATCACCATGATGGCGGAATCGACAGCGGTCAGCGTGCGATAGGTGTCTTCGGAGAAGTCCTCGTGCCCCGGCGTGTCGAGCAGGTTGAAGGTGATGCCGTCACGCTCGAATGTCATGACCGAGCTGGTCACCGAAATCCCGCGCTGCTGTTCGATCTTCATCCAGTCGGACCGCGCCCGCCGCGCCGCCCCGCGCGCTTTGACCTCGCCCGCGAGGTGGATCGCGCCGCCGGTCAGCAGCAGTTTTTCGGTCAGCGTCGTCTTGCCCGCGTCGGGGTGCGAGATGATGGCGAAGGTGCGGCGCGAATTGTGGGCGGTAGGGGTCATGATCGTACTCTGTCATCGTCATTCCCGCGCAGGCGGGAATCCAGCTGGCATGGCGCTTGAGGCTCTGGATCCCCGCCTGCGCGGGGATGACGGAAGGCTAATCCTCCCGCGCCACGCGGAAGCCGGCGAAATCCTGATTGACCGGCATCGGTTCCAATCGGTTGATATTGAGATGCGGCGGCAGTTCGGCCACCCATTTGATCATCATCGCGATATCC
>Ga0310345_10005751_pt1 | contig 10934 bp, 13 predicted proteins | sample HC15DNA20500_MG_FD_204667 | JGI IMG/M metagenome (GOLD analysis project Ga0310345, IMG submission 204667) | Marine microbial communities from station ALOHA, North Pacific Subtropical Gyre - HC15-DNA-20-500_MG | ecosystem: Environmental > Aquatic > Marine > Oceanic | place: Pacific Ocean: North...
TATCTGCCGATGGACGAGACGCTGACCCGTGTGTCGCTCGACGTCTCGGGCCGCCCCTATCTCATTTGGGATGTGGAGTTCAGCCGGGCGAAGATCGGCGAGATGGACACGGAGCTGTTCCGGGAGTGGTTCCAGGCCTTCGCCCAGAACGCCGGCATCACGCTGCATGTGACAAATCTCTACGGCGAGAATAACCATCATATCGCCGAGACCTGCTATAAGGCGCTGGCGCGCGCTCTGCGTGAGGCCGTCTCGATCGACGAGCGTCAGGCGGGCCGCGTGCCGTCGACCAAAGGGCAGCTCTAGAGGCTCAGCCTGAGAGGGTCGGCTTTAGAGGTTTCGCCGGGGCGGGCTTCGGCCCGCGCCCTCTTCGAAAAGGGAGCCGCGCGCGTGGCGCTCTATTCCGTATACGAACCGGGTGAGCCCTCCGCCAATCTGGTGGAGCGGGCGGACAGCCTCGTCTTCGTGAAGGACGGATTCTCCTGGCCGGCATTCTTTCTGGCGCCGTTCTGGCTGCTCTATCACCGGATGTGGCTGGGGCTGGTCCTCTTCGTCGGCGGCTTCATCCTGCTCGATGTCGTCCTTTCCATGAACGACGTCGGCGAGGCGGTGAGCGGCTGGGCCGGCATCGCCTACATGTTTTTCTTCGCCATGGAGGCGAACGGTCTGCGGCGCTATTCGTTGGAGCGGAAGGGCTACGAGCTGGCCGGCATGGCGCTCGGCGGCAACCGGGAGGAGGCGGAGGTGACCTTCTTCCATGGCTGGCTGCCGGGGCAGCGCCGGTCGGGTCCTCCGGCCGAGACGGCATCCGGGGCTAAGGCGCAATCAGCACCGAAGTCCCAAGCGCCGAATGTGGGCAGCACCGGCCAGCCGGCGCGGCCAAGCGACGACGGGATCATCGGATCCTTCCCCAACGCATAAACTTCACGAGTTCACGACGTGCATCTTGCGATCATCGATTACGGCTCCGGCAATCTCCACTCCGCTGCGAAAGCGTTCGAGCGGGTTGCGAAGGAGGAGGGGTCCGATCTCGCCATCAAGGTGACCTCTGACCCGGACGACGTGCGCGCCGCGGAGCGTGTCGTGCTGCCGGGCGTCGGCGCCTTCGCCGATTGCCGGGCCGGGCTGATGGCGGTGGACGGTATGGTCGAGGCGCTGGACGAGGCGGTGCACGAGCAAGGCAAGCCGTTCCTCGGCATCTGCGTCGGCATGCAGCTGCTGGCCACCCGGGGGCTGGAGCATGGCGATACGCCGGGGCTCGACTGGCTTTCCGGCGAGGTGCGCGCCATCGACACCGGCAAGCCCGACCTGAAGATCCCCCATATGGGCTGGAACACGCTGCAGTCGCAGAAGCCGCACCCGCTGCTTGAGGGAATCGAGACTGGACCGGACGGGCTGCACGCCTATTTCGTGCACTCGTATCATTTCGTGCCGAGCGAGGCGGATGCGCTGGTGGCGACGACGGATTACGGGGTGCCGCTCACGGCGCTGGTCGCCAAGGACAATATCGCCGGCAGCCAGTTCCACCCGGAGAAGAGCCAGACGCTCGGCCTTTCCCTGATCAAGAATTTCCTGAAGTGGCGGCCATGATCCTGTTTCCCGCGATCGATCTTAAAGACGGCCAGTGCGTGCGGCTGGTCCAGGGCGAGATGGACAAGGCGACGGTGTTCAATGCCGACCCCATCGCCCAGGCCGAGCAGTTCGCTCTCGAGGGCTTCCGCTATCTCCACATCGTCGATCTGAACGGCGCCTTCGAAGGCAAGCCGGTGAACGGCGAGGCGGTGGAAGGGATCCTGAACGCCATTCATATTCCGACCCAGCTGGGTGGCGGCATCCGCGATCTCGCCACCATCGAGACGTGGCTGGAGAAGGGGGTGTCCCGCGTCATCCTCGGCACGGTGGCGGTGCGCGATCCGGATCTCGTCAAAGAGGCGTGCCGGAAATTCCCCGGCCAGGTCGCGGTCGGGATCGATGCCCGGGACGGCAAGGTCGCCATCGAAGGCTGGGCGGAGGCGAGCGAGCTTTCGGCGGCCGAGCTTGCGGGCCGGTTCGAGGACGCCGGCGTCGCGGCGATCATCTACACGGACATCGCCCGGGACGGCGTGCTGAAGGGGCTGAACCTGGAAGCATGCGCGGCGCTCGCCGAGCAGACCTCTATTCCGATCATCGCCAGCGGCGGTCTCGCTTCCGTAGAGGATGTGGAGCGGCTGCTGCAGCCGGAATATTCGATGCTCGAAGGCGCGATTGCAGGCCGGGCACTCTATGACGGGCGGCTGGACGTGGACCGCGCCCTGGAGCTGATCGCCGAGGCTGACGCCAAACGCGCCTGAAGCGGGTCTAAGCTGCCTTTCCGGGAATCACGGTGATCACCCCATTGGGCGACAGGGTCACCAGGCGCGATTGCGCGATGTTCTCCAAGCCGGCGCTGTGGAGCGCTTCCAGGATATCGGAGTTCGAAACGCCGTGGCGATGGCAGAGGGCAGGGTCCAGCTTGCCACGCGTCGCCAACACGATCGGGTCGCCCTCCAGGAGGGTCGCTGCTGCCCGATTGCGGGAGACGATCTGCGCCATCAGCCAGTGGAGCCCCATCAGCACGGTGACCGCGGCCATGGTGCCCCCGAGTGGCGCGTTGCCGGTGAGGGCACGGCTCAAGGCGGAGCCGGCGGTGACTGAAACGATGACGTCCAGGGCCGACCATTGGCCGAAGGTGCGGCGGCCGGCGACCCGGATGAGAAGCAGGCCGTAGAAGAAGATGACGGCCGCCCGCGCGCACTCCTGCTGCCAGGTCGTATCGCCCGCCACACCGAAGATGGTGTCGATCATGTCCATCGATTCGCCCCTCCCCGGAATCATAGGGCGGGCGGTTTGCGCGTGTCGATGAAGCCCTGACCGCCGGTGGGCTTGGCTGGGGATAACAGGGTTGAAGCGTCACAAGGTTCTACGTGCGCGTGACGGCCGCGGAGTAGAAATCAAGCTCCAAGGTCGGTTCCCAACGTGAAGCGGTCGTCGCGGCGATGAGCCTGAAGTGGTTCTTCATCCTGTTTTTCCTGATCGTGCTCATCGCCGGTGCGCCCCTTTGGGTGACGATGGGGGCCGGCGCCGTGGCCGATTACTACGGCTGCAGCCTCAACGAGGGCTCCATCCAGCCGTGCATGATCAAGGGAGAGGATTACGGCCGCGGGCTCTACACGCTGATGATGATGGGCTGGTTCGGCATCGCGACGGTGCCGATCGGCGCGACGGCCCTCGCCATCCTCTGCGGCATCTTCGCCCTGACCTGGATCATCAAGTTTCTGCGCGATCGGCGCTAGATCGGCGCGCTCAATCGTCGTAATGCTCCGGCATGCTGAAAGTGCGTGTCATACCCTGCCTGGACGTGAAGGACGGGCGTGTCGTGAAGGGCGTCAACTTCGTCGATCTGCAGGATGCGGGCGATCCCGTCGAGGCGGCGACGGCCTATGACGCGGCCGGCGCGGACGAGCTTTGCTTTCTGGATATCACCGCCAGCCACGAAGACCGGGACGTGATCTTCGACGTGGTGGAGCGGACGGCGGAGCGCTGCTTCATGCCGCTCACCGTCGGCGGCGGGGTGCGGACCGTCGACGATATCCGGAAGCTCTTGGAAGCGGGCGCCGACAAGGTCTCCATCAACACGGCGGCGGTGAAGAATCGCGGCTTCGTCAAGGAGGCGGCGGAGAAGTTCGGTTCCCAGTGCATCGTCGTTGCGATCGACGCCAAGCGGGTCTCGGGCGAAGGCGAGGAGCCCCGCTGGGAGATTTTCACCCATGGTGGGCGGGAGCCGACGGGGATCGATGCCATCGAATACGCCAAAGAGGTGGTCGCGCTGGGCGCAGGCGAGATCCTGCTCACCTCCATGGACCGGGACGGGACGCGCGCGGGCTTCGATCTGGAGCTGACGCGGGCCATCGCAGATGCGGTGACCGTTCCGGTGATCGCTTCGGGCGGCGTCGGCACTCTGGATCACTTGGTGGACGGGGTGCGCGACGGGCATGCAAGCGCCGTACTGGCGGCGTCCATCTTCCATTACGGGGAATACTCCATCGGCGAAGCCAAGCAGCACATGGCCGATGCCGGGCTCGCCATGCGGCTGGATACCTAGGCCGCATACCATTTCGAACGAGTCCGTTTCCCCGCAGGCCCATTCCGGTGTATGAGCGGCGGATGAGCAGCAACATTCTCCAAGACCTCGCCGAAACGATCCGTTCTCGGCGCGATGCGGACCCGGAAACCTCCTATACGCGCCGTCTTCTCGACGCCGCGCCGCTGAAACCTGCCAAGAAGCTTGGCGAGGAAGCGGTGGAGACCGTGATCGCCGCCATGTCGCAGGACGACAAGGCGCTGACCTCGGAGGCTGCCGATCTGCTCTATCACCTGCTCGTCGTGCTGGAGTGCCGGAATATCGACCTGGCCGACGTGCTGAAGGAGCTCGAGACTCGCGTGGGCACGTCGGGGATCGAGGAAAAGCAGCGCCGCGCCGCCCGCTAACCCCCTGCATTCATGAATCCGCGTCCGACAGTCGATTTTTCGCCCTTCGCCGAATATTCCCGCGAGGAGTGGGCCCGGCTGCGTGCCGACACGCCCATGCCGCTGAGCGATTCCGAGCTGGAGGGGTTGAGCGGCCTCATTGAGCGGGTGTCGGCGGACGAGGTGGTGGAGATCTATCTGCCCCTGAGCCGGCTGCTCAATCTGTATGTCGAGGCGGCGCAGACCCTGCACAGCTCGAGCGCGGAGTTCCTGCGCAAATCCGACAGCAAGATGCCCTTCATCATCGGGCTGGCGGGCAGTGTTGCGGTGGGCAAGAGCACCACGGCGCGTGTGCTGCAGGCGCTGCTCTCGCGCTGGCCGAGCCATCCCAAGGTGGATCTGGTGCCGACGGACGGGTTCCTTTACCCGAATGCGGTGCTGGAGGAGAAGGAGCTGCTGAACCGGAAAGGATTTCCGGAGAGCTACGATCTCTCGACGCTGCTGACCTTCCTGGCCGACGTGAAGTCCGGCCGGTCGAAAGTGTCGGCGCCGGTCTATTCCCACCTGATCTACGATCTGATGCCCGATCAGACGATCGAGATCGAGCGGCCGGATATCGTGATTGTGGAAGGGCTGAACGTGCTCCAGCCGGCGAAGAAGCTTCCATCGGACGGCGAGGCGATCCCCTTCGTCTCGGACTTCTTCGACTTCTCGATCTTTATCGACGCCGAGGAGGCGCTGATCGAGAACTGGTATATGGAGCGGTTCATGCGGCTGCGGCAGACGGCGTTCCGCGACCCCGCCTCATACTTCCACCGCTATGCGGATATTTCGGACGAAGAGGCGCGGCAGACCGGTCTTTCGATCTGGCGGGAGATCAATCTCGTCAATTTGCGTGAGAATGTGCTGCCGACCCGGCAGCGGGCGGACCTCATCCTAACCAAGGGCGAGGATCACGCGGTGGAAACGGTGGCGCTCCGTAAGCTGTAGGAGCGCCACCCTTCCCGTCCCCCAATTTAATCGTAGTAGAGGCCTTCGGGACCGAGGCCAATATTCAGGCGCAGCATGGTCCGGCTGGCGAAGGCGTCCGTGTCGTCGATGCGGGTCACGTCGCCGGTATTCGAGTTGGAGTACTGCATCTCCGGCACCCAGGAGATGTATTCGTAGGTGCTCATGAGGGAGACGCTGGTCCGCGGGGTGAACTGCTTGCGAGTCTCCAGGGTCAAACCGCCGATGAAGGCGGTGTCGTCGGTTGAGAGGCCGAGGCTGTTGCCCGGCACCCGGCCGTTGTAATCGCTGTCCACGCCATAGACACCGGCATAGGCCTTGAAGCCCGCCTCAAGCCCCAGTCCGTCGCGGACGTTCTGGAAGAAGGGCAGCTCGTACTCGCCGCCGATGGCGAGGTAGGCGCCGTAATAGCTGGTGTCGAGAGTCTCGTTATAGCTGCCGCCGTCGATCCCGCCGAGGGTGCTGAAGTTGATCGACGTGTCCTGATTGATCTCGCGGATGTCACCGCCCAACGCCAGATAGGTGGCGTTGACGATGGGGTTCCCCGCCGAGCCCTCAAGGTAATAACGGCCTTCAAGCTGGGTGCCCCAATGGTCGACATCGCGCTTGGCACGCTCGCGCAGGCTGACCCCGGGGGAAGCAGTGAGATTCGTGCCAGTCAGATTACTAATCTCGCAACTCTGGCCAGGGGCGGCCTCGCAGCGGACGCCATCCTTCTGATCGATACCGGTCCAAAAGCCTCCAAGAGCGATTGCCGTCGACGATCCCCATGGAACGACCAGCTCGCCCTCGACGCCGCCGCCGAATTCATCCTCGAAGCCGCTGCTATTGGTATATTCGCGATTGCCGCCGGGGCTGGAACGATAGCCGAACCGGATATCGGGGAGGTCCAGGCGGCCCACGCCGCCACCGATGGACAGCTGGGCCTGACCCACCTTGGTCGTCGCAACGCCGGGCACGTTGAATTCCTGCGCCGCGGCGGATTGCGCAAATCCCGCCAGCGCGACAGCACCGATAATCCCAGCAGTGTAATGCCCGATACGCAGCATCGAATCCCCTCCTCGCCGATCTAGCCTGCCAAAATAACTGCGAAGTCGGGTAAACGTAACTGGCATAAGAGAAATTTCGGCCGGGCGTGATAATTACGCCACAAGAGCTCCGGGGCTCAGGCGGCGTTGACCAGGGTCTTCAAGGAAATCTCAGGCCGGGCGCCGAGATGGGAGATGACCTCAGCCGCGGCGAGGCTGCCCAGACGTCCGCATGTCTCAAGGGTTTCGCCCCGAGAAAGGCCGAACAGGAAGCCCGCAGCGTAGAGATCGCCCGCTCCGGTCACGTCGACGACCGATTCAACTTTCTGCGCCGGAATCGAGACGGGATTGCGGTCCGCGAACACGAGAGAGCCCTCTTCCGACCGGGTCAGGACGGCAAGCTCGCCATCCTGGGCCATGCTCTTGGCGGCGTCGTCGAATTCGTTGGTCTCATAGAGGGCGGTGGCCTCCTTCTCGTTGGCGAAGACGATGTCGACGCCTTCCTTCACGAGTTTCAGGAAGTCCGCCCGATGGCGGTCCACGCAGAAGGCGTCAGACAGGCTGAGCGCGACCTTGCCGCCGGCCTCCCGGGTCATGCGGGCGGCCTCGTGAAACGCCTTCTTCGCCTCGGGCTGGTCGAAAAGATAGCCTTCGAGGAAGACGATTTTCGCTCCTGCGATCATCTCCTGGCTGAGATCGGCGGCGGTGAAGCCGGTGCCGGCGCCGATGAAGGTGCTCATGGTGCGCTCGCCGTCCGGCGTTACCATGACGAGGCAGCGGCCGGTGCCGATGTCGCCGGGCGGGGTTTCGAAGGCGACGCCGAGGGAGGTGATGTCGTGTCGGAAGACCTCGCCGAACTGGTCGTGGCCGACCTTGCCGATGAAGCCCACCTTGGCCCCAAAGGAGGCGAGGCCTGCGATCGTGTTGGCAACGGAGCCGCCGGAGCGTTCGGTCGCGGGCCCCATATCGCTGTAGAGGGTCTCGATGGCGTCTTCCTCGATGAGCTGCATGAAGCCCTTCTGCAGATCGTGCTTGGTGAGAAAGCGGTCCTCGACCCTGGCGATCACATCGACTACGGCGTTGCCGATGCCCACGACGTCATACTCACGATTCTCCATTCAGCGCGCTCCCTTCCTAAATTGTCGGGTGGAACTGTCGGCTTAGGCTGGCGCCGATAGCAGCCCGCACTATAGTCGCGCGGCCCTACAAAACGGAACTGCTTATGATCAACGCCGCCATCGAAGCCTTCCGCGACCTCCTCACGCCGCCCTTCCGGTCGGTGGCGCTCAAAGTGCTCGGGCTGACGATCCTGCTCCTCGTCCTGCTGATCGTCGGCATCCAAACGGTCTTCGGCTATTACGTCGAATGGCCGGGCTGGGTGGAGGATTCGATCCAGGTGCTGGGCGGCCTCGTCCTGGTGGTCGGCTCCATGTTCCTGATTCCGCCGATCTCCTCGCTGATCGTCGGCCTTTACCTGGATGAGATCGCCGCCGAGGTCGAGAAGCAGCACTATCCGGAGCAGCCGCCGGGGAGGGAGCTCCCGGTCGGGATCTCGATCTGGCTTGCGGTGAAGTTCTTCTTCGTCGTGATCGGCGTGAACATCCTGGTGCTGCTCCTGCTGATCGTGCCGGGCGTGAACCTGGTCGCCTTCTATGTCGGCAACGGATACCTGCTCGGGCGGGAATTCTTCGAGATGGTGGCCATGCGCTACATGCCGGTGGCCGAGGCCAAGGCCTTCAGGAAGCAGAACAATTTCTACGTCTTCCTGTGCGGGCTGCTGATCGCCGGCATCGCCTCTGTGCCGCTCCTGAACCTGCTGACGCCGCTCTTCGCCACCGCCTTCATGGTCCACATCTTCAAGCGGATGGCGATGCGCAAGGAGATCGGTCTGCCGGCGGCCTGAGCGGGCCCGGGTAAGGAAAGGGCCGCACCTCGCGGTGCGGCCCTCGCTTATTCGTCCTTAGGCGCTTCTCCCGCTGCTACTGAAGGCTGGCGGAGCTCTTGCCCTTGTTCTTCAGTTTCGGGATCTCGTACGTCTGATCGATCGGGATGGCGATCATTTCCTTGGCGTCAAGATCGTAATCGTTCAGATCCACCTGGCGCAGAGCCTGGTAATCCTCGGTCTTGAAGAAGTACCGCTTGCCGGTCATGTCGGCGATGGTCGACCACTCGGTGATCTCGTCCACGCCCTGACCTTCGCGCACGAAGCCGGCCGGAATGTCGAAATTGTTGACGATATGCTCAGCCATCCGGACGCCGCTATCGGTATCGGGCTGGACTGCGGCCGACATGGAATACCCAAGGGCGCGGATGAAGCGCGATGGCGGGGTCGGATCGCCGGGCACGCCCAGCATGCCGCTGCCCTGGCCGAAGGACTCGATGGTCTCGCCGTCGACCTTGAGCGGGGGTGCGTTGACCGGGGAAAGCTTCACATAGTTGCGCAGATTGGTCAGGTGCCAGTCAAAGCCGGGGGAGTTGGTCATGACGCCCAGCGGGTTGTCATAGACCTTCAGCACGCCGTCGACCGGCTCGATGACGATGGAGTTCCCTTCCGTGTCATGCAGCGTGTAGTGCAGCGGCAGGGAGGTAATGTTCCCGACCTTGAAGGGCAGCGGGAAGTCGGCGAGCTGTACGTTTGCCAGCGCCTTCTTCACCTCGGCCGTGGTGGCGAAATTGGTCAGGGCCCAGCTCAGGAACTGCCAGGGGCCCATGGCCTTTTCCGCATCGGCCTTATCGGCGGGGACGTAGCCGGCATAGCCCGGGAAATAGAGGATGCCGCCGGTGAGGCCCTTCTCGTTCATGCCGTCGACGATGAACGGCGTGTCCTCCACGTTCATGCCGGTGGCAGCGTATTTGGCCTTCCAGGTCCAGCCGCCTTTGCCCGTCTCGGTGGCCGCCTCGTAAGCGTAGCCACGCGGGACAACGACGATCTCGGAGTTGAGCGGGATGCCGAACTCCATGGTGCGGCCGTAGATCGGATCGCCGTCCTTGGTCTTAATGAGGAAGCTGGTGCAGGCATTCGCGGTTGGGGCGAAGGCCAGCGACGCAGCAGTGGCGACGCACAGCATATTACGGAAGGCAGAAAACATCGAAACTCCTCCGGAAAAGATCAAACGTCCAACTGCGCAAATACTAGGGGAGGAGTCTGAAAATCCTTTTCCGGAGAAGGATTCAAATGTCTCTATTTGACCGTGGGCGGGGGCGTTTTCGGCTTGTAGAGGCAGATATCCTCGATCACGCAGCGCCAGCATTCTGGCTTCCGGGCCTTGCAGATATAGCGCCCGTGCAAGATCAGCCAGTGATGGGCATGGAGCTTGTATTGGTCGGGGACCACCTTCTCCAGGCATAGCTCGACATCGAGGGGCGTCTTGCCCGGTGCGAGCCCGGTGCGGTTGGAGACCCGGAAAATATGCGTGTCGACGGCGAGAGTCGGCTGGCCGAAGGCGACGTTCATGACCACATTGGCGGTCTTGCGGCCGACCCCCGGCAGGGACTCCAGGGCATCCCGGTCCTCGGGCACGTTGCCGCCGTATTCCTCGGTAAGCTTCTTGGCCAGGGCGATGACGTTCTTCGCCTTGCTGCGGAACAGGCCGATGGTCTTGATGGTCTCGATCACCTGCTCCTCGCTGAGCCGCGCCAACTTCTCCGGCGTGTCGGCCAGGGCGAAGAGGGCAGGCGTGGCCTTGTTGACCGAAGCATCCGTGGCCTGGGCTGACAGAACGACGGCGATGAGCAAGGTGAACGGGCTCGAATAGTGGAGCTCGCTCCGCGGGTCGGGATCGATCTCCTGGAACCTGCGGAACATCTCCTCGATCTGCGGCTTTGAAAGACGAGAGCGGTAGGTCTTCGCCCGGCGAGGCTTGGTTTTCTCCGCCGGTTTTTCCGCCTTATGCGGCGCTTTCGCCTCGGTTGAATGCTTTGATTTGGGTTGAACGGCCACGTCTGGTCTTCTACCTAATTTCGGCGAGGAGGCACCCTTCGTGCCCGGCTAAGAGCTATGACAGACGCAAGCCAAGAGCCTCAAGAGGAAACCCGCGCTGACGACGAGAGCCGCTTCAGGGCGCTGCTGACGCCCAACCGGTCGCTCGGGCCGAAGGGTTTTCTCATCCTGATGATCTTCGTATCGGGCGTCAGCTTCGTCGCGGGGCTGGCCTTCTGGATGATGGGCGCCTGGCCGATCATGGGCTTCTTCGGCCTGGACGTGGCGCTGATCTACGTCGCTTTCCGCGCCAGCTACAAGGCGGGGCGGCTGCATGAGACGGTCGAGCTAACGGACGATGCGTTGACGGTGACCCGGGTGCAGCCGTCTGGCCGCAAGCAATCCTGGTCATTCAATCCCTATTGGGTGCGCGTTGCGGTCGAGCCGCGGGTTGGGCGGTGCAGCGAGATGTCCCTGGCAAGCCACGGCGAGAA
>Ga0310345_10005752_pt1 | contig 10933 bp, 9 predicted proteins | sample HC15DNA20500_MG_FD_204667 | JGI IMG/M metagenome (GOLD analysis project Ga0310345, IMG submission 204667) | Marine microbial communities from station ALOHA, North Pacific Subtropical Gyre - HC15-DNA-20-500_MG | ecosystem: Environmental > Aquatic > Marine > Oceanic | place: Pacific Ocean: North...
ATCGCCATCAACAAGATCACCATGCTCATCGACCAGTAGCGCTCGATCAGCGTCGCCATCGAGAGCAATCCCCAGATCAGCACCGGTTCGGAGCACTTCTTTGCCGAGAATCTCGGGATGCAAAGAACCACACCCCACATTGATCCGAGCGCCATCTGGTTGCTCATGCAATACGGAGACCTGGGCTCCTGCTCGACGAAACGCCTCAGGTGCCCAGCCACAGCCAGCACCGCAAGCACAGTCGAGAACCAGCGAGATACCAGCGAGAAACTGTCCCGGCGGAAAGGATTTGAGCAGAGTTTCGAGATATTCAACACCCAGAGCAGGATCGACATCGATCTCTTGCAACGGACTTGGACTCCCGACCATTCTTGAGTGATCTTCGGAAATCAATCTCTCCTGATCTTCGGTAAGCTTGGAGCCGTCCGATGAAATCAACTTGATGCCGTTGAACTCTGGAGGATTGTGAGAGGCGGAGATCACGATACCGAGATCTGCGGAACCTTGGGCAAGGAGCACTGAAACGGCAGGGGTCGGGAGCTCTCCTGCATGAACAGTGGAACAACCGGAACGGCGCAATGCTCCTGCGATGACGCTCTCGATCTCTGGCCCGGTAAGCCGAGTATCTCGCGCCATCAATACTCTCCCGTGAGCGCACCCCTCTCGAGCCAGGTGCGATACGATGGCCTGAGCGAACCTATCGATGGAATCGGTAGAAAGTAGACCTTCTCCCGGGATACCCCGAACTCCGTCAGTACCAAATATCACTTTTGCTCATTCTCTACCGGAGCCTCAGGGGATTGAGCGCTATATAGGATAATCCTCTCCAGTTTCACCTGATCCCGAGAAATCTGTTGCGGGAGACTTCCTTCGAGCCACCTGACCTCCTCGGCAGGTACATTCCGGTTCTCTCCATCGGTGTTGGTCACTTTGACGAGCAAGTAGAACGTCCCCAGCTCGACCCGTTTCTGCCACTCCCGTACCGCTTCTTCCACTCCGGACACCGTAACCTTGATGGTGCGATCTCCTCGGATGTCGAGATCGACTTCTTCATCAACGATGTACCGCACAGAAACCTCAGCCTGCGCCTGAGTTAGATTAGGCTGGAACTCAAGACGTACTTGCACCTCGGAAGGAGAACCACTGGCAATGGTGACCAGTCCGGCTTCATCTCCGACAATCACCAGCTCAACGGTCTGTTCCAGATTGAGCGTAGAAATCCCGTCGATATCGATCTCCTGCGTCAATACGCCAACACTCTCCCCTTCGAGGAGCGATTGAGGTCCTTCGAGAAGAACCACTTTGGGTTCACTTTCGATACCACCCGGATAGAGCACGAATCCAGGACCAGGTGTCCCAGATATCATCGGTTTGACTTCCCTCTCCACTTTCACCACGGGATCAACGACGACGTTCAGGGAAGAAGGGTCAATCGACTGGATCGAAAGTCCCGAGGGCAGATCAAAAGGGTCACCGGTTCCTAGAATGAGACGCCCGCTGCGCTCGGCCCGGATGGTCCCGGACAGAAGCGGTGTAGATTCCTGATATCGGGTGAGCACGTTCCGAGGTCCAGAAATGGAAATTCGAACACGACCGCTGAATCGATCTCCTACTTGCCCAACGAATCTCGTTTGTGCAATCTCCTGCTTCACCACCACCTGATTGTCACTGAGGGGTATCACGCTGATCTCGCCCTCGATGACCGTTTCATGACCCGTATTACCAAAGGCAAACGCCCACACCACAACAGCAAGCACCAAGCTGGTAAATTTATTGCGCGCATTACCGATGAAAAACTCGATGACGCGTACCTTCAGCGGGATCTTCATGCTGCCTCCCCGCCACCAGTTGATTTCTCTTCCTTCAATTCGGACTTTTCTTCGACTGCCTCATCGGTTTTCGTGTAGTAGCTTCTCAACTTGTGTGCCAGCTGCTCACGGTCCAGATCTCGATGGACTTCTCCGCGAACGCAGAGAGAGATCATTCCGCTCTCCTCGCTGACGACCACCGTCACAGCATCCGACTCCTCGGTCAGCCCCACTGCGGCACGATGTCGAGTGCCTGCCCACGACCCCAGTTGCTCGTTCTCAGACAGAGGCAGTAAACAACCGGCAGCTGCAATTCTGCCCTTCTGGATAACGACTGCCCCGTCATGAAGAGCTGTCCCTGGATAAAAGATGGTCGCCAGAATCTCGGAGGAGACTTCAGCATCGAGGATGGTACCGCGATCGACCCACGGATTGAGTGATTGGTCCCTCTCGATGGCAAAGAGTGCACCGACCCTGCTCTTGGAAAGAGAGAAGCAAGCACGAACCAAAACCACCACCAGCTCTTGTTCATCACGAACCAGTTCTCCGAAGATCGGTGCTTGGCTGAGACGAACCAGTCCGCGTCGCAATTCCGGGTGGAGAATGACGATGATCGCGGTGAAGGCCGCCGGAGTGACGAGATCAACCAGATATCCGATCCGATCCAGATCGAGGTAATTGACCACCAGGCGCGTCACCACCACGGTGAGAATCACGGTGAGTGCCAGTCCTTTGAGAACTCCTGCCCCACGAGTCCCCTCACAGAACACGATGAACCAGTAGATCAACAGGTAGATGACGGCAACCTCGAAGAAAACCCGCCAAGGATCGATAGCCTCTACAGCGGTCCAGATTGCCTCAAACTCGTTCAACTCTTTCCTCCCTCGACGAGGACCGGATCCTCGATCGCTGCCAGTGCAGACAGGTACGTAACAGTCTCTGCAACATCATGCACCCGAACCCACTCCACCCCCACCGAACGGGCTCTACTGACAAACGCCAGTGAAGCCGGCAGTCGATTCTCAGGCGGGGAATCGTCGAAAGCACCCGTAAAGGATTTTCGCGATGCCCCGATGAGGAGCGAAACACCCAGGGAACGAAACTCTTCAAGCCCCCTGCCGATCTCGTAGTTATCAACGAGACTTTTGCCAAAACCTAGCCCAGGGTCGGCGATGATATTCTCCCTGGGAATCCCGACCGACACGCAATAGTCGATCCGCTGGCAAAGAAACTCTCGAATCTCCGCGATGACATGGCTGTATCGTGGCTTTTCTTGCATCGTCAGGGGAACCCCCTGGCGATGCATCAGAATTACCTTTAACCGCTCGGAAGCGATCACTGCCGCAAGTTCAGGATCATCCACCAGCGCCGATGTATCGTTAACGATGGTGGCTCCCAGAGCAGCGGCAGCTCGTGCCACCTGGGATCTACGGGTATCGATACTGACGGGGACAGCAATCTTCCCTCTGACGGCTTCCAGTACAGGAACCACCCTGGAGAGCTCTTCCTCCAGCGACACTTCCAGAGATCCCGGCCTGGTCGACTCTCCTCCGATGTCGATGGCATCGGCGCCCTGACGAACCATTTCCAGAGCACGCTCCAGTGCGCACTCAACATCCATCCAGCATCCCCCATCACTGAAGGAATCTGGCGTCACGTTCAGAATGCCGAGTACCTTCGGAGTCACGGTATTCTTCCTATCGGCGGGAACAGGGACACGTCCCGCTCACCGCTTCTCGTCGTACCAGGGTTCCAGTTCTGCCACCAGTCGACGGGCAATCTCCCCAACCGCTTCTGCTCGCGCATCTTCGATGCTCTCCCCCGCAGAACCAGAGAAGGATGCCATATCCTCAACCACTCGCTCGAGGAGCAAGCGTTGATCCCTCGTCCTGATCAGGCTGAGTGCAACTCGAACGACAATCCCAACCTCTTGTATCGCACCTTCGGATCCTTCGACGAGAACGCCTTGCCGGAAATCTAATACGGTTCCACGTAACACCGCATCGGCAGACTGCTCGGAAACCAGGTGAGCCTCAGTGCGCAATTGCAATTCCCGCTTCACGGCTCGAGTCAGATCGAACTCGATATCCCTTCGGAATGGAATGGTCTCGTTGCGGAACACCGGAACGGAAATTTTCTGAACTCCCCGAGGCAAGCGATACCCTGGAGAGTAGCCACAACCGATTATCCAGCACACGAGAAGCAGCAGCGCCAGAAAACGCTTCATGACTTCTCCTTATTTTCCGCGAAGATTTCCCGCAGCATCTGCTCTGCCTGAAGCGCTTCCTTGCTGGCAGGCACCTCCAGGATGATCTTTTCCAGGTAGATGCGAGCGGATTCGAGCTTATCGACACGGATATAGAAGTTCGCGACCAGCAATCTCCGGCGCGCCCTCAATATCTGAATCTCCTGTAGAGCACTCCTGGCTCGCTGTGCATCGTCCTGGTTCGGGTACAGACGTAGATACCTCCGGTAGTGCCTTTCAGCATCCGAGAGCGGCCCTAGATCGTACTCGACACCTTTAATTTGCGAGAGAAATGCATCCGCAATGAGGATCTGTGCAGGAGCTGCCCAGCTACTGTTGGGATATTCACGAAGAAGTCTTCCGAAAAGACGCTCCGCCTCCTTCGGTTGTTTGTCCTTCAAGTACCAGCTAGCGCAATGATATATGGCATCGTCACTGAACGGTTGGAACGGGTAACGTTCCACCAGATCACTGAGGACATTGAGTCCCTTTCTCTCGGCACTCACCTCAAGACCCAGTAATCGGCGAGTCGCACCGTTGAGGTAAGCGATCCCTATCTCGTAACGAATTTCCAGAGTCCGTTGCAGCGTGCCGGAACCTGGATCCGAATCGAAGATCTCTTCGGTCACTCGCAACGCTTCAGCATTGTTTCGGACAGCTCTTAATGACTCTGCCAGTCCGAGCCGGATCCTCGCAAGCAGTGGTCCAGGGGTAGGAGTTCTATCGTCGCCATAGAGAGCAATCTCAAGCGAATCTTCGTAGAGGGTCACCGCGTCAGCATGGCGACCCTCTTCCAGCGCATCTCGCGCCTGGATCAAAAGGTCTGCAAGAGGATCACCACCCGAGAGGGTAGTCACCACCAGGATCAGAACGAGACAGCTGGACAACTCGGGGCTCCCCTTCCCGCTACGATGCCACCCCTGCGGGGAGACTTCACACGCGCAAGTATCTTAGCGACCTGGGCGGACGCTCCAAGTGATGCAACAGAAGCGACTTCAGAAGATTCCAGGCCGCATCCACTTCCCGAGGTGGAACCTCCCAGGAAGGCACTAGACCCCATTCTCGGCCCGAATCGGCGGCCAGATAGGCCCTGACACGGGGATCGATGAACTGGCCTTCGGTCGAACCGGCACAGAAACTACAGATCAGGCCAGAGGGTATCCCCAGATAGGCCCCCGTATCGATCTCCCGTTCGCACTCGCTACAACAATCCCAACGGGGAAGTACACCACCGGCGTGGAGGGCCGATTGTAGAAAGCGATTCCTGAGACGACGACGACCTTGACCGTGCTCCAGTAACTTCAGGTACTGGAGGACCTCGCGCAACAGATCGGGGTGAGGATCCCCCGGAGAAAAGAAGTTCCGAAGCACATCGAGGACAAAGGTGGCATCGAGCCAGGAGGGTAAATCTCGTCGAAGATGGTCAAATCCCTCCACCAACTGAGCTTCAGTCGCTAGATGCAGATCGGTTCCCCGCGCCCGATAGTTGAGGTCATACCAGCCAGCAAGATCGAAGGGCGAGGGAAATGCAGAGGAAGCGCGAGCTGGCCGACGAGATCCCTTCGCCAGCATATCGAGGATACCTTGATCACGGGTAAAAACTCGGATGACCTGGGAGGTTTCTGAGAAGTCGGTAGAGCGAAGAACGAGGGCCCTGGTCCGGAAGACCCCTTTCATCTACGAACCGTTCCTGTGAGAACCTTGAACTTTGGCACGGACACGCTTGATCTTCCGGTCGTCTGCTCTCGTGACCCGAAACAAAATGTGTTTCGTTCCCAGTTCTTCCCCTTCACGAGGAATATGACCGAGAGCCGAGAATAGAAAACCAGCAACCGTTTCGTAGTCGTCACTCTCTGGAATAAGATCTCCCAGGGATCTGTTCACATCCATGATGCTGGTTCTACCGTCCAGATCCCATGTCATCTCATCAATCTTACGGATCTGATCCCTGCCCGCAGTGTCATATTCATCTTCGATCTCTCCGACGATCTCCTCGAGGATATCCTCGATGGTGACCAGACCCGATGTGCCACCGTATTCATCCAACACCACTGCAATATGAAATCTCTCGGCTCTGAACTCTCCCAATAGCTCTTTCAATTCCTTCGTTTCAGGAACGAAATGTATCTTCCGTACCACCTTCTCGATCCTCAGGTTCCGTAGCCCCTCATCGGCAGCATGGCGGAGTAAATCCTTGACGTAGAGCACTCCGATGATCTCGTCCACGTCCTTGCGATAAATCGGAATCCTTGAGTGACCGCAGGCGATAGCCTTGGGAATGGCGTCCTCAACGGTGTCAGAGGCCTCGAAACAAACCATGTCGGTTCTAGGAGTCATCACCTCAACCACTTCAGCATCGCGAAACTGCAATACTGATTCGATCATCGACTTCTCACCCTGCTCCAGCAGGCCTTCCCGCTCTCCAAGCTCCACTGCAGCGCGAATGCCTGCTTCAGCAAGATCCTGATCGCTACGATCCGCCCGACCTCCGATCAGGCGAAGTAGAGCACGCCGGACACCACGAAATGATGCCGTCAGCGGTGACAGCAGCTTCTCTACCGCATCCAGGGCCGGAAGCACACGTACGAAGATTCGGTCGCCAACCCACATCGAAATCGCTTCGGGAATCAACTCAAGAACGATGAGTCCGATGAATACCAGTTCGATGGCAAGCCAGATCGGCCACCATTGTGCCAACTGGGAACCAAGATCCGATCCCAGATACCAACCCACTCCTTGAGCTCGCATCAGAGCCATGGAAGAAAACCAGGTGCCACGAAGCAGGTACTGAACCATCAAGAGCATCACATCGATGCGACGGATCCGTTCTGGTTCATCCGATTCGCCATTCTCTTGGAAAAACTCGTGGTAGTAACCCGAAGATGTAGTGCGACAACATCTCCGCACCACGGAAGCGAGAAACGCGAGCAGTAACGCGACCCATGCAACTGAACTCAGGACTTCTGCTGATGGCAAATTCAAAGGACCATTCCTTCCCTCAACGAGGAAGGTGACGGTTCAGGACCTTCGTCTCCGCTTAACGCAGAATCTTCGTTATCATTCGGCAATCTCGTACCTCCAAGTAGTTCATCTGTCATAGAGTGGTAGATATCCCAGTGGCAATTCTAGTATCAGGAGCGCCATCGCTGTTCCGTATTCATCTCCAAAACGACTCTCCCACGAGCCCTCATCCTTCTGCAACTCCAGAACACGTGGCCACACCGATTCACTCCATCGCTTCCAGATAGCTCCCCGCGATTGCTGAAGAACCTGACCGGCGTAAAAGTTACCGTAGTAAGGGAAATTCGTGGCAGCCCTGAAGGCACTCTTGCGACTCCGCTCGGCTTTTTCGATGGACCGTCGCAAGTACTCCATCCCTTTCTGTCGCTCCTCCAACGCATATTCCCCGGCAGCATCCATGGTCGAGAGAGAAGCGGCTGTAATTTCAAAGGAGGTTCGGTTTGTAGATCTCGTCAGGGAGTAGCGAAACGAACCGTCATCGGTGCAACACTTCTTCAGGTAGTCCACCGCCCTGGCAATCGGTTCCGCAGGTACTGCGAATCCTGAATCTTTTGCGGCTCTCAGGGACTGCAAGCAACACACTGTCAGAGATGCCTCATCGAGCGGGTCAGTCGGCTCGTACCCCCAACCTCCCTGGTTCGTCTGGCAGGAGAGGATCAGATCGATCCCGGAACGAATCACCTTCCTCAATTGATCTTCGCGTTGCGGCGTCGGTAACTGCCCCACCACTTGAGAGAGGAACAGGATGGCATAGGTGTGCCCATGCATCTTGGAACGAGTCTCACCTCGATCCTTGAGGTATCCACGCTCATCGGACCTGACAGGAGAGATCAGGTAATCGACTGCTCTCTCCAGAGCAGCACCTTCTTTTCCAACGCCATACTCCACTCCGCCGCCCAGTAGCGCCATCCCCGAAAGGGATGTCACCGCCACCGGGAATGCACTGGAGAAAGCTCCAACACCATTCTGCTGTTCTACGAGGAAGCCAATACCACGCTGGATGGCGAGTTCACTGCGGGAATCATGAGGAGCCCCAAGGGCAACCGTCTGAGCACTCTTGGCCGACCGCTGCTCGTCATCGAACAAGGGCGAATGGGAGCAGAGGGAAGCCAAACAGAGCGCCGGAAAAAGGAACACGAATCCCCACAAAGCCAATGGCATACCGACTCGTGCCCAGCACGATGACGATACCGACCTACTCGGAGGTTCCTCGGGCGGCGATTCTATAGGTTCAGGGTGAGCGTCATCATTCAACGTGGGGATTGCTCCGGTAGTTTGCGGAAGTAGTCCTCAAGTAATATGCGGTACTTCTCTGGCAATTTACGGCGCCCGTTATCGTACATTCGCTGAATCACGGTCTTCGGTAGCCGCCCCCAACGCCCTCTTCCCTGCTGATCACGCAGATCTCCGACCTTCTCATCCGGTAGCTCTCCGTCAGCAGTGCGGTCATTGCGTACCTGGTCGGAACCGTCGGGATTCTTGGCAGACTCTGGCTTGCCCTTGGCCTGGGATGACGAGTCCTTCTGCTGACCCTTGTCTTCCTGGGAACGACTCTGACGTTGGCGACTGGCCTGCTGCTGATCACGACCCGAAGCACCTTGCTGTTGTGCTTGCTGAGGATTCCCCGACGGGGAACCACCGCCATTGGGTCACGTCCCGGTGAGTCTCTGAACTTCAGTGATGAGCTCGTCGATACGACTGAGCGTTTGCTGCTGAACTGACTGGTTCTGTTCTCCCGTGTCATCATCGTCGAGTAGCTCTTCGATCTCCTTCATGTTGCGAGAGATCTCATCGATCAAGCCTTCCACTTTTCCGAGCGGATTGGCTGTATCGAGAATATCGAGAGGATCCACATCGATGGGGTTATCGTCGAGCAACCGCTTGAGAGGATCCTCTTCATCATCGTCTGGAGCATCTATTGCCGGCTGATCAGGAGTGTCCGCTCCGATCTCCGGTGATCCTGGTCGGACATCCGGTCGGATACCTTCGAGGTCAGCTTCCTGAGCCTGGGCCGGTATGCACAGCGCCCACAGCAGGAGCAAAGAAATCTGAACGGTAGCGATTCGCATCGGAACTCTCTTTCCTTCGCACAGGTTCGCCCGTGGGAAGATCTTCATCGGGCCTATCCGTACCAAAACGGCTGTTACAGAACTCGAGATGAAGTGCGGCCAACGACCACCCATCTAGTATACCCCGAATCTTTGCAGGATGTATCGAGCATCACCCTCCCCCCTCTCCGTCCTTATCGGGTCCAGAATCACCGGGATCTGGGCCTTCCGGAGCCTCATTAACCGTCGGAGGTTGCATCTGACGCTGGAGATCGGAAGCGATTTGTTCGGTAAGCTCGATGATGCTTCCCTGGCGCTGAACCAGTCGCTCCAGCAGCCTCTCCTCCAGAGGATTGAGTTCCTCGCCTTCTTCACGTCGCTCATCGAGACGACGAGTACGGCGCAGGACTTCCTCCTGCATCCGTTTCAGGGCCAGCAACTCAGCCGCTGGAGGGACCAACTGGGTCTGCGCTGCCTGCTGTTGTTGCTGCTGTTGCTGCTGCTGCTGTTGCTGCTGTTGCTGTTGATTTCTTCTCCTCAATTCCTCCTCGAGAGAATCTCGCAACCTGCGCAACGAATCGAGGGCCTCAGAAAGAAGTAGTTGGGTGTCGAGTCCCGGATCATTCCTCGGACTCAAACCCTCACGAGCTTCGGCAAGATCGGCCAGAAGATCACGAATGATGTAGGAGAAAACCCGGACTTTTTGCGCTTCGAGCGCTTCCAAAACCTCGTTGCCCGAGTTCTCGACATCGGAAACTTGACCGGAGAGACGGCGCATCCGGGCACGTTGCGCCCGTCCCGGACGCCCGTCACCCACTGTCTCTGCGATGGTACGGGTCTCCGACAGAATTGAATCGATCTGGTCCGACATGTCGGTGATGGTTCCGATGAGATCGATCAGTTGCTGCTCCACCTTGAGATCAGCGAGTTCCCGTTCTTCCTCTTGCAGTCGCTGTTGTTCCTGCTCGAGTTGTTCCAGCGCTTCATCTTGTTGCTGACGTGCAGACGAAGCATCTCCGCGTTCCAGGCTTTCGGAGGCCCGATCCATACTTTCGGAGGCACCCTGTAGTCCTTCCGCAGCGGAAGGATCTTCCTCGGCGAACTCCTCGGCTCTATTTCTCGTTAATCTCTCCAGTTCATCTTGTTCGCCGGAGAGCTCGGGAGTGGCTTCCTGCTGACGCTTCAATCGCTCCAGAGCATCTTCGTTCGATCCCTGAAGGGCCTCTTCTGCTCTTTCCAGAGCGGTCTCGGCAGCTTGCTGAGCAGACTCTGCCGCTTGACCACCACTCATCTGTTCAGCAGCGCTCTCCATTGCGGAGCGAGCACTGCGCAAAGCTCGACGAGCGTCCCCCACCTTTTTACGAAGTTTCTCATCTTCCTCGGGAGACAGACTCTGCTGGCCCTTGGAAAGTTTCTTTTCCAGCCGGTCCAGTTCTTCCTCCAGTTCGCGTGTCAACTCGGCAAGGCGTTGCTGACGATTGGAGGGGCGATTCTCATCGGATCGCTCGGCTAGCGAGGAGAGACTTTCTGCAGCCTCCTGTGCTCGTTCGGCAGCCTCCTGAACCTGTTCGATTCGTTCCCTTTCCGACGACGCAGAAGATTCCTCGCCCTGCTCACCGGGCTGCTGCTGAGAAGACTGCTCGCCAGACTGCTGGCCGGACTGTTGACCGGACTGCTCGCCAGACTGTTCGCCGGACTGCTGGCCGGACTGTTCGCCAGACTGTTCGCCGGACTGTTCGCCGGACTGTTGACCGGACTGTTGACCGGACTGTTGACCGGACTGCTGGCCGGACTGTTCGCCAGACTGCTGG
>Ga0310345_10005753_pt1 | contig 10932 bp, 5 predicted proteins | sample HC15DNA20500_MG_FD_204667 | JGI IMG/M metagenome (GOLD analysis project Ga0310345, IMG submission 204667) | Marine microbial communities from station ALOHA, North Pacific Subtropical Gyre - HC15-DNA-20-500_MG | ecosystem: Environmental > Aquatic > Marine > Oceanic | place: Pacific Ocean: North...
CCAGAGCGGCCAGGAACTGCACGCGTACAACGTGCTCGAGGACAACCTCAAGATCATCGCGTTCGAGCCGCACCTGCATGCGCCGGGCGACCGCATGTGCCTGGAGGCGATCTGGAAACAACACATCGAGACACTGAGCTGCGTGGGCTACGACCATAACTGGGTGCGCACGTACTCCTTCGCGGAGAACTACGAGCCGCTGCTGCCGAAGGGGACGGTACTGCACATCACGGGCTACATGAACAACACCGAGTCCAACTCCAACGTCCCCGATACCAGGAACTGGCAGGGCTCGGGCAATCGCTCGGTCGCGAACATGTTCATCGACCTGGGCATCCAATTGAGGCTGAGCGACGAGGACTTCGTGCGCGAGATGGCGAAGCGACGCGAAGTACTCGACCTCGACGTGAATGATCACGTGATCGGCTGTCCGCTCTGCATGGCGGAGATCCCGGTGCTGCCGGACATCGAGGAAGAGGAGGGTGGCGAGCCGATCGTGGTCTCGGACGTCGAGGTGAGTTCCGCTGCGGAGTTCCTGGGCACATGGACCCTGCCCCTGGAGAGTCCCCAGGGCACGTTCAACATCGGCCTCGAGTTCTCGGAGGGAGACGACGGGATGCTCGCTGCGTCGGTCAACCCGCCCACGAGCCCGCCCCAGGACGCGTCGAGCATTCGCCGGTCCGATGATGGCCTCGTTCTGGAATTCACGCTGACCGCGTTTGGCTCGTCCATACCTGCCACCGTCACGCTGACATCAGCGGACGAGGCTGACACCATGAACGCAGTAGTGGACCTGGCCGGGTTCTCCCTTTCTGGAACGGCGACCAGGGAGGGTGGATGATGGGGCGGTTCGCGGTCCTGCTGCTCGCGGCGGTCTCGATCTCGATCCCTGACGGGGCCGATGCTCAGAGACACACGTATACGAAGGGCCAGCCGCTCTACCCCGCCTACGAGGGCTGGGAGCAGAACGAGGACGGCTCGATCGATATGCTCTTCGGCTACATGAACCAGAACTGGGAGCAGCAGCTCGACGTTCCAGTCGGAGCCGACAACCAGTTCTCGCCGGGTACCGCGGACCAGGGTCAGCCCACGCATTTCCTTCCGCGACGGAACCGCTTCGTCTTCAAGGTGCGGCTTCCGTCCGACTTCGAGGATGACGACGAGCTCGTGTGGACGCTGCGGGCGAACGGTCATGAGTTCAAAGCGTATGGCTCACTCCGTAAAGATCTCTTCGTCGACAACGTCGTGATCATGTCCGAGACCGGCGCATTGGGGGCGGGAAGCAGCAACCCGGAGATCCGGGCGAACGTGCCGCCTGCGGTCGAGTTGCAAGGAGGGATGGAGCGGAGCGTGCGCCCGGGCGAGACGCTCAGGCTCGAGGCGATCGTTATCGATGACGGCCAGCCGAATCGATCGTCGCTCGTGCTCTCCGGGGGGGGCAGTTCGGACGACGAAGACGACGAAGACGACGCTCAGGAAGAAGACGAGGCAGCAGCGCCAGAAGAAGAAGAGGAGGAGGACGCGGGGCCCACACCCAGGGAGCTCTTGGCGCGGGCCCTCAGCCGCTCGACGGCGACCGTAACGGTGAGCAAGAGGTCTGGGCTGCACTTCACATGGTTCGTGTACCGGGGCCCCGAGCAGGGCGTCGAGTTCGATCCGCCCCAGATCAAGCCATGGGAAGACACGCGGCCCTTCGCCAACTCGCCGTGGGCGGTCGCGTGGGCCGCTCCTGAGGCGCCGGAAAACGGACGGTGGGTGAGTGAGGTCACGTTTACTCAGCCGGGGACTTATGTGCTCCGGGGTCGGGCGGACGATGGAGGATTATTTTCGGACGTCGAGGTCATGGTCGTTGTGCGGGCGGCAGTGTCCTGACGCCAGCTATGCCGCCGATTCCCGTCCGGGTACCACGACGGAGATCTTCGAGGTCGCGGCTCGCCTCGCTCAACACGGGGTCCTGAAGGGAGTCGTAAATATCGAGGTGTCCGTATTCGGCATCCGAGACTTCGTGCTGACAGTTGAGTCGAGTCGGGAGCCTTTGTCTGATACGAGTTTCTTGGATTGAGGCGCTTTGCGCTCCGGCTTCGGGCCTCCTCCGGAGCGGTAGGGCTATCGAGCCCCCCCGGCCTGATCCTGGTAGAGCCGGAGCGCTTCCTCGAACGTGGCGAGGACTTCGTCCCTGTGGGCCGGGTCGTCCCAGCGATCCATCCTCCGGAGATCGCTCAGCGTCTCCTCGATCCAGGCCACGAAGAACGCCGCGTCCTCGCTCGAGCGGATCGGCTCGCCGTCGGCGATCACGAACACCGGGTTCGTGTGCGCGAACAGGTAGCTGTCCATGGCGCCGTGCTGCGGCGGGCCGAGCGTGCGCGCCGCGATCCACACGCTGCTGTCGATAGGGACCTCGACTTCCACGTCGAACGACTTGCCGTCTCCGGTGGCTTCGAACGTGTGCGTGATCTCCCCGTTCTGGACGATCTCGAGCGTGTGCATCTCGAACAGTGACCGGGCCGTGACGGCGACGGAGACCGTCTCGCCTCCCGAGACCGGCAGCTCTTCGCCCATCCCCCGCCCCTCGACGTCGAGAGTGAGGATTGGTCCGCTGGTCACGAACGCCCGGCCGGCCGCCATCGCGTCGGCCCACTCATCGTAGTCGAGCGTCTCGCTGCCGGTGTAGACGTATGAGCGCGTCGTCCCGACCGCCGGGTGCCTCCAGATGTCGCTCATGGCATCGGTGCCTGCTGTAGCCGGGATTCGCGAGCCGGTGTTGAGGAGCCGGTACCAGATCTCGGCTGTCCCGAGCTCGTCGCTCCAGATGCAGGCGACGTCGACGAAGTCCGCCAGACCGAGGATAGCGTCGACGGGCAGCTCGCGTGCTCCGCTCGGTCGTGCGGGGTCGGGCGCGCGGTGGCTCAGCCCGAATGGGTGGACGTAGCCACCGATCCCGCCCTGCTCGTGCACGTGCTCGAGCACCGCGGCGTTCGTCGGGTACAGCTCGCGATAAGCCGTCCCTTCGTAGCCGACGTAGAACGGCGTCACCAGCGAGACGAGGTTCAGCAGCGCCATGTGCGCGAAGAAGTTTGGCCGGTACTCCTCGTTGTAGTAGACGATCGTCCGCTCGTCTCCGTGGGGGTGCGGGTGGCCGAGGAAGTGCTCGAGATCCTCGACCCGACTGTTGGCCCAGTAGTTCGCGATCATCCCGTTGGCGACGTTGAGGTCTTCGGCCAGGGCCTTGTTCCGGAGATCGAGCGGCGTGATGCGCTCGTGGCCTCCGTAGTTGGGGTGGATGTGGTTGTCGCCGGAGTACCAGCCGTTCGCGGCCATGTCGATCCAGCGATCGAGCTGGACCTCGACCGTCGTCCACTCGCCCGCCCGCACGTCGACCTGATGCGTCTCGGGCTCGTACTCGAATCCGCGCCACACTTCGAGCTCGGCGTCGCCCACGGGGAGCGTGACCGCGAAGCTGCCGTCGGTGTGGAAGTAGTAGTCGTCACCGGCCGCGCTCAGGACGCGCGGGAAGCTCCCGCGCGGGAAGTAGCTGCGCCCGTCGGCGGCGATGAGGTAGATGCGTGACGGAAGCAGACGCCCGTCCGCGCCGCTGACCCGAACCCGCACCTGCCCCACCGGCTCGGACCATGCGTACTCCTCGATCCGAATGCGGCGGGGCACGCCCCCGCCGCGCCCCACGGTGTACAGCTCGAAGCCCATTCCCTGGTCGGTGGTTCGCTCCTCTCCGGGTCGTCCACCGTTTCGCGAGTACACGAGCCGCTCGCCGTCTGGGGACCAGGAGGGGAAGTACTCGTCGCTCGGCGAATGCGTGAGCCGCACCTGCTGGATGCCGGGGCTGGAGCGGTCCTGCGCCGCCCGCGCCTGAGCGGTCGGGACCTGATAGATATCGTTGGTGCCCGAAGCGTCAGTGATGTAGGCGACCGATCCTCCGTGGGGAGCGACGACCGGCGAGGCCTGATAGTTGGTCTCGATCCGGATCAGAAGGCTCGCCTCTCCCGTGGCCGCGCTCCAGCGCCACAGGGACCCCGATCCCAAGGCCGCTTCGCCGCGCTTGGAGACGAAGACGATGTCGCCCGTGTCACCAATCCAGTCGCCCACCATGTCCTGTGCGCGGGGGTCGGCGATCACCGCCTCCGCGGATCCGCGCCTGAGGTCGTACGCCCACAGGTCGAAGGTGCCGTCGCGACCGGTCGTGAACAGGATACGTGCCCCATCCGGCGAGAACCGCGGCCTGAGGTCGAGGTGCAGATTCTCCGTCAGACGGCGCTCGACACCACTCTCGAGATCGACGAGGTAGATGTCGAAATTCAGGTCCACGTCGGCGGCGAATGCGATCGATCGACCGTCGGGCGACCAGCTCGGCTGCGAGTGGTACCCCGGCCCGGAGGTCAGCTGGCGCGCCACGCCCCCTTCGACCGCCACCAGCCAAATGCGGCCCTGATACGCGAACGCGATCGACGCACCGTCCGGCGCCCAGGCCGGATAGGTCGGGGAGGCCGTCACGGGCGGGGGGAAGTAGGCCTCCATGTACATCTTGCTCGCCCCGCCCCCGCTGCTCATCGAGGGATATCCTCCGGGAAACGAGCTCGGATACTCGCGCTGCTGCGCCGACGCGGGCGCCGCGACGAGGACGAAGCTCACGAGGAGCGGGGCCATCGATTTCATGCTCAACCTCCGGGCGGTTAGGCGAAGGGAAGGCAATAGTGTGCCGAAGCCTCCGGTTGCCGCCAGAGGCGGTGGTGGCGATCGGCATCAGGTGCGACCATCCGCTCCCGATGGGGTTGCCGTTTGTGTTGTCGTAGGATCTCGCGCTGCGCTGACCTGCGGCGCATCTTAAGCCCATGAGCGATCCCATTACCCGCCTGAACGCAGCCCTTGAAAGCCGCTACTGCATCGGAGCCGAGACCGTATCGACGACGTGGGTTCGCGCCTTTTTCTCGTGTGTGCTCGCGCTCGCGACCGCGGCGTGCGTCGCTCCCAGAGAGGCTGCGCAGCAGGACCAGGCAGTCGAGGCCGACCACTTCGTGCCCTCGCGGCCGGAGACCGTGAGTTGGGGCTGGTATCCGATCGACAAAGAACCCGTTGTGACCATCCAGTCCGGCGAGACGGTTCGCATCAACACGCTGACGCACGCGGGGGCGACCCAGCGTGAGGAGCCCGGCGCCTACCTCACCGGACTCGGCATCCCACGTGATGAGATCCTGCAGGACGTCTTGGACTTCTGGGCCTCGAGAGACGGGCGTCCGCGAGAGGGCCGTAGCGGCCACGTCATCACGGGCCCCGTTTACGTCGAGGGCGCCGAGCCCGGCGACATGCTGGAAGTGCAGATTCTGGACATCCAGACGCGCGTGCCCTGGGGCATCAACAACACGAGTGCCAGGGGTGGCGTGTTCTCGCAGGACTATCCCGGCTTCGACGACGACGACCCGGAGCTCGACATCGCCCAGAGACGACACGTGATTCGGACCGGCGAGGTCGATGGGCGGGAGGTCGCGTTCTTCTCGCCGGATATCCAGGTGCCGCTCGCGCCGTTCATGGGAATCGTCGCGGTCGCGCCTGATCCTGTTGTGGGCGAGCCCGGCGTGTCCGTCCCGGGTGTGCAGAGCTCCCGTCCGCCGGGAGCCTTCGGCGGCAATCTCGACGTCAAGGACCTCACCGCCGGAACGACAGTCTACCTGCCGGTCTTTCATCCGGGCGCGCTTTTCTACGTGGGCGATCCGCACGGAGCACAGGGGGACGGGGAGGTGAGCGGCACCGCGATCGAGCAGTCGCTGACAGCCACGTTCCGCTTCGTCGTCCACAAGGATGTGAGCATCTCGGGACCGCGCGCCGAGAACGACACCCACTACCTCATCATGGGAATCGACCTTGATCTTGACCGCGCAACGCGACACGCTACGTGGGAGGTCGTCGACTTTCTGGTGACCGAGAAGGGGCTCTCCCCGGCAAAGGCACTCTCGCTTGCCAGCGTCGCTGTCGACTTCCGCGTCAGCGAGGTTGTCGATCTGACTCAAGTGGTCACCGGGTTCATACCGAAGAGCATCTTCCTGCGGTAGGGGCGGCCACGTGTTTGTCGGCGCCGGTTTCGCACCGACCTACTCCGACTCCAGGCGCTACTGACCCTGAGCGGGCCCATCCTGGGACAGGGAAGGGGTATGCTGCCCTGAGGCGTGCCTCCGACGACTAAGCGACGAGGCCATGACTACGACCATGACGAAGCGAGGAGTTATGACGGGCTATCTGTCCCGGGCCGGCGGTGTGTCCGCCTTGACCCTGGCCGTAGCGATCGCAGCGGCGGCCACCCCCCTGTTGTCGCCGACTTCGGTGAGGGCACAGCCGACTTCGGTGAGGGCACAAGTGCGTAGGAGGATCGTGAGCTAGAGAGCTGCCGCGGGGGCTCAGCGCCGAAGCTCCTTTATCCGAATCCCCCTCCATTGCACTCCGAGCCCGACGTTCTCATCAGAGACTGAATGAACCTGTAGCGCGATGAATCCGCGCGGCGTGAGCGGGTCGATGAGGTCAGTGACGAGTACTCCGTTCACCCACGTACGAATGTGGTCTCCGCGCGCCTCGATGCGGAAGTGATTCCATTCGTCCTGCCGGAAGGCATCCTGCTCCGTGGGACGTCCGTCCAACGGAAAGAGCCATCCGCGGCGCGCCTCATCGTAGAGTCCGCCGGTCCATTTCCGGTCCGACGGGTCGATCTCGACTTGATACCCGTGAACCCGACCGTCTCGATACTCGGGGAGGCTGTGGCTCCTGATCTGGACACCCGAGTTCATGTCCCGATCCACGAGAAACTCCAACTCCAGGATGAAGTCGGAGAATTCTCGATCCGTGGCGAGGAAGCTGTTGGGTGAGCCCGCGACCGACGTCCCGATAATCCGGCCATCACGAGCTTCGTAGGTGGCGGTTCCGTTCAGCACGCTCCACCCCACGAGCGACTCGCCATCGAAGAGTGACGTCCAACCCGACTCGGAGGCACGCAATAGTTCGGCCGAATAGGGTTCGGCGCGGGCGCCCTGCGCGCTTCGCACCTCGCGGACGAACTCCGCCGAGACACCACTCGCCTGATTCCCCCATGCGTTACGGACGTAGGTGAGCACGTCGGCGATCTGTTCGTCCGTGACCGCCGTGGACCGGATGCCGGGCATGACGCCCGAGATGTGCGGTACATCGTACATCGTGCCATCGACCGGTACGGGACCACTCATTCCATCGAGGACGAGGCGAACGAGCGGGTCCGGGTCCTGCAGGGCCCATTGCGACCGGACGAGTGGGGGTGCCATTGCCGGAAGTCCCATTCCGTCGTTGCCGTGGCACGTGCCGCAGTACTCCGAATACACCACCGTGCCGGCTGCGAACTGAGGCGCCAGTTCGGCCGGGAGGGGCCGTTCGGCGGCCGGAGTCGCGAGCGCGAGTCCCGCAGCCGCTGTGGCTGCGCGAACCAGCCGCCCTTCCTCGACCCGCGACTGCGCGGCAAACTGGACGAACGCCGCTTCGCGGTCTTCGAGCGCTCCAACGATGCCGTCGATGAGAATCGGCGCGTCTGGATGCCGGGCCGCGAGCGCGAACTGAATCCCCCAGGCTCGGTCCCTGTCCGTTGAAGAGAAGCCTTCGGTTGCCGCCGCGATCTGCGGCGCGACCTCAACGGTGGACGAGCCCGCGAGGCGCTCGAGAAGATCGAGCGCCCCCACGCGCTGATCCGTCGGAACTTGGGAGGTCAGGGCGGCCACGGCTCCGATGAGTTTCGGGTGGCCCGAGGTCGCTACGGATTCCAAGACCTCTACCGTGAGCCGTCCCATGCCCTCCAGGGCCCATAGAGCATGGAGGCGGGTCCGGGGATCCTCGTGCTGCGCGGCCATGGCCTCGAGCTCCGACTGTACCTCGACGGACTGCCGTTCCACGAGCAAACGCTGTGCGGTGTCCCGCCACCACCCGTTCGCGTGGGCGAGGTGTTGCACGAGCTCCAGTGCCGACGCATTCCCGAGTTCTGGAGTTGACCCAAGTGCCGTACCGGCCCACTTCACCCGATAGATCCGACCCAGGCCGATAGGGAGCTCCAGTCCCCGGCTCTCGATCTGTCGTTTCAGATAGTCGGTCAGGTAGGTGACGTGCTGAATCACACCGCGGTACATGTCCACGAGGTACAAACTGCCGTCGGGGGCCGTATAGCCGTTCACCGGACGGAATCGCTCGTCACCCGACGTGAGGAACTCCCTGTCCTCGTACGGGAGCGCGCCTTCAATGCGCCCGTCGACGTCTGCGAGCAGAACACGCTTCACGAGATATCCTGCCGGCTCCTGAATGAATGCATTCCCGCGGTATGCCTCCGGGAAGTTGTCTCCGCGATAGATGACGGGACCCGCCGCCGACGTCACGTTCGCCAGGCGCCCTTGGTCGTCGAGCGTCGCTGGGCGGTATCCACGGTTCACACCCGGGGTCACCCTGCTCGGATACACGCGATTAGAGACCCTTCGTGCCGCGTAGGGCGAGGGCGAAGAGGCACCGTGATGCGGATTGCTTCGGAACGCGCTGGGCGGGAAGTCGTCTCCTCGCAGCGTCGTGCTGTTGTCGTTGTAGAAGAGGCGACCCCAGTCGTCCTGCGTGATGCCCCATTGCCCCCGGTACTCGGTAGTCTCCTTCAACCAGGCGCCGTCGCGCAGTCGATAGCGTTGGTCCGATTTGGCGCTGTAGATCCAATTGTCGGTGGCCACGAGCAGCCCGTTGGGCTGATGCTCGGGATTGCCACCCACGGCGTAGAGGGAGTCGACGACCGTGACCCGCCCGGCTACGTAGCGCCGGTTCTCCACAAACAGGAGGTTGGGGGGTTCGGCCACGAGGATGCCTCCGGCGTAGACGGCGATCGCTCGGGGGAGAACGAGGCCGTCCAAAAAGACCGTGGAGGACTCATACGTACCGTCCGAGTCGAGATCACGGAGCACCACAATGCGCCCCACGGCTTCATCTTCTCCGGTGCCGTCCAACGTGGGCATGTAGCCGCGCATCTCGACGACCCACATCGCGCCGTTTTCGTCGAACACGAGTGCGACCGGATCCACCACGTCCGGCTCGGCCGCAACCAACTGGACTTCGAAGCCCGGCTCGAGCTCGAGGTCGGCGAGCGCTTCGTCGGGAGAGAGAACCGGGGCTGGAGGAATGCTGTCGGGATGCACCACATCTACGTTCTGGTCGGCATCGCCGGTTTGAGCGACGGTGTCCGGTTCCGGTGCGGTGCAGGCCAGCATGACGACAGCCACCCACGCGGGACCCATCAGCCGATACTTGAGCCGCGGGATGGGATGAGGCCTCACCAGTCGATCTCCGTCTAAGGACCCTCACGCGCAAAGCGGAGGTGCCGAGCATAGTAGCGCCCGATAGTACGCCACTCTAGGTGTCGAATACATGCCCCTGCCGAGGCACCCAGCGTCGGAGCGTTGGCATGAGGACGGCGGCTTGCTAGCATTCCAGCCTCTTCGCCCCAGAGTCCTCTCCCTCCGTCGAAAGGCGCGCGATGCATTTATGGATCGTGGACAGCGGCTTGTTCGTCACCGATTGCCGCACGCGGCTGCCATTTCGATTTGGCGCCGACACCATGACCGAAGCGCCTCTTTGCCTGGCGATGCTGGAAATCGAGACCGACGAGGGCACGCGGGTGCGCGGTTACGCATCGGACCTTCTGGTGCCCAAATGGTTCGACAAGGACCCGAACAAGACGCCGCGACAAAACTCGTTGGACCTGCTGGCCAGCGCCGAAGCCGCGGCGCTGTCGTTTCGCTCCGAGCCTGAGTCGACTCTCTTCGACAGCTGGTGGTCGGTCTATCGCCAAAGAGTCGAGTCGCAACCGTTCGGGCAGGGGGATCAGCTCGTCCGTGCTTTCGGCGTCGCGTTGTGCGAACGAGCGCTGATGGACGCCGCCTGTCGCGCGGCCGAGGTCAGCTTCTTTGGGGCCCTGAAGCAGGACCTGTTCGGCTTCCGACCGGAGCTGCTGTATCCGGAGCTCGACGATTGGTCGCTGCCCTCGTCGTTGAGTGAGGCTCCCGCGAGTCGGGTCCGTGTCCGCCACACCGTCGGTTTGAACGATGCGCTCCGGCAGGAGGAACTCGAGACTCCGCTCGACGACGGGCTCCCTCAGGCCCTCGAGCAAGACATCGCCTCCTACGGCCTCGACACGTTCAAGGTGAAGATCGGCGGCGGGCACGAACTGGACCTGGCCCGATTACGGTCGTTGGCCGCCTTCTTCGACGACACGCTGGACGACTATCAGATCACCGTCGACGGGAACGAGCAGTTCGACACGCTCGACGACTTGCTGGTTCTGTTCGACGCGCTCGGACGCGACCCTCACGGGCAGCGGCTGCTCGAGCGGCTGTTGTACATCGAGCAGCCGCTGCACCGTCGCGCCACGTTCGAGCCGAAGCGCAATCGCGCGATGGCGCAGGTGCGAGATATAGCACCGGTGATCATCGATGAGGCAGACTGCGCGCTCGATGCTCTGCCTCGTGCCCTGGAGTTGGGCTACCGCGGAATCTCGGTGAAGAACTGCAAGGGTGTGTTCAGAGCATTGGCCAGTCGGGGACTCTGTGAGACCGTGCACGACGCCTTCCAATCGGCGGAAGACCTGACGAATCTTCCGGTAGTCGCACTACAGCAGGATCTGGCGACCGTGGCGGCGCTCGATTTGCCGCACGTCGAACGAAACGGACACCACTATTTTAGCGGACTCCAGCACCTTTCGGAGCGCGAGACCCACGCTGCGCTGGCAGCACACCCGGGCCTGTACACGAGATACGGGAGCAGTGCGCGCCTCGCCATCGAGGGAGGCGAGTTGAAGCTCCATTCGCTAGCACAATCCGGCTACGGTGCCGTCGGCGATCCCGACCTCCCAGCGCGCCGCCGCGGCAAAGACTGGGGGCGGGAATAACACGT
>Ga0310345_10005754_pt1 | contig 10931 bp, 10 predicted proteins | sample HC15DNA20500_MG_FD_204667 | JGI IMG/M metagenome (GOLD analysis project Ga0310345, IMG submission 204667) | Marine microbial communities from station ALOHA, North Pacific Subtropical Gyre - HC15-DNA-20-500_MG | ecosystem: Environmental > Aquatic > Marine > Oceanic | place: Pacific Ocean: North...
GTCATCCACGCCGTCAACAAGATCCGGACGCTCATTTTGTCTCGCCAGGAGATCTACGACCAGGTGACAGACCTGACCGCCGCCATCAAGACCGGGGATTGACATCGGACAACATGTGGACGCCCACTCTGTTCTCCACAACCTCGAGCGCGGCTCGGGTCCGGCCTGTTGAACCGCGTGGAAATCCGGTGGACGCGGAATGTCACTCCTACCTGCGAGAATGCCACATTGTCCACAATCCACACGCCTACTCTTTCTATTACCTGATGAGATCCCGGCTAAGCCGAAGGTGAGTGCCCTGTGAAGTTCCGTTGTGAGCGTGATGTCCTCGACCGGGCGCTGTCGGTCGCCAGTCGTGCTGCTGCCACCCGAGGTTCCCTACTGCAGGTACTCGGGGGCATTCACCTCCACCTGGAGGGCGATTCCCTGTCGGTGACGGGCAGCGATCGCAATCTGACCGTCCGGGTGACCTGTCAGGTGGGAGGCCAAGAGGATGGTGTAGCGGTCTTGCCGGCCAAGTTGGCCGCCGACATCGCACATTCTCTCGACAGCGGTCAGGTCGAGGTGGTCGTCGGCGACGACGAGGCCAGCCTGAGTTCGGGACGTTCGAACTTCAGCCTCCGGACACTCGCCCCCGACGAGTTCCCACGGTTCGAGTTGCCGATCGGCGACGAAGTGACCCTGACCGCCGCAGGGGTGGCCGCTGCCCTCGACCAGGTTGTGGGAGCCGCCAGTGGCGACGACAGCCGTCCGATCCTCACAGGAGTCCTGCTCGCCGCCGAGGAAGACGGACTGAGATTCGTTGCCACCGACTCCTACCGTCTCGCCATGCGTGATCTCCCCGGTACGAGCATCCTGAGTCGTGACCAGACGGTGTTGGTTCCCTCCCGAGCACTCGAGGTCGTGGGCCGCCTCCTCGGCGACGTCGACGACCTCACCATCTGCCTGGGTGAACGAGAAGCAGTTTTCACGGTCGGCGACGTCCAGGTCGTCACCAGCCTGATCGTGGGTGAGTATCCCAACTACCGGGCCCTGATCCCCGACGATCACCCGAACTCCCTGGTGGTTGAACGCGACGACATGCTCGACGCCCTCCGCCGCGTCCGACTCCTGGCAACAGACAACACGCCCGTCCGCCTCGAGATGAGCGGCGACGGGCTAGAACTCATCGCCATCACGCAGGACATCGGCCAGGCCCACGAGACGGTTGACGCCACCTACGACGGTGACGACCTCACCGTGGCGTTTAACCCGGCCTACCTGATTGCAGGACTCGAGGTGTGTCCGGACGAGGAACTCCGCCTCGAGACTTGTGATGCGCTCAAGCCGGCGGTCATCCGCGGCGTGGAGGACTCGGACTTCCTCTATCTGCTGATGCCGGTTCGCGTCTCCTAGACCGGCCGGCCCGACCGATGCCGGTCCGGCGGGTATCGATCGTCGACTTCCGGAACCTGGTGAAGGTCGACCTCGAACTGGGTGACGGCTGGACCGCCGTGGTCGGCAACAACGCCCAGGGCAAGACGAACCTGATGGAGGCACTCGCCTGGCTGGCGAGTGCCTCGTCGTTCCGGGGCGTCCCCACCGAGGCACTCGTTCGCATGGGCGCCGAGCGTGCGATCCTGCGGGCCGAGGTCGAGAACGGTGGTCGCACGACGCTGCTCGAGGTCGAACTGGCTGCCTCGGGACGCAACCGGATGCAGGTCAACCGGAACCCTGTGACCCGGGTACGCGATCTACTCGGCTACTTCGTTGCCACGGTCTTCGGACCGGATGACCTCCTCGTCCTCGTCAAGGGAGGTCCTGTCGGGCGCCGCCGCTACCTGGACGACCTGCTGGTCGCCATGCACCCTCGCCACCGCGGCCTCATCACCGACCTCGAGCGCATCCTCCGACAGCGCAATGCCCTCCTACGCCAGGCGGGCGGACGGATGACCCGGGAGATCGCGTCGACCCTCGATGTCTGGGACGACAAGCTGGCGGGCGTCGGCGATGAGTTGGGCCGAGCCCGTAGGGACCTGGTGGTGCTGCTCCGGCCCGAGATCGCCGACATCCTCGACGCCCTGGGCGACGGCACGCGTGCTGCAACCCTGGACTACGAGTCGGACTGGCTCGACGCCGGACTGGGGTCGGCACTCGCCGCGACCCGGCCGGACGACATCCGGCGTGGCGTCACCACGGTGGGTCCCCACCGTGACGACCTGGGCATCAGGCTCGGTGGCCTGCCGTCGCGCACGCATGCCTCGCAGGGCGAACAGCGGTCGCTGGCGTTGGCACTCCGACTTGGAGGTCACCGCATCCTCGGCGAGCGCCTGGGCGTCGATCCCGTGATCATCCTCGACGACGTGTTCTCGGAACTCGACGAGGGACGAGCCGGCCGACTCGTAGGCCTGCTGCCGTCCACGCAGGTTCTCGTCACCGCCGCCGGAACGCTTCCCACGGGCATCCACGCAGACCGCGTGCTCCGGATGGAGGCGGGAACGATCGTGGCGGACTCGGAGGCGGGGGAATGACCCGCCCGGGCGGCCAAGGAGGCCCGGTGCCGATCCGACGGACTCTCGAACGCCTGATGTCGGGCATGGGGGCCCCCGAGATCGATGCCACCACCACCATCGTCGAAGCCTGGCCGGACATCGTCGGACCCGAACTCGCCAGCCGGATCGTGGCCGTGGCCGTCCGCGGCTCGGACCTCGTGGTCCGCGTCGAGGATCCGGCTTGGGCCAGCCAGCTGGGCTGGCTCGAGCAGCAGTTGCTGACCCGGGTCGAGGCGCTGGTCGGGCCCGGAAGGATCACTTCTGTGACCGCCCGGGTGGTCCCTCGGGACACTCCCTGAACCGAGTCCGGAACGGACGGTTGTAGCCGTTTCCGACCGGCAACCGGGGCTCCCGGATAGCACGCCAGAGACGGTCGATCCGGGGGTTCGACTGGTAGACTTGGCAGGTCGTGAACATGCCCTCTGACCTGCGGTTTTTCAACATCAGACACTTCGCAACGGCGGGCCTTCCCTCCCGTCGGAATCCTGGGCCTTCACACCCGGTGGAGCCCCTCCGATGACGAGCGTCGAGAACTCGTACAGCGCCGCCGACATCACTGTCCTCGAGGGGCTGGAGGCCGTTCGGAAGCGGCCCGGCATGTACATCGGGTCCACCGGCCCGACCGGCCTGCACCACCTCGTCTGGGAGGTCGTCGACAACAGCGTCGACGAGGCCATGGCCGGCCACTGTTCGATCATCCGGGTCCGACTCCTGGCCGACGGGGGTTGCGAGGTGAGCGACGACGGGCGTGGAATTCCCGTTGACCGGCATCCCCAGTTCGAGGAGATGACGGCCGCCGAGGTCGTCCTCACGGTCCTCCACGCCGGCGGTAAGTTCGGCGGAGATGGCTACAAGATCTCGGGCGGCCTCCACGGGGTCGGCGTCTCCGTCGTCAACGCCCTCTCCTCGCGGCTCGAGGTCGAGATCGACCGCGAGGGCAACCGCCACTACATGGACTTCGTCGACGGCGGGTTGCTCCGGACCCGACTGACCGAGACCGAACCGTCGCCCGAGGGTCGAACCGGCACCATCGTCCGGTTCTGGCCCGACACGGCGATCTTCGACGAGGTCACCTTCAGGCTCCAGACCCTGGTCGAGCGGTTCCAGATGATGGCGTTCCTCAACAGGGGCCTCGAGATCCAGGTCCACGACGAGCGGGGAGACGAGCCCAACGAGCAGTCGTTCTGCTACGAGGGCGGAATCCGCGACTTCGTCGCCCACCTCAACGCCTCGAAGGAGTCGCTGTTCTCGATCGTGGGCTACTACGAGCAGCAGGAGGACGACCAGGAGGTCGAGGTCGCCTTCCAGTGGAACACCGGGTTCAACGTCGACGGCCTCCACTCCTTCGCAAACGGCATCAACACCATCGAGGGTGGCATGCACGAGGAGGGCTTCCGCAGCGCCCTCACCGCCTCCCTCAACCGCTATGCCCGCAGCAAGGGCCTGCTGAGGAACGGCGACGACAACCTCCAGGGCGAGGACATCCGCGAAGGCCTCACGGCGATCCTCAGCGTGCGCATGGTCGACCCCCAGTTCGAAGGCCAGACCAAGTCCAAGTTGGGCAACGTCTCGATGCGGTCCCTCGTTCAGCGAGCCACCAACGACGGCCTCGGCCACTGGCTCGAGGAGCATCCCTCCGAGGCCAAGCGAATTACCCAGAAGGCGCTCAACGCACAGCGGGCGCGCATCGCCGCCCAGGACGCCCGCCGCTCCGCCCGCCGCAAGTCGGCGCTCGACGGGGCCGGGATGCCGGACAAGCTCAAGGACTGTGCCTCACGCGATCCCCGCGAGTGCGAACTCTTCATCGTCGAGGGTGACTCCGCCGGTGGCTCGGCCGTCCAGGCCCGCGACCCTCGCACCATGGCCATCCTCCCGATCCGGGGCAAGATCCTCAACGTCGAAAGGGCGCGGCCCGACCGGATGCTCGACAACACCGAGGTCCAGACGCTGATCCAGGCGATCGGCGGCGGCTACGGGAACGAGTTCGACCTCAGCCGCATCCGCTACCACAAGGTGATCCTGCTTTGCGACGCCGACGTGGACGGCAGCCACATCCGCACCCTGCTGCTGACGTTCTTCTACCGGCAGATGGAGGCTCTGGTCGTGGGTGGCCACGTCTACATCGCCCAGCCGCCGCTCTACTCCACGATCGTCGGACGCGAGAAGGTCTACCTCAAGGACGACCACGCCAAGCAGGCCTTCCTCGCCGAGAACGCCGGCCACCGGAACGAGTTCCAGCGCCTCAAGGGCCTCGGCGAAATGGACTTCGGCGAACTCCGGGAGACCACTATGAACCCGGCGAGCCGCAGCCTGTTGCAGGTGTCGGTCGAGGCATCGACGATCGCCGACGAGATCTTCTCCACGCTGATGGGCAGCGACGTAGAGAGCCGGAAGCGGTTCATCCAGACCAATGCCCACGATGTCCGCTTCCTCGACATCTGACCCGGTAGATCGACGACCGCACCGCATGCCCGACACCACCGAGACGCCGCCCGAGGAACACCCCGGAGGATCGATCGAACCGATCGAGATCCAGGAGGAGATGGAGCAGTCCTTCCTGGACTACGCCATGTCCGTCATCGTGGCCCGGGCGCTGCCCGATGCCCGTGACGGCCTCAAGCCAGTCCATCGCCGGATCCTTTGGGGCATGTACGACCTCGGGGCCCGTCCCGACCGGCCCACCATGAAGTGCGCACGGGTGACCGGCGAGGTCATGGGCAAGTACCACCCGCACGGAGACCAGGCCATCTACGACGCCCTGGTGCGCATGGCTCAGAACTTCAGCGTGCGGCATCCCCTGGTGCACCCGAAGGGCAACTTCGGCTACTCGCCCGACGACTCGCCGGCCGCCGCCCGCTACACCGAGTGTCGGCTCGACCCCATCGCCCTCGCCCTCCTCGACGGCATCGACGAGGAGACCGTCGACTTCGTCGACAACTACTCGGGTGAGTTCACCGAACCCGAGGTCCTCCCGGCCCGGTTCCCCAACCTCCTCGTCAACGGCAGCCAGGGCATCGCGGTCGGCATGGCCACCAACATCCCCACCCACAACCTGGGTGAGGTGATCGACGCCACCCTGCACCTCGTCGACCATCCGGAGGCCACGGTCCACGACCTGATGGAGCACCTCCCGGGGCCCGACTTCCCGACCGGAGCGCTGATCCTCGGACGATCCGGCATTGTCGACGCCTACAGCGAAGGACGCGGCACGATTCGCATGCGAGCCCGCACCGACATCGAGGAGGGGCCGCGCAACAGCCGCATCATCGTGTCGGAACTGCCCTACCAGGCCAGTCCCAACCAGATCATGGCCAAAATCCGCGATCTCGTGGACAGTCGTGAGATCGAGGGCATCGCCGACGTCAACGACGAATCGGCACAGGGCATGACCCGAATCGTCATCACCCTCAAACGGGACGCACCGGCACTCGTCATCCTGAACAACCTCTTCAAGCGGACGCCTTTGCAGACGACGTTCTCGGTCAACGCCGTGGCGCTGGTCGACGGCATCCCCCGCACGCTGAACCTGCGCGGACTGCTCGACGCCTACATATCCCATCAGGTCGACGTGCTGCGACGACGCAGCGAGCACCGCCTCGAGAAGGCCAGGGCCGAGGCTCACATCACCGAAGGCCTCCTCACAGCATTGGGTTCGATCGACGACGTGATCGCCCTCATCCGCGGTTCGACCGACCGGGCCGGTGCCCGGGAGGGCCTCATGACCGAGCCCCACGGGTTCTCGGAGGTCCAGGCCAACCACATTCTCGACATGCAGCTCGTGCGCCTCACCCGCCTCGGTCGCTCCAACCTCGAGGAGCGGCTCGCACAGCTGGTCGCAGACATCACCGAGCTCGAGGCCATCCTCGCCGACGAGGAGCGAATCCTCGGTGTACTCAAGGCCGAGCTGTCCGAGTTGCGCGACCGGTTCGCCACGCCGCGGCGCAGCGAGTTCGCCTACGACCCCGGCGACCTCGACATCGAGGACCTGATCGACGACGAGGAACTCGTCTTCACGATGAGCACGGCGGGCTACGTGAAGACCACGGCGGTCTCCGAGTTTCGCATCCAGGGCCGCGGGGGTCGCGGTGTCGCCGGCACCCGCCTCAGGGACGAGGACGCCGTCGCCCACCTGATCCACACTTCGGCCCACTCATACCTGCTGCTGTTCTCCAACCGCGGGCGCGTCTACCGGCTCAAGGCCCACCAAGTGCCGATGGCCGGTCGCACGGCGAGGGGAACGGCGGTCGTCAACCTGCTCCCTCTCCAGCCCGACGAGCGGATCCAGGCGGTCATCGACACCCGCGACTATGAGACCCACCGGTTCCTCTTCTTCGCCACCCGTTCCGGACGGGTCAAGAAGACCAGGTTCACCGCCTATGACTCCTCGCTACGGGCCGGCCTGATCGCCATCAAGCTGAACGACGGCGACGAGGTCGTCGAGGTCGTCCCCACCAACGGTGACGACCAGCTCCTCCTGACCTCCCGTTCCGGACAGACGCTGCGCTTCTCCGAGAAGGTCGTCCGGTCGATGGGCCGGAACGTCGCCGGGGTGATCGGCATGAGGTTCCGGGACGGCGACGAACTCGCCTCGTGCGCGGTGGTCCGACCGGGCTGCACCGTGCTCCACCTCAGCTCCGAGGGATTCGGCAAGCGCACGCTGCTCGACGAGTTCCCGATCAGGGGACGTGCCGGGCTCGGCGTGCGGGGCATCCGCACCACCGACGACCGGGGCTCCGTGGCTGGTGCGGTCGTCGTATCCGAGGAGGACCAGGTGTTCATCGTGAGCACCGGGGGCGTGATCATTCGGGTTCCGGTCGCTGAGATCTCCATTCAGGGTCGAACCGCCACCGGCGTGCGGGTCATGTCGCCGGACGAGGGCCAGCATGTAGCGGCCTTGTCGCGTGCCCCCGCCGAGTCGACCGTCGAGGAGAGCGGCGCCGACGACTGATCGGGGAGCACCGCCCGCCGGCTCCGCTCCCCACCTGCCCCGATCTACGGGCTTTTCCGGTCCGCTTCCCCCACAGGCCCCGACCACCGACAGACGCCGGTTGGAGGACCCCGTGGGGAACCATCCACTTCGAGACCATGGCGATCGTGGACAGATCCTTCCGTTTACGACGCTGCTGCTCGTCCTGGCCGCCGGACTCGCCATCCTGGTCGTCGAGTTGGGCCAGGTCGCCGTGGACCGGGCGCAGGCCCGGACCGCGGCAGACGCAGCGGCCCTGGCCGCCGCCGCCTCCCCGGAAAGCGCCCGGACCCAGGCCGTGCGCCTGGCAGGGGCCAACGGTGCCAGGGTCGTGTCGTTCGACGAACAATCGGGTGAGGTCGTTGTCGAGGTCCGCGTGGGCCGGGCGCGCGCCACGGCCCGTGCCCGGACGATCCGAACCTGGTCGCCGTGAGTGCGGACTCCCCGGGGACCGGAGGCGACCGATCCCCACCGGCCGACCGGCCCTAGACTCTCGATCGTGAACGACGCGGACCAGGCGGACCGTCAATCGGCGCCCGACGACTCGGGGGCCGACCTTCAGTCCACCGACGACCCGACCGGGGAGGCACCGGTTTCGTCGGCGAGCCTCTCCCCGGGTGCAAGATCGGCCGGCGACGAACCTGCCGCTGTGGGCGACGGGACGACTGCGCCTTCGTTGGCAGGCCCTGCCACAACCGGAGTCCGACTCGAACGCCTCTTCGACGGCCTGCCCGACGACGAGCCTCCAGCTCCTGCGACGGCGGCCATGCCCTCCGCTCCCACAGCGCCCACCGATCAGAGGGCTCGACGGGGCCTATCGGTTCCCCGGTTCTCACCACAGGGGCGGAGTCAGACCTCTGAGGAGCGCACGCCGAGGGAGCCGCGGCGTGGTTTTCGGGTTCGCCGGGTCCGCCGGCTGCTCCGCCATGTCGAGCCCTGGTCGGTGCTCAAGGTCGGCCTGGTCTTCTACCTCTGCGTCTGGGGAATGGCCATCATCGCCTCCCAGGCCCTGTGGAGGACCGCTGAGACTGCCGGCGTCATCGAGAAGGTGGAGAAGTTCGTCGAAGAGCTCTTCGCCCTCGAGACGTTTGCCTTCGACACCGACAAGATCTTCCGCTTGTACATGCTGGCCGGCCTCGTCCTCGTCATCGGCGGGACAGCACTCACCGTGGTACTCGTCGTCCTGTTCAACCTCATCAGTGACCTCATGGGTGGCATCAGGTTCACGATGATCGAGGAGGAGACCGCCGTTCGCCGTCGGCGTCTGCGCATCGGCGAGGACGCCGTTCCCTCCGACAAGGTGGGTCGGCGTCGACGATCCGATGCGGAAACCGAACGCAGGGACGATGGGTAGACGACGACCAGCGGTCCCGCTACCGTTCCCGGCCCGGGGGCTATAGCTCAGTCGGTTAGAGCGCACCCCTGATAAGGGTGAGGTCGCTGGTTCGATTCCAGCTAGCCCCACACTCCCGTCGCCCGTTCGATCCCTAGGATTCGACTGTGATGATCAACCGAGGCATCCTCGTGGGGGCGGATGTGAAGGCCCACGCCCCGGAGGACCGGAGGCGACCATGGAGATGATCAGGCGGGTGATCGCAGCGCTCTCGGTCACGGCGGCGGTGGCCGCGGCGCTCCGGGCGGCCGGCGGCGTGCCCGTCGAGCGCCAATCAGGTGGTTGGAGGCCGCTCGAGGGACCGGACCTGACGTGAGCCGCGTCACCATCCTCGGCGCCGGGGCGGTCGGAACGAGGGTCGCCCGACATCTGCTGGCTGACGGGTCGGCGGACCCACCGAACGCCATCGACCGGGTCCTGCTGCGCGATGTCGACCCCGAGCGCCTGACCGGTGCCCTTGCCATTCTCGACAGGGCGGCCACCGAGGGTCGTGTCGAGGTCGAGCATGCCCCGTTCCCAGAGGAACTCGACGCCGACGTCGTCGTGGTCGCCACGCCACGCGGGACTCAGGTGGCTGCGGTGAAGTCCGCCCTCTCCGCTGGCGTGCCGGTGGTCCTGAGTGGCGACGGCCTGGCCGAGACCGTCGCCGTCGCGCGACTCGCCAACGATGCCCACGAACGGGGGGTTCCGGTGGTGCTCGGCGCCGGGTTCACTCCCGGCCTGTCCTGCGTGCTGGCCGCACACGCCTGTTCCTGGTTTGACCAGGTCGACGAGATCCATGTCGCTAAGGCGGGTGCGGGCGGCCCCGCATGTGCCGTCGTCCACCACCGTGCCCTGAGTCGCCTGTCGTACGATTGGCAGGGTGGCGACTGGAGGCGACGATCGGGTGGTTCGGGACGCGAGCTCTGCTGGTTTCCCGAGCCCGTGGGGCCCATGGACTGCTACCGGGCGGCACTGCCCGATCCCGTGCTCCTGCACCACGCCTTTCCCGAGGTGGGGCGCATCACGGCACGTATGGCGGCGTCCCGCATTGATCGCCTGACGGCGCCGCTGCCCATGTTGAGCCCGACGCATGTCGAAGGGGGAGTGGGGGCAGTTCGGGTCGAGGTCCGTGGCCGTCGGGGCACCACTCAGGACGTCTGCGTCCTGGGTGTCGCCGAACGCCCCGCAGTGGCGGCTGCTGCGGTGGCTGCCACGACTGTCGAGTGGGCATTGGCCGATCGCCTCAGGGTCCGGGGAATGGCGGGCCTCGCTGAGATGGTGGAACCGGTGGCTTTCATTTCGGAAGTGGCCGATCGGGGCCTGGTGGCGGAGATCTTCGAGGGCGAGCATGCAGTGGTCTGACGCGGGCCGGCGTGCTGTGACCGGACTCGTGGCGGTGGTCGTCCTGTCGTCGGTGGTGGGTTGCGGAGGCGATAAGGGATCCGGCGGGGCTGCGGCCGTCCCCGATGGCGTCGAGAGCCTCACGATCACGAATCGGGAGCACACCGACGTCGATGTCGACTATCCGACGGTTCCGCCAGCGGGCGGCGACCACCTCGGTATCTGGCACAACTGCGGCCTCTACACGGTGGAGCTGTACGACGAGGCGGCAGTGCACAGCCTCGAACATGGTGCCGTCTGGATCACCTATCGGCCGGACATCGGGGTTTCAGGGATCGTGTCGTTGAATGAGATCCTCAGTGGCGAGGACAAGGTGCTGCTATCGCCCCACCCGGATCAGACGGCCGGGGTGGTCGCCACCGCCTGGGCGCGGCGCCTGGAACTCGAGGGGCCCGACGATTCCCGGTTGATGGCGTTCGTGGAGGCCTTCCGGGACGGCGACGCGGCGCCCGAGCCTGGCGTCTCCTGTTCGCGGGGGATCGGTGAGCCTCCGGCGAATCCCCTTGCCGGACTGCCCCCGAGGCCCTGAACCAGGGGGTGAACGCCGGCGTCAGTTGGCGAGGATCCCGAGGATCTCGTCGTGGAGTATCGCGTTGGCCGCCAGGGCGGTGCCTCCGTCGGCGGTCACCGCTCCGGTGAAGTCGCTGAAGGTGCCGCC
>Ga0310345_10005755_pt1 | contig 10929 bp, 14 predicted proteins | sample HC15DNA20500_MG_FD_204667 | JGI IMG/M metagenome (GOLD analysis project Ga0310345, IMG submission 204667) | Marine microbial communities from station ALOHA, North Pacific Subtropical Gyre - HC15-DNA-20-500_MG | ecosystem: Environmental > Aquatic > Marine > Oceanic | place: Pacific Ocean: North...
TTGCTTCGCGGAGCAGAATACACATTGTTAATTTGTATCTCTGAATTTCCCCAACGTCTAGTTCGCGTAATTGTTAACCTTTCCATTCTTTATTTTTCTACCTCATCTTTAAAACTTCTATAAAAACTTTTCATTGAATTATTATCAGTTTCAGTCAACATATTATTTACTTTTTCACTTATTGTAATTCCACCAGTAACGTTTTCATTTAAATCAATAAAAGCGCGAGCTGGGTCCATATCAATGTTATAATTAACATTAGCTTGGCCCATACGATTTTTACCAATATGAAATTTACGCTGTGAGAAGGTGCCAAAAAAATCTACAACCATCGCTTTATTAATAGCTTCACCAACTTTATCAATAGTAATAATATCATCGTTGAATCCTTCGCGATTGCTCTGAGTTGCCGTCCAGATCGGCAACTTCATCTCCATCGACAACGCACGAAGATCTTCAAAAATACTTTCTAACTCAAATCTTTTCTGATCATACCCACGACGACTTCTCATCAGATCACCATAATCAATAATAATAAGATCTGGATTAAACCCATTTGATAACAATCTACCCATATGAAATTTAATTGTATTAATGGTTGCAACCTTTGGTGGATATTCCTTAATAAACAATTGGCCGCCCATAAAACGTGCCAACTCATTTTCTGCTTCTACCATACGGCTTCGCAACTCTTTTGTTGGCACTCCTGTAATACGACTATCATAACGATTACCAACATGAGTTTCGCTTAATTCAAATGTGTAATGAACAACATTCTTACCTGCAGCTAATGCGCCAAACCCAAGATTCACCAAGAAAAATGATTTACCGCCACCAGTAGGTGCCATCACTGCACCCAACTCTCCATGAGCTAATCCGCCATCCAACACTTCGTTAGCGTCAAGTAGTGGAAATCCTGTAGGTACAGTTATTCTAGAATGAGTCTCTTGTCTTGATTTGAATGAATCAAAATAATCATGGCCCATATCTTGTTCGGTACTAATCTTTAAACTATCTTCAATTGTCTTTTGAATTTCTTCAAACTTACCTTCTTGCAACAATTCAACTGACTTAAGTATCGCCGCTTTCATAGATTGGTTTTTACAAAACTCTAATGACTTATCTTTTGCATATTCAATTTCTTGACGATTTACTTTTGTTTCAACATCCAATAAAACATTAATTGCTGATTCTTTTAATTCGCCTTCAGGGTATTGTGATATTTCGCTCTTTAATGTATCGTATGTAGGTGGTGCATTATACTTGTTAAAGAGTTTTCTTATCTCCAACCAAATTGACTTATGTGCTTCAGATGTAAAATACTCTTCCTTTAAAGTTTCAAAAATCTTTTCAAAAAATTCTCTATCAATCAAAGCTGCTTGTAATACACAGTTTTGAAAATTTGGCCCAAATGATTGAAAAGAATCAACATCTGTATGCGCCATTTATTTATCTCCTAAAATGTTATTGGTTCATGACGAACCGAATTAAATACCGAAACCCAATTATCTATATTGTTAGGCGATATGTTTTCGTTCAACAAGTTAATACGTAACTTATAAGAATTAAACTTTGTTTTTTTATTTTCGTAACAACTCTCTAACGCCTGTATAGATTGCAAACTTACATCAATATCTAGTAACTGAACTAATTTATAATTTCTTTCTATCAATCCCGAACTTTCAATATACTTTTTATATTTTGTTTCTCCTTTTACCAGTCTATCTTTAGCATACTCTAATAACATCTCCAAAGTTACAATACCAAAATTCAATATAGGAAAATCTTTTTTAACAGTAGCTTCTCCCACACCACTAATACCTTTTATATTATCTGACTTATCACCAACTATCGCCTTTAATAAGGCATAATTAACAGGATAAACTTTTTCTTCATCAAGCATCCAACTAATATTAATTGTTTCACCTTTTGGATTTTCTTTTGTTTTAACTGGGCGATACACCTTAGTGTTTTCATCAACCAGTTGAAAATAATCGCGATCAGTTGAAACAATAACTTTTTCATAATCTTTTGAAAATAACTGTCTGCAAGAATAAGCTATTTGATCATCTGCTTCAAGATACTGAACTGCAGGTTGATAGAGTGGCAAAACATCCAAACACTCTTTAAGTAACTGCAGTTGCCGAGCAAATGATTCTTTTTCATCTTCTTGAGAATATTCAAACTGCCGGTTCAGCCCACGAAATTTTCTTCCTTCTTTATACTCTTTTAAAGTTCTTCTGCGTCTTTCAGAAGATCCTTTACCTTCCCATACCACAGAAACAATATCTGGGGAGTGCATCTTTATTTGGGACTGCAAACTATTTAAGGTTCCAAAAACTCCACCCACATGTAACCCATCATCGTTTGATAAACGAATACTAGAAAAACATCTCACAAACATATTCATTAAATCAATAAACAAAACTTTTTGCATTTACTATCCTTTTTTAGTGCGTTGTCTCATAAACCAAATAATGCGTCGTCTTTGTTGTTTCATTAATCCTCTCCTACCACATTACTATACTGGTAAAAATTCTCCTTGTAATCAACCTATATAATATAACTAATTTTTCCTGTCTTGTCAAGCATTATTTTTCTTTTTTTAATCATTACAATTGTCTAGAGGTATTCTTCACAATTGTCTAGAGGTATTCTTCTTATAAAAGCCTCATTATACTTATAAGGTTTAATACCTGGTGTTTCTAAAATATCTATGCGATTTATCCATCGCGAAGCCATCGTGTCGCGGACTTGATAAACTCCAGACTTTTTACCAGCACCAACCCAAATGTAATCACCATATTTAAGAAAACCTCCATAACGAATAAGCATATTCCGTGAAACCGCCACATATCTATATTCACTTGCTCTGTTTATTTTAATAACGGTTCCGTCCGCTGTAATATTCGGAGTATCATCTGTTTGAGCCGCAACAGGATGGTACATAGTCACTATAACTTTGTGCTTATTATTCTCATATTCTTCTATCGTTTTCTCATAAATCGCTAATCTTGCGGCCATCGACAGCGCATGTTGAGTAGTGTTAAACATTAAAGAATCAATAACTTCTTTAGTATGTTCCATCAAAGAAACCTTCAATTTTAATGCTGTATTTTTTTCTTCCAACTCATCAATTGTTCCCTTCTTTTCTATACTATGAAATATAAAAATCACAGATAAGAGAACAATAGCGATGGTTTTAATTTTTTCCCTCTTCATTTTTCTTATCCCAATAATATAAATACTCATTAAAAAATGAAAAAAAATGTCTATCATTTAAAAAAAAATAAATACATTATTTTAAAAATTTTTCTAAAAAGATGGCTGGGCTGCAGGGATTTGAACCCCGATCTGCAAGAACCAAAATCTTGTGTAATACCATTATACGACAGCCCAAAAAACTACTCCCAAGGAGAATTGAACTCCTATTGCAAGAATGAAAATCTTGAGTCCTAGCCGTTAGACGATGGGAGCTAATCTATAACTATCCTAAAGCCCATTTGATAATGCGGATTAACGCAAAGATTAAAAACAATAATGCACCAGCTGTATATGTTGTAATTTCTGATATATTAAAAATAGGCGATACTGCATAATTCCACAATAATGAAACAAAAAAACCTAACATTAGAAACACTAACCCTACAACCAAAGCAACTGCACTAAATCCAAGCAAAAATCCAAAAGCCACAACAATCCACCATACCCATGATTTTGGTTTACTATTTTTAAATTGTCCAGAGTGAAACTTTTCCCAGAATTTCATTACAAAACCTCGTCGTTATCCAATTCCTCTGTGATTATCTCTTCATCGCGCTTAAGTGGGTCTTGTTCTATAATAAGAGACTCTTTTACTTTATTCTTGCAATAAGCATGAGCTTCTTTATTTTCAGGTCTTCTAATCCATTCAACAAATTTTCTATTTTGAAAATCATAAATTTCGCCATTATCTTCATTAACAATTTGAGACTTCTGCGCTGAAATCTTTTTTGCTTTGCCAAATTTCAAAAGTACATCAATCCAACCTTCTTCATCAATTAATCCACGATTAAAATACATCTTCAAATCAGCTTCGCGGTGCGGTGGACCCATTCTATTTTTAACAATCTTAGGTTTAATCCCAACACCTAAGACATCTTTTCCAGCCTTTACTTTTCCACCACTATACAATCTTATTCTTACAGCTGAAAAAAATGGAATTGCTTTACCACCAGGTGTTACCGTATCATCACCAAAGAAAACGCCAATCTTCTGTCTAATTTGATTTAAGAAAACTAACGACACTCTTTGTGTCCCTATAAAACGAATAATTTTCCGTAACCCTTGACCAATTAATCTAGCTGCTAATCCAACTGTAGCATCACCATAATCACCTTGTATCTCTGCATCAGTAGAAGTTCCTGCCACTGAATCCCATACAATACAACACAACTTATCTTTATCATTCTCACGGATTCTACGAATAATATCTTCAATCGCTTTGAAAACTCCTTCTATAGAATCTACTTGACAATAAACCAATGATCCTTCAGGATAAAACTCTAACCCTATAAGACGTAAAAAATCTTCATTAGCTGCGTTCTCTGTATCAATAAGTACAGGAATGCCACCCTTATCTTGACAGTCTTTTAAAATCATATAGGAAAGCAGCGACTTTCCAGAAGCTGCCTCCCCACTGATTTCTACTAACTTGCCTACCGGAATGCCACCTGTAGCATCGATGTCGTTAGAAATAATTGTATCTAGAATAGTTGATCCAGTAGATAACCACTCTTTTGTTTCTGGAGGGCTGTCGCCTTTGCCAAGAATAAAGGCAACATCCCCCAGTTTTTTATTAAGAGAATCTACAAGGATATCATTTAAAATGCTGTCGTCTTTAGTAACAGCACCATTCGTATCGCTAAGTACCCTTTTACGAACCATTATCCTAATAGCTTATCAAAGGCAGCGCCAATCTTCTCACTAACATTATCTTCCTCGGCTTCAACCTTGGTGTTATTGATGTTAGAAGAAAAATCTTTTCCAGTTCCAGCTGTAGAATCTGAATCATCAGCATTAGGATTGATATGTTTATCCAATGCCAACTTCATCTCATCGACTGGAGCGAACTGGAATAACTCATTCACCGGAGTTACGCTATCAATGATAGTAGGAATATCCTTCTTTGCTGCCAGTGGCGATGGCTTCAAAGCAGTGATGATATTTTCCGGAACAAGCCAGTTATTAAATCCATGCGCCATAGTTACTACCAAATCCAATCCTTCGTTTTCATCGGTAATATCTACATTCTGTCGTAATGCACTACGAACATGATTAAGAACATCCTTATAAGTAGTACGAGGTGAAATACTCCACCAACGAATACCCTTATCTTCCTCACCACGTTTTACAACCGGAACATAAACGCGAAGCTTCGCAGCCATGTTCTTAAACATTTCCTTGAAGCTGTCGTCATTTGTTTTGGTAAACTGATCCCAACATTTTGATGCAAACTCACAAATTGGATCTGGCGGATCTCCCTTCATCTTTGTAGGACAAAGAAAAGTGCGGCCAGCCACACCAAAATGAAACCACAACTCCTGAAAAGGCATCTCCAAGTCGTGCTTGTAAGGTGCAATACGAAGTTGATGTTCGCCTTCCTCCAACTTTAAAATATTTTGATTATTAGCCCCTGTATTCTTGCTGGGGTCCAACCGATCAATAGCCTCATTGATTTTATCCAAATTTATAGCCATTTTTTTTACTCTCCTTTTAAGTGAAATGAAACCTTTTGGTGATTATCATAAGCAATCGCCACGATAATTTAAACTCGTTGATCCTTCATATCCTAACATTTCTTCATCTATACATTCACAACTTTCTCCACATGATTTAAAGGGTTTCTTTATCTTCTTACCTACTAATATAAGCAATGAAACGATACTTGTCAAGAGAAAAAACACACCTGCGAAAATTTTCATTAATCAGCTCCAATAAATATTTGCCCATATTTCAGTAGTTTTGGGATAAATGGCAAACATTAGCTCTTTTAGCACTTTTGCATATTCTCTAATTTCCCATTGCGCTGTAGGTTCATCTCTCAGCTCAATAAAATTTGCTATTGCCTGAAATGAAGCTGTCCAATAAACTTCAGTATAAGCTGCAAGTGGCAGTAGAACTCGTGCTTGCTCTTTAGCAACACCTAGTTTCAATAATTCATCATAATAATGTTTTATTAATGCAAGGGCCGTTTTGTATTTATCCTTGGCTTCGTCTTGGCTATCGATTGGGCCCTCTGACGCCTGCTTGTTATCTTCCGATTGTTGCCGCCAAATTTCCGGTATATAATATTCTTCAACTGGGACATAACGTCCGCTAATTTCATTCCACGCATGATCCTTAGTTGGATAAGAGGAAGTAGTTTCAATACCAACAACATGTTTATATGCTTGTCGCATCACGAACTCTGGAGCTTTTATATGAAGTTGAACTACAAGGTGCCGGAACGGCGAAAAATGTTTATGCTTAGCCAAGTATCGAACAAGGCGGTAGTCACTTTTATCATATATGTTTTTTCTTTTACCAAATGATACTCTCGCTGAATTGGCTACAGTCAAATCAGTACCAAGAAAACCAAGAACTTCTACAAACCCTTTATCAAGTACTTCTATTTTCTCAATCATTTATTTCCGTAAAATTAATCAAACCCTCTTACATAGTTTTCATTAATCTCAAAATCGTCCCAACTCTGCGGATCTGTAGAATCTATCTCTTGCAACTTTCGCCTTGAATTTTTTCTATCGCCGCGGCGGACACTTTTCTTAATACTACGCTTTGTATTTACAACTTCACCTGGTTCACGACGGCGAGTAGTGCGAGCCATTATATTATACTCCTTTTATTATGCATATTTTAAACTTCCCAATATTTGATTGATAGGTGCAAAGGTTCCCGTTAACTTATACGTTTTACCCTTGTAATTAAAGACCAAACCTTCTGATGGAACAATTCTTTCAAAGCCACCAGCCTTGTTTAATCTTTCAAGATGTCTCTTCAATTGAGACATTTTAGTAAGATCACCCCCTTTTTGTAAACTACTAATGGTAGATTTTAAATCTTTTTTAATACTCTTTACAGCTTTTTCTGGCGAAGCAGAAATAAGGTTCTCAACGTTCATAAGAACCTTTGCACCTAATTCCAAAAATAAATTTTCAAATGGTTCAATATTCTGCTGAGCAAATTTCACAAAATTTACTTTATCCATTTTCTTTGCCCAATTTAAGATCTTCTCATCTGGATAGTTTTTCTTATTCAAAACTTTCGATTTGTTCCCAAATACCCACCTACTAATATAATCATTTTTAGTCTGTTTGTCAAGGCTTATTTTTGCTTTTTTTGCTTCGGTTTCTATTTTGTCTTCCCACCACTTTTCATGATACCTAGTGATCTTATCACGATTTGTCAACTTATACTTTTTTTGCAAATTATATAATTTTTTAATAAAATATTGTTGATCAACTTGAAAATCTTTGGTAGTTGGTAATGATAGGGCAACCGGCCCACGAATCTCAAAAGTATTCTGTATCTCTTGATTGATCTGTTTTATCATACCTGCCAACTTAGAACCACTTTCTCTGTCCTGACCTATAGGATTACCTTCTTTATCATATTCTAGATTGCCATGAAAGATAATCATATCTTTACCGTACGGAATTACATTCTGTGTCGGCACATAAATGATTTCCAGATTCATCCACTTATGGCCATTATCAAATATATGCCCTCTTTGTTTCTCTGTCAAGCCCTTTATTGCATTTTCTAAATCTTCCATCGTGCCAGCAAAAGCTTTTTCTAGCTCGCCTCGGCCAGCAAACATTTTCTTAACTCCGGCAGTAGTTAATGAATTTTCACCAAAGTTTTTAATTTGTCCTTTGTTTCTTGCCGCTACTAGTTGGCCATTCTTCCAAGACACCATAAGATTCTGGCCGTCTAGCTTTTCTGTAACGCCTTCTACGTTTATTCCACCTTTTAATAAGCGAGTAATCATACTCTTAAAATCATTAAAAGTAAGGTTACTATCATCGAATGGATGCGCCATGTGGCCGTAAGCCCCGCCCATCAGCAACAACCCCCTTAATTCCATCTTTTCTTCACTTAATTTAGTTAGTTTATCAACTACGAGTTTGTATATGTCTTTCTTATCGTGACCGAAAATCTGCTTAAAAAGCTTACGCTTTTCGGGGGCTTTTACACCTTTGTCGGCAAGAGCGGATCTTACAGATGTGCCCGACAATTCTTTCCCTCTTATTTTGAGTGCGACGTGCGGAATGATATAAATGTAGCCGTGCTCTTTATATCCATCCAGCTTTTTGCCATCTTTATATTTATCAAAGTATTTGCCAGAAATAAGGCGGCTGCCGTCTTTGGCACCAACAGCAAAAACTACTGCAGTATCATCCGGAAACTTTGATGTTATTTCTTCTGCCCTATAAGGGTTTTTGACTTTGACTATCTTGCTGGAAGGCACACCCGCAGCACTTATTATTTTTTTCTTCTCTACAAAAGAGAATGGGGATTTAGGTCCAGTAGCATTTGATGTGGCAATATAAACATTCTTCGCACCAAACTTGGATACAAGGTTTTGATAAGCTGCTATATGGTGGCTAGCGGCGGGCTGAAATCTTCCGGGATAGATGGCAACAACCCGTTGTTTATTTATTGCTTCCGTTAACTTCATTTTTTCTCTCTCCCAAAGGTATACTATAAATATTCCTCAATCAAAGAAAGAAACTGGGAAGCGCGCTGTTGTGTAGTATGATGTCGTAAAAGTTTAGTAAAACCTCTGTCTGCTATTTTTTTAGCTTTGTCTAGATTGTCTATATAATATTTTGCTTTTTCTACTAACTCGTTTAAGTCATTATAAACAATAAAATCATCGCCATCAATATACGAATATGGCCAATCATAAGGCTCAATCGGCTGATAAAAAACCAAACAACCATTAGCTAATGATTCCCAGAATCTACCTGTTTGTCGTGCTTCCCCACACCCTCTACTATCTACACTTATTCTAGCCCTTAAAAGCTTTTTAAAATACCCACTATGATGCCGGCCTCCGGTATCTATTGTCGTTTCCCCTAGATTATCTCCCTCTCTACACTCCCCTATAAAAACTTTATCACTATGGCCAAAAGCATCTTGAAGAGATTTCATTATATCAAAACGCCAGGGGCGTTTTTCACAAGCTGACATAATACAAACTAAATCATCTGTTTTGCCTTCCCATAAATTATGATGAGAAGCATTAATAGTTTTTGTAAAATGCCTATCTTCAGCTGCAAAAATAAATGGTTCTACATTATTAAAATTACCATTAAGCTTGGTAGAATCTAATTCTCTTTTTAAATAAAGTTGGTATTTATCGGGATTATCTTCATAATGGAAATAATCACTACCATCTAAAAAAATATCTGTCTGATCTTTTACTTCATAAATGAGAGGGCGAATTTTATCTTTATATTTTTCTTCTAATGCAGAATGAGCGAGCAAAACATAATCAGCCATCTTTGCTACTTTAATTTGTGTATCAAGATTAAAAACAGGATGCTTGCAATAGTTATGGTTGGCGTTAGAAAACACCTTCATTATACCTAGTTTATTAAGCCCCTCAATAAGTGCAGCTGTCGAGTGACAATAATGATGTGGCCCAATAACAAACAAACTTTTATTCTTCATTTATTTTATTCCATCCAATATACTTAAAAATTAAAACTTTTTAATTAACGATTAGCTTTCCGGCTTGCTTTTGCCATTTTAGATCTATTTTTTCTTTTCTTCTTATATTTAGGGCCAAACTTAACAGCCCACCTTTTATTCATCTTTTGTGCACGCTCAGCCTCTTCTTTTGTTATCATTTGTGCAGCATCTTTTTGTTCCTTCTCATTTTCTTTAACGTCCATATCTTTAAAAGAATCCATTAACTGACGCTCTAAACTGCCAATATTCATAATAGTTCTCCTACGTAATTATATTTGAATTACTTTTTTTCAAAATTTCTTTAAATACTTCTTCAGGTAATTGAAGAGTGTAGCATCCGGGGCAGACATAAACTACTAACGGACCTAGACTAAGAGGCAACACTTTGTTTTTTTCATCTTTTTCATCTTTTTCCATAGATTCAGTAATCTTATGATTACAAGCTTTGCAATGAAATAAAACTTCTTCTACGGTACTTAATCTTTCCATAGGAAATTTTATTACATTGGGATCAGCAGTAAGGTTTGTCTCTTCATTTGACATCTTTATTTTCCTTGTCTATGATTTTTATTTCATCATCCAATAATATATTATATATCTTTTTTAAAGTTTCTGTTTTAACTTTATCCGATATAGTTATTAAGATGGTGTTTTCTGCAGAATTATGTAAAACTCCTTTTAATATTCTTTCATTCATTCTATTACCGTTTTATCTTTCCCACAAAAGTTTTTATTTATTACTATATAATATAAGCGTTTTTAGTCTGTTTGTCAAGGCTTTTTATTCTATCACCAATTCTTCCACAATAGAGTGCAATATAATTTCTGTAGTTAACTCTATAACTCCATAATTATAACTATCAATATGAATAAAATAATTTTGTAAATCATTCCATTCTAGAAAATCAGTATTTCCATCCATACCGAAAATTGCAAACACTGGAGCTAAACAATCTTGCGCATGATGTATAGCATTTAATATATTAGGCGATTTTCCAGATGAAGATATAGCAACTAAAAAATCAAAACTATTAATTTGATTTATCTGCAGCCATTGAGTAAAGGCATTCTCATAACCATAATCATTAGAGAGGCAAGTGGCAAGGCTATTATTACTTAGCGTATGGGCTTTCACCTTACATCGTTTATTCAAGTCAGTTGAGATATGCTCTGCGATAGCACAACTACCAC
>Ga0310345_10005756_pt1 | contig 10927 bp, 5 predicted proteins | sample HC15DNA20500_MG_FD_204667 | JGI IMG/M metagenome (GOLD analysis project Ga0310345, IMG submission 204667) | Marine microbial communities from station ALOHA, North Pacific Subtropical Gyre - HC15-DNA-20-500_MG | ecosystem: Environmental > Aquatic > Marine > Oceanic | place: Pacific Ocean: North...
GCGTTGATCTTGTGCACCTCGACCTGATCGAGCCCGAGTTGCTTAGCTGCTTTCTGGATAATCGGCTCGAGCATCGTCATCGACTGTTCGCCACCAGGGGCACGCTGGGCACCACGCGGCGGCGTATTCGTGTAGACACTGGTGCCGCGCATCCGCATCGCTACGGGTTGATAGGCAACCGATCCGATACCACCAACGTTCATCGTGTCGCCCCTTCGTCCATAGGGGCCGCCATCGCCGATACAGTGGATGTCCACCGCCGTGATGCGACCGTCGCGCCGCATCCCAAGCTTGATCCGCGCCTGCATGCCGGGACGTGCCTTACCGAACGAAGTCTCATCGCGCCGCGTGACCCGCATCATCACCGGCTTCCCGATCTTCTTCGACAACAGAATCGGAATCTGCGCCTGCGGATAACCACTGCCTTTGCTGCCGAACCCGCCTCCGGTGAATTCGTTGATGAGCACCACGTTGGACGGTTCAATCCCCGCCCAGCGAGCCATTGGCCCGACGCTGCGGGCCGTGCTCTGGACCGACGGGTAAACATAGAGCTTCCCGCCCTCCCAGTATGCCAGCGTCGTTCGACTCTCGAGCGGCTGATGTGACAAAGACTGGTGGTAGGAGTGCTCTTCGACGATCACGTCCGCCTCAGCGAACCCAGCGGCGAGGTCACCGTACTCCCACTCGTCACCCGCCTCGGCGGCCATCGGAATCTCGCCCGGGGCCAATCCAGCTACATCCGCGTCGGTCCACTTAATGATTGCCAGTTCGCGATTGCGCATCGTGTTTCCGTCGAGCCGTCCGTTCGGTCCACCCGGGTGAAGACTATCGAGTGGGTCGAGAACGAAGGGTAGCGGTTCGAGATCGACATTAATAAGCTCAATCGCGTCAGCCGCCGTCTGCTCATCAACCGCCGCTACCGCCAGGATCGGCTCACCCTCATAGCGCGGTTCGTTGGTCAGCGCGGCCTCGTTCGGTGCCTCAACTTCTTCCGGTAGATCGTCGGCAGTCAGGATACCCTCGAACCCCGGTAGTGCTTCGGCTGCACTACTGTCAATCGACCGTACCCGCGCGTGCGGCATCGGACTGACCAACAGCTTAACGAAGACCATTCCCTCCGCCCGATGATCCTCGGCATACTTCGAACGTCCCGTAACCTTCGCGTAGAGATCCGGGGTCTGGTAATTCTTTCCGAGCAGTTTGTAATCAGCCACGTCAGGCCCCCCGCGTGATTTCCGCCGCCCGCATCACGGACGTCAGGATCTTGTCGTAGTCGGCGCACCGACACAGGTTACCCGAGAGCCACTCGGCGGCATCCTTTCGAGTCGGACTCGAGTTTTCGTTAAGCAATGCCACCGTGTTCATAATGAACCCGGACATACAGAACGCACACTGAAATCCCTGTTCCTCCATCACCGCCTGCTGCATCGGGTGCAGCGTGCCGTCCTCGGACTCAAGGCCCTCGATCGTCGTCACCTCACGACCTCGCACCGAGTGCGTCAGTAGCGAACAGGAGTAATGTGGAACCCCGTCGACCAGTACTGTGCACGCGCCACACTCCGCTCGGTCACACCCGATCTTGGTGCCGGTCAGCCCTAGCTTGTACCGCAGCGACGTCGCCAGCGTTTCCATCGGTGGCACTTCGATCCGGCGACTCCGACCATTGATGTTGAGCGTAATTAACCGCTCAACCGCACCAGCCGCCGGTGTCTGCGCCAGGAGCGCTCCCCCGTTCGCGCGGAACAAGTAGCTCGACGAAGACACCGCCGCACTCGCGGCAATGGCCCCTTTGATAAAACTTCGCCTGGAAACACCCTGCTGGGTCGTTTCCTCCGTCAACTCGATGATCTCCTGACTCATGGGACGATCACCTCCCTCAATCTACCGAAATCCCCAAAACCCAACCCCGCTCTAGCACGCCGAATGCCCGGCGGTACTACGGGAAGGGTCTCACTCCCCAAGCAATTACCGAATTCTCGCGCACCCAGCGACAACTTGCAAGGAGACTTTCACCGGCCTCCTATACACAGCCCATCCACTGTTCGAACGCGACCCCTTGAATATCAGTACCACAATTCTTCGAAACCCTGCGGGCTAAGAGCTAATTTGGACCCAGGATACACTAAGTGAGTCACAATTCCCTTAATGACAAACAGCTATTCGTCGCGTTCGAGGTCGATATCACCATTCTTGGCCATGGAGGTCATGGAGCGCGGCATGACCATGGCCCGTGCCGGCATCGACGTCGTGCAGCTCGGCGTCGGCGAACCCAACTTCCCACCCCCTCCTGAGGTCACCGCGGCAATCACCACAGCGATATCCAACGGAGATACACACTACACCGACAGCCGTGGCGTATACGCCCTGCGCGAGGCGATAGCAGCCGACTGCCAGCGGCGGCGGGGCGTCGCGATCAGCCCCGATCAGATCGTTGTAACGAGTGGATCGTCTCCGGCACTACTACTGGCGTTCAACTTATTACTTGACCCAGGCGACGAAATCATCATACCGACGCCTCACTATCCATGTTACCCAAATATGATCACAATATGCGGCGGCCGCTCGGTTCTCATCCCCACCTCTCCTGACGACGGCTACAAGATAGACGTCGACCGAGTCCGGGCCGCTATCACACCTCGTACCAAGGGGGTCCTCGTAGCTTCACCGGCCAACCCAACCGGCGCCGTTCAACCTTTCGAGGTCATGTACGATCTTTCGAATCTTGGCCTACCAGTACTGTCCGACGAAATTTACGACGGACTGCTGTTCGACCGCACGACTAACACGTCTCCCCTCACGATGACCGACAACTGCTTTGTCTTCGACGGATTCTCCAAACGCTACGCCATGACCGGATTTCGACTTGGGTACGTCATCGCTCCAGAAAGCGCAATGCGCGACCTTGTTTCCCTGCAGCAGAATATGTTCATCTCCACTGCGCACTTCGTACAAACTGTTGGACTCACTGCGCTTGAGCATGGGGACTCACACCTCCGCACGATGCTAACTGAATACGACCGCCGACGTCGTCTGCTCCTGGAGGGGATTCGGAACCTCGGGTTATTAGTACCTACCGCTCCAACTGGGGCGTTCTACGCACTTGCCGATGCTCGTCACCTTGGCGCCAAATCACTCTCAGTAGCATTCGATATCCTCCAACGCGCCCACGTCGCCCTCGGTCCGGGTCGCGACTTCGGTGAAATAGCCGAGGGCTTTCTACGTTTCTCGTTCGCCACCGCATATGAAGACATCACCGAAGCACTCAAACGCCTCGGCGAAGTGTTGCCGTCAATGGCGACCACCATGCGATAAAGATCGTGGTGAAACTTACGACGAAATCAGTGAATCCCAAATCGGATCTGGAGGGTAAAACAGCCTGACATCAACTGCGCTGTCGGCCCACCTCAGCGTTGGGTTTGTCCCGTCCGCGAGGCTTTGACGAAGCGGCGGAACGGTTACCTACGCGAGTACGTCTTTTCGCAGGTCGCGAACTAGCTGCCTTGTCGAGAGTCGCAACGTTTAGTGCGTGCTCGGTGGCTTGAATTGCCGCCGCCAGTTGGTCCGTGTCTACACCGCGAGTTATTAAACCACCTTCCCACTGGATAGTAGTTTCGACGAGCGCATCAGTCTTCCCCCCAGGAGGTATGCGAACTTCGTAGTCCAGCAGTTTCGGTATGTGCAATCCAAGTTGCGGTTCAATGCTCTTTAACGCTTGCATGAACGCGTCGTAGCCGCCATCTCCGGACGCGGTTGCCTGAAGCTCCTTGCCACAGTAGTGAACAAGAATACTAGCTGACGGTCGAAGCCCATGATTGCTGACGATCGAATAGTTCACTACCTGGAAAACCCTTAATTCCGGAGTCTGAAGAAGCTCTGAGATTAGGAACGGCAAGTCTGCCGTCGTCACGTGTCGCTTTTGATCCCCGAGCTCGACTATACGTTGTAGCAGCTGGTCTTTCTGTTCACTCGTAAGCGAGATATTCAACCGTTCGAGGTTGAACTCCAAGCTCGCCTTTCCCATGAGCTTGCCCATGGCGTATGTCCGCCGAAGTCCAAACCTGGAGGGGCGGAGCCTACTTTCGTACAGCCGGCCCTTCATGTCTCCATCGGCATGTATTCCCGCCGCCTGCGTGAACACATTCTCCCCTACGATCGGCTTGTTGACCGCAATCCTTCGCCCAGAAAATACTTCAACGAGATGACTTACCGGTGCCAACGCGTACTCCTTGACGTTGGTGCGCAGCCCGCCGTGGTCCCTAAGAGAGACGACCACTTCGTCGAGAGGCGTGTTTCCAGCACGTTCGCCCATCCCATTGACCGTGACGTGTACGCCCCGAGCACCTGCAAGTGCCCCCTCAAGGGTGTTGGCCGTTGCCAAGCCGTAGTCGTTGTGACCGTGATAGTCGAAATGGATCTCGGGAAAATCAGCCGTCACCTGTCCAACATACACACGCACCTGTGGCGGACTCAAAATACCGAGCGTGTCGCACAGCATAACCCGCTGCACAGGCAACCCGGCGATTGTCCTAATGTGTTCCGTCACATAATCCGGCGAATCGCGTACACCGCTGGACCAATCCTCAAGATAGACGTTGAACGTAATTCCGTGCTTCGTGCCGTACTCAATCGTCCGTCGGATCTCTCCCAGGTGTTGTCGGTGAGTTCGACCAAGTTGCTCCTCACAGTGCAAACGCGAACCCTTGGTTAACAGATTTATGACCCGAACACCAGCCGCACAGGCCCAGTCGACAGAAACCTTCGTATCAACGAAACCGAGCACTTCGATACGCTCCGTCAAACTTTCGGTTTCGGCCCAATTGATGATCTCCTCAACAGCAACACGCTCTCCCTCGCTGGTACGAGCCGAAGCGACCTCTATTCGATCAACTTTGACCTGCCGCAACAATCGACTTGTAATCGTCAGCTTTTCGACCGGAACCAGTGACACACCTTCGGCCTGCTCACCGTCACGGAGGGTAGTATCCAATATTTCGATGAGGCGCCGCTCACGGCGTCTCCTGGGTATTGTTCTTACGGCCATGTCAGACCTCGGCTTCTTCCGACTCAATTGGCAGACTCGGTGTATCACGAATTAGGCAAACGAGTAACGCTTTCATCCGGATAGGCCCTCTCCCACTAAGCGATGCCAAGACTCCCTGAAATAGTTGAATCGCCGCCGGCCAATAGTACCCTGAGCGACGCTGGAAACGTGACCTAACAGTGAAGAACAAGGCGGGAGACAGGTGGTAAAGGAACCGGGCGTGCGACGAGGCTCACCCGGTGGTCTGGTAGGACTCAGAACCTTAACGAGAACCACCGACGACAGGCGACCTAAACAGCGCCCCGGACACTGGCCCAGGCCGCACCAGCCGCCCCAATTCGGAAAGTTCTAGCGTGGCCCCATTCGGACGACTACACGCCAGACAGCTCGTCGAGCGATCCCGTACTCTCACCGATGGATTCCACCGGCACGCCCATCTTCCCGGCTAGACTCACCAGCAGATTGCCCATCGACACACTGTCGAACGCCAGGTGACGCCCACCCTTAAGGTGACCAGCGCCATGTCCTGCTAACACGAGTGGCAGGTCCGAATGAAGATGCCTATCAGCATCACTGATACCCCCTCCGTAAAGAATCATCGAATTATCAAGCAAGTTACCGTCCCCGTCCGGCGTGGACCGTAACTTTTCCAGATACTCGGTAAACAGGCTAGCGTAGTGTTGGTCAATCTTTGCGACCTTCGCCTGCTTCTCTGGATCGTCCTGGTGATGAGACAGCGGGTGATGCGCATCGGGCACACCCAGGGAGGGAAACGTTCGCTGGCTTACTTCACGGCCGAGCATGAACGTTGTCACGCGAGTGATGTCGGCTTGGAAAGCCAACGCCTGCAAGTCGTACATCATCCTACAGTGCTCTTCAAACGTGTCGGGAACACCGGCCGGACGTGCTGGTAGGTCTAGGCCCGCTAAGCTTTGCTGTTCTGAACGTTGGATGCGACGCTCCACATCCCTAATGGAGTCGAGATATTCACTAACTCGACGGTTATCGGCGTCACCGACCTTTTTCCGTAAGGCACTTAAATCCTGCATGACCGAATCAAGCAAGCTCTTATTTCGGCGCACAATCGCTAGCCGTTCAGCACCCGTGGTCCCTTCGCCAAACATTCGTTCGAATACGTGACGGGGGTTAATCTCCATAGGTAGTGGGGCTGTCGGCGTGCGCCAGGAGATCGTGCAACTATAGATACAACTGTAGCCATTAGCACCACATCGTCCGGCTAGATCACCAGGCTCCAACGCCACTTCAAGCGACGAAAGCGGAGTTTCCCCACCGACCTCGGCTGCAACTAACTGATCAAGGGTCAGCCCTGATTCAACATCCGCACCTTCCCGTCGCTTGGGGTGCACTGCGCTCAACCAAGCTGCCGGAGAACGTGGATGATCCCCTCCGCCGTCACCCCTTCCATCAGCAACCAACTGGTCCAAACCAGTGAGGACAGTGACATACTCACGTAATGGAGCCAGTGGGGACAAGCTAGGAGAAAACCCAAATGATGTACCAGCAGTCGTCGGCTTCCAGGCCGGCATGTTGGCTCCGTTCGGGAAATAAACAAATCCGAGACGCTGGACCGGATTAGCTGCTGTCTTGGAGGTCGCCCGAAGTGCCGGGACCATCGCATCCAGTAACGGTAGTGCCAAAGTCGCCCCAACTCCCCGTAGGAAAGTCCGCCGAGGCAACGACATCTTAGTAATGATCATAATCCCCAAGACCCCCAATCGCGCGATGTTATCGCTACTTCACCGGCGCGTCAATCTAACTATCACTGGACCGCCCCAGCAACCGTTGGTGCCTCAGCGACTAACCTTCGATTCATCTGAAAGGGCAAACTCTTTGCAACCGCCAAGATGAAAGACTGCGCCCGATAATCAGTACGGGCAGCGTCCATTAGAATCGCTCGAACCGCCGGCATGTCACCGGCTGAAACCCCACGACCTAAGGCGTACGTAAGCATCTTTTCCGCGACGGTCCGATAGAAAGCTTCAATTCGGTGCAGCAACACTCCTCGTAGACCTTCCACCCCGTTAAAACTCTGCGAGCCAGGAAGTTCACCTGAGGCATCGATAGCTTCGCCTGATTCGCTTCGATCCCGCCACGCGCCTACCGCATCGAAATTCTCAAGTGGCAATCCCAGCGGATCCATCAGAGAGTGACACGCTGCACACGCGGGATTGCTCCCATGCTGCACCATTCGATCGCGCATAGAGCGCGCTTTCTCACCAGTGCCCGTTTCTGGAAGGTCCGGTACGTCCGGCGGAGGCTCAGGAGGTGGCGTGCCGAGTAGGTTCGACAAAATCCAGACGCCGCGCAAGACAGGCGACGTCCTGTTAGGATAGGACGTAACCGTCAAAATGCTCCCGTGACCAAGAATGCCTCGCCGCGAGTGCTCCAGCACAACCCGCCGGAAACGATCGCCATAGACTCCGCTAATGCCATAATGCCGGGCAAGGCGTTCATTCACGAACGTGTAATCAGCGTTCAACAATTCGCCAAATGGGCGGTCTTCACGAAGGATCGTATCGAATAACAACTCCGTCTCTTTACGAAAAGCCTGGCGTAAATTGTCGTCGAAATTCGGAAAGGTCCGCTGGTAGGGAACAGATTCATCCAATTTACGTAATTCAAGCCACTGGCCGGCAAAGTTAGTCGACAACGTACTTGCTCGCGGGTCCGCAAGCATCCTGCGTACTTGCTGTTCCAGGACATCGTGATCCCTTAGCAGGCCACGCTCGGCCAGGCCTAGCAGTTGCTCGTCAGGAATGCTGTTCCACAAGAAAAACGATAGGCGCGACGCCAACGTAACGTCCTGCACCTGGTAAATTTCACCCGGCGCTACGTTCTCGGGAGCGAGTTCAATCCGGAAGAGAAACGACGGACTCAAGAGGATACGCTGCAGGGCTAATTCGACCCCAGCCTCGAAGTTTCCACCTGCCCGGCGCTCCTCGTCGTACGAATCCACGAGCGGTCGAAGGTCTGCCTCCGTAACTGGGCGCCGGTAAGCTTGTCGCGCCAGAGAAGAAAGAATGGTTCGGGCGCAACCCGGTTCTTCATCGGGGCGTTCCGGCCGGCAGACAAAAATGCGCTGACGACTTGGCGTAGTCCCTGACGGGCCAGACTCAAACGGTCCCGAGATACTAAACTCCCCGAGCCATGGTAGGCCGTGCAGTGCGTTCTCTTTGGGATCACCGCGAAGGAAAGGTAGCTCCTCATCAACGGGCTGTGACGAGGGTCGGCGGATAAATGTCACCCCAAACTCGCGAGTGCCAGCCTGAACGAAAATCCTGAACCGCAAGTCGTCGTCGGCTTCAGGTCCACCCAGCCGTCGCTGGCCAGGGGGTGGAGTCAAGGTCAACAGTTTCGCGCGCTCGCCATCAAGAATGACCTCCATCTGATGTGGTTCATACAGGTCAACCACCTGAAAGTTGTAATTGCGAGCCAACTTGATACTGACCTCATACTCGCCATCAAGGGGAAACGGGTGGTGAACGACCATGCCACCACGAGTGCCATAGGGCAAACCATCCAGACGATCGTCTTGTCCGAAATCTGTCCGAACCTGATAGAGTTCGACAACCGGCGAGATTGTCGGATTTCCTACAGCCAGCCGACTGACCCACCTCGAGACAGATAAATATCGATCGAGCAACATCGGAGAAAGCGCAAGGGCATCACCGTTGTTGTCGAATCCAAAATTCTGGCCATCCGGCGGCAGCAAACTTGCGACATCCACGTCAACGGCGAGTAGATCACGCACTGCGTTTTGATACTCGGTTCGGTTCAACCGATGGAGAGCAGGAGCCACGCCTGGATCTGGATTGTCTGCGGCGGCCTCGTCGATCTCCCTCTCTAACGCCGCAAGAAACGCGTCCCGTGTGCTTCGATCTGGCCTTGGCCTTCCTGGAGGCGGCATGAAATCACCGCCGAACTTGCGCAAAACTTTCTCCCATACCACCGCATCTACTGCCGGATTCCCGAGATCTCGCCCCTCTAGGGTAAGCCCACCGGTCATAGCAACATTGTTGTGGCAGGCGACACAATACCGCTGTAACAGCTCTTCATGATCAGCAACACTGGAGGACGAAGTTCCTGGTTCGGACTGGCCGATGTTCAAAACAGGCAGAAGGCTGGCTGCCTCCTGGAAACGCGAATTTAGGTCCTGAACTCCACGAAGAAAATCTTGATCATCCGTAACGATATTTGAAGCCACTGCGTCGACAGACAGCACCGTTCCGACCATACCCAGCGGAATGGCACCGACCATGGCAAGAGCCAGGAACCGCGACCTATTCAACATTCCCACTCCCCTTCCGATGTCTGCAGCAAACGCTACGAGCAACAGAAAATATCAGCCCACACCCGTCAACAACGGTTCATAGGAATTACTGAACACCAACACGATCGCTCATCAACTTACGCAACAAGGCGGCCGTCTCAGGTTGTGCCCGCATATCGCTCGCATCTTCCGCGATATCGAGCGGGATACGACCCCTATTGTTTTTCGCGTCAATCTTGGCACCCCGTTCCAGAAGAAGCCTAACGGTAGAGTTGACACCCCGTATTGAAGCACCGTGCAAAGCCGTGCTCCCATCAACAGCTGTTGCGCTTACATTTCCACCCAACTCTAGCGCAATCTGCACCGCTTCCAGCACCTCGGACTCCAGCTTCTCACGCGGTCCCTGCCGGTAGTCAATACCTGCAGCACTCATCAATAGCGTCACCTGATCGTCAGTCTCCACCAAGGGGTTTGCCCCGAAGGAGATTAGCAAGCGCATTGCCTCTGGATCTGGTCCCCTAGCGGCCAGCCACAATGGCGTCGCTCCACCCCCAGGCGGCGGAATTCTCTCGCCTTCAGTGCGGGTTAGCGAAAGCGTCGCTTCTGGCGGCGCAGGCAGTAACCCATCCACCTCTGCTCCATGTTCTATTAGAGCCCCTATCAACTGGAGACTACCCAAATTTCCCGTCGGCACCGGCTGCGGTCTGGTCCGCCACACCGGGCGACGAACTTGTACGACGTGATGTAACGGCGTCAATCCAGCCGGCAGAGGCCCAACCGCATTGGGATCTGCTGACCTATCGAGGAGAGTGGCTGCCAGTTCGAAATGCCCATTCAATATTGCGAGGTGCAGCAAGCTGTAACCGCTTGGAGCTGTATCATTGACATCCGCACCAGCATCTAGCAAAGCCATAACAGCACCTATGTGGCCGTGGCGTACGGCAAACAAAATTGGCGTCATGCCCTCGGGGGCTTCTCTAAGTCGGCCTGGACCTCGTCCTGGGGCTAACTCCGGAAAAGTGGATCGGGTATGGATATCTGCTCCATGGTTTGCGAGGAGACGTACGACCGCGGCGTGACCTTCAGCAGCAGCCCACATAACAGCAGTCTGACCTCGCCAGGTCTCCTTCGCGTTCACATCGGCCCCGCGAGCAATAAGTAAATTGACGACACTCAAACTACCGCTACGAGCGGCGGTCATAAGTACCGTCTCACCTTCGGGCTGCGAGGTATTTTGGTCGGCACCCGCTTCAAGCAGCGCTTCAGCAATGACCCCACTCCCATTGAGGCATGCAATCGATAACGGTTTGACACCGTACCGATTCGAAGCATTGACCAGCGCGCCCGCCCGGAGCAGCCGCTTGACCGTGTCAACATCGTCGTGATGAACCGCCCAATGAAGTGCCGTAGTTCCATCAATTTCGGCCACGTTGACGTCCACGCGCTCGACAAGGAGCGCGTGTGTAACCTCGATATCATGACGCTTAGTGGCTTCAACGAGCCGACGGTCGTCGGCCGCCTCAATCACACTCACGGCAATGAACAAACAGCTAATCGGAACCGCAAAGACCAGCGACCATCGGCACGCAAACATA
>Ga0310345_10005757_pt1 | contig 10925 bp, 13 predicted proteins | sample HC15DNA20500_MG_FD_204667 | JGI IMG/M metagenome (GOLD analysis project Ga0310345, IMG submission 204667) | Marine microbial communities from station ALOHA, North Pacific Subtropical Gyre - HC15-DNA-20-500_MG | ecosystem: Environmental > Aquatic > Marine > Oceanic | place: Pacific Ocean: North...
GCCATCCTAACCGCCAGCGCGACAAGCGCGACGATTGGCGAGGGCGTCGCATTGCTTGCCGTCTACTCGGCCGGCCTTGGGATCCCGTTTCTGGTCGTCGCGGGGTTCACCGACAGTATTGCCGGCAGGCTGCGCGGCATCGGTCGTTGGGGTCGCCGCCTGCATCAGGCTGCGGGCGGCGTCATGATCCTGATGGGCCTGGCGATGATGACCGGGCGGTTGAGCGCACTGGCCTACTGGCTGCTGGACACCTTCCCTGTCCTTGCGCGGATCGGGTGAACAGATGCGACTGTACGAGAAACATATCCTCCCTCGGCTGACGCATCTGGCGATGGGCCAGGATCAACTTCTTCCCTACCGGCGCCGCGCCATCTCCGGGCTGCATGGGCGTGTGCTGGAGATCGGAATCGGCTCGGGCCTGAACATTGCGCTCTACCCCGAGGCCGTGCGCCAGATCATCGGTATTGATCCGTCGCCCGAACTCCTCTCTCGGGCCGCGCAAACCTCCCATGGACTGATGCCCGCGGCCGAGATGATCGAGGGCGTGGCCGAAGCATTGCCGCTCGAAGATCGCAGCGTCGATTGCGTCGTCGCCACCTGGACACTCTGCAGCGTTTCGGAACCGGAGAAGGCTCTCGCCGAGATCCGGCGCGTTCTCAAGCCGGATGGCGTCTTCCGCTTCGTCGAGCATGGCCTGGCGCCCGGACCCCGTATCCGGCGCTGGCAACGCTGGCTGACGCCTGTCTGGAAACACTGCGCCGGGAACTGCCATCTTGACCGCCCGACGGCCGACTTGATCGAGACAAGCGGCTTCCGCATGGAGCGGCTCAACACCGGTTACGCGACAGGTCCGAAGCCCTTGGTTTTCATGTATGAGGGACAAGCTCGCCTCTACTGAGGAAGCTTGGAAACAGGACAATCTCGGCTTTCGATCCGTGGCGCAACTGATGGCAAGGTAGCCAATTCTCGCCTCGAACTTTCGCCGAAAATTTTGCGGTGATGAGGTGTTATGAGCAGTCATCAAGATAACCGGCAGGCCAATCTGACGCGCGGCATCCGGGTCGAGATCGCCAGCCTCGTCTACAACATCATCGAGGTCGTCGTATCCGTCACCGTGGGACTTCTGACCGGCAGCGCAGCGCTGGTGAGTTGGGGCCTCGACAGTACGGTCGAGGCCACCTCGGCTGCGACTCTGATCTGGCGCTTGAAGAGTGAGGTGGACGGTGCCGACAAGCGCACGGTCCTGCACCGCAAGAAGGTCGCGCTCTACGTGGTTGCCTGTGCCTTCTGGATCGTCGTCGCGGCGATCCTCTACGAGGCGGTCTCCGCCTTCATTTCGCAGAAGGCGCCGGGCTTCAACTGGTGGGGTATCGCGATTCTGGGTGCTTCGCTCGTGGCCAACCCGTTCCTCGCCTGGGGCAAGTATCGCTACGGCAAGCGGCTCGATGCGCCCGCCCTGAAGTACGATGCCAAGGACACCATGATCTGCCAGTATCAGACGATCGTGGTGTTGGCCGGGATCGGTCTGACGCAATGGATGGGCTGGTGGTGGGCCGACCCGGTGGCGGCGCTTCTGATCGTGCCCTACGTTGCATGGGAGGCGTTCGAGGCCACGAAGGATGCGCGGTCGGTCGATCCGGACGAGGGCGAAGCTACTGCCGAGGCCTGACGTTACGCATGATGAACCGAGATTTGGGCATGGGCGGCAGTTCTCCGGTTTCCAGATCCAGATCCTGATCCGGCACTTCGTAGTCGATGGCGTTCACGAAGAAACTGCAAAACGCCTTCATCTGGCTGATCGCGATCCACTCGCCCGGACAACGGTGGTTCCTGTGGTGATCGCCACCGCCCTGCGGAATGAACTCGTAGGGAGTGACCTCCCGATCGTGAAACCGCTCGGGCCGGAACTCTTGCGGCGCGTCCCACGAACGAGCGTCGGTATTCGTGCCGTAGAGGTCGAGCAGAACCCTGTACCCTTTGGGAAAGCGATATCCGCGCCACTCGAAATCGCTCTTCACCCGTGCCGCAACCGCGGGAAAGAACGGATACAGACGGCGGACCTCTTGCACGAAAGGTTCGAGCTGTCCCTCGTCGTCCTTCAGCTTTTGCCGCCACTCGGGATGCCGATGTAAAGCATGCGCCGCCTGAACTATGAACACGGATACCGCGACGGTCGGGCGCAGGACATTCAACAGCTCTACGGCGGCCACCCTGGGGGTCAACAACTCCCCATCGAGATCGCGCCATGTCGCGATGATATGAAGGGCACTTTCCTGCGTCGGCTGAAGCTCACCATCGCGGACCTGTTGGATTAGCCGTGCTGCCCATTTTTCCAGGCGGTGGCGCGCCAGACGCGCGCGCCAGTGTTTGGGGCCAAGGGCCCCGGCGTCCTGAAAAAGCGCTGTAAGCTGCGCCGTTCGGGTCGCCACCTCAGCTTCATTAAGCGGCACCCCGGCCCAGGCGCAGGCAGCTCTTGTGAGCATTTCGCGCACTTCGTCATAGAGGACGACCTCGTTCCTCGCCTCCCAGTCCGGCGCATAGTTGTCCAACATGTGAAGCGACGTGCCCTCAAGCGCGGCGATCCGCTCGGTCCCCATGAGTGACATGAACATCTTCTTGCGGTGCTGGTGGGCAGCGCCGTCCAATCCCTGAACGCCGCCTTCTCCCAGCAGGGACTTCTGTATGCGGCCTGGCATCGAGCCTGCGCGGATCAGCCGGTCTTCCCGATAGAAGGCTTCTGCCGCCGCCGCGCCGGTCATGCAGATCGTCTCTTGAAGGAGGATGCGGGTTTCGAACAGGTCTGTGTCGAGTGCGCGGCAGGTCTCCGAAATGAACCCATATGGGTTGCGCAGCAGGGCAAGTGTGCTGTCAAAGCCTTTCGCAGATGGTATGCCGAACATGGGTTACACCCCCGTTGTGTTTTCCTTGCGTTGACCCTGACCAGGCTTGTCCGTCGCAGAGCGGAAGCTGTCCCAGAACAGTAGGGCCGCGCCGCAGAAAATCGCCACATCCGCAAGATTGAAGGACGGCCAGTGGTATGTTCCGTAATGGAAATCCAGAAAGTCTGGGACGGCCTGATAACGCAGCCGGTCGAGGACATTGCCGAGTGCGCCGCCGATGATCAGACCGAGAGCGGCAGCCGTCAGCCTGTCCGGCGCGCGCCACAACCAGATCAGCAGCCATAACACGATCACGCCAGCAAGCGCGATGAGACCCCACCAAGGCACGATCCCGCCCAGCATACCGAAGCTGACTCCATCGTTCAGAACCCGCACGAGATTGAGAAAGGGTAGAACCTCGACGCCGCCCTCAAGCGCAGGTGTGTTCAGGGCAAGCGCCTTGGTGCCCTGATCGAGGGCGAACGCCGAGATGGCGCAAACTCCGCCTAGAACGCGGCTGTTCATGCAGTCGTCTTCAGATCGGCCCGCGCATCGCGAATGATCGCCCAGGACGAGTGCAGGAATAGCCCGGCGATACCGAAGGCAACGATAAGGTCGGGCCACGCGCTGCCCAGCCAGGCCACAAGACCGGCGGCAACGACAACCGCCGCATTGCCGATGGCGTCGTTGCGAGAGAAAAGCCAGACGGCCCGCATGTTCGCGTCGCCCTTGCGGAACGGCAGCAGCGGCAGAACGGAGATGACGTTGACGACAAGGGCAATCATGCCAAGCAGGCCCATGAGACCCGCATCCGGCGTCGTCCGTTCGAAGACCCGGACGATGGTCGTGCCGAGGACGCCGAGACCGAGGAGCCCGAGGAAGATGCCCTGGATCAAGGCCGACCGTGCCCGCCAGGCGAGGCTCCAGCCGATGGCCAGCAGGCCAAGGAAGGTGATCGCGCCGTCGCCGATGAAATCGAGCGCATCGGCCTTCACGGCCTGTGACCCGGCGATGAACCCGCCGATCATTTCAACGACACCGTAGCCCACGTTCAGGATCACGACGATCCAGAGCGCGCGTCGGTAGGCCGGGTCCTGATGGGCGGGATTCGGCGGAATGTCTCCATCGCCCTCGATCCGGTCGAAGCCGTAGCCGGTCACCGCAACGGCCTTTTCGATGTCCGGCAGGCGCGCTTCGGGGGCGCTCAGTGTCATGATGTGCGTCGCCGCCGACACCTTCACATCGTCAGCCGCGACTCCGGCCGACTGCGCCGCCCGCTCGATCTGCGCGGCATCCTTCGCGCAGTCCATACCGGAAACCCGGTAACGGACGGGCGGAACATCTGCCGTCGATCCGGCACTTTCGGTGTTGGCCATGGTCGCGCTATTCCTGCTAGAATGAATTGAAGAACAACGTATCAGCGAGGAGTGATATGGCCCAAATCGTCGATGACCGCAAGAGCGCGACCATCGAGCGACGGGCGAAGCTGTTCCGCGGCTTCGCGGACCCGAGCCGCCTGGCCATCCTCGGTGCACTTTGCAACGAGCCATTGGCCGTTCACGAGATCGTCGAGCGGACCGAACTATCGCAACCCAACGTCTCCAACCATCTGAGGTGCCTGCTGGACTGCGGGCTTGTCGCCAGCGACCGCGAAGGGCGCTTCATCCGCTACCGTATCAGCAACCCGCGCATCACGGTCCTTCTGAACGATGTGGACGCACTTCTCGACGTGGTCGCAGTGGGTGTTGAGGCGTGTGACAATTATCGTGAGGCGTAAAAGGTCGAATTTTGACCGGCACACGCAGCATCGCGAACCTCAGCGCTTTGACGGCACAGCTTGCCGACAAGTAGGACATTTGGCGCGCGATAGTCCGATCCTTGAGCCTCATAACCCGAAGAGAAGACCGCCCCCCAGCCACGCGTAGGCGATCATGGCGAGCCAGAATAGCACCTTCTCGATAGCGCCGTCGCCGGTCGAGAAGGAAGAACCAGTTCTTCTGACTTTCCAGACGAGAAAGACGACCGTGAGGGCAATGAACCCTATGTTGAACCAGAAGGTATAGTCGATCTTGAAGAACTCGCGCTCAGTGACCGCGCGAACCTGATCGGCCGAGGGAAGAAGCCCGAGGGCCGCAAAGCCGTAATGCAGGAGCAGCGCCGTCGCGACGAGGACCACGAGGAAGACGCCGAGGATATAGACCGCCATGCGCCAGCCATAATATTTCGCGTTCACGCGCAGGACGGGGATCACCACAAGGTCGGAGAAGATGAAGGCCATGATGCCAGCAAAGGCCACGCCGTTGCCGTAGAGCACGGCGGCAAGCGGGATGTTCCCCATGGACCCGATGAAGGTGAAGAACGCGGCGACGGGGCCGACCAGCGCCTGTGCCAGCAGCTCGAAGAAGTTCGGATCGTCGCCGCCGATGAAAAGCCATTCGAAGAAGCGGCGCGGCACGAAGGCGGCGATAATCCCCGCGATGGTGAAGCCGACGGTCACGTCCTTCCACACCATGCCCCATTCCATGACGTAGCGCGTGGCGACCTCGCCCCAGCCTTCGCGCGACGTGGCTTTCGCTTTCCAGTCCTTGTCGGAGCTATCGGTATCGTTTTGCTGCGACTGCGCGGTTTCTCGCGCCCGTTCGATCGGCGCGAAGCCGCGGGTCAGCCGGACCACAAGCCACATGAGCAGGATCAACAGCACGCCGCCGACATACTCGCCGACCACGAATTGCCAGCCGAGGAAAATGCCGATGATGATACCCAGCTCGATCACGAGGTTGGTCGAGGCGAGAAGAAAGGCCAGCGACGGCACCAGCCCGGCCCCCTTGGCGAAGAGCGCGCGTGTTCCCGACAGCGCGGCGAAACTGCACGACGAGCTGACGAAGCCGAAGAATGTGCCCAAGGCGACCGAGCGCGGCCCTTCCGTGCCCATCGCCCGCTGCATCCGGTCGCGCGTCACGAAGACCTGGATCATCGAGGAAACGAGATAGCCGAGGCCAAACGCCCAGAACGCCGTCCAGAACAGGCCGAGCGCCGTGACCGCCGAACGGTGCCAGAGCTGAACGAAGGGCTCTTCCATCACGCGCGCCTGTCCGGCTCAGCTTCCTGCAAACAAGATGCCCAGCATCCAGAGGCCCATGCCCCTCGCCATCGATCCCATTCCGTCCATCATGTATCCATCATGTCGTTTGTTCCTTTACTGTAGCTAGGGCCGCGCCCGTTCGGGCAACGGTACAGGTGCGCGCGTCACCCAAGCGCGTCCCCATCCGTTTCACAGTAGATCCGATAAAGCGCATCGATCATATCGTGCAGACGCGGGTCGGCGATGCTGTAGTGGATCGTCTGGCTCTCGCGTCGGGTCGCAACCATGCCAGCCTCGCGCAACCGCGCGAGATGCTGGCTGAGCGCCGACTGACTCAGGGCGAGCTGGCCCTGTAGCGCACCAACCGATTGCTCTCCCTCCAGCAGGTGGCAAAGCACCATCAGCCTGTTGGCATTCGACAACAAAGCCAGTTGACCCGCCACGTCCGCCGCACGCGCTTGAAGAACCGGTAGCGAAGGCCGCTTTATATCGTCATTGACTAATTTAGACATATCTTACATTTGTCTCCGACAGAGAACGAAAACAATACAGCAAATGGAAGGACCGCATATGGGGCCGGTCGTGCCAACGGAATTCACGCCCTGGCTTTCGCTTTTCGGGGGCGTTCTGATCGGTCTCAGTGCCGTCATGGTGATGGGCCTGTTCGGCAAGATCGCGGGCATCACGGGCATCACCAAAGGTTTGACAACTGCCATTCCGGGAACCGGCGGACCCAACGACCGGGGCTGGCGCCTGTCGTTCCTGATCGGGTTGGTCGCAGCGCCGCTCGTCGTGCTGCTCACGACGGGGGCATTTCCCCAGCAAAGCGTGCCTACGAACGTCTGGGGTATGGCGCTGGCAGGGCTTCTGGTTGGCTTCGGGACCAGTCTGGGGGCCGGATGCACCTCCGGGCACGGGGTCTGCGGTCTGGCCCGGCTGTCGCCAAGATCGGCAGCCGCCGTCGCAGTCTTTCTGGTCGCGGCCGTTTTGGCGACGACGCTCGTGCGTCACGTGATTTGAGGAAAGTAGACATGCGCAATTTTCTGGGTTTCGCCGCCGGGCTGGTCTTCGGCATCGGCCTCATCATCTCCGGCATGACCGATCCTGCAAAGGTTCTGAACTTTCTGGATATCCTCGGGCCATGGGATCCGAGCCTCGCCTTCGTGATGGGAGGCGCGTCTGTCACTGCCTTCATCGGGTATCGCCTGATCTGGCGACGTGAGCGACCCGTAATGGGGTCGCAGTTTGATCTGCCGGACAGCACCGCCATAGACGCGCCGCTTCTGACCGGCGCGGCCATCTTCGGCATGGGCTGGGGCCTAGGCGGCTTCTGTCCGGGACCCGCTTGGACATCGCTGTTGATTGGATCGTCAGGCATCCTCATTTTCCTGCCCGCCATGCTGGTCGGGATCGTCCTCGCCGGTTTCGCCAAATCATCTTCCTCATTCGCAAGCAAAGGAGCGTAAATGTGGCCGAACTGAACGAGCCCATCGTCCGCCAATCCGCATCGACTGGGCCGAACAGCCCCGATGTCTGGGGCATCTACGAGCCCGACACCGGGTCGATCCAATATATCTGCGCCGATCCCGCGACGAAGAAGGCCGCACTGATCGACGTGGTGCTGAACTTCGATCCGGCGCGTTTCGCGACCGATACGCGCAGCATGGAGCAGGTGCTGGGCCTTGTGGAGAAGCACGGCCTGACGGTGGAATGGGTACTCGATACGCATCCCCACGCCGATCATATGATGGCGTCGTCGCACCTCAAGAAACGGACCGGTGCTGCAAACGCCATCGGTGAAAAGGTCCGCGACATCGCCGAACTCTGGCGCGACTACTACAACACGCCGGACGCCTTCGACCCCCACCGCGACTTCGACCGCCTGTTCGCGGACGGGGATACCTTCCGCATCGGCGATCTGGACGTTCGGGTGATGCTGTCCCCGGGGCATACGCTTGGGTCGATCACCTATGTCTGCGGCGATGCGGCCTTCGTGCACGACACGCTGATGCAGCCCGACAGCGGCACGTCCCGTGCCGATTTTCCCGGTGGCACCACCGAGGATTTGTGGAACTCGATCCAGGTGATCCTGTCTCTGCCCAAGGATACGCGGCTTTTCGTCGGTCATGACTATGGGTCCGAGGATCGCGACAGGCCGGAATGGGAAGCCTCAGTTGCCACCCACAAAGCCAAGAATGTCCATGTCAAGGACGGCACCGACAAGGCCGACTACATCCAGACCCGCGAGGATCGGGATGCCACACTGGACCTGCCGGACCGGATGCTCGCAGCACTTCAGGTCAACCTGCGTGCGGGGCAATTGCCCGAAGCCGAAAGCAACGGTGCGCACTACCTGAAAATGCCCGTCAACAAGTTCTGAAAGGAGAAAGGATCGTGAACAAGTCCATGAAAGACCTCGTCGCGGACGCAAGATCGCGCGTCGATGGAATCGCTCCCGCTGACGCGCACAGAGCGATGGCGCAGGGAGATGTCATCCTCGACGTGCGTGAAACGGCAGAGCTGAAGAGCGACGGCGCAATCGAAGGCGCGATCCACATCCCGCGCGGGTTGGTCGAAGCACAGGCCGATCCCGAGACCGGCAAGGCGAACGAGGCTTTGGCCGCGAAACGCGATGGCACGGGCCGTGTTCACGTTCTCTGTGCGTCCGGCGCACGCGCGGCCCTTGCCGCCGACAGCCTGCGCCAGATGGGCTATGACACCGCTGTAATCGAAGGGGGTCTGGCGGGCTGGAAAGACGCGGGTCTCCCGCTTCGGGCCTAACACCGGTGCGAGCGCTATCGCGATATTTGCTCGGCCTCGGTTGGGACGATGCAACCCTTCCAATGACGGAGTATCACTGTGAGACGCCGAAAGTTCCTTAGCCTAGCCGCAGCCTCGCTCGCAACCCCAGCACTTAATATCAGCCGGGCATGGGCCGCCGAACCCGGCGCGCCTTTGCCGATACCGGAGGTTATGGAGATCGGCCCCGGCGCAGGCAACACACTCGATGCGATACGCGGAACACGCGAGTTCACCGGAGGCGCGACGTCGGAGACCTGGGGCTACTCCCAGGATTACCTCGGACCGCTGCTGCGGTTCCGGCGCGGGCGCACCGCAAACATAAGTGTCATGAACCGTCTCGATGAACCGATCACTGCTCACTGGCACGGCATGCACGTGCCGGGCTATCTCGACGGTGGGCCGCAACTTGCTTTCGGCCCGGGCGAGACCTGGGCGCCGGAATTACCGGTCGATCACCCGGCGGCAACGCTGTTTTATCACAGCCATGTTCACGGGCGAACAGGCCCGCAGGTATATCGCGGGTTGGCGGGCATGATTGTCATCGACGACCCCGAGATCGACGATCCACTGCCGCACGACTATGGCGTGAACGATTTTCCACTCATCGTGCAGGATCGACGCTTCGATCGGTCAGGCCGCATGACCTATAGTCTTGGCATGATGGATCGGATGCATGGGTTCCAGGGGGACCAGATCCTAGTCAACGGTGTGATCCGTCCCAAGCTTACAGTTCCGGCGGGTCTGGTACGCCTGCGTATCCTGAACGCGTCGAATGCGCGCGTGTATGATTTCCGTTTCACCGACGGCAGGCAATTCCACCAGGTCGCGAGTGACGGCGGCCTTCTGGCCCGCCCTCTTGCCATGGCCAGCCTGCAACTCGACGGTGCCGAACGGGCCGAGATCGTGGTCGAATTCTCGGACCGGTCACCTGTTTCTCTTGTCTCGCGCGACATCGGGATGAATGGCGTGATGAACGGGGGCATGATGGGTGACAGGGGCGGCTCCATGATGATGGGCGATAGAGGCATGATGGGCGACCGCGGCATGATGGGGATGGATGGAAACAGTGGTGCGCCGCTCGAGATCATGTCGTTTGATGTAGGCGAAGCTGCGCCCGCCGGCCCCACCCGCCTGCCCACCTCGCTGCCTTCGGATGCGCCCGCACTCGGCGATCCGGTCCGCAGGCGCAATTTCACCCTCAACATGCACACCGGGGGCATGATGCGCGGCGGCATGATGGGTGGCGGCGGCCAGACGATGGGGATCAACGGTGCACCTTACGTCATGGATCGCATTGATGAGACCGTCCGCGCAGGCGAAACCGAGCTTTGGCGCATTAATGCCGACATGATGATGCGGCACACCTTCCACGTTCACGGGACTTCCTTTCGGGTCGTGAGTCAGAACGGGCGGCCGGTCGACTCGGCGCAGATCGGTTGGAAAGATGTTGTCCGTGTGCAGGGTCCGACCGAAATCTTGCTGAGGTTCGACAAGCTGGCTTCGGAAGAGACACCATTCATGTATCACTGCCACATCCTCGAACACGAGGATGCGGGCATGATGGGGCAGTTTACGGTCACATAACAGGACCCCACCCGCTCGACACCGGGCGTCGTCAAGAGCTTACGTCTTCTTGCGGCGTTCTATCAGGTGCCGGTGTCGCCTTGTTGAAACGCATTACGGAGTATGTCTAGACCCGAACGGAGAACACCTCGCTAAGCTGCGGGTCCGCCGAAGCGGCCGTTCAGTCGCTCGGCAGCATTCGTCAAAAAGGGCTCTCAGTTAGCCTTCGCCGCTGCGTGCACGAACGGCGGCTGTCGATTGGGAGGGGCGAAAACGGTCGTTTTTGGCCGAGCGCCCTGCCCTGCCCAGGATCAATCGCTTAGCCAGGACAAAAACCCCCGGCAAAACCTTTGCGGTTTTGGCAGGTTTTTGTCACACTGAGACATGATCATCGGATATGCCCGCGTCAGCACTGACGACCAGAGCTTGGATTCACAGACGGATGCCCTTTTGTCAATCGGCGCCCAATTTTGACCCCCTATCGGCATCGAAAACTCACCCCCCCCCCCCGGAGCGCTTAGGAAGCTGGTCCGAGACGGCGTAGCTTCCAAACGGCGCAGCCGGTCGTGCCAGCAATCATCCGGGGCTCATGCTCGAGT
>Ga0310345_10005760_pt1 | contig 10922 bp, 6 predicted proteins | sample HC15DNA20500_MG_FD_204667 | JGI IMG/M metagenome (GOLD analysis project Ga0310345, IMG submission 204667) | Marine microbial communities from station ALOHA, North Pacific Subtropical Gyre - HC15-DNA-20-500_MG | ecosystem: Environmental > Aquatic > Marine > Oceanic | place: Pacific Ocean: North...
ACCGACCGGGCTCCGGAACCCACCATGGAGGAGATTCTGGCGTCCATCCGGCGCATTATCTCCGAGGAAGAGAATAACGACGCCCCGGATGTGGCGGCTGCCGATGCCGAGGATGATTACGCCTCGCCGCCCTCACCGCTAGGGCGGTCTGACGCTGCCGAGCAGACCTTCGACAATCCGCCCGAAAGCGCTCCGTCTGAGAGCGCCGCACTCGCGGATGCAGACTTCACGGAGGAGCCCCTGGAGGATCTCGAGCCGCTCGAAGCCGAGGACCTGACGACTGTCGAGGACGACGAGGTCCTGGAGCTCGGCGATCTGACCGCCGCTGGGCCGGGTGCCGGTGCCCAGCCGCCGTCCCCCACCTTCCAGCAGCCGCCCGCAGGCGATGCGGCCGCGCCCCAGCAGTTCTCCCCGCCGGATCAGGCCGGACAGGAACCCGCCGGCGAAGAGCCCATGGAGGCGGGCGAGCCTCTGGAGCTTTCCGAAGACTTCAGCTTCCCCTTCGAGGAGGAAGAGCAGAGCGAGCCCGTCGAGCCTCTGGTCCGCGAGACGTCTGCGCTTGAAGCTGCCATCGCGGCGCTGAAGGGTGATCAGGCCCGCGCCGCCGAGCCCGAACCGCAGGCGGAAGAGGCCGGCTCTGAGGAGCCGCAAGCCGAGGCCGCCGCCCCGGCCGAGGAGCCTGTGCCCGCCGAAGAGATCTCCGAGGCCTCTCTGGAGACGGCCCTCCAGGAAGCCGCCGAAGAAGAGGACGTGGATTTCGAGGCCGAAGAGACCGACGAGGATCCGGCCGACGACGAGAGCCTGGCGGAAGATGCCGCGGCCTTCTCCGGCGCGTTCGGCCAGGAGCGCCGCAACGGCACCCATCACCGGGAAGCCGGCGATTTCGCCTATGCGGCCGGCGGGTCCCTGGAAGAGACCGTGAAGGCCATGCTCCGCCCCATGCTGCGGGAGTGGCTGGACCAGAACATGGACCGGCTGCTCCAGGAAGCCCTCCACGAGGAGCTCCAGGCCGAAGGGAAGCACCAGCGCAACTAAAGCGCACGGCTTACGGCAGGAGCGGCGCAAGGCGCTGGTCGAAGGCCTTCCCGTCCGGAGCGGATCGAGAGTTTTGAAACGGCGCTGCCATTCGCGGCGCCGTTTCCCGTTCCGGGTCCCTCTGCCGCCACGGTCGGCCAAGCGCCCTGCGCCCCTTGTGCTCGCGCGCCCTTCCGCACTATTCACAGTCTCCGAATTTCGACAGCTTGAGGCCGGCGGCTCCACTGCGCCGGCTCCCACCGATAAGAGAATCCGGCGCCATGCTCGACAAGACCTACCAGCCCGCTTCAATCGAAGAGGCCATCTTCCGCGCTTGGGAAGAGGCGAAAGCCTTCGAAGCGGGGGCGGGGAGCGACGGCGGCCAACCCTATTCGATCGTCATCCCGCCGCCGAACGTCACCGGCTCGCTCCATATGGGGCACGCCCTGAACAACACGCTTCAGGACGTGCTGGTCCGCTTTGAGCGTATGCGGGGCAAGGACGTGCTCTGGCAGCCGGGCATGGACCATGCGGGCATCGCCACCCAGATGGTCGTCGAGCGCCAGCTCATGGAGAACCAGGAGCCGGGCCGCCGCGACATGGGCCGCGAGAAGTTCATCGAGCGGGTCTGGAAGTGGAAGGAGGAGTCCGGCGGCAAGATTCTCTCCCAGCTCCAGCGCCTCGGCTGCTCCTGCGATTGGAGCCGCGAGCGTTTCACCATGGACGAGGGCCTGTCCACCGCGGTCCGGAAGGTCTTCGTCGAGCTCTACGAGGCCGGCCTGATCTACAAGGACAAGCGCCTCGTCAACTGGGACCCGAAGCTGCTCACCGCCATTTCCGATCTCGAGGTCGAGCAGGTCGAGGTTAACGGCCATCTCTGGCATTTCCGGTACCCGCTCGAAGGTGCCGCCTTCGACCCGGAGGACCCGTCGACCTATATCGTCGTCGCCACCACCCGGCCCGAGACCATGCTGGGCGATACCGCCGTCGCCGTTCACCCGGAGGACGAGCGCTACATCGGCGTCATCGGCAAGCACGTCATCCTGCCCCTGGTCGGGCGGCGCATTCCGATCGTCGCGGACGAGTATTCCGATCCGGAGAAGGGCTCCGGCGCGGTCAAGATCACGCCCGCCCACGACTTCAACGACTTCGAGGTCGGCAAGCGCCATGACCTCCCGATGATCAGCATCCTCGACGTCGAGGGGAATGTCGTCCTTGAGGGCAACGAGGACTTCACCCGCGATGTCAGCGAGAGCGACGAACTGATTCAGACGACTCGGGAATTGCACGGCCAGGACCGCTTCGCTGCGCGCAAGGCGGTCGTCGCCAAGATGGACGAGCGAGGGCTCCTGGCGGAGATCGAGGACAATCGTCACGCGGTCCCCCACGGCGACCGCTCCGGCGTCGTCATCGAGCCCTTCCTGACCGACCAGTGGTATGTCGACGCCAAGACGCTCGCGAAGCCGGCAATCGCAGCGGTCCGCAGCGGCCAGACCGGCTTCACGCCGAAGAATTGGGAGAACACCTATTTCCACTGGATGGAGAACATCCAGCCCTGGTGCATCTCTCGGCAGCTCTGGTGGGGCCATCAGATCCCGGCCTGGTATGGACCCGACGGGACTGTTTTCGTCGCGTCCGACGAAGCGGAAGCGAAGGAGAAGGCAACGGCCCATTACGGCGAGGCTCCCGAACTGACCCAGGACGAGGACGTCCTCGACACCTGGTTCTCCTCCGGCCTCTGGCCGTTCTCGACCCTCGGCTGGCCCGACGAGACCGAGGCGCTGAAGCGCTACTACCCGACCTCCGTCCTGGTCACCGGATTCGACATCATCTTCTTCTGGATCGCCCGCATGATGATGCTGGGCATCCACTTCATGGAGGAGGTCCCGTTCCACCGGGTCTACATCCATGCCCTGGTCCGCGACGAGAAGGGCCAGAAGATGTCGAAATCCAAGGGGAACGTCATCGATCCCCTTGATCTCGTTGAGCAATATGGCGCCGACGCACTGCGCTTCACGCTGGCGGCCATGGAAGCCCAGGGGCGGGACATCAAGCTGTCGACGGCCCGGGTCGAAGGCTATCGGAACTTCGCCACCAAGCTCTGGAACGCCGCGCGCTTCGCCCAGATGAACGAATGCGCGCCCGTCGAGGGCTTCGATCCGAAGTCGGCGACCCTCACCGTCAATCGCTGGATTGCCGGGGAGAGTGAACGCGCCGCGGCCAAGGTGACGGAGTCCCTGGAGAATTTCCGGTTCAACGATGCAGCCGGCGCCATCTACCACTTCCTGTGGCACATCTTCTGCGACTGGTATCTGGAGCTCATCAAGCCGGTTCTGATGGGCGAGGATGAGGACGCGAAGTGCGAGACCCGCGCCATGGCTGGCTTCGTGCTCGACCGCGCCCTGAAGCTGCTGCACCCCTTCATGCCCTTCGTCACCGAGGAGCTCTGGGCCAAGATGACGGCCGACGGCCAGGGCAGGGACTCGCTCCTCATGCTGAGCGCTTGGCCCAAGCATGAAGGGCTGGAGAACGCCGACGCCGATGCCGAGATCGACTGGGTCATCCGCTTCGTCACGGAGATCCGCTCCGTCCGGGCCGAGATGAACGTCCCTGCCGGCGCCCGCGTGCCCCTGATCGTCTCCGGCGCCAATGCCGAATCGCAGGACCGCATCGCCCGCCACGAGGAGACCCTGAAGCGGCTTGCCCGCCTGGAGAGCATCGAGGAAGGCGAGACGCCGAAAGGCGCCCTTCAGATCGTCCTCGACGAGGCGATTCTCGCCCTGCCACTTGCGGGCGTCATCGACGTCTCCGCCGAATCCGCCCGGCTCAAGAAGGAGATCGAGAAGATCTCCAAGGAAATCGCTCAGCTCGACGCCAAGCTCGCCAACGAGAAGTTCGTCTCCCGCGCGCCGGAGCACGTGGTGGAGGAGCAGCGGGAGCGGAAATCGGAAGCGGAAGCGACTGTTGCCCGGCTGAATCAGGCCCTCGAGCGGCTCCAGGCGGTTCTCTAGCCGCCGATCGCTCCCAGCAGCTGCGCAGCCTGCGCTTTAGGCAGCTTTCCGGCGCCTTTCTGAGCAGTTGCCGGAATCCGGTTAGACTGTGTCAAATGCGCAACGATGTGAGGTATTTACGCCTCCTTTGCGCCATAAAACATTGATACCCGCTCGTCTTAACAGGGATGAAGGCAGTCTGGGTGTATGGGCGCCCAGACTCAGGCCGTGTTCGGCCGTCAAATACGGGCCGTCGCGCCGGTTAAAGGCCAGGCCGAAAGCGCTGGTTGAGTGAGGTTTGGGGAAATGGCGGCGAGCCCTCCTGCCGCCATCTTTCGGGAGCATTAGAGCTCCCAATCGGATGCCGAGAATGGACGCTAAAACCTTCGATAAGTCGCGCCTGCCGAGCCGGCATGTGACGGAAGGGCCGAGCCGGGCCCCGCACCGCTCCTATTATTACGCGATGGGGCTGTCGTCGAAGCAGATTCACCAGCCCTTCGTCGGCGTCGCCACCTGCTGGAACGAGGCCGCGCCCTGCAACATCTCGCTGATGCGCCAGGCCCAGGCCGTGAAGCAGGGGGTTGCCTCCGCGCAAGGCACGCCGCGCGAGTTCTGCACCATCACCGTCACCGACGGCATCGCCATGGGCCACCAGGGCATGAAGGCCTCGCTGCCGTCCCGCGAGGTGATCGCCGATTCCGTCGAGCTCACCATGCGCGGCCATTGCTACGACGCGCTGGTCGGCATGGCCGGCTGCGACAAGTCTCTGCCTGGCATGATGATGGCCATGGTCCGCCTCAACGTGCCCTCCATCTTCATCTATGGCGGTTCCATTCTGCCCGGCACCTTCAAGGGTCGGCCGGTCACCGTCCAGGACGTGTTCGAGGCCGTCGGCCAGCACTCCGTCGGCAACATGTCCGACGAGGATCTGAAGGAGCTAGAAGAGGTCGCGTGCCCGTCCGCCGGTGCATGCGGCGCCCAGTTCACCGCCAACACCATGGCCATGGTCTCCGAGGCCATCGGTCTGGCGCTGCCGTATTCCGCAGGCGCGCCTGCGCCTTACGAGATGCGCGACCGCTTCTGCCACACCGCCGGCGCCAAGATCATGGACCTCATCGCCATGAACATCCGCCCGCGCGATATCGTGACCCGCAAGGCGCTGGAAAACGCCGCCGCCGTGGTCGCCGCCTCCGGCGGATCGACCAACGCCGCGCTGCACCTGCCGGCCATCGCCAACGAGTGCGGCATCAAGTTCGACCTGTTCGACGTCGCCGAGATCTTCCGCAAGACGCCCTATATCGCCGATCTGAAGCCGGGCGGCCGCTACGTCGCCAAGGACCTCTTCGAGGTCGGCGGCATCCCGCTGGTCATGAAGACCCTGCTGGAGCACGGCTATATGCACGGCGACTGCATGACCGTCACCGGCCGCACCATCGAGGAGAACCTCGCCCGCGTGGAGTGGAACCCCGATCAGGACGTCGTCCGCTCCGCCGACAAGCCGATCTCCAAGACCGGCGGCGTGGTCGAGCTGCGCGGCAGCCTCGCTCCGGAAGGCGGCATCGTGAAGGTGGCCGGCCTGGCGAACCAGAAATTCCGCGGCCCCGCCCGCTGCTTCGACTGCGAGGAGGACGCCTTCGCCGCCGTCAGCAAGAAGGAATACAAGGAGGGCGAGGTTCTCGTCATCCGCTACGAGGGCCCCAAGGGCGGCCCCGGCATGCGCGAGATGCTCGCCACCACCGCCGCGCTCTACGGCCAGGGCATGGGCGACAAGGTCGCGCTGATCACCGACGGCCGCTTCTCCGGCGCGACCCGCGGCTTCTGCGTCGGCCATGTGGGCCCCGAGGCTGCCGTCTGTGGTCCCATCGCGCTGATCCGCGACGGCGACATGATCACCCTCGATGCCGAGAAGGGCATCCTCGATCATGAGCTCTCCGACGAGGAGCTTGCGGAGCGCAAGAAGGATTGGAAAGAGCCCGCGCCGAAATTCGGCTCCGGCGCCATCTGGAAATACGCCGAACAGGTCGGACCCGCCCGCGACGGTGCGGTGACCCATCCTGGCGGCAAAGCGGAAGTGAGCTGCTATGCAGATGTCTAGCCGTGTGACCATCGTCACAGCCGCGGCCGGACTTCTGGCTCTGTGGCTGAATCCGGCTCCCGCCGAGACGCCCGTCAGCCAGGCGAGCACGGCCGATGCCGTCTCCGCCGGCGTGTTCCCGTCCGCCACCGCCGCCTATCGCGAAGGCATGTCCGCCGTTCAGTCGGGCGCGGTGGAGAAGGGGCTTCCGGCGCTTCGTTTCGCTGCCACCCGTGGCGTGCTCGGCGCCCAGCTCCGTCTGGCCGAGCTCTATTCCAAGGGCGGCCCGGTGCCCCGGGACGACGCCCAGGCCTTCACCTATTACCGGCAGATCGCCGACACCTATGCCGATATCCCGCCCCATAACCCGGTGGCGAAATACGTCGCGAACGCCTTCGTCGCGCTCGGCCGCTATCAGCTGGCCGGCCTTCCCGAGATCGGTCTCCAGGCCGATCCGAAGCGCGCCTCCGACCTTTACGGCCACGCGGCCAGCTATTTCGGCGATGCCCAGGCCCAGTACGAGCTGGCTCAGCTCTACCTCTCCGGCGTCGGCGTGAAGCGCAACCTCCGCCTCGGCGCCAACTGGCTCGCCATGGCGGCGCGCAAGCAGCATCCGGAAGCCCAGGCCATGCTGGGCGAGATGCTGTGGCGCAGCGAGGACGGCAGCAGCCGTCAGATTCGCGGTCTCGCCCTGATCGCGCTCGCCCACCACAATGCGACGACCCTCGGCAACGAGCCGGCCTGGATCAAGGATCTCTACGCCGAGGCTTTCAGCGATATCGACGACGAGACCCGCGAAGCGGTCGAGCTGACTACGCCCCGCTGGGGCGGTCCGCGCGTGGCCATCGTGCCGGCGGAGGACGATAGCGAAGCGGTGATGGACGAGCGGTCGATCGGCTCGCGCATCGGCGGCTTCATCCTGAGCGGTCCCGCGCCCGAGCCGCTGCCCGAAGAGGATCCGGCTCTCGCCGTTCAGTCGATCTCCAGCGACGCCATCGTCGCGCCCGAAGGCATCGGCGAGCCCATCATCAGCCTCCAGGGCCTGAATGTCGGCAATGCCGGCGCAACGGCCGGTGGCGGTGCGCCTGCGCCCTCCGATATGGGCGGCGTCTCCATGGGCTATAGCGGCAGCGCGGCCGGCGGCCTTCAGTAGACCGCGCCCCAGCTCCCACGCTTCGAACAGCTAGACGGAAAGCTCGATCCAGATCGGCACGTGATCCGACGGCTTCTCCCAGCCGCGCGGGGCCGTATCGATCTCGCAGGTCTGCAACAGATCGGCGGCTTGCGGCGAGAGCAGCAGGTGGTCGATCCGAAGCCCGCGGTTCTTCTGCCACGCGCCTGCCTGGTAATCCCAGAACGTATAGCGGTGGCCCTCATCGTGGCAGGCGCGGAACGCGTCCGTCAGCCCGAGATTGAGCAGGCTCCGGAAATGCGCCCGCGTCTCCGGCTTGAATAGGGCGTCGTCCACCCAGGCGGCCGGATTGTAGACGTCGTCCGGCATGGGGATGACGTTGTAGTCGCCCGCCATCACCATCGGCTCCTCATAGGTGAGAAGCTCCGCGGCACGGGCCTTCAGCCTGTCCATCCAGGCGAGCTTGTAATCGTATTTCGGGCTGTCGGACGGGTTGCCATTGGGTAAATAGAGATTGGCGATCCGCACCACGCCCGAGGGCACCGATACCACGCCCTCCAGATAGCGCGCCTGCTCGTCCGCATCGTCGCCGCCAAGCCGCGGCGTCGTCTCGTCGAACGGGAGCTTGGAGAGCAGGGCGACGCCGTTGAAGCCCTTCTGCCCGTGCACGGCGACGTTATAGCCGAGCTCCTCGAACATCTCCGAAGGGAAGGCCTCGTCGACGCATTTGATCTCCTGCAGGCAGGCGATATCGGGGGAAGCATCCTTCAGCCAGGTCAGCAGGGTGTCGAGCCGGGCCTTGATGCCGTTGATGTTCCAGGTCGCGATTTTCATGGGAGTGTCGCCCGAACCTCTCAATCGTCATGCCCGGACTTGATCCGGGCATCCATGCCCTGACGTTGCAGCGAATCTGAGCGGTCCGAATGGCCCGCAGAGCAAGCTGAGAAGTAACGGCATGGACCCCCGGGTCAAGCCCGGGGTGACGAATACTGAGTTGCACTAAAGCGAGAAGCTGGTGCCGCAGCCGCAGGACGCGGTGGCGTTCGGGTTGTTGACCTTGAAATGGGCGCCGATCAGATCGTCCACGAAGTCGATCTCGCTGCCCTCCACGAACGGCACCGACAGGGGATCGATGATCACCCGCGCGCCGTCGCGCCCGATGTCGATGTCGTCGTCCTCGCGCTCCTTCACGAGATCGAACCGGTATTGGAAGCCCGAGCAGCCGCCGCCTTCCACGGTGACACGCAGCATCGTCTGCGGGGATTCGGCCTTCAGGATCTCGTTGATCCGCTGCACCGCGCTGTCGCTTATGGTGATGGACGCTTCTGTCATCCTGGGGTAGGTCTGTCCGCGATTGATTGGGTTCAAGGGTGATGGAGCGAAAGGCCTTTAAGCCTCTCGCCTGTATATCATAACAGACAGATAGGGGTGCGGCCCGGCTTGTCAATCGCTGACGGGCCGTTCGAGACGCTGACCGAGAATCTCCAAATCCGCGCTGGGGCCGGCAATCCGGTGGGCCGCGCAACCTATGCCGTCGACCCGGCCAAGAGCCGCGGTCGCTACGAGCCGGAGCCCAAAAGCGCGACCCGCTCGGCCTTCCAGAGGGATCGCGACCGGATCGTCCACGCCACCGCCTTCCGGCGCCTCACCCACAAGACCCAGGTCTTCATCTATCACGAGGGCGACCATTACCGGACGCGCCTGACCCACAGTCTCGAGGTCGCGCAGATCGCCCGGTCCATGGCCCGCACCCTGTGCCTCGACGAGGATCTGACGGAAGCGGTCGCGCTCGCCCACGATCTCGGCCATTCGCCCTTTGGACACGCCGGCGAGCGGGCGCTCGACGCCGCCATGCAGGGTGCCGGCGGCTTCGACCACAACGCCCAGAGCCTCCGGGTCGTCACCGAGCTGGAGCGGAAATATGCAGGCTTCGACGGGCTCAATCTCACCTGGGAGACCCTGGAGGGGCTCGTGAAGCATAACGGCCCGCTGGAAGGCGCGAACGCTGAAGGCGAACCTGTGCCGGCCCCGGTCCGCAACTACAACGCCCGCCACGACCTGGAGCTCGGCACCTACGCTTATCTGGAATCTCAGCTGGCGAGCCTCGCCGACGACATCGCCTACAACAATCACGACGTCGAGGACGGCTTCCGCTTCGGCTGCTTCGCCTTCGAGGAGCTGGGCGAGATCCCGCTGGTCGGCGTCATCCTCGAGGAGCTCAAATGGCGCTACCCGGGCCTTGAGACGCCGCGGCTCTTGAACGAGCTGAACCGCCGGCTCATCACCCGGATGATCAACGACGCGCGCTCCGAAACCGTCACCCGGCTCGAAGCCCTCAAGCCCGAGGATGCCGACGCGATTCGCCATGCGGGACGTCCAACGGCGGCTTTCTCGGAAAGTATGACCGCCGAGCTCGATACCTTGCGTTCATTTCTGAGAGAGCGCGTCTATCGCCATGATCGCGTCATGGCCATCATGGGGCGCGCCGAGCAGGTGGTCGCCGATCTCTTCCAGCGCTATAAGGACGACGCCAGCGCCTTGCCGCCCAACTGGAGCGACCAGGCGCCGGACCGTGGCTCACCCGCCTATGCCCGCCACATCTGCGATTTTATCGCCGGCATGACCGACCGCTACGCGCTGGCCGAGCATGCCAGGCTGTTTGACGTGACCCCGGACTTGCGCTAGGGCGCGCCGCCTCACTTTTGGAATTTCGATCATGGACGTCTTTGCACCCTTTCACGACGCGGTCCTCAAAGCCGTGGCCAAGCTTCAGGACCAGGGAATCGTGCCTGCCGACGCAATGCTCGGCGCGATCACCATGGAGCCGCCGCGCGAGTCCGGCCACGGCGATTTGGCGACCAATGCCGCCATGGTGCTGGCCAAGCCGTCCAAGGCCAAGCCGCGGGATCTCGCCGAGAAGCTTCTGCCGCTGATCGAGGCCCATGAGGACGTCGAGCGCGTCGAGATCGCGGGCCCCGGCTTCCTGAACTTGACACTGAAGCAGAGCTTCTGGCCGGGCGTCGTCCGCGCCGTGCTGGAGCAGGGGGAAGCCTTCGGTTCGAGCGACAAGGGCGCCGGCCAGAAGGTGAATGTCGAATACGTCTCCGCCAATCCGACGGGGCCGATGCATGTCGGCCATTGCCGGGGCGCCGTGTTCGGCGATGCGCTGGCCAATCTCCTGAGCTTCACCGGCCACGACGTCACTTGCGAATACTACGTCAACGATGCGGGCGCCCAGATCGACGTGCTCGCCCGCTCCGCCTATCTGCGCTACCGCGAGGCCCTCGGCGAGGAGATCGGCGAAATCCCCGAAGGCCTGTACCCCGGCGACTACCTGAAGCCCGTCGGGGCGGCTCTCGCCGAGAAATATGGGGATAAGCTGTTGAAAGCCGACGAGTCGGACTGGCTTCCCACCATCAAGCTCGAGGCGGTCGACGCCATGCTGGCTCTCATCAAGGATGACCTCAGTCAGCTAGGCATCAGTCATCACGTGTTTTTCTCCGAGCGCTCGATGCTCGAAGGCGAGAATCTGGTGATGGAGACCATCGCCGATCTGAAGCACAAAGGCGTGGTCTACGAGGGCCGGCTGCCGCCGCCGAAGGGGCAGGTCGACGAAGAGTGGGAAGACCGTGAGCAGCTGCTCTTCCGCTCCACCGATTTCGGCGACGACCTCGATCGGGCGCTCCTGAAGTCCGACGGCTCGCCGACCTAT
>Ga0310345_10005761_pt1 | contig 10922 bp, 8 predicted proteins | sample HC15DNA20500_MG_FD_204667 | JGI IMG/M metagenome (GOLD analysis project Ga0310345, IMG submission 204667) | Marine microbial communities from station ALOHA, North Pacific Subtropical Gyre - HC15-DNA-20-500_MG | ecosystem: Environmental > Aquatic > Marine > Oceanic | place: Pacific Ocean: North...
CGGGACCCGTTCTGAATGTTTCTGGCCTAAATCCCTAAACATGATAAGTTACGCGACTTGGAGATCCTCCAAAGGTTGAATCTGGCGAGGTGTAAATTGCTTGACCTTTTGATAACAGACGGGCTCATCGTTGACGGCAGTGGAAATCCCGGCTTCTATGGATCAGTCGGTGTGGATGGGGAGGAGATTCATATATTCCGTGGCGATCAGGTCGGGACTGAGGCCGACCGAACAATCGATGCCAGATCTAAAGTAGTCTGCCCAGGGTTCATCGACGTGCACGCCCATTCTGGCCTGATGATTCTGTCTGAACCCGAGCACCACCCAAAAGTCAGACAGGGGATCACGACGGAACTGGTGGGGGTAGATGGAAATTCCTACGCGCCTTTCATTTCTCTCGATGACTTTTGGGCATTCTTCGAACTGAATTCTGGTTTGGACGGTGCTCCGCTGCTGCCTGGTACTTGGTCAAACGTGGCCGAGTATCTGAATATGTTCGATAGGAAGGTCGCCGTCAACATCGCTTACATAATAGGGAATTCCCCACTACGCATATCCGCTGTGGGATGGGATGAAAGACCGGCTAATGAAGCTGAGCAGGAGAACATGCGCGCGATGCTTCGAGAGGGCATGGAACAGGGCGCATTTGGGCTCTCAACTGGCCTTGACTACCCGCCAGGCAGCTATGCAGATACAGGCGAATTGGTGAAATTGGCCAAAGAGGCCGGGCGCCACGGCGGGATCTACCATACTCACCTGCGTAATAAGCTTGGCGACCAGTTCCTGGACCCTGTCAAAGAAGCTCTGGAGATCGGGCAGATGGGAGAAATTCCTTGCCATCTCACACATTTCTACCAGAAGTTGACCCATTCAGGGAGTGCGAAGCGATTGCTGGGATTGGTCGACGACGCTGTGGGCCACGGACAAGATGTGACCATGGACTGTTTTCATTACCCCTACAGCAGTACTAGACTTCTCATCCTAATACCTGAATGGGCATTCGATGGAGGCCCTGGAAAGCTCAAAGAGGTTCTTCGTTCACCGGAAGGTAGGGAGCGCCTTCGACAGGAGATGCGCCCTCGGAGCGGGTCGTTCACAGAATTGGTGTTGACTAATTTCAAGCAGCCCCATAACCACAAATACGAAGGTCGCTCTTTGGCTGAAGTAGCTGACATGATGGAGATAGGTGAAGTTGATGCAATCTGCGACCTGTCGTTGGATGAAGACCTTCAGATCTCTTACGTTTCCCCCGGACCCAACCTGACGACGCTGCCCGATTTTATAACGCATCCTAGGACCATGGTAGGCACCGATGCAGTCCTGCTAGGCGAGTACCCCAACCCGCGCTCTTATGGGACTTTCCCCACGATATTGGCCGATTATGTACGTGAAGAAGGCAGGTTGACTGTTGAAGAGGCCATCCGCAAGATGACCTCTATGCCGGCGCTCCGTCTCGACATTCGCGATCGTGGGATGCTCCGGGATAGGATGAAGGCGGACATCGTGGTATTCGATCCCAGCACCGTGAGATCTCCCGCCACTCGGAGCCAGCCTAAGCAGTTCCCTGTTGGTATCGAATATGTTGTCGTTAACGGAACCGTCGTGGTGGATCAAGGCCAGCATACCGGAGCACTGCCGGGCCGGGCTCTGCGGCATGGCCACCAATTATCTTAAATCAGGACTATAGATATGAACCCTATACAAGCCAAGGTCATAGACCAGGTTGACGAGAAAGCAATCGTGGGTATGGCCAGTGAGTTGATAAAGATCCCCAGTTTCAAGTTAGAAGAGACCCCGGTGGCTATTTTTTTGGCTGATTTCTTTGGAGAGCGAGGGTACAAAGTGGACCTTCAGGAAGTTGAGCCGGGGCGATTCCAGACCATCGCTACCTTAGAGGGGACCGGTAGTGGCCGCAGCCTGATGCTCAACGGACATACCGACATCAACTCCTTGACTCGCCGCTGGCGTAGGGATCCGTGGACTCCAGTCGTAGAAGGTGACCGTTTGTACGGCCATGGGGTTCAAAACATGAAGGGAGGCCTGGCCAGCATAATCATGGCAGCGGAAGCGGTTCGAACTTCGGGTGTCAGGTTGAAGGGAGATTTGGTGGTCGCCTGCGTGGTAGGAGAGACCCAGGGTGGGGAAGGGACCGCCTTCTTGATGTCTAGTGGTCTTCGGACAGACATGGCAGTTGTGGCTGAACCATTCGGCGCTGGCAACTTGGTGACTGTCCATTCAGGGATCGTCCACATGGCTATCCACACCTACGGTGTGACTGGTCACGTGCGCCAATCGGAAGGTACGGTCAATGCCGTGGTAAAGATGACTGGAATCATAGATGCCCTACAGAGCGTTAAGTTCACCTGTCAATCTAGAGAAGACCTTCCAGATCTACCCAAGTTGAACGTTGGCAGCGTCATCGGGGGATTGGGCCAGGATTACATACTCGTGGAGCCACCGTACATCCCGGACGTGTGCACCATCATAGTGGATGTTCATTTTCTGCCGGGGCAAACGGTGGACAGCATCGTCGCTGACATTCGACGGGTATTGGATCCACTACGAGTAGAGGACCCGATGTTATCCTATGAGATAGAGGTCCCACCTCCGGAATTCTTCAAGGGCCGACGCCGTCTGGTTATGGAGCCGTTAGATGTGCCCAGAGATTCGGAGATAGTGCAAGTTGTGGCCCGTAGCCACCAGGAGGTAACTGGGCAGCCACCAAAGGCGATCGGCGCCGTGTTGCCATACTCGTACACCGCTAACGACACCTGCCATCTGTGGAATTCTGGCATACCTTGCCTACTGTACGGTCCGGCCGTGGTACGGGGAGGCCGTGACGAGGACGACAGCTGCGTCATGATCAGCGATATGATCCAGTGCACCAAGGTTCTGGCCCTGACGGTCCTTGAGGTGTGCGGCTAAGATTATTTCTATTGTGGTCAGGCGAGTATATCAATCAAGTAGGGGGGTTCCGATGAGGGTAGTTCCAGGTATCGAATTCAATACGTTCTCCATTATAGGACGGTGCTCCCGGACCGGAATGCTGGGGATAGCCATAACCACAAGTGACATCACGGTCGGATCTCGGTGCCCTTATGTGAAGCCTTTGGTTGGAGCTATCTCCACCCAAGCGTCAACTGACCCGGCCCTTGGCCCATTCGCTTTGAGGTTGATGGAACAGGGCCACTCGGCGAATGGAACTCTCCAGCAACTGGAAGCCAGCGACCCATACATAGAGCGCCGTCAATTGGGGATCGTTGACCGTAATGGTAACTCCGCCGCTCGATCCGGGTCCATGAACAATGCCTGGGCTGGTCACGTTACTGGACGCGACCACGTCGCTATGGGGAATGGCTTGGTCGGGGAACAAGTCGTCGGATCCATGGCATCAGCGTTCATTGATGCTTCTGAACTTAACCTTGAAGAACGCTTAATGCGGACGTTAGAAGCCGGGCAACAAGCGGGTGGTGAAGCCAGAGACGCGACACCCTACCACTCGGCTGCTTTATTGGTCTACGGTTCGGACACCTTTTCCAGGGTGGACCTAAGGGTTGATGAAAACGCTGAACCTGTGGTGGAGCTGCGCCGGCTCTTGGACATATTCACCCCCAAGATCGATTATTTCGCATTGAGGGCTACTGATCCCGAGGCCGCCCAATCGGCTATCAACAAGGGACTCTGATGGAGTCTAGTAGATTTTAAGGGAGATGTTCTAGTTCTACTATCAGCCAGTTTCGCGCGGTTCAATCACGCCTTCGGATAACTCAGCTGACTTAAGACCGTGGGTTCCCAGTTCTAAATATAAAGGCTTATCTTACAGCAGATGCTTGCCGATATTAGCTACTGTAGTGGTGTGCCGGGCAATTCTGATGGTTAGGGGTAGTAGACATCGCCGGTCCGGCGTAGCTGATCGCCAAGGTGGTCATGCACCCGAATAGCATGATGTCCCCGTACCAATCATAAACCCACTCAACAAATCCATCCTTGCCGCGGGGAGATAGAGGATGGAGGTCGATTCCCGCCAAGCGAGCTACTTCTTATCATAGATAGCGTCTAGCGTATCTACGCTGGACATATATGTGGTAGTAGTATTTGGATAAGAGTTCTTAAACGAGCGGTCTTTCGATAGTCCTAAAATGTTGGGCTGGGCACATATAGTAACCACATCCGCGGGGTTAGAAGTCGAATATCATCGCAATAATGGCTCTTGTTGTTGGAGTTAGGCTAGTCCCAGATGCGTTTTTAACCATGCGGCCTTCAACACCTCGTGAGGGTGCCCACCGCCTTCACTGCCGCCGTCATAAACCCTTAGGTCACAATCGGGAAGTGCGGCGGCCAACTCCGAACCGACAGACACGGGACACTGGCCCTGGTCTCGTCGGCCTACGCTCAACAATACTGGGACATCTATCTTGGCAGCGAGTCTAACTGGGTTCAAGGGGGCTGTGGCGGCGAGTAGGTTATCCTGCTGGTCAGGGTAAACGCGTAAATAGTCGGCCATTTCGGCTAAGGGATAGGCTTTCCTATCTATCATCATGGGATGTCCAAGTGCCAATGGAGTATCGGCTGCCACGGCTTTGACTTGAGGATACCGGGCGGCCGCTGCTAGCGCTAGTGCGCCGCCCAATCCCGAACCAGTTAACACCAAGGTTGGCGCTGGATCTCCTCCGATCCATCCAAGGCAGGCATCCACTGCTCGCATCGCATCGGCAAATACCCGCAGCATCACGAAGGTCTCTGGACGGTCGATCCCCTCGGTAAGCAACCCTGGATATTGTGCTTGAAAGCTTGAATCACTGTGCCGTTGACCGCGGTGAGTTGCATTCATCACGACGGCGTCTTGGCGCAGTGAGGTATGGATCACATCGTGAACGCTGCCATAATCAGGCATGCGCAACAGGGCTGGTAGTTGGCGATCAGTGGAATGGCTGGGGATCGATATCCAGGAGAATAATGGGTAGCCGTCTATTCCAGAGTAGTGCACTCGGTACACCGTCCACTCAGGCTGGCTGTAGAAGCTGTCCATTTCTGTAGAAAGTTGTAGCGGTTGATCGGCCAGGTTCCCGTTCAAGGTGCTCCAGAATTCGTCAAAAGCCATCTCTTTGGAGGTCATTGTGTTGTCCCATTGGTTCGACCTGAAGCGATATTTCGTTCCAACCAATCGGTTTCTCGATCTGGATATTCGTGTGCATTTCCGTGGCCTGAATCGGGGAATAGCCAGAGCTCTTTAGGACCTGTAAGCTGTTGATAAGCCGCGTAGCTGGTCTCGGGTGGACAGACCTCGTCATCCATGGCGATTCCCACTGCCATGGGACACTGGATACGACCTGCAAAGTTGACCGCGTCGTAGTAACGAAGCGTGTCCAACATCTGCGATGCCCGGTCTGGATGGGCCCGGGCATAGCAGTTCAACTCGTTGTAGGGATAACTACGAAGCATCTGCATCGCTTCAGGAAAGCAGCAAAGGAACGGATATCCAGATACTCCTCCACGGATCTCTTGCCTTAAGGCTGCGGTGATCAGCGTGAGTCCTCCTCCTTGACTACTACCGCAGGCGAAAATCTGCCCTGTGTCTACTTCGGGACGGGAGAGGAGAAAGTCCACACCTCGAACGCAATCAGAAATCACACCTTTGTAACTATAATCATCCCTGTCTTCGATGCCATGTGTCATGAGGCCTGGATATCCTGGGTTGAATTCAGAGTTGCTGCGTAGTTTACCTCGTACGGAAACCGTTAGTGTTATAACTCCTCTGTTGCCCCAATCTCGTTGCAGTCCAGGCTCCCCCTTGTAACCTGGGAACCGGATGATGGCCGGAAAGGGCCCGCGGCCTTGGGCGGGGACGCAATACCAGGTTGCGATCTCCAGGCCACCCAGGCTCCGATAGCTGGCATGGAACACACTGACTTCTCTAGTGGAGCGCATGGGCACCGGCGATATCTGCGGAGACAGGTCGATTTTGCCTAGGTTGGCCAGCACTTCGCTCCAGAAATCCCCGAAGTCTTCTGGGGGTGTGACCTGGGTGACGAATTTCTCTAGGTCTTCTCTTGTCACCATTTGGCAGCCTCCATCCGATGTTTATAGCACCGAACCATTTCCCGGAACAGGCATCATTATATCTGGGGTTATTGTAAGTGGGACGTATCTCTCATATGGGGCATGTCTCCACCGTCGGTATGATTTAGACATCTGGTGCTTCCATCGAACTACAGTCAGCAGCGGTATGGGAAGTTGACGGTGGTCGCATTCTCGGTGATTTGACCTTTCGTCGTCGGCCACTATTGGCTGTTCTACTGCCCAAGTGGAAGTGGCTACCAAACACGACCTGGATCGTCGCATCCAGGTCGTGTTAAAGCGACCTAGGATGTCCGATTTGAAAACGGTGCACTGGCGGCGGTTGAGAAAGGCGGATCACTTGCTAGCTACTACGGAGAGCCCTATGAAAGGCATTCCTGTTTCTGAGACCGTTCTTGTTCACGGCGTACTGCCATTGGCTGGACCCTCGGACCGATTGTTGTTGTGAATGGTGGGATTCTTCTCCTCAGACACGAAAACAAACATGCATCTAGGTCTAACCCTTGAAATTCCTTCGGGGAAACGTTGGCAATGGATCAGGTATATCCCTGGCCATAGGTCCTTCAGGGTTTGAGCCCGTCTGGCCCTATATTCCCGGCCTCAAGCAAGTATGAAGCCCTCATATCCGTTGTCTGCTATCTCGTTGCACTTTTCCCGGTAGGTCCCGACGCCGCCGACGTAGGGCATGAACACACGGGGTTTCCCAGGAATGTTCGCTCCTAGGTACCATGAGTCCGCTAGCATGTACATCGTAGGCTCTGCAACCTCATTCACGTGAGACACCCATGCCGCCTCGGCGTCGACATGTGCCTCAACGCTCTTGATGTCGTGTTCTCGGACGTACTGGAGCAAGCCAGCGATCCAATCGATATGCTGCTCTATGGATACTGGCATATTACTCAGGACGGAAGGGCTACCAGGTCCTGTGATCATAAACAAGTTGGGGAATTCGGCTGTTTGTAGCCCGAGGTAAGTCTTCGGGCCTTCCGACCATTTGTCTTGGAGCGACAGATCATTTCTCCCGCGAATATCCATCCTCAAGTAGGTGCCTGTCATCGCATCAAATCCAGTAGCAAATACGATCATGTCGAACTGGAATTGTTGGTCTTCGGTTCGTATCCCATCGGGCGTGATCTCTTGGATCGGCGAGTGGCGGATATCGACCAGCTCGACGTTCTCTTGGTTGTATGTTGCGAAGTAATCGGTATCTATGAGAGGACGTTTTGAACCAAACGGATGATCAGTAGGCATAAGTTTTTCGGTGGTCTCTGGATCCGCTACTATTTCGCGGATCTTCTTCCTGATAAACTCGGCCATTGTGTCATTCGCCCTCCTATCTGTGCCGATGTCCTTGAAGGAGGTGCTTAGGAACCTGATGCCACCTTCTGCCCAGCCAGCTTCGTACGCTTCCAAGCGCTCTGCGGCAGTGACCTGTAGAGCTGATCGTTCATCGCGGTTCACAGGAAAGCCGCCGGTGGACCACCTCGCCTGCTCAAATATCTCGTCGTAGTTTGGCTTTACTACATCCTCGAGGAATTTGCGGTCTACAGTGTCATGACGTGCAGGTATCGTGTATTGTGGGGTCCGTTGAAACACGGTCAGATGCTCAGCTTGGCGGGCGATCACAGGTATAGATTGTATCCCGCTTGATCCGGTGCCAATGACGGCCACTCGCTTCCCGGAAAATTCCACCTTTTCATGAGGCCATCTACCCGTGTGGTACCACTCACCCTCGAAGGAGTCCAATCCCTTGATACTGGGCACATTCCCCGATGAGATGCACCCTATACCGGTGATTAGGAACTGCGATGTCACACGATTGTTTTGATCTGTTTGGACCTCCCAGAGGTTGATATCCTCTCGAAATCTTGCCGATGTGACTCTAGTGTTGAACTGGATGTTACGGCGTAGATCGAAACGATCCGCAACGTGGTTTAGATACGAGAGTATCTCGGGTTGTTCTGGATATTTGCCACTCCAATTCCAATCTTGAAGTAGTTCTTGCGAGAATGAAAAACAATATATGTAGCTCTCTGAGTCGCAGCGGGCACCTGGGTAGCGATTCCAATACCAAGTGCCACCGACTCCAGCGCCGGTCTCGTATACCTGAACGGACATGCCGTGTTCTTCCCTCAGTCGCCGTAGCATGCCCAATCCTGCAAAACCGGCCCCAACGACCACGGCATCAAAGTCGGGGTGATTGTCTGAGCTAGCCATATTATCCTCCGGGTACTTCATTAACGAATCGAAGGGGCTCGCCCTAGTGATAGCTCTCGTTACTTGGCTGCCGGAGCTTTCCCATTTCTGCTGATGCAGGCTTTAACTGCTTTAACGACCTGTTGGAAACCAAGTTCGCTACCGGGAAGCATTAATAGGGTAAAGAACCCATGCATCTGACCAGTATATCTCTGGAGATCAGCTGACACATAGGCTTCCCGCAAACGTGAGGAATACGACTCACCCTCATCCCGTAAGACGTCGTGCTCTGCGGTAAGAACGACGGCCGGTGGAAGTCCTGAAAGATCTTTGGTGCGTATAGGAGAGGCATCCGGTTCGGTACGGCGGGACGGGTCTGGTAAGTAATGATCCCAGAACCAGATCATCCCATCGCGAGTCAGCAGCAGCTGATTTTCGGGGTCAGTATATGAGGGGCGGTCAAAATAGGCATCTGTCACAGGATAAACGAGTATCTGTAGTGCTATCGACGGTCCGTTACGGTCGCGGGCACGTATAGCCATCACAGCGGCAAGGTTCCCGCCGGCACTGTCGCCGATCACGATCAGCGGCACGTCTCTTCCCGTGATATCTATGATGTGATCCCCTACCCATTTCAGTGCCGCATATGAGTCATCTACCCCGGCAGGGTATCGATGCTCTGGTGCGAGTCGATAATCCACCAGGACGACTGCGCAAGATGTCCGCTCCGCAAGCTTACGGGCGACCGTGTCATATTCGTCGATCGAACCTAAAACCCATCCTCCTCCATGATAGTAGATCAACATGCCAATGGGATTCTCTATAGGGACGAGAACCCGGAGTCTGGCTCTGGCATCGGTTTCTTCGATGTTATGCTCCTCCACACTCCACATCTCTGGCGCTGGCCCGGCAAGTTCTGCCAACCTCGATAAGAAGGCTCGTGCCTCGTCGGGAGTGCATTCATGCAAAGGCTTTCCACCGCCGTCGGCCAGCCTTTTAAGAAACCGGACAGTCGCAGAGTCAAGTGCCATAGATTCGCCTATCTATATATTCGTGGAATAGCCAAGTGACCCGATGATATCAGAATCAACGCTCATGCCCTATATGCTGCTAGTTCGAATGTTTTCAGGACAGAGATATCACCAATGCGGTGCGGTGCAAAGTGAGATCACATACTAACGGTTAGGGATTAGGGTCGTTAATGAGAATGGAACATTCTGCATACCGGATGACGTTGGACAATCTGGCCGGCTGAGGCTACTATTCCCTAACTACCACGATGGAAAGGTAGAAGGTCCTTCGTGTGCCAGGCAGAGGGAGGCCAGTCCTTGAAATCTAGGCACTTTCGTTCTTATCCAGCGAGATCAGTTGTCTGTCCATTCGAACCTATTGAGATCCGTTGGTGGGCTGGTTGTCTCATAATAACCTAACTTCAAACTAGAGAGGTGCAAGATGCTCTTTGAGCATAGGGTTTACACCGCAGTGCCAGGTAAGTTGCCTGCTCTAAACGACCGGTTCGCTAATCACACTATAGGATTCTTCAAACAGTATGGCGTCGGTATGATGGGGTTCTGGACCGACGATATTGGGGTAAGCAATCAACTTACCTATATCACGACATTCAACACAATGGCTGATCGCGAAACGAAGTGGGCGGAATTCGGGTCTGATACTGAACGGCAGCAGGTGTTCGCAGAGACAGAGGTAAATGGTCCTTTGGTGGCTGTGGTTGAAAACACCTTTATGCGCCTCACCCCCTACTCCCCGTCACCGCAACTGAGCTCAAAAGTGCAAGAATTAAGGGTGTACGATACGTTGCCTGGCCGGTTGTCTTCGCTGCATGATCGCTTCGCCAACCATACCATGGCGCTCTTTGAGAGGCATGGTATCCAGAATGTTGCTTACTGGACCGAAGACGTCGGTACCAACAACCGGTTGGTCTATATGCTTGGGTATGAAAGCCTCGCCGACCGCGAAAAGAGTTGGGCATCCTTTGGGGCCGATCCTGATTGGAAGAAGGCGCGAGAAGCCTCGGAGGAGAATGGTTCCATTGTCCGGAAAAGCAGGCATCGAATCATGCGCCTGACCGACTACTCACCGCGCTAGTCGCAGGGGGGCACTTCGCATGGGCGATTAGGGAAGTGGCGGACGGTCTTATGGACGATGATCACATAAACCGACGACTCTAGCCTTTGTGACCTTTATTACACCTCGATCTTGTTCATCTCGGCAGCATGACGTTACACGCTAATTGGTGATCGGAAAACTAAGTGTATGGAGTTGGTGCTGGACGCTAAATGACATCAAGTATTCACAAAGATGGGACCTGGTGTTCGCATGCCAATGTGGGCATCATCGGTAGAGGGATTTTGCACCCGTGACCACGTATAAGCCTACGAATGCTAGGTATTGGTGTGTTGTTGACCTAGAGTGTACGGGCCTTGAACCCGAACGCCATGAGATAATCCAGATAGCTAGGGTAGTCATAGACACCGTGGAAAAGACCATAATTCCCGAGCTGACGACATCCGAGTACATTCAACCCGAGAGGTGGAGTCAACGGGATAACCAAGCGATGGAGGTCAATGGACTAACCGTTGGAAAACTGCAAGCTGAGGGAATTCCGGCGAAGATGGCATTGGAAGACT
>Ga0310345_10005763_pt1 | contig 10921 bp, 3 predicted proteins | sample HC15DNA20500_MG_FD_204667 | JGI IMG/M metagenome (GOLD analysis project Ga0310345, IMG submission 204667) | Marine microbial communities from station ALOHA, North Pacific Subtropical Gyre - HC15-DNA-20-500_MG | ecosystem: Environmental > Aquatic > Marine > Oceanic | place: Pacific Ocean: North...
ATGAAGAAACTACTATTTATCTTCAGCTTGTGGCTTTGGATTCCGGGTTTGATCAAGGCAGAACCTAAACAGGATTTGATCATTCAAGCACCTGTAATGGAGTGGCATAAAGGATATGGTACTGATGGTGGAGACCATGTTCATTACGGTATGCAAACTAGCGATGGTGGCTATATCATGGTTGGTCAAACGGAGAAAGACCAAAATGGTTCTGATATGTTAGTGGTCAAAACCGATGCCACAGGAAACCTGGAGTGGCAAAAGGTCAAGGGCCAAAATAGGCAGGCCGAATATGGCACTTTTGTGACTGAAGTGGGGGCTTCAGCTGACACTATACACGGTTTTATCGTTGCTGGTGCACTGGCTTCAGAAGGCCAACAGGAGAGAACCTTGGTGAAATTTAATGCTAAGGGCGACACCGTGTGGCAGAAAACTTACCCCGCTGCAGGAAACGGTTCAATTCGAGGTCTTAGTCTAACCAGTGGCGGTAGTATTGTAGCCACTGGATATATTGGTAGTGAACAGAGGGGATATCAGTTCATATCCGATGACGGGCAAGGCTTTATCCTCAAAACAGATGCACACGGCAACTTAGAATGGGATAAAGAGCTGACTGTTGCCCCGCATGGTATGCGGGTGGGGGAAATCAGCGGCGGTTTTGCCATCGGGGCTAATGTCTGGGTGGAGGAAGACGGGCGATATCATCAGCAAGTATGCCTGATACTGACTGACAATCAGGGAAATGAGACATTCAGTAGAACTTACGGCGGAGCCGACAACGACCAGGTTTTTGATTTTGCGGTCACAACGGACGGCGGGTATATTTTTGCCGGCCATACTCGTTCTTATAATGTGGCCAACTGGGATTTTCTGCTGTTAAAGGTCGGTGCCAATCGGCAGGAGCAATGGCATAAAACTTTCGGTCAACCTAGAGGATACGACGCTAAATATATTCATGACGAAAGCTATGGCGTCAAGCAGACGGCCGACAGTGGCTATGTAGTGGTTGGTGGAACCGGAGATGAATACAGATACACCGCATCAGGCCATCCTTTGGGAGCATCAGACCTTTGGTTGGCTTACGTGGTCAGAGTAGACCGGTATGGGAATCTGCTTTGGCAAGGGCTTTATGGTCATCTCGAAGGAAACAATGCGGGGGAGTACATCAACCTGACCAGTGATGGAGGATACATTATATTCACCGACTCGGATACGGCAGGTTCGATGAAAGAACACAATTTTGGTCTGATGAAAATCAAGCCGGAGGGTACCAAGCCATGAACCTGCCTGGTTACATCTGTTGCTAAAAATCACAATGGTTGTCAGTGGTGCATGCGGTCCAAGGATTCCCCACGATGGCAAATAGTGTCAGTAGGAAAGATGAATCCTAATCCACCGCCCCTGATATCAACTGAGTCGAGTTTAGGCGGATAGAAGGGCTCAAGCCAGTGCGGTGGTGGTTAATAATCAATCAGTCAAAACAGCGCACTGGCTGAGAGACGTGGTGATGACCAATACAAAAATCAAAGGACGCAAAAGAGCATGTGGTAGTGGACACACTGAGTATTTCACTTCGAGGCCAGGTCACTGATACCAATGTGGCCGATATCCAAACGTCCCCTCAATTACTGCCGTCTGTTTTCTTCTGCTGGCACATGATTCAAAGGATATGAGCGGGTGGTGGTTAGTAAGAGTGATTTAGAAACTGGCCAGTTTCAATGCTCGTTGGGAATTGGGCACTGAGGCAAGGATTCCTGTCAGTTTCTCTCCCAGCCCTACCTTGACCATCTCACCTCCCCAGCCAAATACCTGTTCAGTTTTTCTTGCCCTTCCATGGCAATACTTTAACTTTAGCCTCATCTCGGCGACAAAGAGACGGCGTTCTTCATGATTCATTATTGAGGCGGCTAACTCGCAAATCAGCGATTTGAATTGATTGAAATAGCTTCTTTTGCCTTTATAGCGAATTTGTCAGGTCTCATGCAATAGTTATTGATAATATCTTTTCGTCAACTTGCCTAAGAGTATATCTTAATTGGCCGGATCTACATCTGTTGTCAGTTGACGCTCTAGCGGCCGATGTTCCGGTTGTTCAGAGACCAAACTTCCATCCGATAACCGCAACCAAGTTTGGAACTGACGTTCATCTTCCCTGAGCCGGATCACGCGTGCCCCACGCAAAAATCTGTCCCGGCCATAGGTGTTGTAACCGGTTGCTCTCCCGTAACAGAGTCGTATACCGTGCAGGTCTCCAAAATAATCATTGACATGATCGTGACCAACAAAGGTGCCTACTACATCCTCCATTTCATGCATGGCAGCGAATAGGCCAGTATTGACACGGGGTGGACAGACCGCCTCGTACTTGATACCGTAGCAGGTATGAAAGTCCCAAACTTCATCGTACTCTGGAATCGGAATGTGGAAAAAGGCTAAGGCTGGCAGTGGATGACCAATTTTCTGCCGAAACTCAGTTGATCGGTGAATATACCACTCGATCTGGTCTCGACGAACCCAATCGTATCCACCAATTTCAGTTGGTGCATAACTACCGGAATCAATGAAATAGAGCAGGGCAGCGGGTTCGCTTGTCTGAACCGTTTGGTGCTTCTGAGATTTTCCTATTGGTAAAACGTAATTGCCAACCCCTGTAATCTCATCTGGCCCTGCTTGTGAGAGGCACATCTGATATTCCGTCTGGATCTGCATCAACTGATGTCGGGTGGTATTTCCTTCATCATCGTGGTTGCCGAATACCGATGCCCATAACTGCTGATAGCCTTCAAAGATGGAGGCGATTTGTCGCATCGATTCCCCTGCATCTTGGCATCCACCACCGGATAGGATATCGCCTGTTAAAATAGCCAGATCTGGTTGTTCCATCTGGATCACCATTTTCATTAAATCGGCAGATTGCCGGTCAGCCTCCTCACCATTATGCCAATGAATATCGGTAAATTGAACGATTTTAAACTGTTGATTTGAATTAAACTGAAGTAACATCGGCGTTTCTAGATCCTTTCGATTTGCCTTCACATTATAGCATAATGGATTGACAACTGTTACTTCAAAAATCACAGAAGAAAGTTGAAAAATATCGACAAAATTACCTTGAACCAAAATATAAATTCCGCTATAATCGACGAGCAGATTTAATGGATATTGTTTTTCGCTTAGCCTTCGTTTGTGTCGATTCAATACTCCCGCCTTCTACGACCTAACACTTAAGTTGCGAGAAGAGGTACATGCCTTTTCCTCGTCTTTAATTGGCTGATTTTATACGGCTTAATCCGTTCAGCCGGAGATAATATGTTCCCGGTTTCAAAATATCTGGCCCGTTTTTTGGCTCTATTTTTTGTTTTTTGGCTTGTTGCTTTAGCCGCTTTTTCACAAAGCACGCCAATATTTGCTGTTACCGGAACAGTCAAGCTACCTGATGGTAGTTCAGCTGCAGCAGGGCTGACAGTCATTGTCAGCAATACATCTCGCAAACTAACGCTTACCGATACGTTGGAAACAGCTACGGACGGGGAGTACGGGGTACTCTTCTTCAATAACGGAAAAATTGTGGTTAAGACAGGAGATACCTTCAAAGTCTCGGTTATTGATCCCGCCGATGATAACATCGTCGTTTTCGCCCGCCAGACCGTAACCAAGACCGAGATTGATGCTGGACGTATGACCATAGATCTACAAATCCTGCTGTCGACAGCGCAACTCTCTCTAAGTAACTCAATTCTCACGCCACCGGCGGCACTGGCAGTAGCCAATGGGAAAGATACGGCCATTATCCGTGTTGAACTCAAAGATACACAGAACAAACCGATTGTTGGGCAAAAATTTCTGGTGACGGCGACCGGCATCGACAACAAAATTTCATCGATACAGCCCACTAATATCCATGGTCAATCCCGGATTGAGATCAGCACCACCAAAGCCGAAAAGAAAACCCTTACCGTTAAGCTAGGAGAAGTCGAACTAAAGCCGGTGGAAATCGCATTCGTAGCCGATGCCCCCGATCCTAACCTGTCTACAATTACAGCTACGGCAGGTGTTGTTGTGGCTGATGGAAAAGAGAAAGTCGAAATCTCGGCTAAATTGATTGATGCTAATAGCAACCCGGTCGTTGGCAAAAAGATTGGCGTTATCAGCAGCGGAAGCGACGAGCAAACATCGGTGCCGGCACTTTCCGATGAGGAAGGTGAAATTATCGCCTACCTGACCAGTACCAAAGCGGAGAAAAAAACGCTGACGATTATAGAGCTAAGTAGCGGTGTCGAACTTAGCCCGTCGCCGGCGGTCACTTTCGTCCACGGTCCGATTCATCCGGTTCGATCGGCCATTGGGGCAGACACCCCCGTTTTGGCCAACGGAGAAGCCAAAGGGGCAGTCACCGTAACTGTGCTGGACCAGTACGGGAACCCCGTGCAGAACGCGCAGGTCAACATCATTGTTAGCGGGTCAGAAAATATACTCGAGCAATCGATAGCGCCAACAGATGTGAAAGGACAAGCCATAGCCCTTGTCTCTTCAACTAAAGCGGAACGCAAGATTGTTACCGCCAAAGCAGACGATTTGCCACTGGTGGCTACCACCGAGATTGACTTCCTAGCCACTTTTTTGGACCAGACAACGATCGAAATTATGCCGGTATCGCTGCCAGCCGATGGCCACTCCACAGCTACCATCACCGTCGCCACCGCCGATCCAAACGGCAACCGAATCACCGACCGTGCCCCTCAATTAGTGGTCACCGGCCAGGGAAAGCTAGGGGAACCGGAATTAGACAATCAAAATAAAGTGTGGCTGGCTAGCTATATCGCCGACAGAAAGCCCGGAACAGCAGTGATCAGTGTTCTGATCGACAATACCATTAAGGCCAGTGCCTCAATCGTTCTCAGCCAACCCGATCCCAACAGCCAGTTGATCGACTCGGTGTCGGCTTTACCCAAAGCTGTGATGACGGGAGAACAACTGATTTTTCATCTGGTGGGTACTACCGGTGGTCAAGCCCGTGTGTCAGTAGCAGGCCTCTTTAACAGCTTGCCGATGAGTGAAACTAATCTGGGCGTCTACAGTGCAACCTATTCCGTCAAAGAGACGGACAAAGTAGCAGAAGCCGTAGTTGCGTTTAAGCTGGGTGACTTGGTTAATAAAACCCAACGGGTTTCGGTTAATATCAAAGGTGTTCCCACTGTCTTGGTGTTCATAGGAGAAAATACAGCCCGTTTAGGGGCAAACCGATCTATTCGAGGGGAAATCCAACCCAGTATCGCAAACCTGCCAATTGTGGTTGCACTCACCCCGCCAGACGGATCGGCTCTACAAAAAAAGACCGTTACTACTGATCAAGCAGGTCGATTTTCTGTCGAGCAGATCTTTGATTTACCAGGAGGCTGGTTGATCGAAGCCAGTTATGCCGGTAGCGATGCCTATCTACCAGCTAGTCAATCGACCGTCTTCATTACCACGCTAGACCGTGGTAAAGCCATCATTGTCGTCGGAGGAGATAGTACAGTACCACCTGTTTTTGAGCAGATTGCGGAATCGGTGTTGGATACCTTTGCCAAGCGTCGACTTGACCCGGACAACGACATCCGGTTATTGACGCCAAATTCCATCACTGATCAAGCTACCGCCGAACGCCTGCAGCAGTCGATTACCGAATGGGCGGCCCCAAAAGTAGGTGCTCAATCACCGCTGTTTATCTATCTGATTTCCCCCAATCTGGACCGCCCTTTTTTGTTAGCTGACCAGACACCACTGACACCAGATCTACTGGCCGGTTGGTTGACAGTCGTTGCGGTAGAAACCCCCACCTTTATCTTTGTCGAAGGCAGTTATAGTGGTAATTTCATCACTCAATGGAGCGAAGGCAAACCGGCTTTGTCAGCCCAGAATCGGGTTATCGTTACTAGTACGCACGCAGATCGACAGACCCGTATCCGACCTAATCAAGCCTCTTTTTCAACCGCATTCTTTGACCAAATTCAGAAGAATAGGCCGGTGGCCGAAGCATTCATTCACGCCCAGCGACTAATGCGAGTTAGCCGGATTCACCAACACCAGTTGCCTCAAATTGATGCCAACGGAAACGGAATTCCCAATGAAGCTAAGGATTTAGAACAAGTTAGCCAGCTCTTAATCCCAACGGATACAGAACTCCAGATGGTAAAAGAAAATCCGTTACGTTGGGCCATTGAATCGCAGTCGCTTTCCGCTGATCAGCAATCGATCCAAATTCGTGTTACAGCAGATGTCGATTCGTTAACGGCTTCCAAAACCGAGATTGCGCAGGTTTGGGCAACGATTGCTCCACCCTCCTTCGAGGCCCAGAACTCGTTGGAGAGTTGGGATCAACTCAACTTTGATCGCATAGAACTGATTCCTAATCAATCGGAGCAAGCTTATTCCAAGATGTACGCCCAGTTTCGAGAAGCAGGTCGATATCTAATTTTTGTTCATGCTATTGATCAGGATGGTGGAACCTACACCGATTTGCCACCGGTTGAAATTGGCCGACGCTTACGAGTCGATCCCCTAAAACCGACAATTTTACTCAATCTGTGTGCCGACGTTGCCTGTGATGCCCAAATTGAGCAGGGGAGCGTATTCGATCTGCTGATACAGGTGCAGAACATCGGTGGGCTACTCGGTTTCGAAGTTACCTTAAAATACAATCCCGACAATTTATCTGTCTTGAGCGTCTCCGAAGGGGAGTTTTTAAAACGACTTGATGCCGATACATTTGTTCCGACCAAACCGTTAGCCGGTGATCATGCTAATCAAGCAGGTCGCATTTCGGTGGCCGTTAGCCGCTTAGGTGCCAGCGGAATGAGTGGCGCGGGAACATTGGGTAAGATTCAGTTTCAAGCTAAGAAAAGTGGCAAAACGACTATCTCCTTTCAGGAAGCCAACTTCTCCGACGCCGATGCAGAACCAATTGCCGTCAACTTGGTCGATGCGACTGTTCATATCGGTTTTACGCTACCACCTTGGGATGTTAATAAAGATGGCAAAGTCAACATCTTTGATCTAGTGATTGCCGCCAATCAGTTTAGCCAGAGCAGCGAAAACATGTTGTTAGGAGATGTCAATCAGGATCATATAGTTAACATCTTCGATATCGTCTTAATCGGCTCTCATTTCGGTGAAGAAGGTGGTGGCAATGACTCATTATTAGCCGCACCGAGCCATCTATCCTTGAATCAACAGATTGATGAGCTATTCACGACTGGCCTGATTGAACTTGATGGAACAATGCATCAGCGACTACTCGAGATGCAAAGACTATTGTCCAGTTTAACCTTACAGACTGATGGTGTTTCCAAAACACGAGCTATCCTGAACGGCTTAATTGCCAGGTTGAATGCGGCAGATCCGCAACAAACACAATTACTACAGAATTATCCTAATCCGTTCAATCCTGAAACCTGGATCCCGTTTGAGTTGGCGGAATCACAACCGATACAGATTGCCATTTATAGCGCCGACGGGGATTTAGTCCGATCTTTGAATTTGGGGGAATTGCCTGCGGGCTCCTATCTGACACCAGACCGGGCAACATACTGGGATGGACAGGACCAGAATGGCAGACGAGTTTCTAGTGGAATCTATTTTTATCAACTACAGTCGGACGGCCGACTAAGTAGTAGGTTAAGCTCATTGTCCAATCCGCGCAAGATGATCATTGTCAAATGATGAGAATCTAGGGTTGAGAATTCACTATTCAATGGCCAGTAATCAGTAGGCAGTTAATGGGAATGAAAAGCTGGCCACTAATCACTGGTCACACTATTTACTATTCCTAAGCATGTCCTCAACCTGGTAGCGAAGTGGCCTTGATCTGAGGAGTACTAATCGTAATTTGTCAACTGCTGTTCATAATCAATCTCTTTTTTCTGACTACTACCTTCAGAATTACATCCACAGTCTCGACGAGTGCCTACCAGACCTGGAAAGCACTTTAGAGAATATCGAGACCCTCTACCAACCGATTCAGGATACGGCCCATAATTTTATCGAAGGCCAAACAGAACGGCAGTTTATTCAACCGGTCCTGAAACTGTTGGGACACGAATTTGTAGTTCAGCCGACTCTTCACACCTCACGAGGAATCAAGCGCCCCGATTATGCCTTTTTTGCCAACCAAGAAGTGCGGCTTCAAGCTCAGACCGAAATAAACACACCGACCTTCTTCCGAAGTGTCATAGCTATTGGAGATGCCAAAGCTTGGTCTAGAGACTTAGATCGAAAGCAAAGAGTCGATAGTAATCCGTTTACCAACACTAATCCCAGCTATCAAATTGACTTCTACCTGCGAGAGGCCAACGCCGATTGGGGAATTCTCACCAATGGTCGACAGTGGCGGCTCTACCATCGTTCGACCAGTTATCGGCTGGATCGATTTTTCCAAATTGATTTGGAGAAACTTCTAAACTCTCGGAATTTAGAAGATTTTCGCTACTTCTATAAATTCTTTCGGGCACCAGCCTTTATCCCAGATGTAGGTCGGAAATGTTTTTTGGATCGAGTCCTCGAAGGAAGCCAGCAATATGCAGTGGATGTTTCGGACGACTTAGAACATCGAGTTCGATACGCCCTCAAACACTTGATGCGAGGCTTTCTGGAACATCCACGCAATAACTTGCAGTCTTCCCCATCCGAACCACCAACTGAAGCGACCATACAGCAGATCTACGATAATACTTTAATTTTGTTGTATCGGATTTTGTTCGTTCTATACGCTGAGAGCCGAGACCTTCTACCAACTGAAGATCCAAACTATGCTACCGACCATAGTCTGGCCTCTTTAGCTGCTGACACCCATCATCGTCTAAAGGAGGGACGATATATCATCCCCACCTTGACAGACTACTGGGCTCGGTTGTGTGGGTTATTTGACCTGATCAATCAAGGCTGGAAAGAACTAATTCCACAATACAATGGGGGGTTGTTTAGTCCTCGTTACCCATTTTTAGAGCGGAACTGGATTGGCAACGCCGCCTTAGCCAAAGCCCTCGATTTTGTCACTTATACCAAAAATGAGGAGCGAATCGCCTATCGTGATTTAGATTTACGGCATCTGTGGACGATTTATGAACAACTGATTGATCAAAAACCCATCTACCGAGAAGGAAAGCTTCAACTGGCTACAGAGAAAAAGGCGAAGAGGAAACCTGAATCCCGCCGAATCCCGGACCAGATTGTCCGCTACGTGGTACGGAATACGTTAGAGCCTCTTTGTGAAGGAAAAAGCGTTTCCCAAATTCTACAACTCAAAGTGTTGGATCCTGCTGTGGGCAGTGGCCATTTTTTGGTCGAAGTAGTCGATTTTTTGGCTGAGAAAATTGTCACTCACTCTTCGTTCGTAGATGAATCGGATCGAATGAGTACACCTTTGGAATCGAATAGATCTGTCGACACTGAGAGCACGAGGAATGCGGACGCCGAGCGTGCGTCCAATCAGACGCAGAGTGCAACGGGAATAGCCGGCGGCGGAAATACTGAAATCGCCTATTGGCGAAGACGGATTGTCGAGTCCTGCGTTTATGGTGTGGATTCGAATCCGATGGCCATCGAACTTACCAAATTGACGCTGTGGCTACACACTGTTAGCAAGGGAGAACCACTCTCCTTCCTAGATCACCACATTCGGTCTGGAAACGCTCTAGTTGGAGCTGAAATCGCCGATCTTTCAAATTTGCCATCAATCGGTAAACGCCGTCAGGCAAAGCAGCAAGCAAGCACACCAGAATTTGAAATGGAATTTCCGTTTACCGCCACGGCAGCCGAAGCAGTGGGACATTATCTACAAATCGAGGAGATGGAAAGCCGTCATGCGATGCAGATTAACGCCAAAGAAGAAAAGCTAGATTTGGCACAAATCATGTTACACCCCTATAAAGAGGTGGCAAATCTATGGTTGAGCCGGTATTTCCAACATTCAATTCAACATGCTGAATACCACGCTGCTCTGCGCAGTTTAACTTCGGGAACAGCGGCCACATATATTGATCCAGAGGCTCAACATATCGCTACAAGACAGCGATTTTTCCATTGGGAGATTGAGTTCCCGGAAGTGTTTCGAGACAAGTATGGTTATCGTCGGTCAGACGCCGGTTTCGCGGCTATTGTTGGCTCTCCACCGTTACGGCATCAAGAGTTAACAGCAGACTTAAGGACTTTTTTGGCCACCTACCATAGCTATAATGGTGGTGCTACGGCCTACGTCTACTTTGTCGAACGGTCTCATCAACTTCTGCGACCAGATGGCCGATTGGGTTTGATGATTCCAAATAAGTTTCTTCAGTCGGCTCAAGCCCGAGGGCTCCGGCGATTTTTACAGCATCAGAGCCGGCTACTCAAAATAATCGATTTGGGAGATCTACCTCATTTTGAGGCACTTATGCCGATTTTATTATTTGCCCAAAATCCCTTGTCTCCATTGTCAAAGAAGCACCTTTTCCAGTTTGCCAAGCTCGAGGCACAAGGCTCTGAAGCACTAACCACAGTTGATAAGCTTGAGGAAGCAGTCAATCAGGTCAGCGTCCAGTTAGATCAAGCACAACTCGAGTCCAGTCCAAGTGGCTGGCAGTTGGTTGGTCCTGACCTCGGACGATTATTAGAAAAAATAGACCGGAGCAGTCTAAGCTTGAAAAACTATTGTCGGCGAGTCCCTATTCGGCGAGGAGTTTTAACCGGCTTAAATCAGGTACTAATCGTCAATCAGCAAGTACGAAATCAATTGATTAACAGCGATCCTGCATCGAGAAAAGTCTTACGACCGATTGTGACAGGCAGTGACATTCTACCCTACCAAATCCGTTTTCGTCAGCAATATCTGATCAGCCTTCCTTCGACGGATCCGATCAATCACTATCCCGCTATTCAGGCCTGGTTAAAGCCATTTCAGAACCGA
>Ga0310345_10005764_pt1 | contig 10921 bp, 10 predicted proteins | sample HC15DNA20500_MG_FD_204667 | JGI IMG/M metagenome (GOLD analysis project Ga0310345, IMG submission 204667) | Marine microbial communities from station ALOHA, North Pacific Subtropical Gyre - HC15-DNA-20-500_MG | ecosystem: Environmental > Aquatic > Marine > Oceanic | place: Pacific Ocean: North...
GGCGAGTCAACGACTGGGCGGGCCGATGGTGTGCCGCCTTTTTCCCTACCTCCTATCGTCTGCAGCGCTCTTTTCATCTCACTCATCACCGCAACAATCGAACCGATTCGGAGCAGTGGGATTACCTCCGACCGGGGGATAACAAGTTTCTAAAGCTGGCCCAGTGGTACTCCATTCTCACCGGACTGTACTGGTTTTTCGTGCCGCTCGCTTCTATCGTGTACCTCTTCTTTCCGCGACTCTTGGAGTCTAGTTTTCTAAGACAGTCTCAGGCGGCGGGTCAAACGGCTTCGGACGAGTATTTGGGAGCTCTGGATAAGTTGGACCCGAACGGCGCCAGACTCGATATACTGTTCACCCTGTTTTTTCAGGTGTCCCTCTTTCTCGTTCTCGATCTGGAATTTTCGCGCTGGTTACTCTGCTACGCGGCTTTCGGCTTTAACTGGTCTTCGTTGCAGTACGCCGATCACGCCTTCAGCCCCCTGGACCTCAAGAACGGAGCGTGGAATCTGCGCACTCACCCCTGGATTCAAGCTGTGCTGCTGAACTATCCCCTCCATCGGGCTCACCATCAGCACCCCACCGCACCATGGACGGAACTGCCTCGCCTGGTGGACCCGGAAGAGGAGCCGCAACCAAGTTTTCTGGAAAACTGGTTGAGGATGTGGAAAGGACCGGAGCGTCTCCCTTGAACGGCGAACTCCCAGAGTCCAGGGGGTTTGTCCTCTCACTTCTCATTCTTCTCACCGTCTGTTTTGTTTCCATCTACGGCGCTACCGACCTCATTGGAGCCCACCTTCCCCACAGATTGTCGCCGGCCCAGGGTTGGTGGCCGTTTTGGCCCCGGACGGCCCCCCTCTATCTCTCTCTGAACGTGTTGCTGCTGGTGAGCTTTTGGAGACTGCGAGGGGTGAGGCTCCGCCTTCTTTTTACTTCTCTCACTCTCCAGACAGTGGTAGCCGGTCCCCTCTTTTTGCTGTTTCCCTTGGAGCATCTCGCTCTGCCGTACTCTCCCACCGGAACGGCTTTCAGAGTCGCCGACATTCTCAATCTGGACAACAATTATCTCCCTTCACTTCACGCCGCCTACGCTTTCACTTGCGCCTATTTCTTGAGGCACCCGGTGGTCATTTTTTGGAGCACCGGCATCATCTGCTCCACCTTTCTCACCTATCAACACTATCCGGTAGATACGTTGGCCGGAGTCATGCTCGCTTGGACTCTGAGTTGGTGGCTTCAACGCCGCGAGTCCGCGACGGCCGTGGCATTAACCGAGTTAGTGAGGTGCAGCCTACGTCACCGGCGCTATTCCGTGATCTCCTTGGGGCTGCTCGGTTATCTGCTCACCTCTCCCCGCCGGGGCCGGGTGGCTCTCATCGGGTTCACTTATCTTCAACGGATGGATGATCTGCTGGACGGTCATCTGGAAAGCCGGGAGGAGCCTCTGCAGATGGCCCACCGTGAGTTAGACAGTTGGAGTACGGGAAGTTTCGGTGCCGGTCCGCTGGGAGCAATGGGTGAGGCGCTATATCAAAGCTTGCCGGAGCGCCGGAAGGTGCCCCTACTTATCGAGGAGATGATGCTGGACCGGCGCCGAGTGAAGGAACAGTTACGTTTGCAGGAGGAAGATCTACTTGCTCACCTGGAGAGAACATTTCAGCTGAGCCTCGATCTCATGCTGACGGCCGCCGGAGCGAAACTCCGAAGCAACAACACACCCTCTCTCGCCCCCCTCTTGGGTTGGTGCTCCATGGTACGGGATCTGGAAGAAGATCTTGAGTTAGGCTTGATCAATGTTCCCGCGGATGTGGCGGACGAGGACTGGTTCCGAGAACAGTATGAGCACGCTAAAGCTCTTTATGAGAGATGTGAGGAAGAACTCTTGCGAGTCAAGGGGGAGTCGGGCGCGCGCCTTCTTGGCCTCTTCCATAAGTCGGTGAAAAAGTATCTGAAGAGCTACCGGCCGGAAACTAGTAAAGTGTGTCGATAAAAACTTGCTGGCCCGGTTCTTCCAGGGTCACATCACGGATGGTGGTTTGGCCGTCTTCCCACTCTACGCGGACCTGATAGGTCTCTCCAACTTCACCATTTTCATAGGTGCTCTCATGCTTGCGGTAACCACCCACGTTGTCGTCGTACTGGCGGGTACTCCACTGACCTTTTTTGTGAACTGTAACTTTCTTAGCCTTTGTTCCGTCGCGACGCTCTCCGGCGGTGACTTTCAGGTCCCCTTTTTCCGCTGAACTGTCGGAGCCGCTACCCGGCTGGATACCCAGCATGGCTTGGGCGGCTTTCAAACGCATCATCTGTTCCATCAGATTTTGGAAGTAGGCGTCCTGGTTACCGGCAAAGTCGGGAAGGCCCATACGACCCGGGCGGCCGGGATCGGGGATGAGACCTAGGTCTAATCCGGGCCCGCCTAAGCTAACGGTGTCGGTAGGGAAGAGGCTGGGGGATAAAACGAGCGACTCCGCCGAGCGCACTGCGGCGAGGCTCGAGACTTGGGCGGCCTGGGCTTGTTGGAGCCGGGCCATGGAACTTGTCAATACGGCGTCGTAATTCATCTTGCCCTCAGTGTCTCAGGGCAAACTCAAAAGATCCTTAAAAAGATTTTAACGACGCGTCATTCTTCTCATCTTCTGTTCACTGGGGAAGACGGTGATGAGAAAAAAGACGGAGGCCAGGCAGAAGGCAACGGTGACCATCAGGTCCGCACCCAGAAAGCCGAGGACCAGCCCAAATATGGCTCCCGACTCCAGCAACCCGAGTTGAACGATCACAACCGAGCGGTAGAAAGACATGGGGTCCCCATCGGCTCGGGACCTCATTCTGAGCATGGGAAAGAAGAAAGCCAGCCCCACTTGACTCGCGTAGACGGCACCTAAAGCCATCGTCATCACCCCTAAATTGGGGTTCTCCGTATCGAAGTTGCCGGAACTCTGCATGAACCAAACGAGCCCGGCGTAAAGAATCGGGGAAAGGATGAACATGAAGGCGATCAACTTGAGTTGAGGGATTCCGAGGTTGTTCTGTCTCATGAGATCCCCTTCACCACGACTCGATTCGATCACTCCCCGATAGGAAGGTTTCTCCCCTTCTGTAACTCTTAAGGCATGCTCGGGAAGGTTCAGATTTGGCGGGAGCACCTGAGGACCACACTCATGGACGAACCGGTCTTGATCAGTTTGACCCTTCGCTGGTTCGGGTGGGTGGTGGCGTTGGTCGTTATTATCATGGAAGCGGCCCCTCCGATCAATCTCCGGAACGCACCCTTGGTTCTGGGGGTAACCGGGATACAGCTTTTGGTGATGAGCGCCTATCCTCGTTATATCAGGCCTTGGCGTCCCCCCTCCATGGAGCGGATCGCGCCCCTATTATGGCCCACCTTGGATATGGGGTTCGCCCTCTGGTCCATCGCTGCCACCGGAGGCTGGGATAGCCCCTTTTATCATTTTGCTCTGACTGTGGTGCTGGCCCCTTCACTTCGCTACGGCTTGATGGGTGCGCTCATCTCCTCCACGCTGTTCTCGGCCTTCTACATTGTGGTCGTGAAGCACACATTGGAAGGGTTCGGTCCGGCTTATATCGCGGACGGACAGGCCAAGCCGGATCTTGTCTCAACACCTCTCAATCCCCTCATGCTCGGTCTCTATGCCGCCTTTCTAGGAGAAGTACTAAAAAAATTGCACCGAGAGATGAAACGATCAGAACTGCTGGCGGCCGAGAACGAGCGAGCTCGGATGGCCCGTGATATTCACGATGGAGTGTCTCAAACACTGTTCATGCTCGCCATGTCGTTGGAGACCGGGGAGGTTCTGGCGGAGAAGGAGGGGGCCTCGAAAACGACCGAGCATTTAAAAAAGATCACACCTGTGGCTCAGAAGGCTCTGATCGAGCTTCGCAACGCTATGTATAGCGCCGAGTCTTTAGCCCAGGGGGAGCAATCCCTGGAGGAAGCGATCGCCCAACTTGGCCGTGATTATCACTCCGCCACCGGTTTGGTCATAGAGTGCACTGTGGAGGAGGGGTTCAAATGCACGCCGCAGCTAGGTTCGGTGCTGTTCCGGATGACTCAGGAGGCTCTTTCCAACGCTTGCCAGCACTCCGGTGGAGATACTATTCAGGTCTCTCTGGGGAGGGGAGAACTGGTTGTGAGAGATAACGGAAAGGGGTTTCTAAGAGATTCCATCAAACCAGGGCGGGGGCTCAAGAATTTGGAGAACCGTGCGTTGGAAGCGGGTATCGAACAGTCGATTGAGAGCGGCCGGGAGGGAACGATCGTGACTTTCCGCTGGAGTGAGGTGAAAGGTTGATCAGAATCATGTTGGTGGACGACCACCAAAATGTGCGAGACGGATTAAAAACGGCCATCGATATCGAAGACGATATGGAGGTGGTGGCGGAGGCCGAGAGCGGTGAGGACTGCCTGGAAAAACTCTCAGAGATCGCCGTGGATGTGATTTTGATGGATGTCATGATGGAGGGAATGGGGGGCGTGGAAGCTTGCCGGATCGTAAAGGAGAGAGGGACCACACCTCGGGTCCTCATGTTGACCTCATCCTCCGACGAACAGGCTGTACTCAGCTCGCTGGTGGCCGGAGCTAACGGATATCTGCTCAAGAATGTCCGCCGAGACGAACTGCTCCGCAGCATCCGAGCTACCCACGACGGGCAAACAACTCTGGACAGCGCCGTGATCGCCACGGTCACCAGCCAGTTGGTGAACCTTTCTAAGGGGGAGAAAGACAGCTCCCTGAGCCCCCAGCTGGAGGAGAACCCTCTGACCGAGCGCGAGATGGACGTTATCGGACTGATCGCCCAGGGAAAGACCAACAAAGAGATCGCGAAGAGTTTGATCATCGCCGAGAAGACAGCTCGAAATCACGTCAGTCGCATTCTCACCAAATTAGGCTTGTCGCGACGCAGTCAGGCCGCCGCCTGGGCTATCAAGGCCGGGCTCTACGACGAAGAATTGTAAAGATTTAAGTTATGAGTAACCAGAGAGGTCGTTTCGGAACATTCGAAGGCGTCTTCACGCCCAATATTCTCACTATCCTCGGTTTGATCTTATTCTTGCGAACCGGCTGGGTTGTGGGTCAGGCCGGGCTTTGGAAGGCCTTGGCGATCGTACTGCTGTCGGTGGGAATCACTTTGATTACCGGACTCTCTCTCTCGGTGATCGCCACATCCTTGAGGGTGGGGGCCGGAGGCACCTATTATGTGATCTCGCGCACCCTGGGAGCCGAAGCGGGCGGTGCTATCGGAATCCCACTCTTTCTCTCGCAGGCTGTCTCGGTGGCGTTTTATATCATCGGTTTCACCGAGGGGTTTACAGACGCCTATCCCCAGTTCGACCCTCGCATCGTGTCCACCGTGGTTGCTCTTCTTTTCGCTGGAATGGCTTGGGTCGGGGCCGATTTCGCCTTCAAGGTTCAAAACGTCATATTTTTTGTTCTCATGTCGTCTATTTTTTCGTTTTTCGTCGGAGGTTGGTCTAATATTGGGGAGCCACTGGTGACCTCCGCCTACACCGAGGGGCAAAATTTTTGGACCGTATTCGCCGTGTTTTTTCCCGCCGTTACCGGAATTGCGGTGGGGGCCAGTATGTCCGGGGACCTCAAGAATCCCGCCGAGAGCATTCCCAAGGGAACCTTGTACTCCATCGGGGTGTCTACCGTGGTTTACGTGCTCACGGTGATCTGGCTGTCGTGCCACGGCACTCGCACCGAGCTCATCGAGAACGATCTGATCATCAAGGAGATCGCCTACTGGCCGAGCCTTGTACTTGCAGGAATTTACGCAGCTACTCTGTCCAGTGCCCTAGGAAGCATTTTGGCCGCACCCCGTACTCTGGAGGCTCTCTCCAACGACCAGGTACTCAGCAGCACCTACAAGTCGCGATTGGGAAGCAAGACCGAGCCGCGGATGGGTGTCCTCATCACCACCGGAATCGCCCTGATCACGATCTGGGCCGGCGACCTGGACCTGGTGGCTCCGGTGATCACCATGTTCTTTCTGAACACCTACGGTATGACCAATCTCGCCGCCGGCGTGCAACTTCTGGTGGATAACCCATCGTTTCGACCCTCCTTTAAGATGCCGTGGTGGCTGGCCATTATCGGTGTGCTGGGTTGCTACGGTACCATGTTCTTGATCAACCCACTGGCAACGGTGGTGGCTATCGTGGTGAGTGCTGCCATCTACATCCAGTTGGAACGAAAAGCCCTGGAAAAAACCTGGGGCGACGTGAGGAGCGGGTTTTGGTTCGCTCTGGCCCGCCGCGCCCTGGTGCAGTTGGAGACCGTAACGTGGCACGTGAAGAACTGGCGGCCCAGCATTCTTGTCTTCACCGGTCAGCCTCACAACCGCGAGCATCTTGTGGAGATGGCCGAGTGGCTCAGCACCGGTAAAGGGATCGTGACTTTCGTGCAACTCGTACCGGGGAACACCGAGGAGTTGATGAAATCGGGGGCCATCGAAGAAGCCAAGGTGGAGATCGAGGACTACATTAAAGACCGGGGTATGCAGGCGTTTGGCGCTAGTGTAGCGGCTGAGAGTTTCACCAGCGGTTCGGATGTGATCATGCAGAGTCACGGTGTGGGAGGCCTGAGTTCCAACGCCATCTTGATGGGGATGGGGGGCTCCGTGGGCGGTCTCACTATGCAGATGCACAAAGTTAGACGGGCCGCTCTCTTCGGAAAGTCTGTTTTGATGCTCCGCCATCACGACGAGCGAAGTTGGGGCTCCTACTCCACCATCGACGTGTGGTGGGGTGGAATGGGCTCCAACGCTCCCCTCATGCTCCTGTTGGCCCATTTGATCACTTGTCACGAAGATTGGGAGAAAGCCACCATACGGCTTCTCCAAGTTGTTGACAGTGAAGACCAGCGAGAAGGTTCTGAAACGGATCTTCGAGGGATCCTGGAAGAGGTGCGTGTAGAAGCGGAGCCTGTGGTGATTGTTCGCGAGGAGGGGGAGAAAGTCTCCGACGTTATACGCAAGCAGAGTACCCCCACCGACCTTGTTCTTCTAGGATTACAGGCGGTGGAGTATGAGGAGGCGGAAGATTATGCGAAAAGCCTTATCGAGCTTACCAAAGATGTGGGGTCGAGCCTGATCGTGCACAGTCTGGCCGGTGGAGAGATCTTGGAGACCTCCTGAATTTCTTTACACCAGTTTACTAATTTTTAACATTTCCTGTGACAAATATGACATCTGGGCGTACCGCGCTTTCTTATGATCGGAGTAAGAACTTCGCGAGAGGACCCAGTTATGTCTCACACACTAGAATATTGTTCTTCCGAAACCCCGGTCATATGCAACGGCTTCAACCGACGTAGGGCCGCCCGGGTACTTTGCCAGGCACGAATCTCCACTTTCTGGAACGACGCCCGCCTTCAACCCACTCCGGTGATCGAGTGCTCCTTGCGAGGAGCCCGCGTGGTGCTGGATTTTCCCGCCCAAGTCAACGACAACATTGGAGTCGTGGTGGAGAGCGCCGGGCGGCGTCTGAGAACCTTTGCTCGGGTGGCGTGGACTACCACCTTGGAAACCAGTAAGACTGTTGCCGGATTGGAGTTCCTGGACTTGGCTTAAGCGGAAAATGTTCACGAACCTGCAACTTCTGTCGGGCTGAACTGAGTGTATGGTTACCTTCGACAAATTTCGAGGAGAAACTCATGCTTCCCATAGGTACCTTCGGTCCAGCTGCTGCTCACTCACCCAGCACCGACAGGTACACGCCCGAGCCCAAGACCCGGGACACTCGCCCTCCTGTCCAAGATCGGGTTGAGCTGTCGGCGGAACGAGCACAGGCTATAGGGGAGACCTTGGGGCAGCACGAGCCCGGTCAACTTCTTGTAAAGGTGCCCTCCGGAATGAATGGGGAGCAGCTAGAGAGCCTGGCCGCCGATTTCGGGGCTCAAATCAAGCAGAATCTTCCCATCCCCGAGGTGATGAAAGAGGCGTTCGGAGGACAACTTCTCCTCCTGGAAACATCTCTAGGCCTCCAATCCTCACAGATGATGGCTCTCATGGAGAGCGACCAGCGAGTGCTCGCCATGGGAACGAACGACCATCTGGAAATGGTGGATGGTGTTCGGGGGCTGCAGCCGGCGGAGCAAGGCGAGCAGCCACCCGCCCAGCCCGATGAAAAATTGCCCAACGATGTGCATCCGGAGCAGTGGAATATCCGTAACCGGAACTATCCGGGCGGAGTAGACGGTGCGGACATTCAAGCGGGCAAAGCTTGGACGGTGACCACCGGTCAAGGAAAAGGCGGTCCCATCGTGGCTGTGGTGGACAGTGGAATCGACGCTTTTCACGAAGATCTGAAAGCTAATATGTGGCAGAATCCCGATGAGGAGCGCAACGGCAAAGATGACGATTTCGACGGTTTTACCGACGACGTGCACGGTATTAACGCCATCGACGGTAGCGGAAATATCTTCGACGAAATCGGACACGGGACGCACGTGGCCGGTGTGATCGGTGCCGTTTCCAATAACGGCAAAGGCGTGGCCGGAATCAACTGGGACGCTCAACTGATGGGGATCAAGATCGCCGAGACCGAGCGGGTGAGCCTCTTGGGCGCCATAACCGGTGTCCTTTACGCCGCCGAGAACGGGGCCCGTATCGCCAACCACAGTTGGGGAGGTCCACTGGACAACCCTATCTTGAAGGATGTGATGGCTAGTTCGCCCACGCTGCACGTATGTGCCGCCGGTAACCGGGAACAGGATGCGGATGTGAACCCCAGCTACCCGGCCGCTTACGATATGCCGAACATCATTTCCGTAGCAGCCTCCACTCGCAAAGACCAGCACCTGTTTTTCTCCAACTACGGCAAAGAATCGGTAGATGTTCACGCTCCCGGAGCCATGGTGTACTCCACCACCCCGGTTCATAACTATCAAGAGATGAGCGGAACCTCCATGGCCGCCCCTCACGTATCCGGGGTTGCAGCCTTGATCGCGAGCAAGTTTCCCGGAGCTTCCAATCAGGAGATCAAGGACCGGATCGTCTACAGCGCCGACCAGCGTGAGAACATGAGAGAGAAGAGTGTATCCGGTGGCCGGTTAAACGCCTTCCGCGCTCTCGAAGAGGATGGGATAGCGCCCGCGGCCGTGAGCGACCTCAAGATTCAAGGGCTAACCTCCGACGGATTTCAATTGAACTGGACCGGAGTTGGGGACGATGGAATGGAAGGGGTGCTCTCGGCTTACGATGTATGGGCCGACTACGGAGACCAGCGCACCCGCCTGGTCCCGGAATTCCCCAAAGGACCCGGAGAGCAGGAGTCGGTGAGCTTTCGAACCCTTCCCCTCTCCCAAGACCGTCCCTTAAAAGTCACCCTCACACCGGTGGACAATGTGGGGAATCGAGCGAAGTCCTCTATTCTGGAGGCTACGCTTCCGGCCGCTTCGGTACCGTTTTTTGACGACTTCGACGGTCCGACCACGGAGTGGAGCACGGAAGCCGAGTGGGGTCGTGTGGAGGAGAAAGGCCGAGGACAGGTTTTCACCGACACTCCTGACGGGGACTACAAAGACAGTGTGGATAACGGGATACTATCGCCGGTCTTCGACCTCACCGACATGAGAAGCGCGACCCTTAGTTTCGATACTAAGCTGAAAACCGAAAAGTGGGATTTTTTGTGGATCGAAGCCACCTCCAACGGGGGAGAGGATTTCGAGCATCTGGGAATCGTTCGCCCCAGTGAGAATCGGGACTGGCAGAATGTAAAGATGGACCTCTCTCAGTTAGACGGACAGGAGAATGTACAGCTTAGATTCAGGCTCCGTACCTCCAACAAGGGAACGGACGATGGTGTCTATCTAGACAACATCAAGGTGGAGAGTGCCGATATCAAGTTTTCAAGATGTTAACAAAAAGACGCTTGTTTCTGAGGATCGGTTGACAGATTCCCTCTAGAGTGTGAGTGAGAAAGGTGCAGTGCACCATAAGAAAGGAACATTTTTACCTATGAACTTCGGCACTCAATTCACTCAGCAGGCCCTCTCCGACCAGTCTTTTGCAGCACAACAACGGGCGCAGATGCTGCGAGAGCGTCAAGGACCGTCCGCTACTCTCATCAACGGTACAAGGGTGCAGTGCGGAGCGGGCCAGGACCTCACCGTTGCAGCTGACGGTTCGGCCTCTTGCCAAACACCGAAAGATACGTTCACACCAAGTTTTCGACCCGATACGGGACTTATGCCTCCGTTTCCTCACTGGAGGTAAAGATTCTAGCTGTTGACGGTTTGAAAGGGAGCGCCGCTCTCCTGAACAACCTGATGAATCTCTAGTTTTACCTTACCGGAAAAGGCCTCATCGCTTAGCATGCGGTCTTTTTTGTGTTGTTCTCTGAAATTCTCAGATTGGGTCCAAGCTCTGAATTTTTCCTCAGAGTCCCAGAAGGTGAGCACGACGTAAGGGTCCTCTTCTTTGCTGGGGCGGAGCAGTTTGTAGGCTACAAAGCCGGGCATTTCATCCACCAGGCCGAGACGTTTTTGGAACGCCTCTTCAAATTTTTCTGCAAACTCAGGCTTTACGGGTATTCTGTTAGCTACGGTAATCATAAGGGGAGTATTCCCCAACCGGTGTGGTTAAAAACGGCTTGCGAACACCTGAGTGACGGTGACAGTACCGTGCGCTCCAGGTTCGTAAGTTTAGGAACCTCCTGTGATTAATCCACGGACGGATGTGGCTGTGAGGCTGTCTACAGTTAGAGCTCAACTCCAACTGAAGACGGTCACCGGCAGGATCAGAAGCACGCAGGCCAAGGCTGACAGTATGACCACCAGAGGAAAGCAGAACTTAAACCATCGGTCGAACGGTATGGAGGCGATCTCTAGAAGGCCCATGGTCACTCCGCTGGTAGGGATGACCAGATTGGAGATGCCGTCTCCGAACTGAAAAG
>Ga0310345_10005766_pt1 | contig 10917 bp, 10 predicted proteins | sample HC15DNA20500_MG_FD_204667 | JGI IMG/M metagenome (GOLD analysis project Ga0310345, IMG submission 204667) | Marine microbial communities from station ALOHA, North Pacific Subtropical Gyre - HC15-DNA-20-500_MG | ecosystem: Environmental > Aquatic > Marine > Oceanic | place: Pacific Ocean: North...
TCCGGGCGCGCCGCTGCGCGGCACGGTGACGCTCGCCGCCGTCTGCGCCGACATGGCCGCGACGGGCCGCCGCTACGTGCTAAAGCACAGCGGCGAGCCGGTGAGCTGCAGCCCGCATGACGCGACTGCTCCGGCGCCGGGCAGCCGGCTGGCTGCGGCGATGCCGGCGCTTCCGGCTGGTCCAACCGGGACGCAGGCCTGCGATTCCCGCTCCGAATCGGGGCGCGCCGTCACCGGTGCCTCGACGCTGCCGCGCCGCTGCGGTCCGCAGGCGCAGTCGCCCTCGGGCCTCGGCAATGCCGCGCGCCTGGCCCCGCGCGGCACCGGCGTCATGGCGTTCCTCGATCCGGCGGGCGATCTGCGCCGCGCCGCTGCGGCGGTGCCGATGCCCGACCCGGTGTCGCCGCCGCGCGGCTATCGCAACGCTTGGGATGATGGCCGGCTGAACCCGAACCGCGGCGTGCGCATCGTCGAGCAGGCCGGGGCGGGACAGGTCCGGGCCCCCGTGACCGCCGCGCCGGTGGCGGTGCCGACCGCTCTGGTGAGCCGTGTCTCGACCCGCTCGGCGCCGGTGGCCCCGGCTGTCGCCGCGCGGGGTCGTTTCGTGCAGATCGGGGCCTTCGCCCAGAGCGCCAATGCCGATCGCGCGGCGGCGCGCCTTCGGGCGATGGGGTTGCCGGTGGCGCATGGGCGGGTCACCAAGGGCGGCACCGAGATGCGCATCGTCGCGACGGGGCCCTTCGCCGACGCGGCCACGCTCGGCCGCGTGCTGGGCACGGTGCGGAAAGCGGGCTACGCCGACGCCTTTACACGCAGATAGTCCGACGGGCGGGCCGGAACTCAGTTCCGGCAGATGCCCTGCAGGCTGACCCAGTCGCCATCCGACAGGACCGGGCCGGCCGTGGCGGCGGGTTCGGCAGCGACCAGCACGGCCGAGACGGCGCCGTCGGGGTCGCTGGCCCGGGCCCAGGGGCCGATCGGCACGCCGGCGGCCGCGAACTGGTCGAGCAGCACCGCGTCATCCGCGCGCGGCGCCGGAGTGCTCACGAGGTGGCGTGCCTGCTGCTGCAGCTTCTCGGTCGGGATGTCACCGGTGGTCAGCAGCCGCAGCACCGTGCCGAAACCCGCTTCGCGCAGCAGGTCGTCGAGCGGGTCGGATTCCTTGCGGCTCGCGGCCGTGGCCAGCACGTGACCGGCCACCACCGCCGGATCCTCGGTCGCCTCGATGATCTCCTGCGGCAGCACGATGATGCCGCCGGGCAGGTAGAGCGGTCCGGCCAGCCCCTCTGGGACCACCACGATCTGACCGCCGCTGCGCCCGAGCAGCCGGTCGCGCATCCGGCCCAGCGCCTCGCTGCCCAAGGGGTCGCGGCAGGTCGGGCCGGTGATCTCCTGCACCATCCCCAGAAGCGTCGCGCCGAACTCGGAGCGCTTGCCCGGCGGCACCACGCTCAGCGTCTGCTGCATCAGCGCACCGGGCAGCCAGAACACGGCGAGGCCGAGCGCCAGCGCCGTGCCGCCCCAGATCGCGCCCTGCCGGAGCCGCCCCGGTCGCGGCTGCCGCGCGGCCACGGCGCGCCGCACCTTCTCCAACGCGCCGATCATCGTGTCGTCGTCGATCTCCAGCGTTTCGCTGGCCTCAGCGTCTGGGGCATAGATCGCGGGGCGCTGGTTGGGGTTGAGACGGTGCAGCGCCGGCAGCGACCAATGTGTCACCGGCAGACCGCTGTCGTCGCACAACACGAGCGTCGCCTCGCCGAAGGAAATGGTCACGGAACGCGGTTCGGCGCCCGGCTCGGGATGCCAGGTGCCGATCGTTTCGAGCCGGGCGAATTCCTTCAGTGCGGTCATCGTTCCTTTCGCGGCCCAAACGTCCCGGCCTGCCGTTTCGGCCAACATAGCCCTGCGATGTAGGGAGGAACAGGGGCGTCGCATCGAAGCCTGTGCCGGATCGGCGGCATCCGCGTCGCATTCGCCGTCCGATGCGGGACGGGGATCCGCGGCGCCCGAGGGCGGGCGCCGCGGATCGTCGTGGTCAGGCGGCGTCGGCGGCTTGGCCGTCCCCGTAGCGGTCGTAGAACGCGGCACTCGAGCCTGCCATCTCGCGCAGCAGCTTGGGGCAGGCGAAACGCTGGCCATGCTTTTTGGTCAGCGCGTCGCAACGCTCGGCGGCAAAGCCCGCGCCGATCATGTCGAGCCAAGAGAACGGCCCGCCCGACCACGGCGCGAAGCCCCAGCCGAGGATCGCGGCCACGTCGCCTTCCCGGATGTCGGTCAACACACCGTCCTCAAAGGCGCGCACCGCCTCGAGTACCTGTGCGAAGAGCAGCCGCTGCTGCACCTCAACGAGATCAGGCTGCTCGTCCGAAACCGCATAGCGCTCCGACAGACCGTCCCAGAGGCCGGTGCGCTGACCCTTCTCGTCATAGGCGTAGAAGCCCGATTTCGACTTGCGCCCCATCCGGCCTTGATCGGCCATCCAGAACAGCACCTCGTCCACCGCCTCGTCCGGATAGGCGTCGCCCATCGCAGCCTTGGTGGCCTTGGCGATCTTCACGCCGAGATCGATCGAGGTTTCGTCCACGAGCTGCAGCGGCCCCAGGGGCATGCCGACGAGACGCGCCGCGTTCTCGATCAGCGCCGGCTCCACCCCCTCGGCGACCATGCGGATGCCTTCGTTGATGTAGGGGATAATGCAGCGGTTGGCATAGAAGAAGCGCGCGTCGTTGACGACGATCGGCGTCTTGCGGATCTGCCGTGCGAAGTCGAGCGCCTTGGCCACCGCGCGATCGCCGGTCTCGCGGCCCTTGATGATCTCGACCAGCATCATCTTGTCGACCGGCGAGAAGAAATGGATGCCGATGAACCGGTCGGGACGCTCGGACGCCTTGGCCAACTCAGTGATCGGCAGGGTTGAGGTGTTGGTGGCGAATATCGTGTCGGGCTTGATCACCGCCTCGACGCGCTTCGTCATCTCGGCTTTCACGCCGACATCTTCGAACACCGCCTCGACGATCAGGTCGCACTCCGACAGCGCCTCGATCTCGGTGGTGGCATTGATCCGGCCCAGCACCTCTTCCTTCTTCTCGGGCGTGACCTTCCGGCGCGAGATGCCCTTGTCGAGCAGCTCCTCGGAGTAGGACTTGCCCTTGTCGGCGGCGGCCTGCTCGCGGTCGATCAGAACCACCTGGATCCCGGCATTGGCCGAGACATAGGCGATGCCCGCACCCATCATGCCAGCGCCGAGGATGCCGACCTTCTTCACGCTCTGGTCCGGCGCCTCGGGCCGGTTCGCGCCCTTTTCCAGCGCTTCCTTGTTGAGGAAGAGCGAGCGGATCATCGCGGTGGAGGAGGGGTCCATCAGCACCTTGGTGAACCAGCGCGCCTCGATCTTGAGCGCGGTGTCGAAGGGCACCAGCGCGCCCTCATAAACCGCCGAGAGAAGCGCCTTGGCGGCCGGGTACACGCCTTGGGTCTTGCCATGCACCATCGCGGAGGCGCCGACGAAGGTCATGAAGCCCGCCGGGTGATAGGGCGCGCCACCGGGCATCTTGTAGCCCTTGGCGTCCCACGGCTTCACCAGATCCGCGTCCTTGGCCTGCAGCACCCAGGCCTTGGCCGCGGCGAGCGGGTCCTCGACCACCTCGTCGATCACGCCCAGCGCCTTGGCCTTCTTGGGGTCGTTCATCTTGCCTTCGAGCAGCAGCGGGCTCGCCCCCATGGCGCCGAGCTTGCGCACGAGGCGGGTGGTGCCGCCGGCACCGGGGAAAATGCCGACCATGATTTCGGGCAGGCCGATCTTGGCCTTGGGGTTGTCGGCCGCAAAGATCCGGTGGCACGCCAGCGGGATCTCCAGCCCGATGCCCAGCGCGGTGCCGGGCAGGGCGGCGGCGATCGGTTTGCCACCCTTGTTGGTCTTGGGGTCGAGGCCCGCGCGCTCGATCTTGCGCAGCACGCCATGCATCCGCATCACGCCTTCGAACACGGCCCGGGCGGGGTCGCCGCCGCCGGCCTTCTTCATCCCGGCGATGACGCCGAGATCCATGCCGCCGGCGAAATCCTTCTTGGCGGAGGTGATGACGATGCCCTTCACGGCCTCATCGGCCAGCGCCTCGTCGACCAGCGCATCGAGCTCCTCGAAACCCTGCATCGACATGACGTTCATGGAGCGGCCGGGCACGTCCCAGGTGATGACGGCAACGCCATCGGCGTCGCGCATGAGTGTGAAATCGGTCATGACGACCTCCTGTTCGCAAAATGTGTGGGGTAGGGACGGTGCGGATGCGGCCTCAGGGGGCGTCGCTCGGCGGCGCACCGAATTCGATCATCTCGATCACCGGACGCGGCCTGTCCAACCGACAATAGTAGATCACGTCGAGATCGACCCGTTCGCCGCTGTCGTTCTGGAACCGGCGCTCGATCCAGACCCGGAACTTTCTGGCCCGCGGCAGCTCCAGTGTATGGATGCGGACATATTCCTCGTGCATGGCGCGGGTGCCGAGGTCGCGTTGCCAGCCCTGCAGCCATTCCCGGTAGATATCGCGGTTGGCCAGCACCGTAAGACCCTCCGGCCCCTGTACCCCCAGCGGGTAGTCGCAGTCGTCGAGCATCTCCTCGATCCGCCCCTCGCGGAACAGCCGGGTATGGTTCTCGATGAATTGCGACATGACGCGGGACATGCCAATCGACCTCGCAGATTGCAGGATGGATTTCCCATTGGAAACTAAGGCGCGAGGAGCCCTTGTCCACGTGTGGAAGGCGTCCCTGCGGGGCGCCTGAGGGGCGGGCGAGCATGGCTCAGACCCGCTCGATGATGGTGGCGGCGCCCATGCCGGAGGCGACGCAGAGCGTGGCGAGGCCGGTGCCCTTGCCGGTGCGTTCCAGCTCGTCGAGCAGGATGCCGAGGATGATCGCCCCGGTGGCACCCAGCGGGTGACCCATGGCAATGGCGCCGCCATTGGGGTTGAGCGTCGCGGGGTCGATGTCGAAGGCCTGCATGAAGCGCAGCGGGATCGCCGAGAAGGCCTCGTTCACCTCGAACAGGTCGATGTCCGAGATGGCCATGCCGTTATCGGCGAGGATCTTCTCGGTCACCGGCACCGGGCCGGTGAGCATGATCGTCGGATCGGTGCCGATCTTCGCGGTGGCGCGGATCCGGGCGCGCGGCTTGAGACCATGCGCGCGGCCGAATTCGGCATCGCCGATCAGCAGGCCGGCGGCGCCGTCGACGATGCCGGACGAGTTGCCCGCGTGGTGAACGTGGTTGATCCGCTCCAGATGCGGGTACTTCATCAGCGCGACCTTGTCGAAGCCGGGCATCACCTCGCCCATCGCCTTGAACGACGGCTCCAGCGCGCCGAGCGCCTGCATGTCGGTCTGCGGCCGCATGTATTCGTCGCGGTCGAGGATGGTCAGGCCGTTGATGTCCTTGACCGGCACGACCGAGCGGTCGAAGCGACCGTCATCCCAGGCCGCCTTGGCCCGGCGCTGGCTCTCGACGGCGAAGGCGTCGACCTCGTCACGCGAGAAGCCGTACTGGGTCGCGATGATGTCGGCCGAGATGCCCTGCGGCACGAAATAGGTCTTCATCGCAACCGAGGGATCGACCGCGATGGCGGCGCCGTCCGAGCCCATCGGCACGCGGCTCATCGCCTCGACGCCGCCGGCGATATAGGCGCGGCCGGCACCGGCGCGGACCTGGTTGGCGGCGAGGTTCACCGCCTCCATGCCGCTGGCGCAGAAGCGGTTGATCGACAGGCCGGGGATGCGCTCGTCGAGGGAGGAGGCCAGCACGGCGGAGCGGGCGAGGCAGCCGCCCTGTTCGCCGACCTGCGTGGCGTTGCCCCAGATCACGTCCTCGACGGCATGGCCCTCGAGGCCGTTGCGCTGGGCCAGCGCGTCGAGCAGGCCGGCCGAGAGCCTGAGGCTCGTGACCTCGTGCAGCGAGCCGTCCTTTCGGCCCTTGCCGCGCGGGGTGCGGATCGCGTCGTAGATGAAGGCTTCGGTCATGTGATCGCTCCTTCCCGGTCGGCGGGCGATCCGGGCATCAGTTCGTAGGGGTGTTTCCAGCCCGGCAGCGCCGCGATGCGGTCGAGCCAGCGGTCGATATGGGGATGCGCGGCGCGGTCGAAGCCGAAAGGCTCTGTGTAGAAAAGATAGCCGCAGCACGAGAAGTCGGCATTGGTCGGGCCGTTGCCCACCAGCCAGTCGCGGGCCTCAAGCGCCCGGTCGAGCGTCGCATAGGTCGGCGCGAGGCGGCCCTGCAGCCACTTGATCACCTGCTCGGGCCGCTTTTCGGGCGGCAGGAAATTCATCAGGAACCGCAGGGTGCCCGCCTGACCCGAAAGCTTGTGGTTGTCCCACAGCACCCAGCGCAGCACTTCGCGACGTTCCTCGGGCGTGTTGCCGCCGAACTTGCCGGTGCGCTCGCTGACCCAGTCCTGGATCGCGCCGGACTGGCTCAGCCGTAACCCGTCATCGGTTTCGAGCACCGGCACTTCGCCCATCTCGTTGAGCGCGCGGAACGTGTCGGAGCGGGCGGCGCCGGCGAAGAAGTCGACCTTCACCGGTTCCCAGTCGAGCCCGGCAAGCGTCATCGGCAACGCCGCTTTATAGGCGTTGCCACTCTCGCCGAAGCAATGAAGTCGGATCATTTCTCCTCCTCGGGTCGTGTCACCCAGCCGCGGCCGGGCCTTTGCGTATTTGAAGAAAGATGAAGCAGGCGTGGCATTTAACGCATCATCAACGTTTCGTCGTCAGCTTCGCATCTGCGGTACAGGCTGGCGAGCCGATGGCCGTGGGAGATGAAGCCCGCGGGGTAGAGCGTCCGAACGAGACGCGCCGCGCTGCGGGTGGATCGCCGGCCCTTTCATCTTTCTAAAAATACGCAGCTCCTCCATCTGCGATCTTCGCAGGCGCTACCTCTTGCGCGCCTCCAACTCCGCGTTGAACAGCCTGAGACGGTGCCCGAAGGTATCGGCGTCGATCACGCTGTCGAAATTCTCGAACAGGAAGGACAGCGCCTCGCCCTCGTCGAGCCCGGCCTCCCGGGCGAAGCGCCTGAGGCGGCGATAACCGTCCTCGCTCATCGCCACGGGAAATCGACGGGTCAGTTTCAGGCGTTTGGGCATCTCGTCCTCCGGGTCGTTGTCCGGGACGAGCCTCGCCCCGGACAGCGCCCTCGTCCATCAGAAAGCGTCCGCCTCCAGCGCCATCACCGGCGCGGCACCGCTCTCGATCCGGGCGAGATGCATCTTCGTCGCCGGCAGCTGGCGCGCCATGTAGTAGCGCCCCGTCGCGAGCTTGGTCTCGTAGAAGCCGCGGTCGCCGGTGCCGGCGTCGAGGCCAGCCCGCGCCGCCTTGGCCATTCTGGCCCAGGTCCAGCCCAGGCAGACATGGCCCATCAGGTGCATGAAGTCGCTGCTGCCGGCCAGCGCCGCGTTGGGATCCTTCATGCCGTTCTGCATGAAGAACATCGCGGCCTGCTGCATGTCCTTGGAGGCGGATTTCAGCGGCTCGATGAAGTCGCGCGCGAAATCGGCATCCTCGGCGTTATCCTTGCAGAAGACCTTGATCTCCTCGATCAGCGTCATCATCGGCTTGCCGCCCTGCGCGGCGAGCTTGCGCCCCACGAGATCGAGCGCCTGCACGCCGTTGGCCCCTTCGTAGATCATGGCGATCCGGGCGTCGCGGACGAATTGCGACATGCCCCATTCCTCGATGTAGCCATGGCCGCCAAAGACCTGCTGGGCCTGCACGCACATCTCGAAGCCCTTGTCGGTGAGGAAGCCCTTGATGATCGGCGTGAGCAGCGAGATCATCGCCTCGGCCTCCGCGTCGCCCGCCTTGTGGCTGCGGTCGATCAGCATCGCGCCCCAATAGGTGAAGGCGCGCGCCGCCTCGTTGAAGCTCTTCTGGTCCATCAGCGAGCGGCGGATGTCGGGATGCACGATCAGCGGATCGGCCGGGCCCTCGGGGTTTTTCGCGCCGGTCACGGCGCGGCCCTGCAGCCGGTCCTTGGCGTAGGCGAGCGCGTTTTGGTAGGCGACTTCGGATTGCGCCCAGCCCTGCAGGCCGACGCCGAGACGGGCCTCGTTCATCATGGTGAACATGGCGCGCATGCCCTTATGCGCCTCGCCCAGCAGGTAGCCCTCGGCGTCGTCGTAGTTCATGACGCAGGTGGCGTTGCTGTGGATGCCCATCTTTTCTTCGAGATTGCCGCAGGCGACGCCGTTGCGCGCCCCCAGCGAGCCGTCCTCGTTCACGAGGAACTTCGGCACGATGAACAGCGACACGCCCTTGATGCCTTCGGGGCCGCCGGGGATCTTGGCCAACACGAGGTGGACGATGTTCTCGGCCATGTCATGCTCACCGGCCGAGATGAAGATCTTCTGGCCCGAGATCCTGTAGGTCCCGTCCTCCTGCGGCACCGCCTTGGTGCGCATCAGCCCGAGATCCGTACCGCAATGCGGCTCGGTGAGGTTCATCGTGCCAGTCCATTCGCACGAGCCGAGCTTCGGCAGCCAGCGTGCCTTCTGTTCGTCGGTGCCGTGGATGTGGATCGCGCTGTAGGCGCCATGCGTCAGGCCCTGATACATGTTCAGCGCCATGTTGGCCGAAACCATCGGCTCGTTCGCGGCGGTATGCATCAGATAGGGCAGGCCCTGGCCGCCATATTGCTCGGCGACGTCGATCGCGGTCCAGCCGCCGTCGCGGATCTGGTCGAAGGCCGCCTTGAAGCCTTCTGGCGTGCGCACCACCCCGTTTTCGAGACGGCAGCCCTGATGATCGCCGGTCAGGTTCAGCGGGGCCAGAACCCCCGAGGAGAGCTTGCCAGCCTCCTCGAGGATCGCTGCCGTGAAATCGGCGTCAAGATCCGCATAGCCCGGAATTTCCTGGCGCGAGATGTCGAGCATCTCGTGCAGGACGAACTGCATGTCGCGGATCGGCGCGGTGTAGCTTGGCATTCCCTGTATCTCCTCCGGCAGGCCCGAAGGCCCGGTCTGGTCCTCGTCACGCGGCCCGGGCTCCCCCGCCCGGACTGCGCAATGTCATATCGACCAGAAGAGGAGAGGGCGGTCAGGCCGCCGTCGCTCGTGCGCGCAGCTGGTTCAGCCGCTCCGCGCCCCATTGCATCTGTGCCTCGAGCTCCCGGATCGCCTCGTCGAGCGCGGCACGCTGCTCCTGCATCTCCCGCAGATGCCGTTCGGCCACTTCGTAGGTGCGCGCGAGCTGCACCTCCTGCTGGTCGTCGGTCTCGTAGAGATCTAGCAGCTGGCGGATCTCCTCGAGGCTGAAGCCGAAGCGCTTGCCGCGCAGGATCAGCTTGAGCCGGGCCCGGTCGCGCCGGGTGAAGAGCCGCTTCGTGCCTTCACGAATGGGAAACAGGAGCTCCTTTGCCTCATAGAAGCGCAATGTGCGGGGCGTCACATCGAAGCTGTCGCACATCTGGCGGATGGTCATGGTCTGGTCGGTCATTCTTTTTAACCCTCGGTGTCCGGTCAGACGATCCACCTGCGGGTTCCGAAGAGACCATACAAGCAAAGGTGACGCGAACGTAAACATGACGCCACGTCAGAGGCCGAATGACGAAAGGTCAAGAAAAATGTGACCCTTGGGAAGCAATTTTGTTCTCTTGGTCAAATTTTCCGATTCCCCCTCAGGTTGATGGCTTTTGTCCCGTTCCCTTGAGAGATGCAGAAGATTCGTCGCGCAGGCGGCGCAGATCGGCGATGGTCTGTTCCAACTCGCGCCGCTGCCCCTCGAGCACCTCGAGCTGCCGGTCGGCCATGCCGACCCAGACCTCCATCTGCGCACGGGTGCCCTCGGTCTCGTAGATCATGAGGAACTGGCGGATCTCTTCGAGCGAAAAGCCGAAGCGCCGGCCCCGCAGGATCAGCGTCATCCGCGCGATCTCCCGCGGGCCGTAGAAGCGGGAGCGGCCCTCCTTCTCGGGAGAGAGCAATTCGATGTATTCGTAGTAGCGTAAGGTCCGGGGGGTCACCTCGAAGCGATCGCACATTTCTTTGAAAGTCAGGGGGGTATCGGACATGTCGGCGCTCCTTCGGGCGAACTCTAGGCCCGGGATGCCGTGACGACAACACGGCTTCAAGCCTTCTCGCGACGAGATAACGCTTGCGGGAGCCATTCGGATCGCCAAGCTGACGCCATGACATCCGATCCCGACAAAGAGCTCGCCCGAGCCCAGCAATTCATCGACGCTTTGCCGCATGCGCAGGCCCTCGGAATGCGCATCAACGCGCTGGGTGACGGCCATGCCGCGATCTCGATGCCCTATGACACGCGGCTGGTCGGCGATCCGGAAACCGGGGTGATCCATGGCGGCGCGGTCTCGGCGCTGATGGACACCTGCGCCGGGGCGGCGGTGATGTCGCACCCCTCGGCCCCGCTGAGCACCGCAACGCTGGACCTGCGGATCGACTACATGCGCCCCGCGACGCCGGGCCAGTCGATCACCGCGCGGGCCGAGTGCTGGCACGTGACCCGCTCGGTCGCCTTCGTGCGGGCGGTGGCGACGGACGAGGACGAAGACCGCCCCGTGGCCACCGCGACCGGCGCCTTCACCCTCGAAAACAGGAAGACGCAGCCATGAGTCGACCGCGCCCCGAACCCGTCCAAGTCATCAAGACCCGCCGCGACGGTGCGCTGGAGCGGCTGGTGGGCGGCGTGCCCTACATCGCCTTCCTGGGCATCCGCTTCGAACGCCATGGCGACGAGCTGACCGCCGTGCTGCCCTATGCCGACCGGCTGATCGGCAACCCGATGCTGCCGGCGCTGCATGGCGGCGCCACGGCGGCGTTCCTCGAGACCACCGCCATCGTCGAGTTGGCATGGACCCGGATGTGGGGGCTGATCGAGGCCGGCACGCCGGAGGCGCAGGCCGAGGCCGAGGCCCGG
>Ga0310345_10005767_pt1 | contig 10916 bp, 9 predicted proteins | sample HC15DNA20500_MG_FD_204667 | JGI IMG/M metagenome (GOLD analysis project Ga0310345, IMG submission 204667) | Marine microbial communities from station ALOHA, North Pacific Subtropical Gyre - HC15-DNA-20-500_MG | ecosystem: Environmental > Aquatic > Marine > Oceanic | place: Pacific Ocean: North...
AACGGGTGCCGGTCGTCAAAGGCCGATTTTCCAGGCATGGTGCAGTAGACTGGAATTTCGGTCAGTTCAGCGAATTCGGTCAGTTCCGGCGACGCCTCCGCAAAGAGGACCCCCATACCAGCCCAGATTACTGGCTTCTTGGCGTTTAACAACAGGTTAACAGCATCCTTAACATCGCTAGATGCGGGAGATTGGAGAGCGCGCTTGGGCGGCTGGTAATTCAAGTCAGCCTCTGCCACTTCCATTGTTCCGACATCAGAGGGAATTTCTACGATGACTGGGCCGGGACGCCCATTGCGCAGGGCGTGGAAGGCACGCCGCATGACGGCGGACACCTGAGACGGCTGGGTTATGACCTCGCCACACTTTGAAACAGAGGCGTAGGTGCGAGTGGGAGAGAAGTTGGGCTTAACTGAATATTGGTTGAGCGCTGGGCCGCCAGGAAGATACAATATTGGCACGTTGTCACTGTATGCTTGGGCCAGCCCACCCATAGAGTTCTCCGAACCAGGCCCGCCCTGGGTGATGGTAACACCAAAACTTTTTCGATTATTCAGTCGGCTGTAGCCGTCGGCGGCCATCAGCGCGCCCCGTTCCTGGCGGAACATTATGGTGCGTATGCCTTCCTTGGCCACGGCTTCAATTAGCTGATTGGACGGGAAACACGAAATCCACTCCACGCCTTCCGTCTTCAGTATACGAGCAACAGCTTCCATTACATTCATATAAACTACCTGCTTCTCCTGATATTTCGGGGTATTGCCGAAGCATCACGGCGATGGCCGTCGACACATCACCACGCGCCCTAATATTGGACGCTTTAACCTACGGAATACTAACTCCACTAGGAAGAAAAGGCAAGGGGAGGAAGGATGGAGCAAGAAAGTTTAAAAGCAGGTGCCGTTCTAGAGGACTCCCGGACGTTGGGATTTTGCGGACAATATTACGTTTGGATGAAGAGGAAACGCGTCGTGGAAGTGGTGGGGTTAGGAAGATTCCAGGATATCCTCTCCTTGGGCCGCACTTTGCTAGCAGTGCCGCTGTTCGGCTATCCGGGCGTCGGCGTAAACATCACCCTTCTTATCCCGCCAGGGCCCTACTGGAATGGTGATGGGTCCATAATCTCCGACGATTTTCAGGTGGCCTTGAAACTGGTCCCACCTGGTCTTGCGGGTCTGGTGGGCCCTGGTCCTACTTCTCTGAAACTGATCGGCATGATGGTCACACCTCAGTGAAGAATCCACACCTCCAAGGCGTCATACACTGGATTCATCATTTCAATAAGGAGTAACGAACTGGGTATCAAGAGTCGCTAACTAAGTTACACACAGGTGTAGAAGCAGTTTCTAATGAGGTGAACAAGGTGAACGCTAGGAGTGAGCAAGCAGATGAATTAAACAGATTCTGTATTGATGTTATTTTTTCGGTAAAAGAACTGGTCAAGGGGGTAAGGGCAGGGTGTTCCACGTCCCTGCCCCTACCTACTCAACTTCAAGATTGTGGAGATGCCAAAAGTTTTGGAGGGGCTGGTCAAACTTTAACCTAGGCCAGCCACATTTCGACTGATCTAGCGCAGTTCTAGCAATTCGACCTCGAAGATCAATGTAGCACCTGGCGGTATCACTCCCCCCGCTCCCCGATCTCCATAGGCCAAATCTGGCGGTATGGTCAGTTCGCGCTTGCCGCCTACATTCATCGACGCCACTCCTTCATCCCAACCTTGAATCACCCTTCCCTGGCCAATGGGGAAGGAAATTGGGTCACCGCGGTCCAGCGAGCTATCGAACTTGGTGCCATCTACCAGCCAGCCGGTGTAGTGCACCACAGCGGTTAATCCATCGCTGGCATCTCCGCCGGTGCCCACCACCAGGTCGCGGTATTGCAATCCCGAAGCGGTGGTTATCAAGGTGATAGTGTCAGACCCAAGGGGTGATGCCGGTATCAACACCGGCAAAACGGTTGCTGTCGGTACCGGAATCTGCGGTGATGGTGCCGTATCCGTGATCCCAGGCAACGCTTGTGTTTGCCCTCTTTCAACCCTTTGAGGGTCCCGACCAGTCCCGGCTCTAGCCGTTGTGTCCTGGGTGCTTGCACTCGGTTCCGGTTTTGGCTCAGCGCCTTCGCAATATCTCTTTACATCGCCTCGAGCTGCTCGTTCCGCTTCCAAAAGTTCTTTACGTAGCGGGCTTCCCACTGCACGCAAGGGCACGGACAAGCCTGTATCTATCTTCACCTCCTGGCTCAGAGAGTGTCCCACTGCGTCCAATCTGTCTCTAGCATTTTCGCAGCGTGTATCTGATCCTCCACCGGAAGAAGACTCACCAAAAACTAGGGCCAACACGAACAACAGGACCAGAATCCCCACTGGAACGCAGATGATTACTTTCCATCGCCGCCAAATTGGCCGGCGTGGCCCCACAACGGTAGATCCGGCATCGAATGAGCCGGGACCAGGCTGTTCTTCCACCACTTCGGTTACCGGGACTTCGGCCTGGACAGATTGGTCCAGGTGGGCAGGAGAGTCCTGGACAGGCCCGTCTTCAGGTAGTGACTCGCCAGCCCGCTGACTCTGATGGGGAGTCAGCTCAGACCCACATGAGAGACAGAACCTGCTTTCACTCCTTGGGACGGGTGTGCCGCATTTATCACAATATCTGGCTATGCTCATGGTGTCAGGTCTCACTATTGGGATTTTTCCTCTAATTGTGTCCCATTAACGCCGATGATCTACACCCATGAATCGTCATGTCCAGCCACTGCTGGATCAAAGCAAACCCAGGATAGGCAATATAGTACCAACAACTCTACTATTTGACGACTATCTGACGTATAAAAGTAGAACCACTACCACGTAACGGTTTCGGTTGCCACGTTACACCCGGTCTGATACCCTACCCAGCATAATAACGGCTCTGACGAGGTCATATTGCCCAGCGCCCCAGGCCCAAAAGCATCGCTTTACGTTACCTGCGTCATTGACCAGCTTTACCCGGAAGTGGGCGTCAGCGTGGTTCGGGTGCTCAGACATCTGGGAGTGACGGTAGACTTCCCACCCGACCAGACTTGTTGTGGCCAACCCCTATTTAACTCAGGGTTCGCTCCCCAGGCCCGCCAATTGGCCAGGCGGGTGCTCCTCAGTTTCAAAGACGCTTCCTACGTTGTGGTCCCCTCCGGTTCCTGCGCCGCCATGATGCGGGTATTCTATCTCGATCTGTTTGACAATGACCCAGTAATGCGCCAGCAGGCCAATGAGTTTTCCTCCAAAGTCTATGAGTTCTCCGAGTTTCTGGTTAACGTGCTCAATGTAACCAGCGTCGGCGCTCAATCTGCTGGGACTGCCACTTACCACCCTAGCTGCCATTTACTCCGGGAGTTGGGCATTCAAGAAGAACCTCAGCGGCTATTGGCTAACGTTGACGGATTAGAAATGGTTGACCTGCCCGATAAAGAAACCTGCTGTGGTTTCGGCGGGACATTCTCGGTAAAGTATCCCCACATCTCCGAAGGCATGGTGGCCGACAAGGTGGAAAATGTCCTTTCGACTGGCGCTGACACACTGGTCTCTTGCGACATGAGTTGCTTGATGAACATTCGTGGCTCGCTCAGCCGTCAGCAAAAACCGGTCAACGTGAAGCATCTGGCCCAGATGCTAGACCGGGAGGCCAGCTAATGCCTCAAGTCAAAACTCAAGACTTCTTCGACGCTTCCGCTTTGTCGATAAAAGACCCGGAGTTGCGCCAGGCTTTGCAGCGGGTTGGGACCGGATTTGACAAAGCTCGACGGGAGGCCATCGATGAAGTCTCGGCTGAAGTCTGGGAGCAGTGGAGAGAAGTAGCCCGCCAGATTAAAGAGCACACGATAGACCACCTGGACTACTACCTCGAACTCCTCCACGACAACGTCAACAAGAACGGCGGCCAGGTGCACTTCGCCCGCGACGCTGAACAAGCTAATGCGATCGTCGCTGACCTAGTGAAGAGCAAAGGCGTGAAGATAGTCACCAAAGGCAAGTCGATGGTGTCAGAAGAATTAAGCCTTAACCACGTTCTGGAAGGTCTGGGCACCGAAGTTTATGAGACCGATCTGGGCGAGTACATTATCCAACTGGCCGATGAAACACCCTCCCATCTGGTCGCGCCAGCCCTGCACAAAACCAAGGCTCAGGTGGCCCAACTGTTCACCGACAATCTGGGCGTCCCCTATACCGACGACATCGAAGAAATGGCCCGCGTTGCGCGGGAAGCCCTGCGCGGCAAGTTTTTAGCGGCGGACATGGGTATCACCGGGGCCAACTTTCTAGTCGCCGAGACCGGCAGTCTCGTCATCATCACAAACGAAGGGAACGGACGGCTCTGCACCTCCGCGCCCCGCATTCACGTCGGCATTACCGGCATGGAGAAGGTCATTCCATCCCTGCATGACCTGGCGGTGTTTCTGCGGCTGCTTCCACGTTCAGCCACTGGGCAGCGGTTGACCAGCTATATGAGCATGGTCAGCGGCCCGCGCCGCGAAGCCGACGAAGACGGACCGGAGGAGTTTCACCTGGTCATAGTGGACAACGGCCGCTCCAAGATGTTGGCCGACCCCAAGCTCCGGGAGTCGCTTTACTGCATCCGCTGCGGGGCCTGCCTGAATATCTGCCCTGTCTACCAGAAGGTGGGCGGCCACGCTTACGGATGGGTGTATCCGGGGCCAATCGGCGCAATAGTCACGCCCAGTCTGGTGGGTCTGAAGCAGGCCAAAGACCTGCCCTTCGCCTCCAGTCTCTGCGGGGCCTGCCGCGAGGTCTGCCCAGTCAAGATAAACATCCCCCGTATGCTTTTGCACCTGCGCCAGGAACTGACCGAAAACTCTGAACCGACAGTGAACTCGATCCCGGCCTGGGAGAGCATCCTAGCTCGCTGCTACACTGCGATCATGAACCATCCGACCCTGCTGTCGATGGGCACAAAGCTATTAAAGCTATTGCAAATGCCCCTCGCCCGAAATGGCCGGATCCAGAGGGTTCCGTTTGCGCCGCTATCTCGGTGGACTCACTCCAGAGACCTGCCTGCATTGCCTAAACGCCCTTTTCGGGAAATCTGGCGGCAGGAATTATCAGGCCCCAACCAAAGCCACCAATAACGTGAGCAGCCACTGGTCAACCCCCAAGGACGAGTTTCTAGGTTCGGTACGGAACGCTTTGGAGCGTCAATCGGGAACCGCGCCTACGCCACCTTACCACCACCTGGAAGAAACTCTAGCCCAACTAGAATCGCAAGCCCAGGAACTGGAACAGCGTGTATCTGACAATCTGGATGCTCTGCTGAGCAATCTGGCCGAAACTGCCCAACTAAGGGGTTGGAATGTCTGCCGTGCCGCCAATCCCGAAGCGGCAATCGGTTATGTTGAGTCAGTAGTCACCGGCTTGAAAGTTGGACAGGTAGTGCGGTCGGCCCAAGAGGTTTTCGATCAGGTTCCGGTAGCGCTAGCTTTGCAGAACTTGGGGATCAGCGTCATCGCAATCGCCAGGGATGACCAACAAACCCGAGATCAACTAAGGAATGAAATAATCGCCTCCGGAGTTGGAATCACCGGCGCAGATTACGCAGTGTCCGAGACCGGTTCGGTGGTGGTGATGCCCCGCTTGGGTCTCAGTCGCCTGGTATCCCTGGTGCCGCCGGTGCACATTGCGCTGGTTCGGGCCCAGGACGTCGTAGAAAGCCTGGACGATGTATTTCTGCTGCGCCGACTGGAGTATCACCGCAATGGCGGCGACATGGGAAGCTACTTGAATTTCATTACTGGCCCCAGTCGCACTGCCGACATTGAGCAGACCCTGGTGGTTGGGGTCCACGGCCCCAAGGAAGTCCACATGGTGCTGCTGGAGTAGGGTGCCGTAGCAGGATACTGGATTAGGAGAGGGACATGCCAGTGAGAATTGGGTTCACTAAATTCCGCCAGCAAATGCTGGAACAGGAACTTGAGAACATCCAGGGGCTATTGCCCACTTTGGGCGTAGAGAAAGTAATCCTGACGGGAGACATGGTCACCGGCAAATACTCGCCGGACAGCCGGATAGACCTGATAATTGTCCACGACACTGAGCGGCCCTTTGGCCGCCGAGCCGATTTTTTCTCCTACCACCTAGGCAGCGGAGTGGAGGTGGATACCCTGGTATACACTCCGGAGGAATTCGACCGTTTGCAAGCTACATTGCCGGCACTGCATGCCGCTTGCGAGAAAGGACGTGTGATTTACAATGCCTGACCATGTAGCCGAAGGCGCGCGCTGGCTCCGCCAGGCGATCCAAGACCTGGCCGACGCTGAGTTCACCCGCGAGGGAGATCGGTTTAATCTATCCTGCTTTTTGGGGCAGCAAGCCGCCGAAAAAGCCATCAAAGCCTTTTTATACCATCGCGGTGCCGAGGACGTTTGGGGGCATTCGTTGACCGACCTGTGCGAGGACGCTAAAATCTTCGAGATGTTCTTCGACACGATCAAGAGCGATGCGCGGCAATTGGACAAGTACTATGCCATTACCCGGTACCCTGAGTTCCTCCCTAGCGGCATATCCTCGGAGGCCTTCGACCGGGTGGACGCCGACCGGGCCATTGAGCTTTCCCAGATAGTGGTCGAGTTTGTGCGAGAGCGCTTGGGCTGAGGGAGTGTCCATCTGGGGTCACTCAGCGATAAGAGGATCCGGTAAGCAATAATCCTTGTGCCGTTCGTCCTGAGTATGTCTCAGGACGAACGGCTATGATGTCTGCTGTGGTTCGACTAACTCAGCACAAGCGGACATTTCTTTCATTCTAGACTTCCCCTCCCGCCAGCAACTCCCTAAAATTTAGCTTCCGGTAGGCGAATGTTTTATTCAGGTCTGGCTCTACCAACAACTTGGTGACCACTGCGCCGTCTAGAACCGCATACTCAACGTAGTCATGCGCCAGGGTTCCGCCATCAGCATTTATGAACGTATGCTCATGACGCCAAATCGATACTGACCGCGCTGTTACACGTCCACAAACCGGAATGGTGCCTCCCAAACAGTGATCTCATTCTGCCAGTGCAAGGGATTACCGCGCAGCTTGGACTGGTAATCGATAACTGTGCCCACCTACATCCCAATTGGCGGCGGAGTCAAACCGATGCCAGCCATCAGCATCCGCACCGTCCGCTCGGCGGCACCTTCCAGGAGTTCGGCGGTTCGGAGCAGACTGCGCTCAAAACTCATGGGGCGGTCGGCGATACAGAGCACCCCAGCGATGCTATGCTGGTACAACTTCTGATATCCGGGGCCAATGCTGCCCGCCAGAATAATGGTAGGCACCCCCTTTAATGCTGCACGGCGGGCCACCCCAACCGGAGCTTTATCGTAGATGGTTGACTCGTCGGCGCGACCCTCTCCGGTGATTACCAGGCTGGCCCCTTCCAAATGACGGTCAAACTCCAGAATCTCGCAAACCATGTCGATTCCGGAACTCAAAGCGGCCCCGGTAAAGGCTAACAGTCCCGCGCCTAGCCCTCCGGCCGCCCCAGATCCAGGAAGTTGCAAAACATCTTTCCCTAAGTCTTTCTGAACGATTCGCGCAAAATTGGCCAACGCGGCGTCCAGTTCAGCTACGACTTGAGGCGACGCTCCCTTTTGCGGCCCATAGACTGCCGATGCTCCGGTGGGGCCGCACAATGGGTTGGTAACGTCGGTGGCCCCAATTATCGTGGCCTCACCCAGTTTCGGATGTAAATTCGAGACGTCAATGCTAGCCAATCTGGCCAGCGCCGCACCACCATTAGCTAAAGGCTGTCCAGCATCATCCAGGAACCGGACACCAAGGGCAGTGGCCATGCCTGTTCCGGCATCATTAGTCGCACTGCCGCCCAGACCGACAATAATGCGGGTGTAGCCCTTATCCAACGCCTCTTTGATGATCTCGCCAGTACCGCGAGTAGTGCTGATGCGGGGGTTACGGCGATTCGGCGGTATCAGTGCCAGGCCAGAAGGGCGGGCCATTTCGATCACTGCAGTCTGACCGTCGCCCATCACCCCCCACAGTGCATCAACCGCCTGATCCAGCGGGCCGATTACGATACTTCGGAATATCTCTCCGCCGGTAGAATTGACCAGAGCTTCTAAGGTGCCGTCGCCGCCATCGGCCACCGGCACCAGCACCGTCTCGGCATCCGGGTCTGCCGCCAGAACGCCGCGCTCAATTGCCTGGGCAGCCGCCAGCGCAAACAAGCCGCCTTTGAAACTCTGTGGGGCAATAATTATCTTGGTTGGCATATCGGCGCAATTATACACCAGCCGTATGTCCATTTCTTTGCGCCTCTGCTAAAATCGGTCAGACAACAACACCCTTAACAGTTGGCTGTAATGATTGGCCATAACTATCGGGATAAGGTGACGCCATGCCGTCCAAAGAAGACCTGAAACGCCAGGTATATCAAGAAATAGACTCCCGGGCCGATGAGATCATCAACCTGTCCAAGACTATCCTCAGCCACCCTGAGCCGGGCTTCCGTGAGGTCAAGACCGCGCATCTGGTGTCCAGCAAATTCGCCGAGCTAGGCATCCCATTTCGCGCCGGGCTGGCCCTCACCGGAGTGCGGGGCGAACTGGTCGGCGGTAGCGCCGGGCCGACTATGGCGCTGATGGGGGAGTTGGACTCGCTGATCGTAAACGAGCATCCCTACGCCGACCTGACCACCGGAGCGGCCCATGCCTGCGGCCACCACTGCCAGATCGGTATGCTTTTTGGCGCGACCATTGGCCTTATGCAGCCGGACGTTTTATCGGCGTTGAGCGGGAGATTAGCGCTGATAGCGGTGCCAGCCGAAGAGTACATCGAAATCGAGTATCGCGACGGGTTAAGGCGCGACGGCAAGCTGGAGTTTCTTGGCGGTAAGCCGGAGATGATACGCATTGGTGAATTCGACGACGTTGACCTGGCAATGATGATTCACACCACTAGCAATCCCGAAGAAGGAAAGCTGTGCATCAGCGGCACCAACAACGGCACGCTGGCCAAAAAAATTCAGTTTATTGGAAAGGGCTCCCATGCCGGCGGCGCGCCCCACCTGGGAATCAACGCCCTCAACGCGGCTTCTCTGGCCCTCAGCGCCATACATTACAATCGGGAGACATTCCGCGACGAAGATACTATCAGGGTCCATCCGATCATTACCAAGGGCGGCGAGGCCGTCAGCGCAGTTCCTGCCGACGTCAGAATGGAGACCTTTGTGCGGGGCAAGACCGTCGAGGCCATAATGGACGCCAACCAGAAAGTGGACCGTGCCCTCCGGGCTGGAGCGATGGCCGTTGGCGCCAAGGTCAACATCCAAACCATCCCCGGTTACCTGCCCTTGAAACAAGACCGGCAAATGAATTCCTGGTTTGAGCCCAACGCCGCCGCTATGGTGGGTGCAGAAAACGTGGGGCATATAACCCACCGTACCGGTTCCACCGATATGGGCGACATTAGTCACTTGATGCCTGCCATCCACCCTTACGTTGGTGGGGCCACCGGGCTGGGCCACGGGAACAACTATGTGGTGCAAGACTACTCGCTGGCAGTGATATCTGCGGCCAAAGCGATGGCCGCTACCGTAGTGGACCTGCTAGGCGACGGTGCGGCTGCGGCGGGTAAGGTTATCGCCGACCACCGTCCGGATATGACTCAAGCAGAATACCTCAAGTTTATGCGAGGCTTGTCCAAAGAAGAGTCCTTCGAGGCTATATAACCATGTTAACCAGCCAAGAACTAAAGCAGAAGGCCTGCGCCGCTATAGACAAACGCAAGCAAGAGCTTATCGAAATCACCAAAGACGTATTGTCTCATCCTGAACCTGGTTTCTGTGAAGTCCGCACTGCAGATTTAGTCGCCAGAAAGTTTCAGGAGATGGGCATTTCCCACCGGACGGGCTTGGCACTAACTGGTTTGAAGGGTAGCGTCCCTGGCGGCAACGGGGCTGGGCCGCACGTAGCCATTATTGGAGAGTTGGACTCGCTGGTGGTCAGCGAACACCCCCACGCCGATCCGGATACCGGTGCCGCCCATGCCTGCGGTCACCACTGCCAGATCGGAATGATGCTGGGCGCGCTAACCGGACTGATGGTGCCGGAGGTATTGGAGCAACTCTCGGGCGAGATTTTACCCTTCGCGGTTCCTGCCGAAGAGTTTATCCAGGTTACGCGAAGGCTGGAGCTTCGCGAAGAGAAAAAGATCGAGTTCATGAGTGGCAAGCAGGAGATGATCCGCCTGGGCGAGTTCGACGACGTGGATATTGCCATGATGTGCCACACCGCCAGCGATATGGGCGAGCGTAAATTTGCGATTGGTGGCACCAGCAATGGTCATATCGTCAAGTACGTCGAGTTTCACGGGAAAGGCTCCCACGCCGGAGGCGCACCCCACTTGGGAATCAACGCTCTTAACGCCGCTTCATTTGCCCTGCAGGCCATCAACTCCAACCGAGAAGTTTTCCAGGACGACGACACGGTGCGCATTCACGGCATTATGACCAGGGGTGGCGAGGCGGTCAGTGCAGTTCCAGCAGATGTACGGCTGGAATGGCGCGTGCGCTCGGCCAGTCCCAAAGCTGTGGTGAGCAACTCGGCAATTGTTGATCGCTGCTTTAAGGCTGGAGCTTTGGCTGTGGGCGCCTCGGTGAAAATCACCAATATCCCCGGGTATTTGCCCCTTCGGCACAATTCCGCACTGCAAGAATTATTTCAGACAAACTGCACTAACATGATGGGGGAGTCCAGTGTGTTGGTCATGCCTGCCCGGCGCAATCGCGGTGGCTCCACCGACATGGGAGACCTAAGCCAGATCATTCCATCCTGCCACCCCTACACCTCCGGTGCAGTTGGGGCTGGCCACAGCAAAGAGTATTTAATAACCGACTACGAATCTGCGGTGGTTAACCCGGCCAAA